>Ga0194060_10003695_pt1 | contig 10770 bp, 12 predicted proteins | sample SepL225m_MetaG_FD_163427 | JGI IMG/M metagenome (GOLD analysis project Ga0194060, IMG submission 163427) | Anoxic zone freshwater microbial communities from boreal shield lake in IISD Experimental Lakes Area, Ontario, Canada - Sep2016-L222-5m | ecosystem: Environmental > Aquatic > Freshwater >... | reverse complement strand
ACCTAGTGGCAAGCTGTCTTGCACGCGGCATCACTCCCCGACAACTGCTGGTGAGTGAAAGTGGTCAACAAAATTCGGAAGTTTCGGCAGTGCTGCATCGCGCGGCCGGCGTCGAGTGCGTTATCTTGCGCGACAGCCTGTTCCGCGAGATATCAGGCGTCAGCACGCCGACGGGCATAGCCGCGGTAATCGACATACCAACGCCGCCGGTCGACGAACTATCGGGTGACATTGTCATGCTTGATGCGGTACAGGATGCTGGTAATGTGGGTGCCATCCTGCGTACTGCCGCCGCTGCTGGTGTGCACGATGTGTTGCTGGGCCCAGGCTGTGCCGGCGTGTGGACGCCGCGCGTCCTGCGTGCCGGACAGGGTGCGCATTTCGCGCTGGCGATCCGCGAACAAGTAGATCTGGTTGCAGCGCTGGCGGGCACTCGCGGTACTTCGATTGCGACCGTCGCTCACGGCGGCGCCAGTCTCTATGAGATTGATCTAACCGGGCCGATAACCTGGCTGGTGGGCAACGAGGGCGCGGGACTGGCTCTGGAACTCGTTATGGCGGCAAAAGTGCACGCCAGGATTCCGCTAGCCAGTGGCGCTGAATCGCTCAATGTGGCGGCGGCAACTGCGGTGTGCCTGTTCGAGTCACGCCGTCAGCGGTCCGCTGCGGGTCTCACAGTCGACTAATCGCGCATCGCCGAACCTTGCTGGTTCCGATTCTCGTGCGCCACATGATTTATGCATATTTGTCGCTTGCGCCCCCGCACCAGCAATAAATTACATGGAGGAATATCTAATCCGGAAATTCTTCGTTCGCTTCCAAGTAGGGAAACATTAGAGTTCGTCAATCCCAACTTTCAAGGCTACGATCATGATCCGTTCATCCTTACTTGCTGTTTTGCTCGGCGTGTCGTTTAGCGCCCACGCCGCCGACATCAGCCTGCTTAACGTTTCCTACGATCCGACGCGCGAGCTCTACCAGGAATTCAACGCCGCGTTTGCCAAACAATGGAAGGCCAAGACCGGCGACAGCGTCACCATCAAGCAGTCGCATGGTGGCGCCGGCAAGCAGGCGCGCGCGGTGATCGACGGTCTTGAGGCCGATGTGGTTACTCTGGCCCTGGCCTACGACATCGACGCCATTGCCGAAAAGGCCAAGCTCTTCTCTTCCGATTGGCAGAAGCGCCTGCCCCACAACTCGTCGCCCTATACCTCGACCATCGTTTTACTGGTGCGCAAGGGTAATCCGAAGAACATCAAGGACTGGAACGATCTGGTCAAGCCCGGCATCGGGGTGATCACGCCCAACCCCAAGACCTCTGGCGGCGCGCGCTGGAATTATCTCGCCGCCTGGGCCTATGCCCTGAAACAGCCCGGTGGTACCGAAGAGACAGCCAAGGACTTCGTCAAAAAGATTTACGCCAATGTGCCGGTGCTGGATTCCGGCGCTCGAGGCTCTACCACCACTTTCGTCGAACGCGGCATCGGTGACGTCCTGCTGGCGTGGGAAAACGAAGCCTATCTGGCGGTAAAGGAACTCGGTCCCGACAAGGTAGAAATCATCACGCCATCGCTCTCGATTCTGGCTGAGCCGCCCGTTACGGTGGTTGACAAATTTGCCGACAAACATGGCACGCGCAAGGTTGCCGAGGCTTATTTGAATTATCTTTATTCCGAAGAAGGCCAGGACATCGCAGGGAAGAATTACTACCGCCCGATCGACAAGAAGGTCGCCGCGAAGTACGCCAAGATATTTACCCCGGTGAAGCTGATTACCATCGACGAGGTGTTTGGCGGCTGGCAGAAAGCGCAGAAGACTCACTTCGAGGATGGCGGTTCCTTCGATCAGATCTACAAGCCGGCAGCTCGCTGATTCGATCACTCACGCGACCGGCAGGGCGTAAGCGCTGCTGGTCGTTTTCGTTTGAGTCGACTGTATGGTCAATGTGCTGCGCGACATCAAGGGCGGCAAGCACCTGTTGCCGTCCTGATCTGCGGCGTTTCTTTCAAGCCTGATTCCAGGGCAGGTTGTATGACTTCCAGCCATTGACGCGGCGCTGGCCGGCCTCGTCGAGTACGCCCTCAAAACCTTCGAGTACCTGATAGACATTCTCGTAGCCGGCTTTCGACAGCTTTGTCGCGGCCTCGTCGGAACGTATGCCGGAACGGCAGATCAGGATCAGTACCGTCTCGGGTGAGTACTTGCGCTGAATTCGGGTGACGAAGGAAGGATTTACCTCCCAGCCCGGGAAAAGCTTCCACTCGATATTGACCGCCTTCGGAATCTTTCCCACCAGTTCCAGTTCGGCTTCGGTGCGGATGTCGATCAGCACAGAGTCCGGCGAACTCTGCCAGGCGGTGTGAGCTTCGGGTGGCGTCAGCGCGCCACGATAGGCAAGGCCTTGCTCGCGGGCGCGGCGTTCGGCGACCTCGAGCGGGTAGAGCGTGGCGAATTCGACGACAACAGCGTTCATGAATATCTCCTCGTATTTGAATAGGCGTCGGCAAACTTTATTGTCATCGCCGCCGTTTTCAAACCAAGAAATTCAGAAATGCATATTACGCAAAGTTTGATCTGCTGGTTTGGGCGTTCCGTCCAACGTTTGCACTTGCCAGCCAGCTTTGTCGTCGAGTGCCAGTGTCTGCGCTAGCCAGGGTAGGCATTCCTCCAGTGTGGTTGCCAGTGTCCACGGCGGGTTGATGACAAACATGCCGCTGCCGTGCATGCCGCGACCTTTCGTCGATGGCGCACAGACGCTCAGGGTAGCGTGCAGCCAATGGCTGGCGCCGGCCTTTTTCAGCTTGTCCGGCAGATGGTTGGCTTCGATCGTCGGCAGCATCGGATGCCAGACCAGGTAGGTGCCGGTGGCAAAGCGCTTCAGTGCGTCCTTGACGGCGGCGACAACCTTCATGTAGTCGCTCTTGATTTCGTAGGAAGGGTCGATCAACACCAGCCCTCGTCGTGATGGCGGCGGCAGCGCCGCCTTGAGTACCTCGAAGCCATCAGCTTGTTCCACCGTGACACGTCGGCCGGCATCCTTGAACTGCCGTCGCAAAAGGGGGAAGTCCGTCGAGTGTAGTTCGCACAGCCGCAGGGTGTCGTGCAGTTCGGCGTTGTCCCGCATCAGGCTTGCGGCGATTCGAGGTGATCCGGGATAACGACGCAGTGTCGCGCTTCCATTGAGCGCCCGTACCAGCGCAACATATTTGGCCACCGGCGGCGGCAAATCCTTGTACTCCCATAGGCGCCCGATGCCTTCGATGTACTCCCCGGTGCGTTTGGCCTGTTCGGCATCCAGGGCGTAGAACCCCGCGCCGGCGTGACTATCGATAAGGGTGTAGGGCTTGTCCTTGCTGTTCATGTGCTCGATGCATAACATGAGTATGAGATGCTTGAGGACATCGGCGTGGTTGCCGGCGTGAAAGGCGTGGCGATAGCTGAGCATGGGGGCAAGATAGAATGTACGACCATGAATGATACTCAGGGTATTCGGATTTCAAAACTTCTTGCTGAACGCGGGCTTTGCTCGCGGCGCGAGGCCGATGCCTTCATCGAGCGCGGACTGGTATTTGTCGATGGTCAGCGGGTCACCCAACTGGGCACCCGGGCCGCGGCCGAGGCGGTGATCACTCTGGCTCCCGAGGCGCGTGCGGCGCAGGCGCGGCAGGTGACCATTCTGCTGCACAAGCCAATGAGCATCGTTTCAGCGCAGGCCGAAGACGGCCATCAGCCGGCGATAAGCCTGATTTCGGTGAGGACCCAGATGGCCGGTGATCATCAGCGCTTCCATCCCTCGCACCTGAAAGGCTTGGCTCCGGCTGGCCGGCTCGACATCGATTCCACCGGATTACTGGTCCTGACTCAGGACGGTCGCGTGGCGCGACAGCTGATTGGCGATGACTCCAAGGTGGAGAAGGAATATCTGGTGCGCGTCGAGGGTCCGCTTGACGGGATTAGCCTTGCGTTGCTCAATCACGGTCTCGAACTGGATGGCAAGAAGTTGCGTCCGGCCAAAGTTGCCTGGGCCAATTCAGATCAACTGCGCTTTGTTCTGACCGAAGGCCGCAAGCGACAGATTCGACGCATGTGCGAACTTGTCGGTCTGCGGGTCACTGGATTGAAGCGGGTGCGCATCGGCCGCGTATGTCTGGGCGATCTGCCTCTCGGGCAGTGGCGCTTTCTGCGTGAAAGCGAAGGCTTCTAGACCTGATTAGATCGAAAAAATCCGCAGATAGGCGGCTGCGCCGGTATTCTGGCTACTCAGGCTGTTGTTGGGATTGCTCGTCTGTGCGCTTGTCGTTTGCCGGGACGCAACAGCCAGCGCCTGCTGCTCGGCCTGCTGGTTCTCAAGCTTCTTGGCGCGATTGTCGAGCGAGCTCACCGAACTGCCGATATTGCCGCTGTTGGCTAGCTCGCGTGTGGCCGTTCGATCTACCTGCTGCCCGATTGCGGAAAGCGTGCTGCGCACTGCATCGGGATTGGCTTTGAGGACAGCATTGAATTTATTCTGATCGATGGCAAGCGTGCCGTCTTGTTGTTGGGTGATGCCTATCTTCTTCAAGTCGGATGTTGCTGTCGAATCGGCGCTGATGGTACGGCTCAAGTCGTTTTCCGCAGCACGGGCACGGCTGTTGTAGGTGAGCGCGCCTTTCGGTATGGCGACAGACCGGGCTGTTTGGGCGGCGGTGTTGAAAGCCTTGATGAAATTGTTCGTCGTTTTTGTTAGGTCGGCATCGGTAACGGGCTGTTTCGTATCGCTAAGAGCGCGCGAGGCTGTCTGGGTTTCCGAAAACGACGACTTCAGCCTGCCGAATGACGACAACTGCACGGAAACGGATTCACGTTGCTGCTGAACACGCTTGTCGGCATTTTGAAAAGCCTGCGTTATCGGGTCGACACTGCTTTGAGCCTTGGTTCGGGAATTTCCCAGGCTCGCGGCGGCGGTTGCGCTGAGAATTGCAATATCCATCGAATGCCTCGCACATCAGTTTTTACCTGAGGCCACTATAGCATCCAGATGGCCTTGCGCAATGCGGGATGCGGGCTCGGGCTTGACTTGGAGAACAAGCTTGCCGAGTATGTGTGGATGGATGCGCGCAATGAAATTTCTGGCAGCGAAAATGACTCTACGTCACCTGCCCGCCTGGTTCGGGCGCGGTGGGTTGTCTGGGCCTTTGGCGTGCTGACGATGGCAATGATTGTGGCTCTGGCATTAGTCGCCTATCGACAGCCGGAACTGCTGTTGAATTTTATGAATCTTCGCTACTGCGGCTAGCTTCTTCGACTTGCTCTGGCCGATCCCCCATTGCCAGAAGCAAGGTCGAGGTAGCTTCATCTACTCCGAGACGGCGAACCAGGGTCTGCTGGTTAATGCGTAACAGTTCGCGGATACCCTTGAAGTCGTCTGGCAGGGCGGGGTCGTTCCAGCCGCTAGCCGAGTGGCGGGCCAGATCAACGGCCAGTTTCACGTTGCGTACACGAGGATTTTCAGCGTGCTGGTTGTCCATCAACTGGGTCAGGAGTTGCGGCAGGCGCCATGTTTCGGCGAGCGCCATTTTGAGCTGATACAGGGGTATGCCATAGATCTGCGCCTGAATGAACGCGGATCGCGCATTGCGATGGGCAATCTGGGCGTCACGAGACTTCAAGGCTAGCTTGGGTGCAAAGCTCCACATGAGTAGTTCAGCCATGTCATGGAGCAGGGCTGCCAATGTGATCTCGTCGACGTCGAGATCGTGGCGAAGAATTGCCCAGTCACGTGCCCATTGTGCTGCACGGCGTGCGCGATGGACTACTTTCAGAATTCCAAGCAAGGCTTGCGGATGGGGTCTGAGTTGATCCTCGATCAGCGGCAGATTCTGAAAATCGCGAAAGAAAGGAATGATGCCGATCATCATGATGGCCCGTTCGATTGTGGTGATATCGGTTGTCTGACGGGCTCCGCGCTTTGTTTCAATGTAGGCAAGTACGCGCAGGGTCATCATCGGATCGCGCAGGATTGTCCCTGAAAGTACGCGACCGTTAGCATTCTCGGCATTCGCGTACATGCGCTCAAGCTCTTGCACGGTATGGCGAAGCACGGGCAGGTTGGCCTCGCGAAAATAGGCGACCCACGCGTCAAGGTCTGCAAACGGCTCTTCAATCATGGTCGGAAATTCATCATATGTTCCATCTTGGCACGAACCGCGCAGCTTCGATAGACCTGCCGGCAGCGCATTTTGCCTCCTTACAGGCCTTGCTTCAAGTGATATGGCTTGGTATCATATTGGGCTTCCCTTGCTCCACCCGTTACGCATGCGGGGGGGCTGATACTCAAACCACAAGGAGATTGAATGCGCCATTATGAAGTTGTATTTATCGTCCACCCGGACCAATCCGAACAGGTGCCGGCGATGATCGAGCGTTACAAGACGCTTGTGACCGGCCGCAACGGAGCCATTCACCGTCTCGAAGACTGGGGCCGGCGCCAGATGGCCTATCCGATTCAGAAGGTGCATAAAGCCCACTACGTGCTGATGAATATCGAGTGCGATGGTGAAACCCTGGCTGAACTCGAGCACGCTTTCAAGTTCAACGATGCCGTGTTGCGCCACCTGACGGTGAAAACTCGCAAGGCTGTGACGATTCCTTCGCCGATGATGAAGGAAGAGAAGTCGCGATCGTTGACCCAGAGTGATGCCAAGGTGGAGGCTCCGGCTGCTGCCGTTGTCGCCTGAGGATAAGCCGAGCAACCTGACGCAGTTGTCGGGTCGCATGCTTGAGCGCGGCGCGTTGCGCCGCACCCCTGCCGGAATACCGGTTCTCGAATTTCTCCTCGCGCATGTTTCGACCCAGGTCGAAGCGGATGTCGAGCGAAAAGTGGAATGCGAGATGGCCTGTGTAGCAATGGGCCGGCCGGCACAAGTGCTGCTAGCAGCCAAGCCGGGAGATGGGATCAAGGTGGCGGGCTTCATGGCCGCCAGGAGCATCAAGCGACGCAACCCGATACTGCATGTGAATACAGTCGAATTCGTGGAAGGAACTGAAAATGGCATTCAAGCCTAAGAGCAAGACCGGAGTAAAGCGCAAGGACGACAAGGGCCGCAGCCTGTTCAAGCGTCGCAAGTTCTGCCGCTTCACCGCAGAGAAGATCGAAGAGATCGATTACAAGGACGTCGAGATCCTCAAGGATTTCATCGCCGAAAACGCCAAGATCATGCCGGCGCGCATCACCGGCACCAAGACCGGCTACCAGCGGCAGTTGTCGACCGCCATCAAGCGCGCGCGTTTCCTGGCGCTGTTGCCCTACACCGATCTTCACCAGTAAGCGAGGACAAGACCATGCAAATTATTCTGATGGAAAAGGTGGTTAACCTCGGCGGCCTCGGCGATGTAGTCAAGGTCAAGGATGGTTATGCCCGTAATTTCCTGATTCCGCAAGGCAAGGCCAAACGTGCGACGGAAGCCAATCGCAAGGTATTCGAGGAAAAGCGCGCTGAGCTTGAACGAGCCCAGGGCGAAGCGGTGGCCTCCGCGCAGGTTCAGGCCGAGAAACTGGAAGGCCTGATGCTGCAAATCACCCGCAAGACCGGTGTTGATGGCCGTCTGTTTGGTTCGGTGTCTGGTCACGACATCGCCGAGGCGCTTGCCGCTCAGGGTTTTCAGGTCGAGAAGTCCGCGATCCGCTTGCCCGAAGGTCCGCTCAAGACGATTGGCGACACTCCGGTTCAGATTGCACTGCACACTGATGTAGTGGCCACGGTAATTGTGTCGGTTCTCGGCGAACAATAAGCCGCGCTTTGCTTCGCGAGAAAACGGGCCGCTGATACTAAATCAGCGGCCCGTTTTTTTGCCTCGTTGCCTTGGGTGGGGAAGGTCTCCCGGGACGTTATGGTGCGCGAAATCCATCCACTGCATTTACACAGTTTATTCACAGAATTTCCACAAGTTGTTCACTTATCATGAGCTGCGGTGAGGGTTAAACTCCGATCTTAATTTCGGAGACAGTGATGGCCCAGGTTCGTGCCTTTAATCCCCCGCAGCCGGTCGATTCGCAGGTTGCTGCGCTCAAGCTGCCCCCGCATTCCATTGAGGCGGAGCAGTCGCTGATCGGTGGTTTGTTGATCGACAACGTGGCATGGGATCGCATTGGCGACGTCGTGCGCGAAACCGATTTCTATCGTGACGACCACCGCCGGATTTTTCGTCATATCGGCAAGCTGATCCAGCAAGGCCGGCCGGCTGACGTGGTGACCGTGTATGAATCCATCGAGCAGTCGAACGAGGTTGATCAGACCGGTGGTCTGGGCTATCTTGGTGAAATCGCCAATGCCACGCCGTCGGCGGCGAATATTCGTCGTTACGCCGAAATTGTGCGCGAACGCGCCATCTTGCGTCAACTGGTCACTGTGGGTGACGAAATCGCCGGCAATGCGCTGAATCCTGCCGGGCGCGATGTCAAGACCTTGCTCGACGACGCCGAGCAGCGCATCTTCCAGATCGCTGAAGCCGGCAATCGCGGCAACAATGGCTTCGTCGCGATTCAGCCATTGCTCGGTGAGGTTGTCGAGCGTATGGAAACCCTGCTGGCGCGCGATAGCCAGTCCGACATTACCGGCGTGGCGACGGGTTTTGTCGATCTTGACCGCATGACCTCGGGCCTGCAACCGGGCGACATGGTGGTTGTTGCCGGGCGCCCGTCGATGGGCAAGACCGCCTTTGCGCTCAACATCGCCGAACATGTCGGCGTCGAACTGAGGCTGCCGGTGGCGATCTTCAGCCTGGAAATGTCTGGTCCGCAGATCGCCACGCGTTTCCTTTCCTCAGTCGCCCGCATCGATCAGAGCAAGCTGCGCACCGGCCGCCTTACCGATGACGAATGGGATCGCATGACCGTGGCACTGGGTAAACTGCACGAATCGCCGATCCATATCGACGAGTCAGGCGCCATCAATTCGACCGATCTGCGTGCTCGCGCCCGGCGCCTGCACCGGCAGTTCGGCAAGCTCGGCCTGATCGTCATCGACTACCTTCAGTTGATGAGTTCCAACCGTGACGGCGAGAATCGCGCCACAGAAATTTCCGAGATATCGCGCTCGATCAAGGCGCTGGCAAAGGAATTGCAAGTGCCGATCATCGCCCTCTCTCAGCTCTCGCGCAAGGTGGAGGAGCGCAACGACAAGCGTCCGCTGATGAGCGACTTACGCGAGTCGGGCGCCATCGAGCAGGATGCCGACATCATCCTGATGATGTATCGCGAGGAATACTACAAGCCCGACACGCAGGACAAGGGCAAGGCCGAGGTCAACATCGGCAAGCACCGCAATGGCCCTGTGGGCATGGTGCCGCTGACTTTCATCGCGGAATACGCGAAGTTTGAAAATTTCGCTTCAGGCTCGTCATACAGAGGCTGAAGCGAAATTTCAGTACAGGCTAACTTGCAGAACGCAAGTTAAGGCGCAAAGCGCTGGCCGGAACTGGAACTTCGCCTCTGGCTCGGCGTCCTGCCGCAACTGAAACGGAAGTGCGCTAGAGTACTTCCGCTGCATGATCGGCCAGTCTCGAACGTTCGCCGCGTTGTAGCGTGACGTGGCCCGAATGTGCCCAGCCCTTGAAGCGATCCACTACGTAAGTCAGACCAGAGCTGCCTTCGGTCAGATAGGGCGTGTCGATCTGGGCGATGTTGCCCAGGCAGACGACCTTGGTGCCGGGGCCGGCGCGGGTGATCAGGGTTTTCATCTGTTTCGGCGTCAGGTTCTGTGCCTCGTCGATGATGAGGAACTTGTTCATGAAGGTACGGCCGCGCATGAAGTTGAGCGACTTGACCTTGATCCGGCTGCGGATCAGATCCATAGTCGCGGCGCGGCCCCAATCGCCGCCGTAGGCTCCCGGGCTCGCGCCGGGAGTGCCTGCGGGTGTTTCGGCCGGCTTGTTGAGTACATCGAGATTGTCTTCCAGCGCGCCCATCCAGGGCGTCATCTTTTCTTCCTCGGTGCCGGGCAGGAAGCCGATATCCTCGCCGACCGGAATGGTGACGCGGGTGATGATGATTTCGGCAAAGAGCTTGGTCTCCAGCGTCTGCGTCAGAGCGGCGGCCAGGGTTAGCAGCGTCTTGCCGGTGCCGGCCTGGCCGAGCAGGGTGACGAAGTCGATCTCGGGATTCATCAACAGGTTGAGGGCGAAGTTCTGTTCGCGGTTTCTCGCAGTGATGCCCCACACGGCGTTCTTGGCGTGGCTGTAGTCGACTATGGTTTCGAGTTCCGCCGTCTTGCCAGCGCCGACTTTCACCCACGCCTGCAGGGGTTGCGGGCCTTCCTGCCACACAAACTCATTGACCAGCAGTTCGGGGCAGAGCGGACCCTTGATGCGGTAATAGGTGCGGCTATCCTTCTTCCAGGATTCCAGGCCCTTGCCGTGGCTGTCCCAGAAATCCGGCGGCAGTTCGAGGGTGCCGGTGTAGAGGAGGTCGGTATCCTCCAGCACCTTGTCGTTGAAATAGTCTTGTGCTTCGAGGCCCAGCGCGCGGGCCTTGATGCGCATGTTGATGTCTTTGGAAACCAGGATCACCGGCCGTTTGGGGAACTTCTGGCCGAGATACATGACCACGCCGATGATCTGGTTATCGGCCTTGGCGGTCGGCAGCGAGCTCGGCAGGATGCCGTTGATCGCTTCGGTCTGGAGGAACAGGTGGCCGGTGGCGAGTTCGCGCGAAGGACCGGTAAGATCGATGCCGCGGGCCATGTTGTGTTCGGCACCGGTGACGATTTCATCGAGCAGTCGGCTGGTCTGGCG
>Ga0194060_10003694_pt1 | contig 10770 bp, 7 predicted proteins | sample SepL225m_MetaG_FD_163427 | JGI IMG/M metagenome (GOLD analysis project Ga0194060, IMG submission 163427) | Anoxic zone freshwater microbial communities from boreal shield lake in IISD Experimental Lakes Area, Ontario, Canada - Sep2016-L222-5m | ecosystem: Environmental > Aquatic > Freshwater >... | reverse complement strand
GGCCAAGGCCGAGGCCACCCTGAAGGATGCCCAGACCCAACTGAGTACGCTCAAGGACGGCGCGACCGCCGCCGAGATCGCCAGCGCCCGCGCCTCGGTCGCCTCGGCCAAGGCTAACCTGGCGACGATGCAGACTCCGGCCACCGCCGACGAGTTGGCCATCGCACGGGCCAGCGTCGAGCAGGCCCAGATCAGCCTGAACAGCCTGACCACGCCCGGATCCGCCAGCAGCATCGCCAGCGCCGAGGCCAGCCTGGCCCAGGCCCAAGTGGCCTACGACCAGGCCACGATTGACCTGGCCGACGCCGTTCTAACCGCGCCCTTCGCCGGGGTTGTCTCGGCGGTGACCGCGAGCGTGGGCGACACCGCCAGCGCCTCAACCACAATCACGGTAATTGACCCGACCTCGTTCTATGTGGATCTGAGCCTGAGCGAGAGCGACATTGGCAACGTGGCCGTGGGCCAGCCGGTGAAGCTGAGCTTTGACGCCCTGAGCGGCGTGACGATCACCGGCACGGTTCAGACGGTGGCCCCCGTAGCGACCGTGTCATCGAACGTAGCCACCTACACCGTGCGGGTGAACTTCACCCCCGGTGACGCGGCGACGCGGGCCGGGATGACCGCCACCGGGGCCATCCAGACTGCTACGCACAAAAACGCCCTGCTGGTGCCCACGCGGGCCATCCAGACGGTGAGCGGCGCGAAGGTGATCCAGGTGCAGCGGGCCAGCCAGCCCCCGACGACGCTGAAGGTGACGACCGGCCTGGTCAGCGACGGACAGACCGAGATCCTCGGCTGCGTGGATAGCTCCGCCCCGTGCGTGCAGTCCGGCGACACCGTGCTGATCGCCACCAGCACCACCGGCACCAGCAGCACCACGACGAAGACCAGAACCACCAGCCTGCTGAGCGGCCCCGGCAGCGGCCCGCCTCCCGGAATGCCGTAGGCAAACGCCTATGGAAGCCCTCACCCCAGCCCTCTCCCAAAGGGAGATGGGCCGGGGGTGAGGGGCGACACCTGACAGCATTACCATACCGGGAGGATTTTCCTATGAACGCAATGATTGTGGCCCACGACTTGCAGCGCACCTACACCATGGGCGAGTTCGAGGTACACGCGCTGCGCGGGGTGAGCTTTGAAATCCGGCGCGGCGAGTTTGTGGCGATTGTTGGGCCGTCTGGCTCGGGCAAGAGTACCCTGATGAACATGATCGGCTGCCTAGATACGCCCACTTCGGGCAGTTACCACCTGGACGGCCTGCCGATTGAGCAGCTTGACCCGGCCTTGCTGGCGGCGGTGCGCAACCGCAAGATCGGATTCGTCTTCCAGCAATTCCACCTGCTGGCCCGCAGCACGGCCCTGGAGAACGTGGCTCTGCCCCTGGCCTACCGGGGCGGCATCCCGACCGCCGAGCGCCACCGGATGGCGGCAGCGGCCCTGGAGCGGGTCGGCCTGGGTGATCGCATGGGCCACAAGCCCCAGGAACTCTCGGGCGGCCAGCAACAGCGCGTGGCCATCGCCCGCGCCCTGGTGACGGATCCGGCCCTGCTGCTGGCCGACGAGCCCACCGGCGCCCTCGATACCAAGACCAGCGCCGAGATTATGGGCCTGTTCGCCGACCTGAACCGCGCCGGGATGACCGTGGTCGTGGTGACGCACGAGCCCGACGTGGCCCGGCAGACCAGACGGCTGCTGGAGATCCGCGACGGCCAGTTGGTCCGTGATGTCCTGACCGCCGACGCCTGGCCTGATGAGACGCACGCGCAGAAAGCCCGTAGCCGCCGACTCCCGACGCGGCAACAGTGGAGGCTCCCCCATGAGTACGCATAGCCCAGTGATGAAACGGGTCGCCCCAGCGGCGCCCCCCGTGAGCGAGGACGAGCGCATGGACGCCGAGATTGACGGTCTGATGGAGGGCGGGATCGGCTGGGGCGAAACCCTGCGCTTCGCCCTGTCCACCCTGCGCTCCAACCCGCTGCGTACCTTGCTGACTACGCTCGGTGTGCTAATTGGTGTGGCAGCGGTGGTGGCCCTGCTGTCCATCGGGCGCGGCGCGCAGAATTCGATCACCGCCTCGATCACCTCCAACGGTGCGAACCTGCTTACTGTGCGGGCGGGCGCGTCCAGCAGCGGCGGCGTGCGCGGCGCGGTGGGCGACAGCTCCAGCCTAACGATGGCCGACGCCACAGCCCTGGCCGACAGTGCGCGCAACCCCGACATCGCTCAGGTCTCGCCCGAGTACAGCGGCAATGCCCAGTTGGTGGCGGGCAGTAACAACGTGAACGCCCGCGTCACCGGGGCCATCGCGATCTACGCCAGCGTCCACAACAGCACCGTGGCCGAGGGCAGCTTCATCGGCAGCGACGAGGTGAGCGCGGCGGCAAAGGTGGTGGTACTGGGCTCCAACGTCTCCACAACCCTCTTCCCCGACGGCGGAGCGCTGGGGCAGACGGTGCGGGTGAACGGGCAACAGTTCACCGTGGTGGGTGTGCTGAAAAGCAGCGGCGGCAGCGGCTTCGGCTCGGCGGACGACGGCGTGATCGTGCCGCTAAGTACCGCCCAGCGCATACTCTTCGGGGCTCGCTCGGTGGGCGGAAGCTGGACAGTCTCGACCATTGTGACCCAGGCCAGCAGCGCCGCTACGGTAGACGCCGCCCAGGCCGAGGTCGAGACGACCATGCGCGAGGCGCATAGCCTGGCCCTGGACGGCAGCGCCGACAACTTCAGCGTGATCAACCAGGCCACAATTCTGGCGACGGTGACGCAGACGACCCAGATGCTGACTCTGTTCCTGGCGGCAATCGCGGCGATCTCGTTGTTGGTGGGCGGGATCGGGATCATGAACATCATGCTAGTGTCGGTGCGCGAGCGAACCCGCGAGATCGGCCTGCGCAAGGCGCTGGGCGCACGCGAGGGCGACATTATGCGCCAGTTCCTGTTCGAGTCCCTGGCCCTGAGCGGGGTGGGCGGGCTGGCCGGTCTGGCCCTGGGCTCGGCCATCGCCCTGGCGGTGAACCTGAGCGGGCTGATGACCGCGACCCTAAGCTGGGACGTGGCCCTGCTGGCCTTCGGCTTCGCCCTGGCTGTCGGCCTCTTCTTCGGCATCGCCCCGGCCCGCAGCGCGGCCCGGCTCGACCCGATTGTGGCGTTGCGGTATGAGTAGCAATGACGGGGTGACACGGTGATTTGGTGACACGGTGATTTGGTGATATGGTGACGCGGTGATTTGGTGACGCGGTGACGCGGTGACGCGGTGACGCGGTGATGTGGTGACGCGGTGATGTGGTGACGCGGTGTCACCGCGTCACCGCGTCACCCCCTCACCGCGTCACCGCGTCACATAGAAAGGAGCGAGCATGTTCCCCGAACTGACCATCGTTGGCGGGCCGTACGAGCGCGGGCACCAGTACGGGGCCGCCGTGCCCCACCTGATTGCCCACAGTATCGCCAGTTATGCGCGGCTCTTCGCCTACCGCCGTGGCCTCGACTGGGACGACAGCCAGACAGCGGCGCTGGGCTACTTGCCGCTGCTGCGCGAGGTGGCCCCCGACCTGCTGGATGAGATGCGCGGCATCGCCGACGGGGCCGGTCGGCAACTGGGCGAAATCGTGGCTCTGAACGTGCGTACCGAACTGATGGCCGGGGTCGGCAGCGGCGTGATCCACCCCGGCTGGCCCGACGCCCGCGCCCGCAACCGCGCCGCCGGGGTGCCCGCGCACCCGGATGATGCTGCCCCGGCGTCGGGTGCCGCGCCGATTGACGATGGCGAATGTACCACCGCCGCTGCCCAGCCTACGGCCACCGCTCCTGGCGCGACGATCCTGGCTCAGACCTGGGACTGGGCGGGTGATCAGCGTGCGGCGTGTATCCTGTTGTACATATGTGCCCCCGGCGAGCCAGAGATCCTGACTATGACCGAAGCCGGGATCGTGGCCAAGATCGGCCTGAACAGCGCCGGGCTGGCGGTCGGCCTGAACCTGCTACGCTCCGAGATCGACGGGCGCGACGTGGGCATGCCTGTGCATGTGCTGCTGCGCAAGATGCTCCAGGCCAGCAGCTTCGCCCAGGCGCGGGCCATGGCCAATATGGCCCCAGCGGGTGGCTCCTCGTGCGTCACCCTGGCCAGCGCCAACGGCGATCTCGTCAGCCTGGAGATTACCCCGGCGGGGGTGGCCGAACTGCTGCCGCAGGGCGGGTTATTAGCTCACACTAACCATTGTCTGGACGCGGGCGCGGCATCGGGCGAATGTCCGATCAACCCGGCCCTGACCACCACTCGCGACCGCTATGGCCGGGCCTGGGATCTCCTGCATACCGGCAGGGCACTCGGCATCGCCGACTTCCAGGCCATCCTGCGCGATCACCACGGCGATCCGCGCTGCATCTGTCGGCACCCCGACCCGCGCCTGGCCCCGGTGGATCGCGGCGAGAGCGTCTGCGGGATCGTGATTGATCTTGGCGCACGAGTGATGCACGTGGCCCCGGACGTGCCGTGTACGGTGGCGTTCACGCCCGTTATCCTCTAAAAACTCGTATTATTTTGATAGGTTTGCCAGCTTCGCTGGCAAACCTATCAAAATAATACACAATTTGCGGAGCCCCAGTCCCCGCCCCTACGCCCGCCGCCCGAACTGCCGCTCCAGTTGTGACGGACTCATCAGGATCATGGTCGGGCGACCGTGGGGGCAAGTGCGCGGGCTGGCGCACGCCTCCAGTTGGCGCAGGAGCTGGCGCATCTCCTCGGTCGAGAGCGCCTGGCCAGCGCGCACCGAGGTGTGGCAAGAGAGGGTGATCAGCATCTCCTCGCGCCGGTCGGCGGGCGTGCTGCCACCGCGCCCAGCCAGGTGATCGGCTAGTTCACCCAGAGCGCGGGCGAGTTCGTCGGCGGGCAGGCTGGCCGGGGCGGCGCGCACGCGCACGCCCTCGCCCCACTCCTCCAGATCCAAGCCCAATTCGGCCAGTTCAGCAGGGCAGCCCAGCAGCAGAGCGCTGACCGCCGGGGTCAGGGATACGGCCAAGGGCAGCAGCAGCCCCTGCGACTCCAGCGCCCCGCCGGTACGCTGGGCCATCAGCCGCTCGTAGGTAATCCGCTCGTGGGCCGCGTGCTGGTCGATTAGGTACATGCCCTCGGGGGCCTCGGCCACAATGTAGGTCAGCCCCACCTGGCCGACCACGCGCAGCGGCGGCAGGGCGCTGGCTGACGAGGTGACATGGTGACGGGGTGACATGTCACCTACCGCCTGGTCAGGCGCAGCGACCGAGCTGATCTCATGCTCTGCCTGAGGTATTTGCTCTCCCACGATATGCTGGTTCTGGTCTGTCACCCCGTCACCTTGCCACCCAGTCACCGTGTCACCGTACCCCCCTGTCCCCGTGTCACCGCCGCCCACATCCCAGCGCGAGCGACCCACGTCCCATGCCGAGGCACCTACGCCCCAGGCCGAGGCGGGCTGCTCGGGTGCGCGGTTGCCTTGGCCGAGCTGACGCAGTTCGAAGCGCCGCTGCTCCCCGGCGCTGTCGTAGTCGGCGTTGGCCCAGGCGGGCACCCCTGCCCCAGCCACCAGCGCCTCGCGCACCGAGCGCCCGATTGCGCTGTGGACACGCGGCGCGTAGCGGAACTTCACCTCGCTCTTGGTCGGGTGGACGTTCACGTCCACCGCTGTGGGGTGGACGCGGATGTCGATCACGGCCAAGGGGTGACGGCCCTTCATCAGCATGGTGTGGTACGCCTCCTCGACAATCGCCACCAGGGCACCACGCGGCTGGAGCGCCCGCCGGTTCACAAAGATGTGCATGTAGCTGCGCGAGCCACGGGTCAGGCCGGGCGGCGAGATCAGGCCAGAGACGCGCACCTCCTGATCATCCTGGCCGTGCTGGGCATCGACATCGAGCAACTGGCGGGCCACATCCAGGCCGTAAATCTCGATCAGCACGCCGCGCCGGTCGCCGTCGCCACTAGTCTGCATGGCCAAGCGACCCTCCAGGATCAGGCTGAAGCGCACTTCGGGATAGGCCAGGGCGTACTGCTGCACGATTGCGCTGATCGCACTCAACTCGGTGGCCTCAGAGCGCAGGTACTCGCGGCGCACCGGCAGGTTGTAAAAGAGGTTGCGCACGCTAATGCTGGTGCCAGGTGAGCAGCCGCGTGACGTGCGGGCCTGCACTTGGCCCCCGGCAATGCGCAGTTCGGTGCCTAGCTCCTCGTCAGCCGTGCGGGTGATGCAGATCACCTGGGCCACACTCGCGATGCTCGGCAGAGCCTCACCGCGAAAGCCCAGGGTGCTAATGTTGAACAGATCATCGGCGACCAGAAGTTTGCTGGTGGCGTGGCGCTCGAAGGCCAGCTCAACCTCGTGACTAGCAATGCCGCAGCCGTCATCCTGCACCTTCAGATCGCGCAACCCCCCGCCGCGTGCCTCCACACTGATACGGTGCGCGCCAGAGTCGAGGGCGTTCTCAACCAACTCTTTGACCACCGAGGCCGGACGCTCAACCACCTCCCCGGCGGCGATCTGCGCGGCGATGGTGGCGTCAAGCAGATGGATTGGCATGGGGCGTATTCTCCACCATAGAGGCGAACATCTTTGCGGGATATTGTACCACGCCTCCCGACTGCACGATCAAGAGGTTTCCTGAAATAGTCCGTAAGATCCAGGAAATTCAGCCCCCGATGACGGCTCATTACAATGAAATTCTTTACACATAACAATACATCATCTGCTCTTAATAATCGAAAGGGGATAACCTGTGGAAAGTCGGGATAACTTCACTCACAGACGACAAAACCATCGAACTATCCGGCGGTGACGTGCTTCAACCGGCTAAAGCCTTGACTCCTCCTTACATAACCGAAATATGGCAATAGAGCAAAAGTCACCCTGTCACACCTGTCACGCTGAGCGAAGCGAAGCGTCCCGGCGATGACGATACACACCGGGACGCTTCGCTTCGCTCAGCGTGACAGGGCGAGTTTTGCGGTAGTGAGAAATATAACAATAGACATGGTTCAGAACAGCGTGACAGTGTGCAGTGAATGTAGCACCGCCTTCCAGGCGGTCAAGAGTACCACCGTAGGCTGGACGCCCGCACTACGAACTGTAAACCTGAAACCTGGCACCTGAAACCTTAGTCTATTGCGAAATATGACTGTTATATAGCTATATTGACAAATAAAATAACTTAGACTATGCTAAACCCTCGTAAAGAACCGCCGCTTAGCCTGAAGGAATGCCGCTATGCTCCGACGGATTCTCATCGGTCTGCTGCTTGCCGGGATCGCGCTCCTGCTCGTTCCTGCTGCAACCTTCGCCCAGAGCGGTTCGCCAGCAGATAGGCTCCGTGCCGCCACTCAAAGGGCGCAGATCGCCATCACCCAGCTTGATGCGGGCGACCTTACCTCCGCTCAGGTGTCGCTATCCACGTTCCACGATGATTGGGCGACCGTTGAGGATGCCGTGCGCGGGCAATCGAGCGCCACCTACGCTGCGATTGAGGCGGCCTACGCCGCTGCGAGCGGCGCGCTAGATGCCGGGGATGTGGTCAGCGCCAAAGCCGCGCTGGAGAAACTAGAGATGGCCAGTCTGGCATTTGCCGAGGGCCGTGCCCCCACCGTGTCAGCCGCATCGGTGACGGGTGCCACTCTGGGGACACTGCTGCCCACCCTGGTCGAGGTAAACGACGCGCTGAACGCGGGCAACGCCACGCACGCCGCCGCCGAGCTAGAGACGTTTCGTGCCGCATGGCCCGATGTTGAGGGCGATGTGAAAGCGCGGTCGCCGGAGATCTACCTTAGCATCGAGAACGCCCTACCAGCGGCGGATGCGGCGATCACTGCCGGGGATCTGGCGCGTGCAAAGTCGCTGGTCGCGCAGATCCAGGCCGACCTGACGCCGATGCTGGTGATTTCGGAGCGCTACGGGGTTTTTGACGCCCTCAGCATTTTGCTGCGCGAGGGCCTAGAGGCTCTGCTGGTGATTACGGCCCTGCTGGCCTTCCTGGAGCGCACCGGCAACCACAACCGGCGGGGCTGGATCTGGGTCGGTGGCATTCTGGGTATCGTGGCGAGCGTGGGCGCTGGTCTGGTTATCGCGGTGATCTTTCGTGGCGTGGCCACCGGCAGCAACCGCGAGCTGATCGAGGGCTTCTCCGGCCTGATCGCCGCCGCTATGCTCTTTGGGGTGAGCTTCTGGCTGCACGGCAAATCGCACGCCGGAGCCTGGCAGAAGTACATCCACGAGCAGACGAGCGCGGCCTTGGCCACCGGCAGCCTATTCTCCCTCGGTATGCTGGCCTTTTTCGCCATCTTCCGCGAGGGTGCCGAGACGGCCCTGTTTTATATCGGGATCGCCCCATCGATTTCCACGAACGACCTGGTACTGGGGATTGGCCTAGCCATCGCGATCCTGGTCGTCGTGGGCGTGCTGGTACTCTGGGTGGGCGTGCGACTGCCGCTGCGGCCCTTCTTCCTGGCCACCAGCGCACTGATCTTCTACCTGGGCTTCAAGTTCATCGGCACCGGACTCCACGCGCTCCAGGTCGCACGCATGCTGCCCGCCAGCGGTGCCGATTTCCTACCCAGCCTACCAGCCCTGGGGATCTTCCCAACGTGGCAAACCAGCATCCCCCAACTGACGCTGCTCGGCACCGCTGTGGTGGTGGTGGTTCTGGAACAGATTGTGCGCCGCCCGGCGGAGGCCCAGCAGACGGTATAGAGGATGTTTGCGCCGACAAAAAAAACGCCGCCAGCATTGCTGGCGGCGTTTTTTTGTCGGCGCGTGTTTATCGTCCGCCAAAGACGATCATCACCAGAATGGCGATCAGGGCACCGCCGACCGAGCTGCTCAGGTTGACAATGTCATTGTTCAGCCACGACCAGCCGCGTACAAAGGTAGTAGGATTGCCTCTGCGGTCGAAGCGCCGCTCCGTCTCGCGCCCGTCGGAGTAGGCATAGATCGCCTGGTAGGTCGCCCCGAGCAGACTGTCAAGCATCGCGCCGCCGAAACCGCCGGCAATGGCAGCCGGAAGCACCCACCACGTCACCGATCCATGTTCAATCGCCAGTAGGACAATCAGGCAGACGCCGATCAGGGCGGCACCGAGGGCCGATGCGCTGCTGCCGAAGAGCGTAATCCCGCCCGATGTCCCCGGCTCCACCTCGCGACCAGTGGTGATCAGGCGCGGCTTGTGCGGGCTGAGGACGCCCAGTTCGGTGGCCCAGGTGTCAGCGTTCACCGTGGCCATCAGGCCAACGAAAGCGGCCAGCAGGACGGTCGGCCTGCCTGCGAAGGTGTAGGCCACCGCGCAGAGCGCGGACAGCCCGCCGTTCGCCATCGTCTGCGAAAAGTCGCGGCGACCGCCCTTCTCAAACTTCTCGGCGGCGCGTTTCTCTTTGATCTGCTCTTTATAGCGCGAGAGCAGACTACTGCTGATAAAAAAGATGATCAGCGTAAGCCCCCACGCCCAGCCGCCGAAGCCGAGGGTGAGGGTTCCGACGAGGATGGCCCCAAGCCAGCCGCTGACAGAGAGGGACTTCCGCCAGTAGGCAAGGCCGCCAATTGCAGTGCTGAGCACCAGCCCGGACCCGATGATGGCGAGGTCGATCATAACTGAGGTGAGCGGGGCATGCTCCGCCCGACAAACAGACGCAGGACACTGGGTACCCAATGCCCTGCGATTATACCAGAGTTGGCGAATTAGGCGGCAATGGCCTGTTCGCGCAGCACGTTGTTCGCGCTGTCCTCGCGGATCGCGTTGAGCGCCGCCTCAAGCTCGCCAGCCAGCATATCAGACACAATCTGCTTCGGGACAAAGGCGGCCATTGCCCCAAGCATCGGCTCCAGGTCAAGCGACATCGTCGCCTGGAGGTCGGTGCCGTTCACCGCCGGGCTGAGCGTCCAGCGCGTCTCAAGCGAGACGGGCTTATGCACTTTAAACAGGATATCGCTTGGCGCTGTCCACGTCAGGTCGCCCTCGCAGCGGATGGTACCGAATATGCCACCAAGTGACATGTACGTTATCATGCGTGCGCTGCAGGTTTCCATATTCCGGTTGAGCAGTTCCACTTTTTGCATACGCGGCAACAGGTTACAGATACGATTCGGATCGGAGAGCGAGTCGAACACCTCTTCAGGGCTGCTTGACTCAATAGAGGCCCGGCGGGTAACGCGGATCATCGTGTGTCTCCTGATAGTCGCTTGACGCAGATGAGGTGTCGCAGGGATTGTGTACCGTTGCACAGATATTAGTGTCTATTTGTTGACGTTTTGCAAAGTAAGAGTACCACGTCGGTTCATGCATGTCAATCGCTCGGCGCGAAGAAGTTGACATGCCCCGATCAGGCTGCTACAATCGCCATTTGTGCGGTAGTTCACGCAATGTGATGGGGGGTACTGTGTCCACAGGGGGTCACTCAACATCTTGCCGCCCGCGCTCCATGGTGATTCTTATCGTGTTCGGCATCGTCCTAAGCGCGTGTACACCGCTTGAACCTCCGCAGCGCACGCTGCCCACGCTCCCCGCAGTGCTTGATATTACTCCCGCGCCGACCCTTGATATTGACGCGACGGCTACCGCCTATGCCAGTGTGGTACGCCCCTCGCCGACGCAGGCGGCGCTCTACACGGTGCAGGTCGGCGACACGTTGAGCGGCCTGGCCGAGCGATTTAATACGACCGTCGAGTCACTCACGGCAGCCAACGGCATCACCGACGCCAACTCACTTCAACCTGGGCAGACTCTGATCATCCCCTCGCTCCTGCGCACCCCGGTTGT
>Ga0194060_10003693_pt1 | contig 10771 bp, 4 predicted proteins | sample SepL225m_MetaG_FD_163427 | JGI IMG/M metagenome (GOLD analysis project Ga0194060, IMG submission 163427) | Anoxic zone freshwater microbial communities from boreal shield lake in IISD Experimental Lakes Area, Ontario, Canada - Sep2016-L222-5m | ecosystem: Environmental > Aquatic > Freshwater >... | reverse complement strand
TGCAGACGCTGTTTTGGTGGATATGAAGGCGGCGGCTGCAGGTACGGTGCCTATCCATGACGTCATATATTCCTATCTTCGTCCGGACAATAATAAAATTGTGTGGGTTCGCTCTGTGGCCCAAGTAATACGGGATGAGAACGGCCAACCGCTAAAAATGCACGGGATGGTTCAGAATATTACTGAAAGCAAGCTGGCAGAGGACAAGCTCCGTGAAGCCATGCAGATTGCAGAAGAATCCACAAAAACCAAATCAGACTTCCTTGCCAATATGTCGCACGAAATCCGCACTCCGATGAACGCCATCATCGGCATGTCGCATCTGGCGCTGCAAACCGAGCTGAACCCCAAACAGCAGAATTACATCGAGAAAGTCAACGCTGCCGCGAAAAATCTCCTTGGCATCATCAACGACATTCTCGACTTCTCCAAAATAGAAGCGGGCAAGATGTCGATGGAAAAAGTCGACTTCCACCTGGAAGATGTCATGGAGCATCTGGCTGACCTCTCCGTCATAAAAGCCCAGGATAAAGGGCTGGAACTGCTTTTTGACCTCGGCACCGATGTACCGACCGCTCTTATAGGTGATCAACTGCGCCTCGGCCAGATCATCGTAAACCTCGTCAACAACTCCATCAAATTTACCGAAAAGGGTGAAATCACAGTTGGAGTACACAAGATTGCTGATGAGCCGGACGGAGTGCGATTGCGCTTCGATATAAAGGACACCGGCATCGGCCTCACTGAAGCACAGCGCAACAAACTGTTCAGCGCCTTCTCCCAGGCCGACGCTTCCACTACCCGCAAATACGGGGGAACCGGCCTCGGCTTGACCATCAGCAAAAAACTGGTGGAAATGATGGATGGCGAAATCTGGGTAGACAGTGAACCGGGTGTCGGGAGCACCTTCCGCTTTACCGCCAAATTCGGCGTACAGAGCGAACAAAGGCGTCTAACCGTAAATGCAGAAGATGTGAAGGGTCTGCGCATACTGGTAGTAGACGACAACGCCAGCGCCCGAGAAATATTGATGAATATCCTTGAATCGCTCAAATTTGAAGCAACTGCAACCAGTAGCGGCGCTGAAGCAATTGGAGAACTGGAACAGGCCCACATAGAACACCGCCCCTACGGACTGGTTCTCATGGATTGGATGATGCCCGGCATGGATGGCGTAGAAACCATCAAAAGGATCCGTGCCGATAAAAAACTGTCAGAGATACCCGCCTTCATCATGGTAACCGCCTACAGCCGCGAAGAGCTGTTGCAACAATCCGAAGGGGTCCATATTGACGGCATGCTGGTCAAGCCGGTGAGCCCATCCACCATGCTAGACAGTATCTTGAACGCACTTGGCAAAGAGGTTACGCAAAGTACCCGCAAGCACGACAAACAGGCCAACTATCAGGAAGCCGCCAGGCTGGTCAAAGGCGCTTATCTGTTGTTGGTGGAAGACAATCTGGTAAACCAGGAACTGGCGCTGGAGATCCTGCAGGATGCCGGCTTAAAGGTGGATATTGCCAACAACGGTCTCGAAGCGGTGCAAAAAGTTGCGCAGACGGAATATGACGGTGTCCTGATGGATTGTCAGATGCCGGTTATGGACGGCTTTGAGGCAACACGCAAGATTCGTGAGGATCCACGTTTTGCCGATCTTCCGATACTTGCCATGACCGCCAACGCAATGGCAGGCGATAAGGAGAGATGCGTTGCATCCGGCATGAATGATCACATCGCCAAGCCGATCGATATGGCGCAACTCTTTCTCACCCTGTCGCAATGGATCAAGCGCAAACAGGAACCGGTGGTCGAAGAGAGTGCAACAGTTCAAGAAACAAGAAAAGACGGCGTCCCGAACATACCCGGCCTGGATATCGACAATGCGCTGGCCCGCATGGGGGGCAGTGCCAAACTTCTTAATAAAATGATCCGGAGGTTCGTGGAAACCCAGAGTGAGGTAATGGCGCGCATCGACACGGCGATGGAAAACAGCGATGTCGAAACAGCCATACGCGAGGCGCATACGGTTAAAGGGTTGTCCGGCAATATCGGCGCCACGCCGATGGCTCTCTGTGCCGGCAAAGTCGAAGGGATGCTGAAGCAGGGTGAAACCGATGGCCTGAGCGACGCGCTTAAGGCAATGAAAAGCGAACTTGGAGGGCTGCTGGGGAGAATAACGGAGGCGATTGGAGAGCCTGCTGAAACGACTACTGCACAAACCGAAAAGCCGACGATCGAAGTTGACAAAAATGCTCTGGCAACTGAACTTCGTAAACTTGTCGCACTGCTTGAGGATATAGATTCCGGAGCCGAAAGCGTGCTGGAAGGGCTCTCCGAAAAACTGGGCGCACTCGGCCAGGGTGCGGCGGCCAAAGAGATACAGAAACTGGTAGGGGAATATGAATTTGACGAAGCGCTGGATAGATTGAGGGAAATGGCGAAGGCGGTGGAAATCGAACTGTAAGCTCATAAATAAAGGTCCTAAAGGCTGTTAAAATAATTTTTCAAATGGATTAACGTCTTTGATTTTAAAGATTTCATCCGCCTTTATCTTTCTTTATCCCTGTAAAAAGCTTTTGAAGTTAAAAGCAAACCTTTATTTGACAGGGATAAAAAGGATAACGGCGGATAAAGTCAAAAACAAAATATTTTTGATTAAATTCATAATCTTTAGCAATATCCTGGTTCCGGCTTGTCCGGGTTAGGCATTGCTTTTATAGTTCTCCCTCCCGCAATGGGTGATGGAGCAAACCGAGGAAAACTGATAAATGGAACTTAAACAGTGATCGGTTCATACGCCACTAAACCCGACACCTCTCTGCTTATCGCCGGAATAGGCGCATCTGCGGGGGGGCTTGAGGCGATGCTGCAGATGTTCGCTCAGTTGCGGCCGACCGGGCGGATTGCCTACGTCGTGGCACAACATATGGCTCACGACGGGCATAGCGAGCTGGTTGTGCGCCTGATCAGCCGCGAATCGGCGCTGCCGGTGCTTCTGGCCAGGGATTCGGAACGGCTGCTGGCGGACACAGTTTATCTTATCCCATCAGGCAAAGACGGCATTGTTACCGGGAATACTCTAAAACTCTGTGCTCCCGGGCCGGCCAACATATCAACGCCATCAGTCAATACCTTATTTACCTCGATCGCCGAATCCGGTCGCAAGCTGGCGATCGGTATCGTACTCTCCGGGACCGGTTACGATGGAGTTGTCGGATGTCGTGCTATCAAGGCTCATGGTGGGCTGACTATCGCACAGGAACCTGCGGAAGCCAGGTTCAACGGCATGCCGGTCGCGGCGATTGAAGCAGGCGTGGTGGACAAGGTGCTGTCGGTGGATACAATCTGTGTGCTGCTGGCGGAGCGGTTTCCCGGCAAGGTTGCAGTACCGCCACCGAAGTCGCCTGCATCTGGTCTACCATTACCTCCGGCAGTCGGCATCACGGTTCCGCCAGCGGAAAATCGTGAACTGGATCAGTTGCTCCGCCTGGTACATCAGACCACAAAGATCGACTTTTCCAGCTACAAGGAAGAGACACTGCTTCGCCGGATTGAAAAGCGCAAGGAGACGCTCGGTATCAGCAACTTTGAGCAGTATCTGGCGCTGGTCAAGCGCCAGCCTGATGAGTTGCATATAATTCAGCATCTTTTTCTGGTTTCTCTTTCGTCATTTTTCCGCGACCGCGCCTCCTTCAACGAACTGGAGCGATCACTTGCAGGGATGGTCGCTGATAAGGCTGATGGCGAGCCAATCAGAGTCTGGGTTCCTGGCTGTGCTTCGGGCGAGGAACCCTATACCCTGGCCATCCTTATTTCAGAACTGCTCGGCGAGCGCCGCAAACGGCATGCCGTGCAGATTATCGGTACGGATCTTAACCCGGAGGCGCTGGAGATGGCGCGCGCGGGGATTTACCGGCAGACCGCTTTCAAGGAGATGGAAGAAGGGCTGCGCGACCGCTACTTTATAGCCAGGGGGCAGCATTTTGAGATCGGCCAAGATGTGCGTACAATGGTGAGTTTTGAACAGCGTGACGTCCTGACCGGGGCGCCGCCTGGTGATCCGCTCGACCTCGTAAGCTGTCGCAACCTGCTGATATATATGAAGAGCAATCTGCAGGATCAGTTGATTAAGAGCTTCCATCAGGCTTTAAGGCCGCAGGGACTGCTCTTTATCGGTCAGTCTGAGTCGCTGTCTTTTATGGGCAACTCGCTGTTCACGGCTATTGACCATTATCACCGGCTGTTCCGCCGTCGACATTAAATTAAAGGGAGATGTTGCATGAATAGTTTCATGACTTTCGTAGAGCGATTCAAGCTCAATACCAAGCTGATACTCGGCTTCAGTTCTGGGCTTATTATCGCCGCCGCCATCGGTTTTTACAGCATGTCCGGCATCATGGCGCTCGAAACGGATATGGAACGGCTCTACGATTTCGACCTGCTCGGAATCACTCACATCCAGGAGGCGAATATTAACCTGGTCTACATTGGCCGGTCGCTGCGGCACATGATGATCGCCCAGGACGACATTACCCGCGACAAGGCCCGCGCCCAGGTAAAAAGTGCAATAGATGCCCTGCGCAAAGAAATGGAGAGTGGCCGCAAGAAAATCGTCCGTGCTGAGGCAATCGCCCGTTATGAACAGTTCAACATAAATTTCAACAAGTATGTAGAGAATGTCGAACATGCTCTGGCGCTGGTCGAGCGGGAGAAGGCCAACCCCTCGGTTGCGGCAAAATTCATTACAAGCCAGGACTTCATGAACACGGTCAACGCAGCGGATGATGACCTGACCGCACTGGTCAAAATCAAGGTAAAGGGTTCCAAAGCTACGATAGACGGGGGGCGGCAGCGAGCCGATACAACGCGAATGGTAGTACTGTTGCTACTGGTTATCGGTATCTGCCTGGCCACTGGCTTTGGCGTGCTGATAGGAGCTACCATCAAGCGTCCAAATGACCGCCTGCGTACCTCAGTTGAAAATCTTGCTGAGGGGGATGTTGAATCACCGATTCCTCACTCCGACTATCCAAATGAAATCGGCGTCATGGCAAAGGCGATCAAGATTCTGCAGGGTATTTACCGTCGCTCAAATGAGCAGCACTGGGTCAAGTCACACTCGGCCGAGATCAGCAGCGCTCTGCAGCAGACAGAAGACTTCCTCTCGCTTACGCAGACTGCAATTTCCAGAATAGCCCCGGTGATCGGGGCAGGGCACGCTGCATTTTACGTCGCAGACAAGGAAGAGCGCTACAATCTGCTGGCCAGTTACGGTTATCGCGAGCGCAAGCACCTGAACAACTGCTTCGGCGTCGGCGAAGGGTTGGTTGGTCAGTGTGTGATGGAGAAGTCGACCATTCTGCTTACCGCCCCTCAAAACTATATCAGGATCAACTCCGGCCTCGGCGAAGGGCCGCCTGCCTGCATAATGGTTATGCCGATAATCCATAGCGAACGGGTACTAGGCGTGCTGGAAATGGCCTCTTTCCAGCAGTTCACTGATCGGGAAAGGGCTGTGCTTGAAGCCTTAATGCCGGTGCTGGCTACCAGTATGGAAATTATGGATCGCAACCTGCGAACCAAAGAGCTGCTTGTCGCAACTCAGGAGCAGGCGGAGCGAATGGAGAAACAGGCCGCACAGCTTGAAGAGCAGTCGGTCGAGATGGAGGCACAACAGGCTGAACTGTTGGAGACCGAGAGCTGGTTCCGCAGCATCATCGAATCGGCGCCGGACGGCATGCTGGTGGTTGACGCCGATGGCAGGATTCTCCTCTCCAATCCGAAGGCGGAAAAAATATTTGGCCATGAAATTGGGGAGCTGGTCGGAACGGCTGTGGATCAGTTGGTTCCGGTTGTCGTGCGCGGTTCCCATGCGGAGAAGCGGGCTCGATTCATGGCAGAGGGGCAGAGCCGTACGATGAAAGAAGGCATGAAATTGGTTGGACTCCGTAAGGATGGGACTGAATTCCCGTTCACCTTTTCGCTAAGCCTGTTGCCTGCCAGGGGAAGTCGCGGCAAATGCGTTAGCGTTTCTGTGCGTGTGGTGTAATACCAATTCTAAGGGGTTCGTAATGAGACATTTCCTGGCCATGCTGAAGACAAATCTCAAAATTGTGGTAATGCTCGGCGTGGTGGTGCTGGTAACTCTGGCGCTCGGCATCAACGCCATAGTAAATCTGAACGCCTTCGACAGGGATACCCAAAACCTCTACGAAAAAGACCTGCTTGGCATATCCCACGTCAAGGAAGCCAACAATCATTTGTTAATGATGGGCAGATCACTACGACAAATGATGGTGGCACCAACCATTGAAATAAGGGAATCCGCCCGTGCCAAGCTACTGGAAGCGGAAAAAGATCTGCTGAAAGAGATTGAAGAGAGCCGTATCCGAATATTCAGGGAGGACAATAAAAAAATACTTGCCGATTTTGAACTTCAACTTGTTCAGTATAGGAAGAATGTTGCCATTACAGTTAAAATGATCGACCAGGAAGGTTACGGAAAAGGCAAAGCCGCAGAATTCGCTACCAGCAAAGAGTTTATGGATACGGTGAATCAGGCCGACAAAACTCTGGATAAGCTTGCAACCAGCAAGGAAAATAATGCACGTCAGAATGTTGAAGCCGCTGCCAAACAGCACAAACTGGTGAATCTTTTCACATTGATTCTTCTGATAGGTGGACTTGCATGCGAGGGGTATATCATTTTTGTGCTGCTGAAAATGGTCAACGGTATGGAGGGGCAGCGATGGATCAAAACGCATGTTTCTGAAATCTCTGCCGCAATCCAACAGGCAGGCAGCTTCGCTGAACTGGCCCAGATATTTCTATCGAAAACATCCCCGTTACTGGAGATAGGCCAAGGGGTCTTTTACATTTATGATAATAACGAGAACCAGTTAAAACTATTGCACGGCTATGGATTCCGGGAACGCAAAAACCTCAACCAGTTGATTAAATCTGGCGAAGGCTTAGTAGGGCAGTGCTTGCTGGAAAAAACGCCTATCACTTTGACTAATCCACCTGCGGACTACATCAATATTGGCTCAGGCCTAGGTGAAGCAGTGCCAAGATGCATCGCGGTACTGCCTATAATACATCTTGATCGCGTGCTGGGAGTTATGGAACTGGCCTCGTTCCACAGATTTGATGCTCGTGAGACTGCACTGCTGGACGCTCTGATGCCTGCGCTGGCAGTGACCCTTGAAATTCTTGAGCGTAATATTCACACCCAGGAATTGTTGGTAGAGACCCAGAAACAAGCGGAGGACATGGAAAGACAGGCTGCCCAACTGGAAGAGCAGGCGGTTGAAATGGAAGCGCAGCAGTCAGAACTGTTGGATACCGAGGCATGGTTCCGTGGGATAATCGAGTCGGCTCCCGAAGGCATGCTGGTTTGCAATTCAAGTGGAGAAATTGTCCTGACTAACCCCAAGGTTGAGAATATGTTCGGCTACGAGCCAGGCGAACTCATTGGACAACCAATAGAAAAATTAGTGCCAGAATCAGTGCGTGGAGGTCATGTAAGTCTGCGCGAAACATTTACAAAAAAACAAAATACCCGCCAGATGGGAGTTGATGCCCGTAACATAAGTGGAATTCGCAAAGATGGTACCGAGTTTCCTGTAGAAGTTGGCTTGTCTGGTCTGCCCAGTTTGGGGAATCGTGGCGTATGTGTTTGCGCATCGGTACGTGACATCACCGAGCGCAGAGTCTACGAAATGGAAATCCAGAAGGCAAAGGAAGCTGCATTGGATGCAACAAAGGCTAAATCCGATTTTCTTGCCAACATGAGCCACGAAATCCGAACGCCGATGAACGCTATCATAGGCATGTCACATTTGGCCCTGCAAACCGAGCTTGACAAGAAGCAGCGCAACTACATCAGCAAGGTTCATCGGTCAGGGGAAAACCTGCTGGGGATCATCAACGACATCCTTGACTTCTCGAAGATAGAGGCAGGCAAGATGACTATGGAGCAGATTGACTTCCATCTTGATGATGTCATGGATAATCTCGCCAATCTTGTTGGTCTAAAAGCTGAAGACAAGGGGCTGGAACTGCTGTTTAACATCTCGCCGGAGATGCCTGCCGCTCTGGTTGGCGATCCGTTGCGCCTCGGTCAGATCCTGATCAACCTCGGCAACAATGCTGTGAAGTTTACCGATAAAGGTGAGATCGTCATTGGCGCGGAAATGGTTGCCCAGGTAGAAGATCAAGTCGAGCTTCATTTCTGGGTTCGTGATTCAGGTATCGGTATGACTCCCGAACAATGCGGTAAAATGTTCCAGAGCTTCAGCCAGGCCGATGCATCGACTACACGCAAGTATGGCGGCACTGGTTTGGGGCTTGCAATTTCAAAAACTCTTGTAGAGTTGATGAACGGGCGCATCTGGGTTGAAAGCGAGGCCGGCAAGGGTTCCGTCTTCCACTTCCACGCCAGCTTTGATGTTCAGAAACAACCGGCAGTTCGTAGAACCTTCTGCCAGGAAGAATTACTTGGCCTGCGGGTACTCGTTGTTGATGACAATGCCTCGGCACGGGAAATATTGTCAGCCATGGCAATAAGCTTCGGGCTAGAAGTTGATGTCGCCTGGGATGGCAAGCAAGCACTGGACATGGTTGCTGCCGCTGAGAAGAAGGGGTTGTCATACGACCTGCTGCTGATGGACTGGAAGATGCCGGTGATGGATGGCGTTGAAGCAGTACAGCGCCTCCATGAAAAGCAACTTTCAAAGATTCCAGCCGTGATCATGGTCACAGCATATGGCCGTGAAGAGGCTATGGGAAATGCCCAGGATCGTAACATCGAATTGAAATCGGTGCTGACAAAACCGGTAACCTCAGCCAGCCTGCTTGAAGCGATTGGAGTTTCTTTGGGTAAAGGAGTAGTTGTCGAAAGCCGCAGCCATGACAAATCCGAAAGCTACAAGGGCGCGATGAAGATGCTCGAAGGCTCCCGTGTGTTACTGGTTGAAGATAACGACATGAACCAGGAGCTTGCACTCGAACTGCTCAGCCAGGCCGGCATGGAAATTGTTGTCGCAAACAACGGCCGGGAGGCTTTGGACATCCTTGCGAAGGATGACCGATTTGACGGCGTTCTGATGGATTGCCAGATGCCTGTTATGGATGGTTACACGGCTACCCGCGAGATTCGCAATAATCCGGCATGGAATGGACTCCCGGTCATTGCCATGACCGCTAATGCGATGGCCGGAGATCGGGAAAAGGTTATAGAGGCTGGCATGATCGATCATATTGCCAAACCGCTGAACATAGGCGAAATGTTCAGCACTCTTGCAAAGTGGATAGCACCAGCCAATCCGTCAAAATCTGCTAGTAGCGACAAGCTAGAGAGCGCTGGCACAGATTCTTTGCCGAAACTGTCTGGGATTGATACCGATGCCGGATTGGCAACCTGTATGCACAATCATAAACTTTATAAACGGCTTTTGAGAAAATTCAGTGACGTAAATGCTGACTTTGGTAAGCAATTCGAGGCTGCCAGACAGGATGCAGATCCTTCTGCACCAATGCGCCTGGCGCACACAATAAAGGGGACTGCTGGAAATATCGGCGCTCGAGGTGTCATGAAAGCCGCAGGCGAACTGGAGATGGCGTGCAACAATAATGAGTCCGGAATGGTAATCGACAGTTTGTTGATCAGTATGCTCGACCAACTTAATCCTGTAATTGAGACATTGCAACAAGTGCAAGCAGATGAAGTGCCTGGTAACACAAGTCAAACAACAACTGACCCGACTCAAGTGCGGCAATTGATCGACGCAATTAAAATACAGCTCGATAACTTCGATTCCGCTGCAGTGGATCTGGTCGGGGAACTTGCAACCATGATCAAGGATACATCTATGTTACCAATTATGGATAAGATCACTGCTGCCATAGCAGATTATGATTTTGATGTGGCAATGGAAGAACTAAAGAAGCTGGAGGTCTAAATGAATGAAAACCGTCCGATTGTACTCGTTGTCGACGATGCACCATCAAATGTGGATGTGCTGAAAAATATCCTCTTTACCGAATACAAGGTTAAGGTCGCAATTTCTGGCGAGATCGCACTAAAGGCGGCTGAGAAGGAACCACGCCCCGACATCATTCTGCTGGATGTGATTATGCCTGTAATGGATGGATTTGAGGTATGCCGCAGGCTAAAAGCTAATCAGCTAACTGCTGCGATTCCAGTGATTTTTGTAACAGGAACCGCAGATGACTACGATTTGTTGAAAGCCCGTTCTCTCGGTGCTGTCGGGTTCATAATGAAGCCGCTTGAATCCGTAAAGGTGCTTGAAGCTGTTAAAAATGCATTGGAAACAGAAAAGTAGAGATGATGTAAAGAAGAATACGAAGGCGGCTACATGGACAAGATTGCAGAATTGATAAATAAAAACATCCGCGTGGCTCTGGTTGGCCTGTTGCTGACAGTTGTAGGTCTGGCATTGATTGCCGGCAAACTGATGAGCAGCGCCAACGAAGTTGAACGGCTGGCCATGCTGAACAACGAAGCGAAGCGGTGCAGCGTCGAGATCATATTGCAGACTATGAGCGGTAAGCTGGTTGGTTCTGCGGCGCTGCTTGGATTGATTGATGACGATTTCAAGCGCGAGGCTCGAGGCGAACTTGCGCCGAACAGCGCTGGAGTGCACCGGCTTTTGGAAACCATGACCCGCTATCCTGATGTCGATGGCGCCTTTATTGTCGGTAAGGACGGTATCATCAAGTCTTCTTTCGGGAAGGGAAAGTCCACAAC
>Ga0194060_10003692_pt1 | contig 10771 bp, 11 predicted proteins | sample SepL225m_MetaG_FD_163427 | JGI IMG/M metagenome (GOLD analysis project Ga0194060, IMG submission 163427) | Anoxic zone freshwater microbial communities from boreal shield lake in IISD Experimental Lakes Area, Ontario, Canada - Sep2016-L222-5m | ecosystem: Environmental > Aquatic > Freshwater >... | reverse complement strand
GCCCACAGTTAAGTGCTTTAATCCCCCCTAACCCCCCTTTTTCAAAGGGGGGGTTAGGGGGATTTATAAATAAAGATATTTTCTTAACTTAATGCCAGTGATGCAGCGCGTGGGAACAAGATTTTATCTGAGAATTTAATTGTAATGAAACTAACACAAGACTTTACCGAACAAACAAAAAAACTGATTGATAATTTAAAAGGCATTTGTACGTCTTATGGGCTGGGTAATGATGGTAATGAATTTAAAATTATTACGCAGGTATTTTTATATAAATTCATGAATGATAAGTTTGGTTATGAAGTTAAACAACTGGATACTAAACTAAAAACCGCTGAAAAATGGGAACAGCAGATAGCAGATTATACGGATGCACAGTATGAAATGTTATTAATGAGGATGAATCCTGATAATGCCAAATTAAAAAGACAGCATTATTTATCTTATCTACACAATAAACAAAATAGCGAAGAATTTTCTAAATTGTTTGATGATACTTTGCGTGATATTGCAATTTTTAATAATGAAGTTTTTTCAGTTAAAACAGGGACAGGCGCGAAGATTACTTTATTTGATGAACTGAGTAATTATATTACTGACAGTTCACAGCGGGATAGTTTTTGCCGTGCGTTGATTAATCAATTATTTGAATTTAGTTTTGAAGCTATATTTCATCAAAAGTTTGATTTTTTCTCAACGATTTTTGAACATTTGATTAAGGATTATAACAAAGACGGCGGCGGTAAATATGCAGAGTATTATACGCCTCATGCAGTGTCAAAGATTATGGCTGCTATATTGGTTGATAAGCCTGTTAGCAGTGTCACTTGTTATGATCCAGCGGCGGGTTCTGGGACATTATTAATGAATTTAGCGCATCAAATTGGTGAAGATCGCTGTACGATTTATTCTCAGGATATTTCGCAAAAATCCAGTAGTATGTTGCGGCTGAATTTAATTTTAAATAATTTAGTGGATTCTATTCCGAATATTATTCAAGGGAATACGATGCTATCGCCGTATCACAAAGTCGGTGAACAATTGATGAGCTTTGATTACATCGTTTCTAATCCACCGTTTAAATTGGATTTCAGTGATTATGTTACCAATTTAGACAACAAACAAAATCATGAACGTTTTTTTGCGGGTATTCCGAATGTGCCTAAAAAAGACAAAGATAAAATGTCGATTTATCTGCTGTTTATTCAACACATCATATTTTCGTTATCTGATAAAGGCAAAGCTGCTATCGTTGTTCCAACGGGATTTATTACCGCACAAAGTGGCATTGAAAAGAAAATCCGTGAACGTTTAGTTGAATCAAAAATGCTGCGCGGTGTGGTTTCTATGCCAAGTAATATCTTTGCAACCACTGGCACCAACGTTTCCATTTTGTTCATTGATAAAACCAATACCAAAGGCGACATTGTGTTAATGGATGCGTCTAAATTGGGAACAAAAGTTAAAGAAGGCAAGAATCAAAAAACCGTGCTTTCACTCGATGAAGAACAGCGCATTATCGACACCTTCAATCAACATGAAGCCGTTGAAGATTTTACGGTGGTTGTGTCGTATGAGGACATCAAAGCTAAAAATTATTCGTTTAGTGCGGGACAGTATTTTGATGTGAAAATCGAATATACCGACATTACCCCTGCTGAATTTGAAGCTAAAATGACAGGTTTTAAAACCAATCTTGATAAACTGTTTGCGGAATCTAGCGAGTTAGAGTGTGAGATTAAAAAGCAATTGGCGGGTTTGCGTTATGAGTGATGGTAATACATCGTTCCAACGCTCCGCGTTGGAACGATTATAATAAACCGATTAGGAGCTAATAATGTTATCCATCAGTATTAATGAAGCCAGTAGCCATTTAACCAACTTAATCAATGAATCCGCTATATCTCACCAACCGATAACGATAAAAGGTGATGAACACAACGCGGTTTTACTCTCAGAACAAGATTGGCAAGCGATTCAAGAAACCTTGTATTTATTATCCATTCCCAATATGGGCGAGTCGATTCGTGAAGGTTTAGCCACGCCATTATCAGACTGTGAAACGGAGCTTGATTGGTGAGATGGGAACTTATTTATACCAAGCAAGCGAAAAAAGATGCCAAAAAACTAGCTCAGCATAATCTGAAAGCGCAAGCATCGGATTTGCTGGACTTATTGGCTAACAATCCTTATCAAACGCCACCTTCTTATGAAAAATTAATTGGTGATTTAAGTGGGGCATATTCGCGGCGAATTAACGAACAGCATCGTTTAGTTTATCAAGTGATAGAGGATGAAAAAGTGATTAAGGTTTTAAGGATGTGGTCGCATTATGAATAATGTATTGGCAAATAGTGGTGTTACTCTCCTCGTTCCCACGCGCTGCGTGGGAATGACGTTGCACCGCGCTGCGGTGCGAGACGCGGCGCGTCTCTACTGCATTCCCACGCGGCGCGTGGGAACGAGTGAAGTTGAGATTAAAAAGCAGTTGGCGGGGTTAAAGTATGAGTAAGTTGGAAAAGTTTTTTTTAAAAGATATTTCAAACTCACAAACTGGACCTTTTGGCACTCAATTACATAAAGAAGATTATGTTACTGAAGGAACACCAATTGTTACTGTAGAGCATTTAGGAGAAATTAGTTTTAATTTAGATAATTTGCCACTTGTTAGCGATGAAGATAAAGATAGACTTTCTAAATATGTTCTCAAAGAAGGTGACATTGTTTTTAGCAGAGTTGGTTCTATTGATAGATGTACTTATGTTTCAAAAAAAGAGGACGGCTGGTTATTTTCAGGGCGTTGTATAAGGGTTAGATTTAACGAAAAAGCCGATGCTCGATATGTTAGTTTTTACTTTCGGCAAAAGTATTTTAAGCAAATGATGCTTAACATTTCAGTGGGCGCGATAATGCCATCTTTAAACACGTCACTGATGGATAACTTACCTATTTTTTTACCATCAAAAACAACTCAACAAAAAATAGCCAATGTTCTTTCGTCCTTAGATTCAAAAATAGAACTCAACAACAAAATCAATACCGAGTTAGAAGCAATGGCAAAAACGCTTTATGACTATTGGTTTGTACAGTTTGATTTTCCTGATAAAGACGGTAAGCCCTATAAAACCAGCGGCGGTAAAATGGTTTGGAATAACGAGCTGAAAAGAGAAATTCCTGACGGGTGGGAAGTTGGGACGGTTTTAGATGTCGCTGAATTATTAGGCGGTGGTACACCTAAAAAGGAAGAAAGTTTGCATTGGAATGGAACAATTCCATTTTTTACTCCAGCAGACACAGAAAATTCATTTTTCGTTATTTCAACAAAAGAAAGTATTACTGAATTTGGGTTAAAAAATTGTAGTAGCAAATTGTATCCAAAAGGAACGATATTTATCACTGCCAGAGGGACTGTCGGGAATTTAAATATCGCATCTAAAAATATGGCAATGAATCAATCGTGCTATGCAATTCAAGCAAAAGAAAACATAAATTTTTGTTTTTTACATCAATGTGTAAATGATTTTGTAAAATATCTGAAAGCAAAAGCTAATGGCTCTATTTTTGATGCAATAGTTTCTAATGATTTTAAACAAACTCCAATTGTCATTCCTTCGTTGGACGTTATTAAAAAATTTGGCTTAATTAGTGAAAGTATCTACGAAAAAATACTTAGCAGTAGATTAGAAAACCAAACCCTATCAAACCTCCGCGATTGGCTATTACCCATGCTAATGAATGGGCAGGTAACGATACACACGGATTAATTAAGTCATGTAGGGTGGGCAACGCTTTTTTGCCCACCATTTGCCGATAATCACGGTGGGCAGAAAAACGCTGCCCACCCTACAGACTACATGACGTTGGAATCCAATAGAGCCAATAATTGAGCCTGTTTTAAAGAGGCACAGCCGCACGACTTAAGACTAAGGCTCAGCAATCACAGTATTAACCAACACTCCCAAACCTTCAATTTCAATCCGCACGGTTTGTCCGATTTTTAAAAAGCCACGCGGTGACATTTTTACGCCAACGCCACTGGGTGTGCCTGTGCTAATCACATCACCGACTTCTAAAGTCATGGCTTGCGATAAATACGCGATCATTTCATAACAGTTAAAAATCATTTCTGCGGTGTTGGCATTTTGTCGTAATTCATCATCGACCCATGTTTTTAGGATTAAATTGTGCGGGTCGCTGATTTCATCGCTAGTGACTAACCACGGACCTAGTGGGCCACAGGTATCAAAAGATTTACCTACCGTCATGTTGGGTACACGCGCTTGCCAATCGCGTACCGTAACATCGTTGGCAATCATAAAGCCTGCAATGACTTCACGCGCTTTTTCGACAGGAACATGACGACAACGTTTGCCAATCACAAACGCTAGTTCACCTTCATAATCTAATTTATCGGACACTTTAGGTAGGTGGATAAAATCGCCACTGCCTATCACGCAAGTATTTTGTTTGGTGAAAAAATTAGGATATTCAGGTTTATTCATGCCTGTTTCGCTGATATGGTCAGCATAATTTAACGCAATCGCTAAATATTTAGGCGGTCTGGGTATCGGTGCGTTCAGTTTTACATCTGCTAAGGCGATTCTATGTTGACCGCTATTTATTAATTGCTGCATAGCGGCTAAGGACTCAGCCCCCGCGCTTAAAAATTCAATCATGGTGCTAGGAATATCAGCATTGCCAAGGCTATCAACTACCCTATCATCAATGACTGCGCCGATTCGGGTTTGATTTTGATAGCTAAAGGTGACGAGTTTCATAAATTAACCTGTGTTTGAAATAATGGTAGTGGGTTAAATCTGTATTGATGAGCAACCCGATAACGGTATAGCTTTTTTTTAATGTGTTTTTCCATTGGCCAACTTGCGTTGGATGCACTCTATACTCTTGGGCTATCTCATTGATGGTCTTGATGCCCTTGACCGCCGATAAGGCAACCTTTGCTTTTTCTGCACTGGTAAAAATCTTACGTTTACTCTCACTCATTGTTAAACCCTTTTTCATGACAGGCTATAGCTTAAACTATTGTCGTGAATTTGGGATCCACTATAGTTCATGCACCGCTTCAACTACCGCCCTCGAAAAGGGTTAAACTACCAAACACCTCATGCGGTGTTTTTTGAACAAGTTGAACGCAAAGCTGCATGAATTCTGAAGTGCATTTATGACTTGAATCCAAGTTTTATTTTATATGCGCTCACCCTGTTAAGAATAATTGAAGTTTTGGCTATACTGTTTTGAACGCGTACAATAGGTAGCTTAAATTTAGTTTAAATAAGGGAGTAAATACCATGTCTGATAAAAATTCCCCTGATGACACGCAGTGGCAAGATAAATTAACGACCGAACAATTTAGTATTTGTCGTTTAAAAAATACGGAGTCACCTTTTACTGGAAAATATACTTATTGTAAAAAAGTAGGTATTTATCATTGTGTTTGTTGCGGTAACGCTTTATTTGATTCTGAAACAAAATATGACTCAGGTTCAGGTTGGCCAAGTTTTTGGGCTGTTTTATCGACAGATAGTGTGACAGAGTTAGTTGATACCAGTCATAACTTAAATAGAATTGAGGTGAGTTGTCAAACGTGTGGTGCGCATCTAGGTCATGTATTTACCGATGGACCTCAGCCCACAGGATTACGTTACTGCATTAACTCAGCTTCTTTGGATTTGAAGGAAGCGTAAACAAAGTCTAGTATTTGTCAGTTTTAGTTGTCATTCAAATAAATAAAAAAATCGGTATAATAATTCACCCGCACACACTAAAACAGTTAGTTTGTTTTGGTCTGTTTAACTTTATGTGAGTAGAGAACAAATGGCACAATTTACAGTAACAGGTGATGTTGATCCTTTTTTACACGTCAGCCTAAAGAGTGGCGAAAAAATTTATTGCGAATCTAACGCGATGGTAATGATGGAAAGTAACTTGGAGCTAAAGGGCAAAATGACAGGGGGGTTAGGCAGTGCCTTGATGCGTCGCTTTGCTAATGGCGAATCGTTTTTTCAGCAACATATCGAAGCGACTTATGGTGCAGGTGATTGTTTGTTATCACCTACCTTACCTGGTGCAGTAGAGATATTAGATATTGGATCGACCCGTTATTTAATGAACGATGGTGCATTCGTTGCTGCTGAAAGTGGTGTTACTCTACAAGTTCGCACTCAAAGCGTAGGCACGGCACTGTTTGGTCAAACAGGTGGTTTTTTTATTTGTGAGGCATCAGGTTCTGGCAAACTAGCGGTATCGGGTTTTGGCTCAAGTTTCGTGTTAGATGTTGAACCAGGTAAAGACATTGTTATTGATAATGCCCATGTTATCGCGTGGGATTCTAAATTACACCATGAGGTTTCTCTTACCACACAGAGCGGCGGTGGTTTTTTAGGTCAAATGATCAATAGTGTGACCAGTGGCGAAGGCATGGTGCTTAAGTTTTCTGGAAAAGGTAAGGTTGTTATTTGCTCTCGTAATCGCAGTAATTTTACCTCATGGATAAGCCGCGCTATATCGGGTAATCACTAACTATAACCACTTTTTCTTTTTAAAATAAAACAGCAAAGAGACGGCTATAGCGATAAACACACTCCACAATATCGGGTAACTCCATTTCCATTTTAATTCTGGCATATACTCGAAATTCATACCGTAAACACCTGCTATAAAAGTTAAGGGAATAAAAATAGAGGCGAATACGGTGAGAAACTTCATAGTTTCATTCATTTTATTACTCACGCTGGATAAATAAATATCCAACATACCCGATATTAACTCTCTATAAGATTCTACCGCCTCAATAATGCGAATAGAATGATCATAAATATCAGCAAAATAACGCTTTGTACGGTCATCAAATAAGGGTGATTCACTGCGTCGAATGGCAGCTAATAATTCTCGCAACGGCGACACCGTTTTGCGTAAAAAAATTAATTCCCGTCTGATTTTTTGAATAGTCATTAATGTATCTACTGATGGATGCGTTAATAAGTCATCCTCAATAGATTCAATTAATTCATCAAACGCATCTTGCAATGTGAAATACTCATCAACAACAGTATCCATAATCACATAAGCGAGATAATCTGAGCCTGAATTTCTTAGGTGACCTTCCTCGTTATTTAAGCGATTTAAAATAGGGTCAAATAGCTCATCAGGCTTTTCCATAAAGGTAAAAACAAAATTTTTTAATACCAAAATACTGATTTGTTCATACTCGATATTAAATGAACCTTTGTGTAAAGAAGTGGCTTTAATAACAAAATAAAGATACTCTGGGTATTCTTCAAATTTAGTGCGTTGATTAGTATTTAAAATATCTTCAAGTACCAAAGGATGAATATCAAAATGTTGCCCAATTGCATCAACAATGGCAATATCTTTTAAACCATCAATAATAACCCAAGTGACACTATCCGTTATTTTGTAAGGCAGTAACTCTTCAATTGAATTAATAGTGCGTTTTTCGAGCTTGGTCGAATTGTAATTCATCATTATGATGCTGTGTTCATGCTCATGTACTTCACCAATGTGTACCAGTGTACCAGGAGCTAATCCTGATTTTTTAGAGGCGGAACTTAGGGATTCAGACATTATTGGTTGCTAGGTGGTTTATGTTGTTGAGCCAATGCCCATAATATATGTTCTTTAACTATCTCAGAAGCATGGTCGTGTTTGGTTTGTAATACCTCAATAATCAGCGGTGAGCGTGGGGCATTACCCAAAGCAACGGCAATATTTCTTAACCAGCGTTCATAACCAATACGGCGTATTGCTGAGCCTTCTGTTTTGGCTAAAAATTCTTGTTCGCTCCACGCAAATACCTCTACTAATTGCTGACTATTCAGTCGATGTCTGGGACTAAAATCTTTTTCTGTACTGAGGTTTGCAAACCGATTCCACGGACAAATAATCTGGCAATCATCACAGCCATAAATACGGTTGCCTATCAATGGGCGTAGCGGTTCTGGAATTGAGCCATATAATTCAATAGTCAAATACGAAACACACCGCCGCGCATCGACTTGATAAGGTGCGACAATGGCTTGCGTTGGGCAAATATCCAAACAGGCAGTGCAAGCACCACAATGTGCGTTTGCTTTATCATCAGTTGGTAAGGGGAGGTTGGTATAAATTTCGCCTAAAAAAAACCACGAACCCGCTAGTCTATTGATTAAATTTGAATGTTTGCCTATCCAGCCTAAACCTGCTTTTTCGGCGATGGCTTTTTCCAGTACAGGCGCACTGTCTACGAATCCCCGCAGGGTGAAATCCGCATCAGGATATAAAGCGACTTCCGCTTGTATTTTATCAATCAATTTTTGCAAACGCTGGCGCATCATTTTGTGATAATCGCGTCCTAACGCATAACGCGAGATATACGCAGCCGTTGGTTCGTCAAGTGATTGATTCATTGTCTGTCGTGATTCAGATAAATAATCCATACGCACTGAAATTACCCGCACCGTACCTTCTTGCAGCAAAGCAGGGCGGCTACGTTTAGTGCCATGACGCTGCATATAGTCCATTTCGCCATGAAAGCCTTTTTCTAGCCAGTGATGCAAATGCTTTTCTGCTTCGGTTAAATCGGTATCGCTAATGCCGACTTGTGCAAAACCTAGTTGTTTTCCCCATTGCTTAATATTTAGCGCGAGCGCGGCTAACTGTTGCTGATTATTTGTAGCCACTGTCAGCTCTAGGGCTTGGTGATATTAAGAAGTTTGGTTAAATAGTCGCTAGGTTCGTCTTTGAATGCAAAGGCAGTAACCTCCAAGTTACCTGTGCAGGTAAAAATCCACGGAAAACCTGCTCCATTCAGCACATTAATCAAAGATCTTTCTGTAAAACCTGTTTTATGGGCAAAAAAATCGCAACCACTACTTTCAATTTGTATACCCCAGCCATACATAACATCACGAACCAAAATAGATCCTGCGGAACATTGATACAACTCATCATCTATATCAAGATTCTTTTCGACCACAATACGCATGACCTCATTCATATCGGGAACACGAATATACACAAAACCATCTGCTTTAAGTACATGGCTAAATCCAGCTAATACTTTTTTTACGTCATGATGATAGTAATGCTCTAAATTATGTGAGCAATACACCGAGTCATAGACAGACTCAGTTAGGGTTATCAGTTCACGCGCATCACAAAGCACATCGGGATTGCCTTTTGGATCTATGTCCAATAAGACATGATCCCAACCCTCATACTGTGGTGGTAGCGGTATGGCTTTACTGTTGCCACCGACATTCAAAACTTTTTTCATCGTAATCACTCAACACTAAAATTGACAGTAATTATCACCTAGTCTGCCTTGTTATCAATTATTTTAATCACAATTTTTATCTCTGATACCAGTAATACGCAATCTGGAGACAATTTTTCAATCGTTGTCTAAGTTTTGTAAAGTTATTGTTTGACAATTCACTTGCTAATGTTTATTGTTTAGCTAGGTTATTTGATGGGCTTTTAACCAAAGCCTGTTTTTCTATCGGTAATTTGTATTTGGCGGGAATAAAAATGTTGCTGTCTTATTTGAATGAACAAGTGTTAATGCCAGAAATAGGCATAAAAGCCGTTGTACCTGCTGTGACTGATTGTATCGATAAAATGGTTACAGCAGGCACCGAAACAGGCAATCTTGGAATTGCTCGCAGATTAGAAGCGGCTAGAATAAAATTGATTCATGCACTAGCGAAATTTCCTATTTCTACTTGGTGGATGCGAAATAAATACCAACAAATTCAAACGATTGGCTCTTCAGAACACGATAGTGACGTGTCTCTGGAAAGAGAGTTTCTCGATGTTTTTAAAAATAGCAAAGAACATGGACTGATAACAAGCTTGTCATTGAGTAAAAATGATGCTGTTTATGAAAATAGCGATGAAAAGCAATCTACTACCGATGAATTTCAAGCATTTCATTTTTCTTTCGAGGATTTGCTAGAGCTTACTGATATTATTGTTTATGTGTTTCAACGCAGAGAGCTTTGTTATCAAGCAACGGATTATCGAGGCAAAAAAAATTCTGATTGGATCATTAAACGCCTGAAAAATTTAAAACGACTTAATCAGTTGCCAGATAAACTTAAAGCGTTACCAATAGATGATGAACAATGTCTATTTTTATCTGACAATGTCATGTATCAATACGTTATGGATACTCTGTTTGCAGAACGGCTTTGGTTGACGACAAGACAACAATTAGTTGAAAATAATTTTAAGCTAGTGTCATTTATAGCTAATCAGTATAGAGGTGGATTTTTAGATTTTGATGACCTTGTTCAAGAAGGTCAAACAGGCTTGTTAGCCGCAGCCGATAAATTTAATCCTCATTTTGGTTATCAGTTTTCAACCTATGCAGCTTATTGGATTAGGCAACGAATTTCGCGGGCATTATCGCGAAATGAGCGGGTAGTGCGCGTACCTTGTGAACAAATGGGTAATATTCACAAATTATTTCGTGCTAAAGACCAGTTGTTGGCAAAAACAGGTAAAGCCCCCTCCGTTGACGCATTGGCTGAGCATTTAGAAAAGACGGTTGATGAAGTAAACGCGCTATTGTCTATTGCGCAAACCAGCTTGCCACTGGAAAATTTTGATAGCGATGAAGAGGCGGCAGCTCCCATTGACGTGATGGAGCAGCAGGTTTTTGAACCCGCTTTTCAACAAATAGCGCGATCAGAACTTGAAAATTGGCTTGAACTAGCAATAGAAATGCTCAATTCACGCGAGTCCAAGG
>Ga0194060_10003691_pt1 | contig 10772 bp, 5 predicted proteins | sample SepL225m_MetaG_FD_163427 | JGI IMG/M metagenome (GOLD analysis project Ga0194060, IMG submission 163427) | Anoxic zone freshwater microbial communities from boreal shield lake in IISD Experimental Lakes Area, Ontario, Canada - Sep2016-L222-5m | ecosystem: Environmental > Aquatic > Freshwater >... | reverse complement strand
GCTGATGTCGTCGGTCGGCCTCTACGCGCAAAAGGACAAGAAACAGACCGATGCACAGCGGAAGGAAATCCAGAGCATCGTCAAGATCGTCGATGACGTGGCGACGGGCCAGCCTGCGCCCGACGAGTTGTCAGCGACCTGGGTGCGTGAGGATCATCTGAAAGCGCAGGGCAACAACGAGTATGTGCCCTTCGTCGTCGCGCTCGACCCCTCCAAGGTTACCGGCGGGACGGTCGCCATCTACTGGCGCGTCGTGGCGAAGACTCCCCCACCCGTCGCCGCGCCAGGCCAGAAGAAGGACAAGAACAAGAGCCCGTCCCTGTACGCGTTTGAGGATGTCAGCTTTGTCCCGGTGACGGCCGGTCAGACTCCGATGCGGATCGCGCGGTCCTTCTCGGTGCCCGGCGGCAGCTACGATGTGTACGTCGTCCTCAAGGAACCGATGCAGGAGAAGGCGCCCAAGAACGCGCCGGCGCCGAAGGTATCGGTGCTCAAGAAGGTCGTGGACGTCCCGGATTTCTGGAATGGCGAGCTGGCGACGAGCTCGGTGATCGTCGCCCAGCGGATCGACCCGCTGCCGGCGCCCCTGACGCCCGCGCAGCAGGCGGAGCGGCCGTATGCGCTCGGCGGGATGGAAATCGTTCCAGCCTACGACACGAAGCTGACCAAGAAGGCCGAGCTGTCGACGTTCATGCTCATCTACAACCCGAAGGTGGTGGAGGGCGTGAACAAGCCGGACGTGCTGGTTGAGTACAACTTCTGCCAGGCAGCGGCCGCGAACCAGCCGAAGGCGGGGGAACCGTGCAAGGCGGGCGAGAAGTTCTTCAACAAGACGAGTCCGCAGACCCTGAACGCGACCACGCTGCCTCCGCAGTTCGATATCGCGGCAGGCCACCAACTGCAGACCGGACAGACCGTGCCGATGGCGTCCTTTCCGGAGGGCGACTACCGTCTCGAGATCAAGGTGACGGACAAGGCCGCCAACAAGACGATCCTGCGCGACGTGAACTTCACGGTCGTGCCGTAACCGGTCGTCCTCGCGGGACCCCGGAGTTAAGCGGGAGTTCAACCATGAGAAGCACCACCAGCATGACGGCGTCAGCGGCGGTCGGCGGCCTGGTGCTTCTCTGTCTTCCCGCGCTCGCGCTCGGACAGGCGCGGGATGCGCTCCGCATTCAGCCGGTCGGGTACCTGGCCTCCCTCCTTTCCCCCGGTGAGATCGTCGGGTCGGTGCAGGACGAAAAGGGTGCACCTGTACCCGGAGTCACGGTCTCCGCGACAGGCACGACGACGGTCGCGGCGACCACCGACCGGAACGGCCGGTTCGAGCTGCGAACGCTCTCGCCGGGCCCGTATCTGGTTCGGGCGCACCTGGTGGGATTCATTGCGCCTCGCGGGCAGATCGTCGACGTGAGGCCGGCCGCGAAGGCGACGTCTTCAATCGCGCTGCGGCGCTCGGCCAGCGCGAGCACCGCCGGGCCGATGCCGGTGCTGGCCGCGGGCGTGGGCGGCGTCCCCGAAGCGGCGCAGCCCGCGCCGGTTGCCGATTCCGGCAGCGCGGGAAACGACGATCACAGCGAGATGGCGTGGCGCCTGCGGCACGCGCGTCGGAGCGTCCTGAAGGACGCGACGTTCACCGACAATCTCCTGGGTGAGCCTGGGGCCGATGGATTCGGTCAACCTGGCGTGTTCGAGCGCACCGGGCCGTCATCCGGCCTGGCGACCAGCCTGTTTGCCGCCGCACCTTTCTCGGGACAGGTGAACCTGCTGACGACGGGGGCGTTCGACGGCCCGGAGCAGTTCTTCACCACCAACAGTTTCTCGCGCAGCATCGCGTATCTCTCCCTGGGGGCGCCGGTTGGCGACCACGCGGACTGGACCGCGCGCGCCGCGCTCACGCAGGGAGCGATTGCCTCGTGGATCGTCGCCGGTGAGTACACCACGCGGGCGCCGGCACGCCACCGCTACGACGTCGGCCTGTCGTACAGCACGCAACGCTACGATGGCGGCGATTTTTCCGACAGGCAGAATGGCGTCGTTGACGGGAGCCGCAATGCGGGTGAGGTGTACGCGTTTGATGCCTACTCGATCACGCCTGAGGTGACGCTGACCTACGGCGGACGGTACGCGCGCTACGACTACCTCGCGAGCGAGAGCCTGCTCAGCCCACGTCTGGAGGTGACGGTCGAACCGGTCGAGCACTTCAGGCTGCGCGGCATGCTGTCGCGCCACTCGGTGGCGCCGGGCGCCGAAGAATTCATGCCGCGGATGGACGATGGCGTGTGGCTGCCTCCTCAGCGCACGTTCTCCTCGCTTGTGCTGGGGCGCCCGCTCGAAGCCGAGCGCGCCAGCCACATGGAGGTCGGCGTCGAACGCGACATCGCGATGGCGACGGTCACGCTCCGCGCATTTCGCCAGCACGTGGATGGCCAACTCCTCACGCTGTTCGGCATCGACCTGCCGGGCGCGGCCGCCGGACACTACTTCCTCAGCAACGCGGGCGACGCCGACGCGTCGGGTGTGAGCGCCGGGCTGCGAGCCGGGTTCGCACACCGTCTGCACGGCACAGTCGAGTACTCGCTGACGAACGGGCGGCTCGGCAGCAGCGAGGATCGCTCGACCATCATGCTGCTGGCGCCGTCTGCGGTTCGGGTGGACCCCGACCGCATTCACGACCTCGCCGCGTCGATCGAAACCGAGGTGCCGGAGACATCCACACGGGTGGTGGTGCTCTATCGCGTCAGCAACGGGTTTGCCCGGCCAGCGCCCGCGGGGACGGCCGGCGCGGCGGAGCGACCGGTCCTGGACTCGCGTTTCGACGTCCAGGTGCGCCAGTCCCTTCCCTTCATGGATTTCAGCAGTGCCAAGTGGGAAATGCTGCTGGCGGTCCGCAATTTCTTCCGGGAAGCGGCGCCGGATCAGTCCGTCTACGATGAACTGCTGGCGGTCCGTCCGCCCACCCGCATCGTTGGCGGCCTCACGCTGAAGTTCTAACTGAGCGCCTCTCACCACGCGGACTACGAATCCAGAATATTGGATTTCACGCCACCGCCGCTGGAATATTCTGGCCGATCTCACGACGCCAATGATTGGTAACATTTATATTTAACAGTGCTTTACGCGCCAGGCGTCGTCGCGGCTCCGACGTCCTTGTGAACGACGCGAACGTTGGCTCGCGTCCGGACTTTCGCCAGCAGATGTCTGACCTCACCGTGAATTCAGCCGAACGACCCTGGGTCACCTGGGGACGGTCGCTGTTTGCCGTATCGGTTGCGGCCGTCCTGATCGCGCTCGGCGTGGCGAACGTGGCGCTCTACACGCACTGGCACGAGGTCGAAGACGGCGTGCTCTGGAGCGCGCGCGCCGAAGGCCCGACCGCCGTCGATGTGGCCGACGGCTCCGGTGCGGCCGAGGCCGGCCTCGAGCGCGGCGATGTGCTGCTGTCGGTCAACGGTTCGCCCGTGCGCACGCCGGCCGACGTGCTCGAGTACCAGCATCGCAACCACGAGGGCGCGCGCCTCACGTACGTCGTCGAGCGACGGAGCGCCCGTCGGTCAATGGACATCTCTCTCGCCGCGTCGCCGCGCGGGAGCCCGATGTATTTCGTGCTGGCGGCGGTCGGACTCTTCACGCTGCTGGTTGGGGCGTTCGTTCGCGTGCGCCGTCCACGCGATCAGGCGACGCTGCATTTCTTCTGGCTGTGCGTCGCGTTCTTCGGCGTCTTCACCTTCACCGTGAACGGCCCCTTCGATCGCCTCGACTGGGTCTTCTACTGGGGAGACGCGATTGCGTTCGCGCTCCTGCCGCCGCTGCTCCTGCACTTCACGATCGTATTCCCCGAGCGGCCAACGACGTCCGGCCTGAGCCCGGCGGCGTCCGCCGCGCTCGAGCCGCTGCTCTACCTGCCCGCGCTGGCGCTCGGCGCGGCTCGCGTCGTCACCGTGGTCCGCGGGTCGCAGGGCACCTTGTCCGGGCCTCTGTTCTCTCAGGCGATCGACCTGCTGAATCGCGCCGAGCCGGTCTATCTTTTCGCGTGCGCCGTGGCCGCGCTGGTGGTGCTGGCGCGGGCCTTCAGGCAGATCACCTCGGTCACGGCGCGGCGTCAACTGCGCTGGATCGCGTGGGGAACGGCGCTCGGCGTGGGGCCGTTCGCCGTCGGCTACGCGCTGCCCTGGGCGCTCGGGATCGATCCGCCGCTGGCGCTGCAACTGACGGCCGTGCCACTCGGCCTCGTCCCCCTCACGTTCGCCTCGGCCATCGTCCGTTACCGCCTGCGCGACGTGGAAGTGATCGTGAAGCGCGGGCTGGCGTACAGCGCGTTCCTCGCGGCGAGCGTGGCTCTCTGGAGCGCGCTGCTGAAGGTCACGAGCTTCGTGTTCCCGCAGGATACGGACCAACGGAACTGGATCATCGCGTTGCTGGGCACGCTCGTCGTCGTGCTGCTGGCGCGTCCGGTGAAGGAGGCCGTCCAGAACGCGCTCGACCGCGTGTTCTACCGGGACCGCTACGATTATCGCCGCGCGCTCGTCGCCTTCGCCCGCGACCTCAACAGCGATCTCGACGTCGTTCGCCTGAGCGAGCGCCTCGTGGCGCGCATTGTCGAAACGCTCGTGGTGGAGCGGATGGCGCTGATGCTCGCCGACGAAGGCTCCGGGGATTTCACCTCGATTGGCGCGTATGGCTTCGGGCACGGCGTGCCTGGACTTTCGCGCCGCTCGTCGATTGCCGGCCGTCTTGACGCCGGGCACACGGTGGCGCTCGACGACCCGATTGCCGGGGCCCGATTCATGGCCGAGGACGTCGAGTTCTGGCGAGACGCCGGCATCTACTACTTCGTCCCGTGCGTCTTCGAAGGCCACGCGATCGCGGTGCTCGCGCTCGGTCAGAAGGCGAGCGAGGCGCCCTTCAACAGCGAGGATCTCGCGCTGCTGACGGCCGTGGCCGGGCAGGTCGCGACCGCCATCGAAAACGGCCGTCTGTACCGCCAGCTCCACCTGAAGGCCGAGGAACTCGGCCGCATGCGCGAGTTCAACGACAACATCCTCGAGTCCCTCGACGATGGGCTGGTGGTGTTCGATGCCGACGAACGAATTGTGCGATGGAACCGGGCGCTCGAGTCGTTCTACGGCGTGACGCGCGAGGAGGCGATCGGCAGGCGCCTTGGCGACATCTTCGACCCGCACTTCGTGGAGGCGCTCGGCGCGGCGCGGCAGGAGCACCCGTACGGCGCGACCTTGTGCCGCGTGCCCCTGGCGTCGCGCGACGGCCAGACGCCGAGGCTGCTCGTGAACGCGACCGAGGTCCCCCTGCAGACTTCCGGCGCCGACGATGCCGTGGTCGGCATGCTGCTGCTCATCGAGGACATTACCGACCATGTGCGGCTGGAAGAGCAGTTGCAGATCTCCGAGAAGATGGCGTCGATCGGCCTGCTCGCGGCCGGCGTCGCTCATGAAGTGAACACCCCGCTGACGGGGATTTCGAGCTTTACGCAGATGCTCCTCGAGGGCGCCGATCCCGCGGATCCGCGAACGGCGCTCCTCGAGAAGATCGAGCGACAGACGTTCCGGGCCGCCAAGATCGTCAACGGGCTGCTGAACCTCTCGCGTCAGGGCACCTCCACGAACGAGCGGACGGAGGTCGATCTCAACGCCGTCGTGACAGACGTCTTTTCGTTGCTCGAACATCAGTTCGGCGTCGGCAGCATCACGGTGCGCCGCGAGCTGGCGCCGACGCCCGTGCACGTGATCGGGATCCAGCATCAGCTGCAACAGGTCTTCCTCAACCTGTTCCTGAACGCCAGGGACGCGATGCCGAGCGGCGGGTGGCTGTCGGTGTCGACGCGGGTGGACGAGCACGGCGCGATCGCCGAGGTGGCAGACACCGGGTCGGGCATTCCGTCCGATCAACTGGCGCGCATCTACGACCCCTTCTTCACGACGAAGGCGATCGGCCGCGGCACCGGCCTTGGCCTGTCGATCACCTACGGCATCATCCACGAGCACAACGGCACGATCCACTGCGAAAGCACGGTTGGACAGGGCACGCGGTTTCAGATCACCCTGCCGCTGGCCGAGGTCGCCGGGGCTCGCAGCGCCCGGGCACGGTAGATCGAGGCCGCGTCCGGCCCGGAAGGAGCGATGGCAACTCCACGACACGGCACGATTCTCATCGTCGATGACGAAGAGATCATGCGTGAGATTCTCGAGACCCTGCTGACCCGGGAGGGCTACACCGTCCGTGTGGCCTCGTCGGGCGCCGACGGGCTCGAGCTGGCGCGCACGGTGCCGTTCGACGCCGCGCTGGTCGACATCATGATGCCCGGCCTCGACGGCTTCGCGACGCTGGACGAGCTGAAGCGCATCGACGAAGACCTGACCGTGATCATCATCACGGCGTATGCGTCGGTGGAGAGCGCCATTTCGGCGATGAAGGCCGGCGCGTTCGATTACATTACCAAACCGTTCAAGAACGACGAAGTGCTGGTGGTGGTCCGTAACGCCCTAGAGCGGCGCCGGCTCGTCAGCGAGAACCGCAGCCTCCGCCAGAACATCCAGGAGCGTTACCACAAGTTCGCCAACATCCTCGGCAAAAGCGCGCGAATGCGGCAGGTGTTCGACCTCATCATCCAGGCGGCGCCGAGTCGATCGACGATTCTGATTCAGGGCGAGAGCGGAACGGGAAAGGAGCTGGTGGCGCGGGCGATTCACGCGAACTCGTCACGGTCCGAGTTCCCGTTCGTGACGGTCAACTCCGGAAACCTGCCGCCCGATCCGCTCGAGTCCACGCTCTTCGGCCACGTGAAGGGCGCGTTCACGGGCGCGCTGTCGCCACGGAAGGGGATGTTCGACCTGGCCGACAAGGGCAGCATCTTCTTCGACGAAATCGGCAACGTTCCGCTCGAGACGCAGGCGAAGCTGCTTCGTGTCATCCAGGAACGGGACTTCATGCGCCTGGGCAGCATGGAGTCGATCAAGGCGGACGTGCGCATCATCGCCGCCACCAACCTCAACCTGCGCCAGATGATGCAGGCGGGAAAGTTCAGGGAGGACCTCTTCTACCGGCTGCACGTCATCGCGATACCCCTGCCGCCGCTACGCGATCGCCGGGACGATGTGCCGCTGCTGGTGCACCACTTCCTGGAGAAATACGGCGAAGAGAACCGGAAGGTCGGCCTGGAATTGACGCCGGATGCGCTCGACCTGCTGGTGGAGTACGACTGGCCGGGGAACGTGCGCGAGCTCGAGAACGTGATCGAGCGGGCTGTCGTGCTGTCTTCCGGGCCGCGGATCGGCATCGAGCTGATACCGGATCACGTGCGACGAACGCCAGGCGTCGAGATGCCGCAGTTCGTCGTACCGCCGGAGGGGATCTCGTTCAAGGACGTGATCACCGACTTCGAGAAGCGGCTGATCGAGTCGACGCTCGACGCGGCCGGCGGCGTTCAGAAGCGCGCCGCGGAGCTGCTCCACATCAAGCCGACCACGCTGAACGAAATGATCAAGCGGTACGAGATACGGCCGCGTCGGAAGCGCGCCGTGAACGGCTCGGGGACCGAGCCCGCGCCCGCCACCACCGAGCCACCCCCGAAAGACACGCCGGCGCCCGCCGCCGTGCGCCGTGCACTCGTCGACGACAAGTGAACTCAGTCGCCCATGCGTTCGAGCGCGAGGACGCCGGAACGCATCGACGCGCCCCACGTCGCGAGACTCAGCGCGGCCGCGGCCGCAAAGCACAGCGACATCAGCGACAGCTGCGTGTACGTGAGCGGCACGGCTCGCGCCTGGTGCAGCACGTAGAGGGATGAGGGCCAGCCCAGCAGGCCGATGATCACGATGATGAACAGCACCGCCTGCATCATGAACGCGACGCCGCCGTACGAACCCGCGACCTGGCTTGCGTCAGCGCCGAACCGCGGATAGCGGGCCCCCAGGCCGATGGCCAGACCCACCAGGGCGAGGCTCATGAAGACGACCGCGAGCGCTGCCACCACTTTCAGAAACGGATCGACACCGAGGAACTGGTTGGCCGTGACGGTCAGGCCCTCGGTCAGCGTCAGCACCGGCACGAGGCCCGTCCAGAACTTCGACCACAGGAAATCGCTGAGCGAAATGGGCGCCGTGCGGATGATCCAGAACGCCGCGCCCTCGGCCGACACCGCCGGAAAGACGAATCGCACCGCCACGGTGGCCATCACGAAGCCCGCCATCGCGAGGTTCACGAAGGCGTAGACGTTCTTCACGAACACGCTCATGTACGGAATCCGGTCGAGATCGAGCACGCGGAAGTTGTAGAGGTACACGAGCACCAGCGCGAGCAGCAGCAGCAACTGCGACCATTGGCCGACGTCACGGAGAAAGATCTTGACGTCCTTGATGAGCAACTGCCGGCGGACCGGAGACAGCGGGAGCGCGCGCGCGATCGCGTCGAGCGCCCGCAGCCGGTTGAAGCGCGCCTTCGAGGCCTCCTGCGAGCGGCTGAAGCCGGCGAAGTACCAGCGCTCGTGGGCGGCCCTGAGCATCACGACGAACGCCAGCGCCGTCGTCCACAATGCGCCGATGTGAAGGAGATCGCGTTGGCCGCGCAGCGCGGAGAAGAGCGCCTCGCCCGCCCAGAATGACGGCAACAGCGGCCCGATCGGCGATTGCAGGGTCGCGAAGAAGTCCGTGAGGTCCGGGAGCGACTCCACCCGGAGCAGCTGTTCCGGCCGGATGAATCGCAGCAGGATGACGAGGCTGGCCGCGAAGAGCAACCCCATCAGCATAAGGATGTCGCGGGCACGCCTCGCCGGAAAGGTGTTGACCAGCAGCAGCGTCACGGCGGTTCCGGCCGCCACCGGTATGACGACGAACGGTGCGACCGTGAGCAGGGTCGTCGCGTAGAACGCGAAGGGCGCGCAGCGCGCGCGTCCGATCCCCATCAGCACAGGCGCGAGGAAGATCACCACCATCCACGACGCCTGGCCAATCGTGCGCAGAAACCTGGCGTGGAAGATCCGTCGCGTCGCTACCGGCGCGGCGAGCAGCAGCCGAAGGTCCTCGGACAGGAAGAACGTGGACAGCGCCGTGACGACACCGCTGAAGGCGAGGAAAGACAGGAACGTGAGGAACAGCCAGGACAGGCCGAGGCGCAGCAGGTAGTCGCCGAGCTCGGCGTAGTCCTCGAGTTGGCCCGTCAGCCAGTACGATCCCTGGTAGAGCCCGGCGAACACCACGAGTCCGACCGCGCCAAACAGGCAACCGCGGGCGAAGTCGCCGCGTTCCCGTCGCCGTGCGCGGTTGCGCGCCGACCAGAGGTGAGGCGCGAGCAGGTACGGAAACGCGTGCGTCATCAGACGACGTCGTCCAGCTCTTGCAGGCCGCTGCCGCCGGTCAGCTTGAGGAACACGTCGGTCAGCTCGCCGTCGCCGCCGCCAGACTGGCTCCGCAACTCGGCGACCGTGCCTCGCGCGATGATGCGTCCCTTCAGGATGATGCTGATGCGGTCGCACATCTCCTGCGCCACTTCGAGTGTGTGGGTGCTCATCAGGATGGCGACGCCGTGTGCGCTCATCCGGCGGAAGACATCCTTGATGAGGCGCGCCCCGCGAGGATCGAGGCCGACCATCGGCTCATCGACGACGACCGATCGCGGACGATGGAGAAAGGCGGCGCTCATCACGAGCCGCTGTTTCATGCCGTGCGAAAAGCTCTCGACCAGCTCGTGCTCCCACCGGCCGAGTTCGAACAGCTCGAGCATCTCGCGCACCCTCGCGCCGACGCCGGTATCCTCCAGACCGTAGAGGCCCGCGTGGAAGCGCAAGAACTCGCCAGCGGTCAGCTTCTCGTAGATGAAGGGCCGATCGGGAATGTAGCCGAGCGACGCCTTCGCGTCCTCCGGGTGCGTCGCGAGATCGTGCCCGTTCACGACAATGCGACCAGACGTGGGTTTCAGGAGGCCCCCGATCATCCGCAGGGTGGTGGTCTTGCCGGCGCCGTTGGGCCCGAGAAACCCGTGAATTTCGCCGGACGCCACGTCGAGGTCAATGTCGTCCACCGCCGTGAACTGTCCGTACTGCTTGACGAGATGGTGAAGGGCGATCACCGGGAACCTGCAGCCGCCGTCGGCGGGCAGACGCAGCACGACTGCCGCCTGGGAATGGGAATAGCCAGCGGCCCGAGGTCGATCGGCTGTTTGCCCACCAGGATGGGCGTGGAATTCGGCGCGAGCTCGAGGTCCAACACCCGCATCTTCAGCCGGCCGATGAGCGGGAGAATCACCGTTTGCCGGTCCAGGCCACCGCGGGCGAGGCGCAGGTGCGTGCCGTCGGCGGGAAATTCGTTGAGCGTCGGATCGACCGGCAACCACAGCCCGCGGTTCGAACCCTCGTCCAGATAGACCTCCGGCCAGGCGTGGTAGTAGAAGGCGCCGTGGATGAACACCAGGCCGACGCTGACGCGTGCGGGCATTCCCAGCGCGCGCGCCATCGCCACGTAGAGCACCGTGTGCTCGTTGCAGTCCCCGACCTTCGTGCGAAGCACTTCGCGCGCCGACGGCAGGCTCATCGTCGGCTTCTTCTCGAGAATCGCGTTGACGTATCGGGTCAGGCGTTCGGCGCGGGCGCGCGTCCCGGCCACGCCGCGTACCGCCGTGCCGGCCTCCGCCAGGATTTCCGGCGCGTCGCTCTCGATGAAGACCTCTGGCGCCAGGTATCGCGCCAGATCGGGGTCCGCCGGGCCGGCCTGCAGGCTCTGGGGATCGAGCATCTCGACCACGTCGCCGGTGACGTGCTGCCC
>Ga0194060_10003690_pt1 | contig 10772 bp, 13 predicted proteins | sample SepL225m_MetaG_FD_163427 | JGI IMG/M metagenome (GOLD analysis project Ga0194060, IMG submission 163427) | Anoxic zone freshwater microbial communities from boreal shield lake in IISD Experimental Lakes Area, Ontario, Canada - Sep2016-L222-5m | ecosystem: Environmental > Aquatic > Freshwater >... | reverse complement strand
GAGCAGAGTGCCTAAGACGATGAGCCAATCGATGAGCTGTAAATGCATAGCAGAATTCTTCTGACCACAGGCGGCTTAAGCGCCAACCGGCGAGGACGCTACTGGTCTTCGCCTGCGAGAACAAGCCCTATAGGGCGGCCTGACTGCGGAGCCGGCGCATGACGGAATCCTTCGGCTGAGCCAAGCACCACGGGACCTTTTCTCTCATTAAGACCCGCTGAAACGGGGTGATCCAGCGGGCCAGAGCGTCTGAAACTGTTTTCAACGGCTTCATCTTCCTTATGCCACTTGAGCCCGTATCGCTCCACGAACATCCGCAGTTCTTCCGAAAGGGTGTAGTGTATGGTGTGGACTCCTCAGTACATTCCCGGGTTCGACGAGGTCCGCTAGCCTTGACCACCGCTAATCGGTCAGGCCCCGGTGTAGGTCGCGCGCGCCGTGCAGCACACGCCAAATCTGGATTCGATCAGGCAACTCGCGATAGAAAAAAAGACGAACTCGCCTTCATCCCAGCGTGGAGTCATTCCAGGCTGGAGAGGATTTTCTGGATCTTGGAACGGTTGCCGGGCTGGAAGCGTCCTTTGGCCGCCTCGGCGAGCTTCTCGCGAACACCTGGGGGGGTGTCGCCTTCAGATCGGTCCCAGTCCGGCCAGATCAACATTTCCAGTTCGGCCCGCTCGCTGGGGGCGAGCCTCTCGATGGCATCTTTGATTTCGCAGACCGTGCTCATAGCAGAGAATTAAGCGCGTAGTGTTGCAAATGTCAATTTGCGAAGGGCCTTTCGAGAAGAAGAACGACATTGGAAGAAACACATCCACACTTCTAACTCCAACCCACGGCTCCTATTTTACGCCGATGGCCGAGAGCCGCAACTGTAATCGCTGCCGTGCGCTTCAAACGCTCGGCGCTTCGTTACAGGGAGTCGGGGAAGTCGCTCGCTGACAAGACCCGTCTGGTTCAGGCTGCCAAGGGCCACCGAGACGTTTTACCCGGATTTCACGACGGGCGCGTTTTGCTCGTCGAGTACAAGGGTGAGAATCTGATTGAGCACGAGCAGCAACAGAAGAACATCGGGGAACGATGGGAGGAAAAGAGCGGCGGCAAGGCGTTGTTCTTCTGGGCCGTGGAGAAGGACGAGCATGTCCGCGATGTGCATCGCCAGCTTCAGGACAAGCTCGCCAAGGCGTGAGGCGCTCTTGCCAGGCTCACTGGCTTCGTGCTCCGCCGGCCGCAAACTGCGCCATGCTCGGCAGGTCGCGCGCAAGTCGGGATTCTCAAAGCTGAGAAAGTGTCCGAGGCGTTTGGAGCTTCCAAGCCGCTCAAAGCCACCCCAAGGCCACCACAAGGCCTGTTGACAGCCAACTGATTGCGACCCTAATGCGTCCCTAATGCGCCTACAAGGCTCCCACAAAGCGCCAACAAAGCCTGGAGAGGGACTGCGGACTACGGACCACCCCGGAGCGAATGCAGAAGGCAGAACGAAGAATGAAGAATGGCCGGAAACGACAGCCCACGGCCAGTGCAAGGCCAAGGTTCTGCACAATTCGGCGCGGGGAGGCTTAACGATCCCGGCGAGGCGGGGACAGTTTCGGTCTCGGAATTTGCTCAGAGTGCGCTGGTGACAGGAACGGGGATCCGGGCACTTGAAAACCCGACCGACCCAAGCGCACAGTCTATAGGGGGCGGCCACATCCGAAGAACCCCAGGTATAGCGATTTCCAAGACCTTCTGGACGTTTCCTGCCTCGGTTCGCAACGGTTGGGATCGTCTGTGGGGTTTGGCACAGGAACGCGAATGGCGCGGAAGAGAAGCCTGCGAGCCCTCCGCGTAACCTGCCGGGAGAGAGCTGCGCTACTCCGGCCCCGGGTGCCGCGCCGCGCCGCGCTGTGCGGGCGGTAATAGAAGGGGCAAACGGGGGCTGGACGCCGAAGCCTCGGAGTGATGTAATGGAGGAAACGCAGAGTAATGAAGATCGTGCGAAGGATCGGGCGAGCGTTCACGCTCATTGAGCTGCTGGTGGTAATCGCCATCATTGCCATTCTGGCGGCGCTGCTGCTGCCGGCGCTGGCCCGCGCAAAGTCCAAGGCCCAGGACATCCAATGCCTCAATAACTGCAAGCAGATCGTCCTCTCCTTGATGATGTATGTGAGCGATTCCGGTGGCACATCGATCTACTACGACCACACCACCCTGTGGATTGGCCAGCTCCAGACCAACTATAGTCAAATCGCCAAATCTCGCATCTGTCCGGCGACAAGAGACGACCCCGACAATTCCTGGAAGCAGCCGCCGAACGCCGGGCTGGGTGGATTTGGGGTGGCGGATTACACTTGGAACTGGGTCTATGGCACTCCCTCATACCATGGCAGCTATGGCATAAACGGCTGGTGTTATTCCGGATTGAGCGGCGACCCTTATTATGGCAAGGAGACCTCGATCACCATGCCGACCTTGACCCCCTACTTCTCGCATTGTGTATGGGTGGATGGCTGGCCATGGGAAACCGAGGGGCCTGCCCCGAACTTATACACCGGTGGCGACAAGAACAGCATGCAGCGCTTCACCATTGCGCGGCACGGCCTCGGCGGTCCCGCCCGCGCGCCGCGGAATGTGCCAGCCGGCACGCCCCTGGTCGGCAAAATCAACATGGGCTTTGCCGACGGCCATGTTGAGCCGGTGAAGCTGGAGAATCTTTGGACGCTTTACTGGCACAAGGGCTGGGTGCCGCCGGCCACGCGCCCCCAATAAGCAGAAGAGCCGCCAACCTTGGTCAGCTATGGGGGCGGCCTTGAACTATCAACTATCAGATTTCAAAACCATCAACCGCGCACGACCGCGCGTCACCAATCCCTTGACAAAGCCGAAGAAAGGTAGTGCCATTCCGGCCATCGTAAATGTCTGAGCTAACCAAGTATGCCAAGTAAAGTTGCCATCGCCATCGGGGCGCACCCGGACGACATCGAGTTCTACATGGCCGGGACGCTGTTAATGCTCAAGCAGGCGGGTTACGAAACCCATTACCTGACCGTGGCCAACGGCAACTGCGGCAGCGTGCAGTACAACGCCGCCATGACGCGCACTGTCCGCAACGCCGAAGCGCGCGCGGCCGCCAAGATCCTGGGCGCGGAGTTCCACCCGAGCCTTACGAATGATCTGGAGATCTTCTACACCTTGGAGTTGGTCCGCGCCTTGGCGGCCGTCATCCGCGAGGTCAAGCCCGGCATCGTGCTAACCCACTCGCCGCAGGATTATATGGAAGACCACATGAACACCTCCCGGCTGGCGGTGACGGCCGCGTTTACTAAGGGAATGCCGAATTTCAAGACAACGCCGCCCCGCCCGACGGCGGATTACGACGTGACCGTTTATCACGGGATGTCGCACGGCCTTTGCGATCAGTTGCGGCGCCGGATTGTTCCTGGGTCATTCGTCAACACGACTTCGGTGCATGAGACCCAGCTCAAAGCGCTCTCGGCGCATAAGAGCCAGCAGAATTGGCTCGATGTCAGCCAGGGTATGAATTCCTTTCTCCTGTCCCTGGAAAAGCTGTCGCAAGCGGTGGGACGCCTTTCGAAGCGATTTAAGAACGCCGAAGGCTGGCGACGGCACCTGCATTTCGGCTATTCCGCGAGCGAAGCCGACCCGCTGGCCGAGGCGCTCCGAAAGGATTACTTGGTCAACAAAGCCTACGAACGCGATTTGCAACAAGGCTGTTAAGGCTTTGAGATTGAATTTCTCCAATTCCAGTTAACACTCCTTCTACCTATGGCACGCAAACTCAGCTCTATCGCCCCCGACTGGTGGGATTACACAACGCTCGACGCCGACATCATTCACGACGCTGCCGCGTTGACACCGGACAAAATGCTTAAGCTGTCCCGGCCTGGCTTCAAGGTCGTGATGTATGACACGATCGAGGAGTTCTACCTCGCCGAGGCGCTCGAATACATCAGCGCCTGGAAACAATCCACCCCGGACAACCCGGTCGGCATCTGCGGACCCATTGGTCCGACCGAGCAACTACCGCTGGTGGCGCGCCTCGTGAATGATCTCAACCTGAGCGTGAAGTCGGCACATTTCTGGGGCATGGATGAATGGTTCCTCGACGGCAAAGAGGCGCCGCCCACGCATCCGCTGTCGTTCGAGAAAGCAGATCGGGAAATGTGCTTCGGCCGCATTCGCAAGGACTTGGTCATGCCGAATGCAAACCTGCACTTCCCCAAGGCCGATACCGCCGCCTTCCGCAAGACCTGGAACGCCGGCGTTCGCTGTGCCGTCATGCAGGGCGGGCAGGGCGATGTCAAGCACTGGGCTTTCAATGATCCACCCAGCCGCACGGGCAAGCACAAGAACAGCCCGCCCTCACCGGCGGAATACCGCAAGCTGGCCACGCGCGTGGTGAATCTGCATCCGCTGACCGTGGCGCAAAACGCGCGCACGTCTGGCGGCGGGAACATTTCACTCGTGCCCACCCAGGCCATCTCGGTGGGGCCGGTCGAAACCTGGCAGGCGGAGAAGGTATCCATCTGGCAGGCTGGCAACCACGATAACCCCTTTGGCCAGCGGCTCACCTGCCTGATGATCGCCAAGCAGTTGCCGGATGCCGCGGTGCCGATGTCCCTCCTCGCCGACCATCCGAACGTGCAGTTCAACTACTTCCGCAAAGGCATTGGCACCTGCGACGTTGAGATGCATTGAGCGCCACGTTCTCGAACCGGCTGTCCTACGAGCGCGACCTGTGGCAGAAGGGCCTGACCGTTGTCGCGGGCGTGGATGAGGCCGGCTGTGGCCCGCTCGCCGGGCCGGTGGTAGCCGGCGCAGTCGTGTTTCCGTGTGCCTGGCTGGAAGATGGGCTGGCCGGCGCGCTCCGTGGCCTCAACGACTCCAAGCAGCTCGCCGAAGCGCAGCGCGAGAAGTATTACGCGATCCTGACCACGCATGCGGACATCCGCTGGGCGGTCGCCCTCGTGGATGTGGAGATGATTGACCGCATCAACATCTACCAGGCGGCGCATCGCGCGATGAACCTGGCGCTCGACCAACTGCAGCCGCCGCCCGAGCACGTGCTGGTGGATGGGCGCCCCGTCAAATCCATGCGCTTCCCGAACACGCCGCTGGTGAAAGGCGATGCGCGGAGCTACTCAATTGCCGGCGCAAGCGTCCTGGCAAAGGTGACCCGCGACCGCATGATGCGTGAATTCGACCAGCTTTACCCCGGCTACGGCTTTGCCGAGCATAAGGGCTACGGCACACCCCAGCACCTGGCCGCCATACAGTCACTGGGCCCTTGCCCTATCCATCGCCGCAGCTTCGCTCCGTTCCGTCCAGTGGCCGGGGAGTTGAAACTGTTTTGACTGAGTGAGCGGAACCTTTCGGCCGGAGGCAAATCATTGGCCAGGTCGAGGGGTTACCCCGCTACGTGATAGGACTACCGCCGACTGAAGAAGGAGGCCAACCGAGGTCTTCATTTGCCATCTGCCATTGGTTATCGGCTATCGGCTATTCCATCCAGGGCCGCCCCACCAACATCCTGCTGCTCTAAGCTTTTTTCCGTAGCACCACCACCAGATTGTCCGCAAGATTCAGCGTGCCGAGCATCTTCTCGGCCAGCGCGTATAGGGCTTTTACCGGCCTTAGCAAGGGGCTCCTTTTGTAGGCAGTAGTCCGCTGCAACAGTTGGGCGCGCTCGCGGTTGGAGACTTCCTTGCCGCCGCCGCGCCAGTCCTGCCAAATCACAATCGGGTTAAAGTGGGTGGTGCTGTGCCGGATGACCGAGAATTGCGCCTCCACCATCTTCGTCAATGTTGCCTTGGTGAAGTAATTCAAATGTTGCGGGTAGATGTAGCGATAGCGTGCGCCCAAAGCCCGCGCTGCCAGCGACCGCATGTTCGGCACCACCACGAAGCACAGGCCGTCGGGCTTGAGCACCGACGCGGCCTTCTTGAGAAACTGTTGCGGCGCGGCCAAATGTTCCAGGACCGCCCAGAAGGTCACCACGTCGAACTGCCTGCCGCCGAAATCCTGTTCCAGGAAGTTGCCACGGACGACAGCGACCCCGCGGCTCTCCGCATAATCCAGCGGCGGACCGCTCACGTCGGTGCCCACCGCTTGGAAGCAGCCTGGGAAGCGCTGGCTCAACTGGTATAGAAACGCCCCGGACGAGCACCCGACATCCAGCACGGCGCCGCCCTGACAATGCTCGCGGAACAGCCGCAGCTCCCGCTCGAAGCGTATCGCCGCGTAGTCGCTCTCCAGCTTGGCGGGCGAGAGATAGTAATCCGCCCCCGTCCGGTCGTAGTATTCCCCGGATGCAAACTCACCCGGCACCGGATTGGCGTAGATCATCGAGCAATGCCGGCAGCGCACGAGCCGCAGTTCCCCCTTCTGGAGGTAGGCCTCCGCCTCATTCCACCCACATACCGGGCAGTCTCGGGATGCTGGTGAGCTGTTCACCGGACGACAATTTCAGTTGTCTTGAGCACGCGGCAGTTATAGAAGGAGGCTGGGCCGCAATCAAAGAAATCCTTACGGCATCGCATGAACCTGGCTGCACGCATCAAGTCCCTCTGGACCAAGGCTGAGAAGCCGCTGCACCTCCAGTACGGCGAACTCGGAGAGCGCGCGGCAAAAAAGCACCTCAAACGCCAGGGGCTGAAGTTCCTCACCGCCAACTTCCGCTCCCCCCGCGGCGAGATTGACTTGATCTTCCGAGACGGTGACTGCCTGGTATTCGTTGAAGTTAAAACCCGTTCCTCCGAAGAATGGACACGACCGGCGTCGGCAGTGAACGCGGAAAGGCGCCGCCGGCTGACACGAGCTGCGCTAGATTACCTACGGCTGCTGCGAAACCCGCCGGTGAAGGCGCGCTTCGACATCGTGGAGGTCTTGCTGCAAGAAGGCGCGGTCCGGGAGGTGCGGCACCTGCCGAACACCTTCGCCATGGAACGGCCGTATCGCTATGGTTGAAAAGGTAGGGCGGTCCCGCCGAGACCGCCGCAGGACGGTCCGCTCGGCGAGCAGACCCTGCCACGTTCACCACTGCTCGCCCGCCAGGTTCGGACGATGTGGACCGCCCCGTCCACAGTGTTCGGATTTGCGCCCTTGAGTGGTTGCCGGAATTAAGTTATAGATTCCGCATGACATTGAAAGCCATCATCCACCAGGCGGAGGAAGGCGGTTTCTGGGCAGAGGTGCCAGCCTTGCCGGGCTGTCTCACCCAAGGCGAAACGCTCGACGAGTTGCAGGCCAACCTGCGCGAAGCCATCGAACTGTGGCTGTCGGTGGATGACGAATTGACGGCTCGCGACGCCAATGACACCGTGCTGGAACTGACAGTGTGAAGCAGGTTTCCGGCAAGGAGTTTGTCCGCATCCTGCAAAACCATTGGATGGCAGCTTAAGCGCATCAACGGCAGCCATCATATTTTCACCAAGGAAGCTCATCGGGAACGCGTCGTCGTCCCGGTTCACGGAAATCAGCCGCTGAAGATCGGCTTGCTGAAGCACCAGATGAAAATTGCCGGACTTGCCGAGTCGGATTTGTAATTGGCTGGCACGTTCCACCGGTGATTAGTTTGCCGCCGCCCCAGCTCACCACTGCTCCCCCGCCATAAGGTCCCCCTCCTTGAGTGCCAGCGGGAACGGCTCCAACGGCATGGGCCGATCGTGGTCCAGGAAGTGCCGGCACACACGAAACAGCTCGGCGGTAGTGGTGACCCGTCGAATCTGGTGCAGGAATTGCCCAGTCGGCTCCACGCCCACGCCGAGGTAGTTCATGTATTTCTTCATCTTCTGCACCTGGGCGGACTCGCGCGCGGCGGGCGAGCACACCGCCTCGTAAAGCGCCCGCACGTAAGCCAGCACGTCAGTTCCACGCGGGATGAAGATAGCCTCACCGCGATGGTGCTCGCGGATTTGCCGGAACAGCCAGGGGTTGCGAATGACGCCGCGGCCAATCATCAGCCCGCGCGCGCCAGTGAGCTTCAATACCTCGGCGGCCTTGTGCGCAGAATAAACGTTGCCGTTGGCCAGGATCGGGCAAGGTAGCTCGGCGACGGCGCGCGCGATGAAGTCATAGTGTACCTCACTCCGATACATCTCCTTCACGGTGCGGGCATGCACGGTGAGCATGTCCAAGGAGTGCTTCGCGAAGATGGGCAGCAGTTCGGAAAAGACATCCGCTGAGTCGAATCCGATGCGGGTCTTCACGGTGAATGGGATGCTCACCGCGTCACGCAGCGCGCCGAGTATGGCGTCCACGCGTCCAGGCTCCCGCAGCAGGCCGCCGCCCGCGCCTTTGCGATAAACGACCGGCGCGGGACAACCCAGGTTCAGGTCCACCGCCGCCACCAGGTATTGCTGCAGCTCGCGGGCAGTGCGCACCAGCGCCGCAATGTCGTTGCCGATCATCTGCGCGATGACCGGTCTGCCAGTAGGGTTCTCGGTCACTGACTTGAGGATATGCTTGTCCAATCGAGAAGTGGCATAGACTCGGAAGTATTCCGTGACATAGACATCCGCCCCGCCATAGACAGCAATTAGCTTAAGAAAGGGCAGGTCGGTGACGCCCTGCATCGGTGCCAGCGCAAGCACTGGCTCCGGTCCGGCAATCACATCCTCAAACGAGGGGATCACGGACAGGGCTCGATCATGTGACAGAACATCGCGTCGCGGAGCTTGGGCTCGAACCAGGTGCTCTTGGGGGGCATGATGCCGCCCGCGTCGGCGATGGCCATCAAGTCCTCGATGCTGGTCGGAAACATCGAGAACGCACACGCGTATTCGCCGCTGTTGACCAGCTTCTCCAGCTCCCCAGTGCCGCGGATGCCGCCGACGAAATTGATGCGCTTGCTGGTGCGCGGGTCCGCGATGCCGAAGACGGGTTCAAGCACGTGCTCTTGCAGGAGCGTGACATCGAGCCCTTCAATCGGTTTGGTTGGTGCCGCGAACCGCGGCAGAAGGCTCAGCGTATGCCACTGACCGCCGAGGTAGAAGCCCAGCTCGTGCTTGTGCGTGGGCGTAGCGGCACCGTGCGGGTTGACGGCGAAAACGCTGGCGAGCCTCTCCATCAGTTGGCCGGGCGAAAGGCCGTTCAGATCCTTCAGCACACGGTTGTAAGGGAGGATCTGCATCTGGTTGTGCGGAAAGATGACACTGAGGAAAGACGCGCTTTCGCCGGCGCCTTTGCGCTGCTGGAACACCCGCGCTGCCGCGGCGCTGCGATGATGCCCGTCGGCAATGTAAAGGCAGGGCATCCGCCCAAACTCAGCTTCGATGAAGCGGGTCTGCGCGGAGTCCGTGACGACCCAGGCGCTGTGGCGCACACCATCGGCGGCAGTAAAGTCCACGCTCGGAGCTTCGGCAGTCTTCTTGACGACCAGTGCATCGAGAGCCGCGTTGGCCCGATACACGAGGAACACAGGGCCGGTCTGAGCGTCCAACGCCTCGATGTGTCGCACGCGGTCGTCCTCCTTATCGGGCCGCGTCAGCTCGTGCTTCTTAATGATGCCTTCGAGGTAGTCCTCGCAACTCGCAGCGGCGACCAGCCCGGTCTGACTGTGCCGGCCCAGGCCTTGGCGGTACAGATAGAAATGCGGCTGAGGGTCCTGCCGGAGCGCGCCCTCGGCCATCAGCCGCCGGAAGTTCTCCCGGCCCTTGGCATAAACTTCCGGCGCGTAAGCATCCTTCGCGGGCGGTAGATCGATCTCGGGCTTGCTGACGTGCAGGAAGCTAAGGGGATTGCCGGCGGCGACCTGCCGCGCCTCCTCAGAGGACATGACATCGTAGGGCAGCTCGCAAATGCGTGGGGCCAAGCCCGGCTGGGGAAGCAACGCTGCAAAAGGTTTAATGACGGCCATGAGTGGGGCGAAACTTACCCCCGGATTCACCCGAGTGCACGAGGAAAGTAATCTTCCTGAACCCACGCCGGGCAGAAGGATGGCGACCCTAACGGGAATCGAACCCGTGCCGCCGCCGTGAAAGGGCGGTGTCCTAACCGCTAGACGATAGGGTCGTCCATGGGGGGTGAACTATAATCGGCCCGCGGCGGTTGTCACGCAAATAAATCGGGAAAATATATTCGGCCAGCGCGTATGCCTGAAGGGGTTTCAAAGTGTGTGGCGGTGGTGGGTGACAAAGTCCAGGGCTTTGGCCGGATTGTCTTCGCCCATTTCGGCCTGGAAGTTGGTGAGGGATTGGAAGTGGGGCTTTGCCTGGCGTCCGCGCCACTCCCTGAAGAGGCTAATGGCGATTCGGCGCAGCATGCCCAGGATCCCTAGCCCATTGGTATTGCGCACGCGGCCACGGTCGTCATTGAGCGACACATCCCAGCGTTGGTGGGTGCCGTTTTCGATTACCCAGCCTTGACGGTTGGCTTTGAGCCACTGAAGCGGGGGGAGTTCTTCGGTTGCCAGGTCGGTGATGAGGCCGACCGTTTCGTCCTTGCGTCCGGCGCGTTGGCGGGTCAACTGGGCCGCCTGGGCAGCGAAGGGAAAGCCGATGTCTTCGACGGCGACGGGGCGGCTTTCAAGGGTCCGGCTCTCCTGAGCGCCCTTGTTCTTTTCCCTCGTGCGAGCTCGGATGGGCGTCGGGGCCAGAGGGGGAAAAACCCGTTGGAGGAACGGGAATGAGCTTGGCAATGTTTTGGAGGAGAGTGGGCGGTTTGTTTTTGACGGTCAGCAGATAATGCGCTCCGTGTTCCCTGACCAGTTGCCGGGCGGTTTCGTCCTGGGTGTGGAGCGCGTCCAAGGCTCCCCAGCGTCCGGCCAGGTCCAG
>Ga0194060_10003689_pt1 | contig 10773 bp, 11 predicted proteins | sample SepL225m_MetaG_FD_163427 | JGI IMG/M metagenome (GOLD analysis project Ga0194060, IMG submission 163427) | Anoxic zone freshwater microbial communities from boreal shield lake in IISD Experimental Lakes Area, Ontario, Canada - Sep2016-L222-5m | ecosystem: Environmental > Aquatic > Freshwater >... | reverse complement strand
GATCGACAGGGTGAAGCGCTGGCGGGGCAGACACCTGAAATGGCGCACTTGGCGGTTGTTGTCGGTCTGGTCTGGCGAACCGTTGTTTTGTGGATGGTTTTGCTCGCGCTCTTGACCTTGGCGCGTTTGCTGGGATAGGGTGTCCCTCAGTACCTCGCCGGTTGGCTCAATTCTGCATACAGCTCGCTGTAAATCTTGTAGCGATTTTCACTGATGCCGCTGGTATTTCCATCGGTCTGAAGTGCCGCTATGACACCGCAACCGGGTTCGTGCAAATGGCTACAGTTGTAAAACTTGCAGTTCTCAACATGAGGCCTCAGATCGGGCATATAGGCAGCCAATTGGGCCGGATCAATGTGGTTCAGACCGAACTCCTGAAATCCGGGGGAGTCAATCAGCGCCGTGGTCTTGGCGCTGTCCACCCAGTACCAGGTTGTGCTCGTGGTGGTGTGTTTGCCTGAGTTCAGTGCTTGTGAGATTTCGTTGGTCTGCGCTAACGCACCTGGAACCAGAAGGTTGATTAAAGTGCTTTTCCCGGCTCCTGAGGGGCCGAGGATCAGGGTGGTTTTTCCTGCGAGCAGCTTCAGCAGTTCAATTCGATCCACTTCACCTGACTGTTTAAGCGACAGAGGTAGTACGCCATAGTGCATGTGTCGATAGGGCTTTAGCCATTCCCAGGCGCGCTCGAAAGGTTCGATCAAATCGCTTTTGTTGAGCCCGATGATGGGGGTGATGTGTTCCGCTTCCGCTGCGATCAGGGCGCGCGAGAGTTGGCTGCTAGAGAATTCCGGCTGCGCAGCTATCAGTATCAGGATCTGGTCCAGGTTGGCTGCGAAGGACTTGGTGCGAATTTCATCCTGACGGTACAAGAAGTTTTTTCGTACTTCGATCTTTTCGATTGTGCCCTCGTCGCGCGAAGCCTGCCAAAGGACCCTGTCTCCCACCAGGCCCTGACTTTTCTTACCGCGAGAGTGGCAAATCACCCGTTTTCCGTTTTCCGTTTCCACCAGAAAGTGGCGGCCGTAGTTGGCGACGATCAGTCCGCGTTCGAGAGGGATCCGTTCCATTAGAAAATCATTTGTTCAGTCAATGGTCATTGGCTCAGGTCATCAGTCGCGCCAAGCGCTCGGATGCTGGTGGGTGTGACGCATAGAACTTCACGTACAGGGGATCGGGTGTCAGCGTCGAAGCATTGTCTTCATATAACTTGAGTAAGGCCGAGGAAAGGTCTGCACCACTGGTCTGGGCCGCTGCGTAGGCGTCCGCTTCAAACTCGTGTTTGCGTGAGAGTTGCGCAAACGCAGGTCCGACAAAAAAGCTAAACACCGGCACGGTCAGCATAAACAACAGCAATGCCAGCGCATCATTCGGGGCATTGAGGTTGGGTTGCACGCCCAGACCGGTGTAGAACCATGGTTGCGTTGCCAACCAGCCGAGCAGGGCAAACCCAAACAAACTCAGCATGAACATGGAAACTATGCGTTTGACGATGTGCTTGTGCTTGAAATGTCCTAATTCGTGCGCCAGGACCGCATCGACTTCGTCTGCCGTCAAACTCGACAACAGCGTGTCATAAAAGACCACGCGCTTGCTTGCACCAAAGCCCGTGAAGTAAGCATTGGCGTGAGCGCTGCGCTTGCTGCCATCCATGACAAAAAAACCCTTCGCAGCAAATCCGCAACGCTGCATCAGGGCGGTCACGCGGGCCTTGATGGTTTCGTCTTCAAGCGCTGCGAACTTGTTGAACAGGGGGGCGATAAACGTGGGGTAGATCAGCAATAGCAGCAAATTGAAGCCCATCCAGACCGCCCAGGCCCAGAGCCACCAGCGCTCACCTGCGGTGGCCATCATCCACAGAATCAGGCTTGCAATCGGCAGGCCAATGACAGCGCCAATGACGCTTGCCTTGAACAAATCCAGCAGCCATAGTTTGGGAGTCATCTTGTTGAAACCAAAGCGCTGCTCAATGACAAAAGTCTGGTACAGACTCAGCGGCAGGTCACAAAGTCCGCCGATGATGACAAAAGCAGCGAGCAGTGCGAGTTGCTGTCCCAAGCCTCCACTCAGCCAACCCAGCAGCAGATGGTTGAGAGCCGAGAGCCCCCCTAGCAAAGTCCATCCTACGAGGATCGTCGTACCCCATGTGAGTTCAATCAGACCAAAAAAAGTTTTTGCCAAGGTGTATTCGGCGGCCTTTTGGTGGGAAATTAATGAGACGGTGCGTGAAAAAATGCTGGGAACCTTGTCGCGATGCTGTGCCACGTGCCGCATCTGGCGTGAATTGAGCCATAGCCTTAGTACGGTGCCGGCCAGCACGGCTGCAACGAAGACAAACGTCAGCGTCAATGACGGGGAAGAATAGGTAAGCAATTCGAGCATTGCGCCCGAGTTTAGGTCATCAGCGACAATTCCTGCCATGAACGCACCAAACACTTCATCGGCGGTCCTTTCGCTTACCAAGTCGGATCAAAATCTTGTCTGGCTTGATTGTGAGATGACGGGGCTTGTGCCTGAAATTGACCGAATCATTGAAATCGCGGTCATCGTCACCGGCCCCCGGCTTGAATGTCGCACAGAAGGTCCGGTCCTGGTCATCCATCAGAGCGATGTGCAGCTTGACAAAATGGACGCATGGAACAAGGGAACGCACGGTAAGACCGGACTGATCAACAAGGTGAAGGCGTCAACTTTGACCGAGGCGGATGCACAAGCGCAACTGATTGATTTCCTCAGCCAATATGTTCCAAAGAATGCTTCGCCCATGTGTGGCAACAGCATTGGCCAGGACCGGCGTTTCCTGGCCAACTACATGCCAAAGCTCGAAGCATTCTTCCACTACCGCAATTTGGATGTGAGTACGCTCAAGGAATTGTCCAAGCGCTGGCGTCCGGAGGTCTACAACGCCTTCAAAAAACAGCAACGTCACACCGCGTTGGCCGATGTGCACGAGTCGATCGATGAGCTTGAGCACTATCGAAAACACTTCCTGAAACTGGAGGCTTAGGTAGAAACCCGAATTTGTGCCATAATCCAAGGCTGCGCTGAAACCAAGCAGCGCATATTTGTACATCTCCCTTCATTCACAGGGTCCAGAGCGAACTTGAATTTACAAGTTTGCAAAAAAGGGCCCCCAGCGCTGATTGAACTCTTATTGAGTCAGAGCAGGTTCCGTTTGATGGTTGATGTTTTTTAACCATTAACGGAGCAGTCGCATACCCTGCGGCGCTCGCGTGTGAGTAAATTCATGACTGACGCTATTCAAGCGACGGGCGATATTTCGCTTGTCGACAATTTTTCCAATGACGGATTTGACACGGTTCAGAATCCTGGGCCAGCGGCTGAGGTGGTTGAGGAAGTCCCCAACGGCTTCTTGACATTTGGTTTGGCCCCGGAACTGCTGCACGCGGTGAAGGATCTGGGCTTTACGCAACCGACCACGGTGCAACTCAAAACCATTCCCCTGGCGATGCAGGGTGGCAGTGGCGAGGGTGATGCTGCGCGCTTTATTGATTTGATGGTTTCGAGCCAGACTGGCAGCGGCAAGACTGCGGCCTTCTTGCTGCCCGTATTGCATACTTTGTTGGCGCAGCAGGCGCAGGCAGAGGCAAAGGAACGTGCGGATTTTGACCAAGCCGTGGCCGATGCTGCAGCCAAAGGGGAAGCCCCTCCCAAGCGAGCGAAACGCAAAGATCCTACGAACCCGCGTAATTTCTCCGCAACCGCCCCCGGTGCTCTGATTGTGTGCCCAACACGTGAATTGGCGCAGCAAGTGGCGCACGATGCCATCGATCTGGTGCAGCATTGTCGCGGTCTGCGCATTGCCAATATCGTTGGCGGCATGCCGTATCAATTGCAGATTGCCAAATTGCAAAATGCCAATCTTGTGGTGGCCACACCGGGTCGTTTGCTGGACCTGCAACGTTCGATGCAAATCAAACTTGATCAGGTGCAGTTTTTGGTGGTTGACGAAGCCGATCGGATGCTGGATCTTGGTTTCTCTGATGACTTGGCAGAAATCAATCAATTAACCATCGCTCGCAAGCAGACCATGATGTTCAGTGCCACCTTTGCACCGCGCATTCAGCAACTCGCGACGCGTGTGATGCGCACCCCGCAACGCTTGCAGATTGATTCACCGCAAGAAAAGCATGCCAACATTGAACAGAAGCTGTTCTGGGCAGATAACGCACACCACAAGCGTAAATTACTGGATCATTGGTTGCGCGATAGCAGTATCAATCAGGCCATTGTCTTTGCCAGCACCCAGATCGAGTGCGACGGACTGGCCAACGATCTGCAGCAGGAAGGATTCTCGGCTGTAGCCTTGCATGGGGCGCTAAGCCAGGGTTTGCGCAACCGCAGACTGATGGCGCTGCGTCAAGGCCAAGTTCAAATTCTGGTTGCAACCGACGTAGCGGCTCGTGGTATTGATGTGCCCACCGTAACCCACGTGTTCAATTTCGGTCTGCCCATGAAGGCAGAAGACTATACGCACCGCATCGGCCGCACCGGTCGCGCTGGGCGTGACGGTCTTGCGGTCACATTTGCCGAGTTTCGCGATCGACGCAAGATTATGGATATCGAGTTCCATACCCACCAACAATTCAAGGCTGCGACGGTACCTGGGTTGGAGCCGCAGCAACGTTTCCCGGACTCGCGTCCGCAGTCGAACTTTGGTGCGCGTGACGGTCGCATGGGTGCTGGTGGCCAACCCTCCCGCGAGCGTAATTTTGGTGGGGGTCGACGTCCAACGGGCTTTGCTCCCAACAAGGGTGGTTTTGCCGACCGGGGTGCTGCGGGTCCTCGTGTTTCAGGCCCAGGCGCGTACCAGAACAACCGCGATGGCGGTTTTGGTTCGCATGACGAGCGCAGCGGCGGTGCAAGGGACGGTTTCAGTTATGAGCGCAAGGGTGGTTTTAATGACCGTTTTGCGGGTGCCCATAATGACGGCGCGGCGCCCCGTGCTGGCTTTGCAGCCCGCAAACCAGCGTTTGGCGCGCCCATGGGTGTGAAACCAGGCAACGGCGGCAAGGTATTTGTGCCGCGTGATGCAAAGAAGCGCTCGGTGCGCTGATGCATGCTCAGAGGACCTAGGGTTTTGCCCTATAATCCTTTGCTGAGCAAGAAGATCTCGAGTCATTTTTGCTTGGTCTTTGCAGTATTTCTGCATTGACAATTTCCGGAAATTGTTTTCTTAACTTACTAGGTAATTTTTCAAATGAAAAAATCACTCATTTTGGCTGCTGTTATCGCTGCCGCCGCTCTGGTTGCTTGTGGTAAAAAAGAAGAAGCACCAGCGCCTGCTCCCGCTCCTGCGCCTGCAGCTGCTGCACCCGCTTCTGCTCCCGCATCAGAGGCTGCTGCTCCTGCTGCTTCGGCTCCTGCCGCTGCCGCTCCGGAAGCTGCTGCCAGCGCTGCCAAGAAGTAATCTCACTTCTCAACTTTGTTGAAGAAAAAAGCCACCGCAAGGTGGCTTTTTTTTGCTTTATTAATCAGAAAATCCAAGGCGAGCCCGATCAGTCACGCGATCTTGGTTGGATTCACCAAAAATTCATGTGTTTGGCTTTTACTGGAGGTCATCCGCAATCACTTTGAGTATCCGTTGTGCGTTGCTGGAGGTCTCGGGTGATCCAGCGGCATTCTGTACTGACACCGTTGTTGAGACCCCCTGTGTAACAAGCGCAACCCGGTATTTCAGCGGCGCTGTATTTGCCTTTGACGAACCAAAGAGTGAACTCAGGAAGCCCGACTCGGTCTTGTCGGTTCCGGGTTCTACGTAGCGGACAAAGTAGATTCCCTTGCTACGGTCCCGATCCTCCACGGTAAAGCTAGTTCGGTCCAAAGAGAGGCCAACCCGGCGCCAGGCGCGGTCAAAGTTCTCATCAATTTGGATCACGGGCTTTCCATCAACTACCGCCATACGCGAACTGCTTTTGCCTGTTCCGGTTGTCATCAAAGCCTTTGATTGCTCCGGTGTTGTTCCCAGCTTGATCAACAGACGACTCAAGAATTCAGCTTCGAGTTCCGGGTCAGTAGCACGAGGCTGCCACACCGTCGAATCCTTTTGTGCACTGCTGTAAACCTCAATCATGCCGCGATGTGTAATGAACACTTCAGTCCCTCCGTCGGCATTGCGCTCCAGACGGGTGCGAAACTTGTCACGCTCTCCGGTGGAATACAAGGATTCGATCATCTTCCCCAGTGTGCTGCGAACAAAGTCTTGCGGCAGTTTGGCCCGGTTTTCCGCCCAGTCCGTTTCCATGATTCCCAGGTTGGCCTGTTCAGTCACCATGGCGAAGCCGTTTTCCTGCCAGAAATCGCGCACCGGGCCCCACAGTTTGTCAGCCGTTCGATTGACCACCAGCCAGCGCTGGTTACCGACACGTTCAATGCGCACATCGCCCGCTGAATTGATGGCAGTGGGCGCTGCGGAGTTGGTCTTGGCAGTTTGGAAACTCAACGCGGTAACCGGGGCGCCTGGAACCGTGTACCGGCTGCCACCGGATAACTGGGTCAAATCGGGTGGCACATCGAGTGCAGGGCCTTTGACGGCGCCTTTGTAGTTAACTTTGTCGTTTTCGAGAATGGTACTGCATGCAGCCAGGCTCATTGCAAGACTTAGCAGTGCGAGTTTGGAAAATTGATTCACAGAAAGTGTCCCCGTGGGTAGTGAGTAAGGCCGGCTCGAACGTGTCAGAGCAGAGCGGTTGCGCGCAACGCGCCTTCGAGTACTGCTTCGTTGGCTCTGGTCAACGGTGTCATGGGCAGGCGCATGGTAGGGCCGCACAGCTTCATTCTCGCCATGGCCCATTTCACTGGAATTGGATTGGCTTCAACAAACAGATTCTTGTGCAGCGGCAAAAGTTTGAATTGGATCGCCATGGCCCTTTTTGTGTCCCCAGCGATGGCAGCAATGCACAACTCGTGCATCAGTCGCGGGGCCAGATTGGCCGTGACGCTGACATTGCCATGTCCACCGCACAGCATCAGTGCAACAGCGGTCCCGTCGTCACCCGAGTAAATGGAAAATCCCTGTGGCGCTTCCCGAATGAGCCACTGGGCGCGTTCAATGTTGCCAGTGGCCTCCTTGATTCCAACGATTCCTTTAACCTGTGCCAAGCGCAGTACGGTCTCATGTGCCATATCTGCAACGCTGCGGCCGGGAACGTTATAAAGAACCATCGGCAGATCAACGGCTTCTGCAATCGCCTTGAAGTGGAGATACTGCCCTTCCTGGGTTGGCTTGTTGTAGTACGGCACCACTTGCAACTGGCAATCGGCTCCGACTGCCTTGGCAAACCTGGCCAACTCAATTGCCTCAGACGTTGAGTTCGCACCGCAACCCGCCATGATTGGCACACGCCCTTTGGCCTGCTCGACGGCAACACGAATGATTTCGCAATGTTCCGGAACAGTGACCGTAGGTGACTCCCCCGTCGTACCAACAACGCCTATGCAGTCGGTGCCTTCGGCGATGTGCCAGTCGATCAACTTGCGCAGCGTTGGATAGTCCACGTTGCCATCTTCGTGCATGGGAGTGACCAGGGCCACGATGCTGCCCCTGATTTGGCGGTTTGATGAAGTCATATCACGGTCATTTAGCGGTAAAAGGACATTTTAGCGAGACTGCCGCAAGTCCAGTGCATGATGTCGGGGCACTTGATCCAAGGCGGTCTCGGGATCGAGCCGGACTGCAGCTATTCGTTGCACGAAACGGGGAGGTTTTTCCAGAAACCCATCTTCGAAAGCGATGACGTGCAGTTCCTTGAAAGCTCGCAGCAACTCACCTGGCTGCAAGAGAAACTCAGGCCTGGCGGGCTTGCCAACGGTTTCATTTCCTTGGGCAAATGTCTCATAAATGAGCACGCCGCCCGGGGCCAGGCACTGGAGGATGACCGGAAACAGCGGCCGCCATAAATAGTTGGTGACTACAACGGCGTCGAACTGGCGGATTTGACCGTTCTCGATCAGAGGCCAGGGATTGGTCTCGATATCGGCCAAAACGGCTTGACCGAAAGCGCCAGCCGCATCAATCGCAGCGACCGACCGATCGAGCCCGGTGACCGGATGGCCGTTCTGTGCGAACCACTTCATGTGGCGACCGCGACCGCAGGCCACATCAAGTACGGCGGCCCCGCTGGGCAGCAACTGCGTCCAGCGCTGGACCCAGTCGCAGGCGGGTCCAGCATCATGGGTTGACGCGTTTGGTGCAGTAGTGGGCATGCGCGTTGCGGCTAGAAACAGGCCCAGATCTGATTGGCCAGAGTGAACAGAAAATCAGGGCGCGTGTAGAGTGAGAAAACGCCCAGCAATACACAAAGCGCGGCAACATAAACCCCTGCCCGCTGACGCTGTTTCATTCCCTCATGCTCCCTGGGCTGCAACCTTGCGTTGGATGGACGCCTCTTTGACCGGCAGGTTTACCAGCGCGGCCAGCACCCCCAGCGCAATGGCGATATACCAGACCGTGTCATAGTTTCCGGTGCGGTCATACAGATAACCGCCGAGCCATACGCCCATGAACGAGCCAATCTGGTGGCTGAAAAAGACGAAGCCGCTGAGCATCGACAAATGGGCCACGCCAAAGATTTGTGCCACGGTCGCATTGGTCGCCGGCACCGTCGAGAGCCACAGCAGGCCCATGACGCTGGAGAAAATATAGACGCTCGCAGGCGTCAGAGGTGCCAGCAGGAAAAGGCTGATGGCAATCGACCGGGTGATGTAAATGAAGGCCAGGATGTTCTTCTTCTGCAGGCGCTGCCCCAGCACACCGCAGGCGTAGGTGCCGAATACGTTGAACAAGCCGATCAGTGCCAGCGCGTAGCTGGCCACCTGGGGCGAAAGACCTTTGTCGCGCAAATAGCTTGGCATATGCACGCCAATGAAGACAACTTGAAAGCCGCAAACAAAATAGCCAGCCATCAGCAGTTGAAAGCTCGGATAGCGAAACGCTTCGAACACCGCCTGCATGATGGTTTGGTCGCGCTGGATGACGGCGCCGCCGATGAAGGCGGGCTCGCGCAAGCCCCAGGCCAGCGGGACCATCATCATGGATGCCAGCCCCAGAGTGATCAATGCTTGCTGCCAGCCGAAACTGCTAATCAGAAAACCTTCGGTCGGTACCATCAGGAACTGACCGAACGAGCCGGCAGCCGCTGCAACCCCCATGGCCCAGGAGCGTTTGTCGGCGCTGATGTTGCGACCAATAACCCCATAAATGACGGTATAGGTTGTGCCGGCCTGCGCTACGCCAATCAGAACACCAGCCGAAGCGGCAAACAGCAGCGGGGTGGTAGCAGATGCCATGCCAAACAGTCCGAGCGCATACACGACCGCGCCACCGACGATGACCTTGAAGGCGCCCAGCCGGTCTGCCACCATACCGGCAAAAATGCCGGCGACACCCCAGGCCAGATTCTGGATGGCGATGGCAAAGGCAAAGGTTTCGCGGCTCCAGCCCCGGCTTTGTGTGACCGGCTGTAGCCACAGGCCAAAGCCGTGCCGCACGCCCATGGAAAGCATCAAAATGATTGCGCCACACAGAAGAACCTGTGTCATGGAGAGTCGGTGGGTTGAATTTGGCATTTGGCAAATGGGTGTGATAAGTGACATTGTCTGACACTTCGGGCTTGTGCTTGGCGCTCGAGCCGCTTGGCCTTCACGAGGGGATTGGTTTTGAGGTGAGAATAGCGGACCCTGATCATCATCCTTCAGCTCCATGAAAATTGAAAAAAACACGGCCGTCACCCTGCGCTACAAGATCAGCGACCGCTTGGGCAAGATATTGGAACAAAGCGATGAGCCGATGGTCTATTTGCATGGCGGCTATGGCAACACCTTTGCCAAGATTGAAGCAGCGTTGGAAGGGCAGGAGAGCGGTTACCGAACCACGCTAGAACTGCCGCCGCAGGATGCCTACGGACTGCGCGACGACGGCTTGCTGCAGACCATTCCCAAAACCGAGTTTCCGCCGGGCGTCAAGGTTGGCGGTCAGTTGCGCGGCCAGGATGAGAACGGTCAGGCCCAGGTCTTTACCGTCCTGAAGGTCAAGGGCGACACGGTGTTTCTGGACGGCAACCATCCGTTTGCCGGCATGACCCTGCGCTTCAGCGTTGAGGTAACCGAGGTCCGACTGGCCAGCGAAGAGGAAGTGGCGCACGGCCATGTGCACGGTGCACACGGTCACCAGCACTGAATTGCTATTCCCCGCTTGCAGGCGCAGCTCAGACTTTCTTCAGAAAACAGGCCTTGAGCATGAAACTGCCGGCGTCCATCTTGCAATCCACTTCGTGGTCGCCGCCCACCAGTCGGATGCTCTTGACCTTGGTGCCCATCTTGAGCACGGTTGACGAACCTTTTACCTTCAGGTCCTTGATCAGCACCACGGCATCGCCGTCGGCAAGCGTTTGACCGTTGGCGTCTTTGACGCTGGCGGTCGCATCCTCATCGACTACCAGTGCCTCGCCCATGGGCCATTCATGGCCGCAGTCCGGGCAGATGTAGTTGCTGTCGTCAGGATAAGTGTTCTCCAACGTGCACTGGGGACAGGCCGGGGGTGTTTGTGACATTTTTGACTTTGGTTACGGGTGTGGAATGGTGCTCGGCTTCAGAGCGCTTATGGCGTGGCTGACGCAAGCTTGCAGCCGCCACTGCAGCGGTCGATGCCGCTGAGATCGCGACGTGACTCAATCGCGTCAAAGCCGGCCTCAAGCAGCAGGCCGCGCACGGCAACAGCCTGGTCGTGACCGTGCTCGAGCAACAGCCAGCCGCCAT
>Ga0194060_10003688_pt1 | contig 10774 bp, 7 predicted proteins | sample SepL225m_MetaG_FD_163427 | JGI IMG/M metagenome (GOLD analysis project Ga0194060, IMG submission 163427) | Anoxic zone freshwater microbial communities from boreal shield lake in IISD Experimental Lakes Area, Ontario, Canada - Sep2016-L222-5m | ecosystem: Environmental > Aquatic > Freshwater >... | reverse complement strand
CAACAGGAGCGACAACGGGAGCAACAACGGGAGCGACAACGGGAGCAACAACAGGAGCAACAACAGGAGCAACAACAGGAGCAACAACAGGAGCAACAACAGGAGCAACAACAGAAGGAATAGCGGGTGGCGCAATGCTATACAAAAACCAGTTACCCGTTGTGGCATAGCTAGGCACACTGCCCGTCGTATAAGTTTGATTGTAATGCTTATTCACACCTGTAGGAAGAGGGCCAAAGTTAAAGGGATTCGTAGGGATTCTTGAATACACCCAATACTGACTAGCAGTGATAGGCATGGATATGGCAGTACATGAGGGGCATATAAATAAACCACCTGAGGGATTGCCAAGGAAGTCAAGGAAGGAATTAGCGACTAAGGTTGCTGTCCCTGTCCCCATATTAATACTGGAATTGAGTGTTATATTGCTTGAAAAAATATTGGGGTGGAGGAGGGGAAGAGTTGGGTCATCTGTAATGGCGATAAATTTACCGTTACCCGTACTATGAATAGACGCATTAATAGTAATATCGCTATCTGCTTGTAAGGTCAGTGTGTTAGAACTCGACCAATTGATAGCCCCGTTGATGTCAATATTGCCCGCGCTCCCCAAATTACCACCTGCTGTTGTAATAGTGACATTATTCCCATTATTAAGTGCAGTATTAATATCTGAGGCAAGAATAGTGGAGTCTTGCGTGGGCGTAAATGTATTGGTAAATGGATCGCCGCTAGCAGGTGTTGGGAAATTTACAATGTTGACATTAAAGGGATCAAGTAACCATGACCCTGACTTTCCCAACGGTGCAGACGTATCAATTTTAATATTATCAGTGCTTAGCCAATGCCCAGAGGTTTCAATGCGTCCACCATCACCGCCATTCACCCCTCCTTTCGCCAGAAAAGTACCATAAGCCCGCGTAACAGAATTAGTATTATGAATATCTGACCACGCCACCACTGTACCGCCTTTGCCATTATCGGTAGCACTGGCATCAAGCACCGCGCCCGCTTTAATAACTGTAGCTGTGGCTTGCCGTATGCTAGGATCTGAGTTTTGCCAACTGCCACCTACTAACACCTCTCCGCCCCCTGTATTACCTGTCGCACTCAGCTTGGCAGTGCTTTCTATCAATACCCTATCGCCTGTGACTACAATTTTTCCGCCTTGTTCACCTGCCTTATTACCACTGGCATTGAGAGTGCCGCTAACTTGGGTGATACCCGTATCACCGCCATCAAGAAAAATCTCGCCATTGCGTTGCGTCAGTCCTTGAGCGCGAATAATGCCGTCTTGATTTATCACTGTGTCGATTAACTGCCCTGCGGCTTTTGCTGTTAAAACCACCCTGCCCCCGTCGGCTTGTATCGCGCCTTTGTTGGTGATTTGCGCATTCAATGCGGCTTCGGACACTTTGACTTCTATCAGTCCATTGCCTGTAAAATCTAAATCTACGGTTTTACCCGCAGCCAGTGCAGTCGTGCCTTTGGGGGTGTTTATCGTGCCGTCATTACTGACTTGATTACCAATAAAGGCAACCACGCCACCGTCAGGCGTTGTGATTGTGCCTTGATTGCTAACCGTGCCTGTGGCGTTGTCTTGGGTAAAATGCTGAACGCCATTTAAAAAATCCGCGTCTTTAATATTGTGAGTGCTGGCAATTAAACCACCGACATCCACTTGGGCGGTTTTGCCAAACACTACGCCGTTTGGATTGACCAGATAAACTTGCCCGTTGGCGTGTAGTTGTCCTTGAATTTGACTGGCATCTGCACCAACCACACGATTCAATAACGCGGCTTGGGCATTGGGTTGTTGGATATTAACGGCTTCATTCGGGGCAATTGAAAAGCCTTGCCAGTTGATAATCGCTTGCTGGCTAGTTTGGTCTATTTGCATAAGCCCTGCGCTGGGCGTGTTGACGGTCGCTTGTCCTGCAACCAGCTGTTCACCTGTTGGCAATGCCCACGCCGCAGAAGAGCAGAGCAATAAACCTGTCGCTAATAGCGGTGAGCATGACTGCCAGTCCTTTAAAGGACTGGCAGTTATTACATCAACAGATTTATCACCTTTGGATGAATTTTTAGCCTTGCCTTTGGTGTGTTCAGGGACGGCTATCCAAGTGACCAAAGATTCACTCCAAATGCTGCGGTAAATGTGATTCATAGGGTGTGACCTTTCTGTAATGTTGCGTGGATAAACTCCGCCATTACATATCAGTCGTAGAGGTATGAAGAATGTTGAGCTTAAGATATTGATTTTTATAAGCCACTAAGCACCCAAACAGGCTGCTATATTCTTCCACTTTTAATCTGCTTTTATTAAAACCGCTTATATTTTAATACCAGTGGTCATTTTTTTATGCAGGAATTTTCTAATAGTTACGTTTTGTTCTAGTGTGGAATTTGTAATAAATTGATTTCATTAGACATAATTTTATTAAATTTAAATATTGGATATTTTTGCTAAAAATGCAACTCCAGAAAAATGAAATATTGCTATAGTTAACCGTCAATAAAATGATTACAAAAATACGTTAGCTATATTAATGACTGCCAGTCATGCTCAAAAGTAAAAACAACAGACCTTCTCTTTTTTAAAAACCGCCCAAACTATTTAAGGACACTATCTTATGAAAATCGCACAGTTTATTTTTGCCTGCATTCTTTTATTATCAGCCAGTGTTACTAACGCTGACGGACTTAGACGAGGCGGGTCTCTTTTTGGTGCTGTTGAATCAAACGGCGATGTTCGCATCGATGGCAGTATAAAAGGACGATTTGAGTCAAATGGTGACATTCGTGTCAACGGTAGCCTAGAGGGACGCATTGAGTCTGACGGCAGTATCAGAAAAAATGGTAGTTTGGTTGGAAAAGTAGAATCCAATGGCGATGTTAGGATTGATGGCAGTATCAGAGGAAAAATTGAAGACAATGGAGACGTAAGAGAAAAAGGAAGTATTATTGGTTCAGCCAGTGGCATCAACAAAGAACAAGCGGCTGTTATATTTTTCTTTGGCTTTTTTTGATAACGCTAAAGCACAATAAAATGATTAAAAAACCGTTCGTACTGAGCCTGTCGAAGTGTGGGTAGTGGGTTAAATCTGTTGTTTTTACTTTTGGACATGACTGCCAGTCCTTTAAAGGACTGGCAGTCATTAATATCGGTATAACAGGTTTAACCCACTACCGAAGTGTGAATGTGGTTCGACAAGCTCACCACGAACGTTATCATTTTATTGTGCGTTAGCTCTAACTCAAGCTTAATTACTATGTGGTGGAGGTCAGGCTTTGCCTGACTTTGCAAGCAGAGCTTGCACTCCCGAATACACGACAAGAGCTTATAAGCTCATAAATACCGTTAAAGCTATTGAGGGTCAGTTTTTTGATTACTCACACCATGCGGCACATGCGCTGCTGCCACTTGTTGTTCAACAGCCGATTGACAATGCCCTTTTTGATCATCAAAAAATATATCTGCACCAAAAGCTTTTAAAAACGCGCCTTTGGGTAAGCCGCCTAAAAATAAGGCTTCGTCTATGCGAATTCCCCATGCTCTTAGGGTTCTCACTACTCTTTCATGGGCGGGTGCGCCGCGTGCGGTGACTAAAGCGGTTCTTATCGGTGAGGCGTGAGGTTCAAACAGGTTTTGAATATGATGTAATGCACCGAGGAAATCTTTAAATGGTCCACCCGATAACGGGGTTTTGGCTTCATGGCGTTCATTTTCAGAAAAGACCGCTAAGCCTCGTTGCTGATAAATGCGCTCTGAGTCATCAGAAAATAAAACCGCATCGCCATCAAAGGCGATGCGCAGTTGTTCGGAAGTTTGGGTGAGTGATGAGCCACTTAGAATGGTTGCCGCCGCAAAACCTGCGGCTAGCGTTTTGCTGACATCATCAGCATTAGTGGATAAAAATAAATGCGCTCCAAAAGCAGAAATATAACTATACGGTGACGCGCCACTGGTAAATGCAGCGCGGGTAATCGCTAGATTATGATGGTCAATAGAATTAAAAATTCGCAAACCTGTATCCGCGCTGTTTTGTGAGACTAATACAATTTCTACCAGTGGCTCTTCTTCTGGACAATTCGCATTAATTGCCAAAAATTTTTTCACTAAAGCAAAGCCGTAACCCGCCTCTAACACTTCGTCTTCATGGTCTATTTGATAACGGCAAAAAGCGTCTTTGCCTTGGGTTTCAAAAATAGCATGAGATTCATCCAGATTAAATAAGGCTCTGGATGAAATCGCAACAACCAGCTTGGGTTTAGTCATAGATTAGGGATTAATCCAAACTGAATCCAATTTAAGCGTATCTTTGGCTTTCTTGGCGTAGGCAGTTGCCTCATCCTTATTTTTAAAGCCTTTCACTTGTAGGCGATAGCGAGTTTGATTTTTAACAGTGAAAGGGGTGATCGTTACAGGAATACCTTTTTGCGCATAACTAGCTGCGGACTTTTTAGCGTCTGCCAGTTGATTGGATGATGCTAAATTAACTGTCCAGCCAGAACTAGCCTGTGATTTGGTGTTATTGCTCGCTGGTGGATTGCTATTAGCGGCGGCTGGCTGTGGACTAGCATTACTACTTGCTTGTGGATTAGTCGCATTCATGACATTGTTAATGTCATTGGCTGGAACGGCAATCGCTTTGTCGATTTCACTTTCTTTTTTGACAGTAGCGGTAGTATTTTTGTTAGCGGCTTTGCTATTAGTTTGCGGTTTAGCGGTTGCTACAGCGACAGGCTCACTTTGCTCTGCGCTGGTGTTTTTAACGGCTTTGGTTGCTGGTGGTGTTTTAACAGCGACTTCATGTGCTGGTTTTTTCTCCATCGCAATCGCCGCCGCCACTATCGGCTGCGGATTATGAACAGTCTCTGGCAATTTATTAGCAGTGGCAGCTACTTTTGTGCCTGCTGCTTTCTCTAAATGAGAAATTTTGTTTTGCAATACAGCTATTTCATTGTGCAAATCATCACTTGATGCTTCAGATTGTTGTTTCAACTGCTCTATGACACCATTTAATTGATCTATAGAAGGATCTGTACCTTCCAAATCATCAGAGGGAGCTTTAGCAATGTGTTTTATGTTATCTTCAAGCGTAGTGGTTGTGCCTGCTAAATCAGAGACTTCTGATTTAGTTTTTAATAGCATAACACCCAGAGTTGTGGCAGCAACTAACGCCGCGACTCCAAAAAATACCGATGTATAAGTCGCCTTTTTTATTTTTTCGGAAAAGTCTTGTATCAGTTGCTCTTGTTGTTTGTTGATACTTTCTTGTTTGGATTTAAACTGACTTAATGCCGCAACTGCCATGCCCGCACCGTTGACAATGGGAGCTTGATTATCCACAGGCTGTTCTGCATCGATAGTGTCGCTATGGATTTGCTCATTGGGCGTTGTAAATGTTTTTTCGAGTGTCATGGTATCTTGACTCCTATCAACAGTACTGAGTTTTTCAGTTTCAGCCGCTAACACAGGTTCAGGCTTAATCGTCTTCCGCTGTTTGCGTTTATCAAAATAGTCCACATAAAAACTTGTTTTTATGTCTGAAATAGTCTGTGTTGGCTGCAAAATCGATTCATTGGCAACAAAACCATTGGCTGCAATAGTATTTTCAGCACTTGGTTTTTTGGTTTCATCACCGCTAATAGTGGGTTGTTCCGTTACCTCATCATCGGAAAAATGCGCTATCGGACTAGGAGCTAGATTGATGTTATCAGGAATTACCTGAATTTCTGCTAACTCAAAATCAAAGTTCTCTGATTGAGGACTGAGTCGGTTTTGTCTGGACGTTGGTTTTTCGTCTGTGGAATCTGTCATGGTTGAACTCATGGATTGATGGGTAAATTTAGGTCTAAACGTCATTTTCATGGATGATAACCTGAAAAATGCTTTATCCTATATTCTATTACTAATAAAACTTAATGTTGGTAAAGTTTCGCTCATTTATCAATAATCTCCAAAAGAAATTAAAAATACTATGCAACTCGCTATCACTATTTTAGGTTCTCATCAAAGTCGTTTTATGGCAGAAATACTGCCTGCCATACGCGACTGTAAATGTCATATTGTCGAAATAAGATCGTCCACTATTGGTCAATCTACCGCTGCTTATCTATTGATTCAAGGTAATTGGAATCAAATTGCCAAATTTGAAAGCACCTTGGACGTGATACAAAAGCGGCTGGAAATAAAAGTTCAGAGCCTTAGAACCGAGGCAAAAGACAAAACCAAGGATTGCTTACCCTATTCATTGGAAACGATTTCTTTAGATCATGAGAACATTATAGAATCCGTTGCCACCTTTTTACTGGATCGTGACATAGATATTGAGGAAATCACAGGCAGCTGTTATCAAGCACCTTATTTACAATCATCAGTATTTTCCAGCAAGTTTGTTATTTTAGTCCCTGCATCTGTGTCTTTGCTAATGCTACGCGAAGAATTTATGGATCTTTGTGACCAACTTAATATAGATGCTATTCTCGAACCCATAAAACGTTAGGACACCTCATGACTCAAGTGACTGTTAATCAGCCTGTTGCTGATTTTGAAGCCTCCGCAACAGGCGATAAAACCATTAAATTGTCGGATTATGCAGGGCAGTTTGTGCTTATTTATTTTTACCCCAGAGACAACACCGCAGGTTGCACACAACAAGCCCAGAATTTCCGTGATGTCCACGCACAATTTACCGCGTTAAATACCGTTATTCTTGGCGTATCGCGTGATAGCGTGCGCAGCCATGACCGATTTAAAGCCAAGCACGAGTTGCCGTTTGATTTGCTTGCCGATCAAAATGAGGCACTATGTCAGACTTTTGAGGTAATAAAAATAAAACCCATGTATGGCAAAGAAGTACGCGGTATCGACCGCAGTAGCTTTTTAATTAATCCAGACGGCGTACTTGTTAAACAATGGCGTAAAGTGAAAGTTGCCAATCATTGTGATGAGCTATTGCAAGCGATTAAGCACTTTGCCGCTGATACAAGTCTATAACTTGCCTAATACTGAAAAATAGTTGAGAATGCACGCCTTTTCTACTGACCATCCAGAATCGATTTAATGAACCAGAGCATCCGATCAATACTTTCTGCATTGTGCTATCGCCAGCGGTTAACGCTTGCGTTGGGCTTTGTGCTGGTATTAGGCGTGATGCTGTTCAATAGCTTAGTAGCCGTTGATGTCAACGGCTGGAGTAGTGGATTCACCCATCCATTACACGGTGGCGATCATTTTCTAACCATGTTGGCGGTCGGTATTTGGGCAGCACAATTGCGTGGTAAAGCGATTTGGTTATTGCCGCTCACTTTCGTCGGTGTGATGAGTTTAGGTGGTTTAGCAGGCGCGGCAGGTTTATTTATTCCCAGTGCGGAATTGATTATTTTGCTATCTGGCTTAGTTTTCAGCATCTTTATTGTCCGCAAAATCCGTTTTAGTAGTCAAACCAATGTCATCATCGTCGCGTTTTTCGCATTTTTTCATGGTTTTGCACACGGACAAGAAATATCCACTTCCGCGAGTTTAATTTCTTATACCTTAGGTTTCATGGTAGCGACCTTGCTACTACACGGCGCGGGTATTTTAATCGTGCGCTTGCTGGTGGTTATTTTCGCGTTATTCATTAGTCATTTAGCGACTGCACAGTCATCGGTTAATAATCTGCTAGTTAAAGCACCTGTACAAACCACACAAGCTAACAACACACACGAATTTTTCATTGCGGTGCATCCCGCACCACCCGATGATAGTCATGATAGACAACTGTTATACAGTGCTGAAGATAGCGATAGTAGTGGTGTAGGATGGTTTTCGCTACGCTCTACCCATCCTACGAAACTCCCATTGTTGCGTGTTATTCATCACGCCTGTTGCTCTATAGCGGCTAAATGGCTGAGTGCCGATTGGTTAGATAATCAGCTCCTAGGTATTCATTTTTTAACCAGTGGTGCAGGCAAGACTTCGCCCCCCGTTGCGTCGATTAGCCATAACACGCCTCGCTTTTGCTCTACCGCTGTTTTTTGTCATTCTGCCACTCACGGCAAACAGGTTTTCAAAACCACCCCAGATTTCGATTTACCACCTGCGTTTCATACGCTAGCGACCAGTTTTTTAACCAATGGCGTAGGCGCGACTTCGCCGCCTGTATTGACAATATCCGCTGTTGTTATTCCATTCGATGTAACCGAGCTTGCTGTTCGCAACTCGCCCCCCTCTAAAAGCTCTACCGCGCTGTCCATCAGCCACCCTTTATTTCCCAGCATTTCGGCAATCTCAAAAACGCGATTCAAATCGCGCTCGCCGCCGTTTGCTTTTTTTCTACCGACCAACAGCCTTGGTCATCCCGCTTTACCAATCATTTAAACATAACACATAATAATTTCGAGGAACAACCATGCTCATACAACAGATCATCCCATTTAACCTATCCTGCAAATCGCAAACCCTATGCTTACAAAAAGCGGGTTTAGTGATAGCCGCTTGCGTGTTGATGCTGAATTATGCAGACAATGCACACGCTGCCGATAAGACTAAAGCGAAAGCGGATAAGCCAGTTAAAACCCAATCTAAAGTCAAAGAAGAAAAATCGATAGAACTGACTGAAATGGAAGTCAGTGCCACGCAACGTGCCGATGATTTAGTCGGGATTGCGGGTAGCGCGTCACAAGGCAATGTCGGGCAAGAGCAATTAAAATATCGCCCGATTACCCGCCCCAGTGAAATATTGGAAACCGTTCCAGGGATGATTTCTTCACAACACAGCGGTGAAGGTAAAGCCAGTCAATATTATTTACGCGGTTTTAATCTCGATCACGGTACTGATTTTTTAACCCAAGTCGATGGCGTGCCTGTGAACATGGCTTCGCATTCGCACGGTCAAGGTTGGATGGATACCAACTTTTTAATCCCAGAAATGGTAAAAACCGTCAGTTATCAAAAAGGTAACTATTATGCTGAAAACGGTGATTTTTCCAGTACAGGTGCGGCAAATATTCAATATTTCAATGAATTACCCAATAACACCGTTAAATTTACTGGCGGTAGCTTTGATTATTACCGTGGTTTAGGCATGGGTTCACGCAAATTGGGCAATGGTAATTTATTGTTTGCAGGGGAAACCGTCCACAATAATGGTCCTTGGTCGGTAGGCAATGATTACATGAAATTTAACGGTGTATTGCGTTACAGTGAAGAGTACGCAAAGTCAGGTTGGAATGTTACCGCAATGGCGTATAAAGCCGCGTGGGGTTCGACTGACCAAATTCCTAAACGTGCCGTGTTAGACGGAACGCTTAACCGTTTTGGTACTATCGACCCTACTGATGGTGGTAATAGTCAGCGTTATAGCTTAACGGGCGAATGGCATCGTCATTCTAACGATAGCGAAAGTAAAGTTATTGTCTATGGGCTATTTTCTAAATTAAATTTATTTTCTAACTTTAGTTATTTTTTAAATAATCCTGTACAAGGCGACCAATTCGGGCAACCTGATCAACGCTACACCACAGGCTTAAAAGCCACTCACACCTTTTTCCATAAAATTGGCAGTGCAGAATCGGAAACCACCCTCGGTCTACAAGTGCGTAACGACAATGTTAAAAATGGCTTAACTCTCACTCAAGCTAGACAACAGTATGACATTGTGCGCCAAGACAATATTTGGATTACCAATATCAGTCCCTACCTAGAAAATAAAACCCGTTGGAATGATTGGTTTCGTAGTACTGTCGGTGTGCGTTTTGATGGTTATCGTTTTAATGTCAACAACAGTAATCAATCAAACAATAACGGCACACAAACCGCTGGTATGTTTAGCCCTAAACTGGGTTTGATTTTTGGCCCGTGGGCAAATACTGAACTTTATTTAAACGGCGGCTTGGGCTTTCACAGTAATGACGCACGCGGCATTAACACCCAAGTTGATCCTGTTACATCTTTATCTACTGATGCTAGCGGTAATCAAATTAATAAAGCAGCTCCCTTAGCGCGTACTTATGGTGCAGAAGTCGGCGCGAGAACAACGTGGGTAGAAGGCTTACAAAGCACCCTAGCTGTGTGGTGGCTAGATATTGATTCCGAACTGTTATTTGTCGGTGACGCTGGTACAACTGAAGCCAGTCGCCCCAGTCGCCGCTACGGTGTGGAATGGGCAAATTTTTATTCGCCCACTGATTGGATGACTTTTGACATGGATTTAAGTATGTCTAAATCACGGTTTCGTGGCAATGATCCCGCAGGTAACTACATTCCAGGTTCTGTGGGTACAGTGCTAGCGACAGGTGCGACTGTCCACGATGTCTGGGGTGGATTTTTTGGCGGTCCACGGTTACGTTTCTTTGGCCCACGTTCATTAATTGAAGATAACAGCGTCCGTTCGAGTGCAACCATTTTGTTATCTGGCATGGTCGGCTACAAATTCAACCCAACGTGGACAGTACAAGCCGAAGCCTTCAACTTGCTTAACCGTAAAGACAGTGGCATAGACTATTACTATACCTCACGTTTACCCAACGAAGACGCTGCGGGCGTAGCTGACAAACATTTTCACCCTGTTGAACCGATTAGCTTTCGTTTGAGTATATCAGCGAATTTTTAAGCATTCAGCCACATACGGTGCATAAGGCTATCCGTCTATTGCGCCTGTTGTCTGCTTGCACCGAAGACGCTCATGAGTGTCGAAATCATGTTAAAACATATAGCGAAAATTGGCTTGCAAATTATGAGTAAATAAATTATTGCCCGTTTTATTGTCTACATATTGACCTAAAC
>Ga0194060_10003687_pt1 | contig 10777 bp, 6 predicted proteins | sample SepL225m_MetaG_FD_163427 | JGI IMG/M metagenome (GOLD analysis project Ga0194060, IMG submission 163427) | Anoxic zone freshwater microbial communities from boreal shield lake in IISD Experimental Lakes Area, Ontario, Canada - Sep2016-L222-5m | ecosystem: Environmental > Aquatic > Freshwater >... | reverse complement strand
GGTACTCCTTTTTAGTCAGTTCTCCCTTCTCTTCAATTGCTTTTGCCAGATTACGGTACGCATTCTCCACAAGCACAATCGATGAATCGACAATGACTCCTATGGCAAGAATAATCCCCCCCAGACTCATAATATTTGATGTAATGTTAAAGATATACATCAGAATAAAAGCAATAAGCACAGAGATTGGTATCTCGATAAGTATTCTTACGATACTTCTGAAGTGAAACAGAAAAAGTGCAACCATAATGGCAACGGTTACAGAGGCTTCAATTAAGGCGCGGTTAAGCGTGCCTACGGCTTCGCGAATCAGCGTGCTTCTGTCATAAGAAGGAACAATCGCAACGCCCGGCGGCAGTCCCGGTTTAATCTCCTCAATCTTTTCCTTTATCCTGTCAATAACGCGCTGAGCATTCTCTCCGTTACGCATAACCACAATGCCCCCGACAGCCTGACCGTTTCCATCCTTATCGAGCAAGCCACGCCTTATATCGCCACCTAACTGTACCCTTGCCACATTGTTTAGAAGAATTGGAATGCCTCCTGCCTTATTCTTTATAACCGTATTCTCAATATCTTCAGTCGATTTGATATATCCCTGACCACGTACAAAATATTCAGCATCGTTGCTCTCAATTATTTTGCCTCCGACTTCATTGTTGCTTTTCTGAATGGCATTAACAATATCACTTACAGTAAGATCGTAAGCCCTCAGCTTCATCGGGTCAATATCCACCTGATACTGCTTTACGAAGCCGCCAATGCCTGCAACCTCAGCCACCCCTTCAACCGATGAAAGCTTGTAGCGAACATACCAGTCCTGAATTGATCGCAACGCGCCGGCGTCATAACCTTTGCCTTCAACTGTGTACCAGTAAACATGCCCAACGCCCGTTCCATCCGGTCCAAGAGCCGGAACAACCCCCGATGGGAGTTGCGACTGTATGGTATTCAGCCTTTCAAGTATGCGTGTACGTGCAAAATATATATCAGTATTATCATTAAATATTACGAAAACGAAACTCATTCCGAACATTGAGCCTGCCCTTACAGCCTTAACCTGTGGCATTCCCTGAAGTCCTGAAACAATCGGGAACGTTACCTGGTTTTCCACTACTTCAGGACTTCTGCCCATCCACTCAGTAAATATTATGACCTGATTTTCCGACAGGTCGGGTATAGCATCAACCGGCAGATTTGCCACACAGTAAATACCAGCACCAATAACGATGGTATAAATCAATATGACTATAAGCCTGTTCGAAGCACTCCAGTCTATTATTTTTTCTATCACTTTATTTTCTCCTTATTAAATTTTGCATAAGGACATTGCTACACATGATATAATATTGTATCCCATGCGGCAATGCGCTCACACACCCATCCCGGTTAACCGGGACAGGAAGTTAAATTTATAACATTTGTTAGTATAAATCACTTCACAAAACAGGTAAATAGCTCCCGTACAGGATTTTCATCCGGGGAAAAGGATTCTTAAATAAGGAATACTGAGTCGGTAATAAATATCGGAATGGCAACGAACAACCCTGGCGGAGAGTTTATCGTCTGTTGACTGGTTTTATGGGAGGTTGTATGATTTTTTAGATAATCAGGACCAATATGAATAAGTAAGCCGGATGTCTTTAATTCGGTCTTCTCTGCTTTCGAAGAGAGATATTCTTCAGTTATAGGCGAAGCCATTATCTTTGAACTACAACAGTTCTGCTTAATCTTAGAAATCTCCGCGCCATTATTATCGGACTGTTTTTGGGCAGTCTTCTCCTTTGCATGAGTTTTACACATAGCGCAGGACTCAAGCTTTATCTCTTTACCCATTGTACAATAATGGAGCATAAAAGGCAACCCCGTACTGGACAGAGTAAAAAGGAAAACAAGCGTTAATAATATTTTTTTATTGATCTTCATAGTCTGGTACAAACTTATCAATATGTTTTTTGTAAGTCAAGTAAGGAGATACACGGGGGTGCATGTGAATGTAAATATTAAAATAGAATTATGATTCTTATGACTTCTATTGTCCTGCAACAAAGTTTTCAGATATAACCATTAAGAATACACCACCCCGCGCATCCGTTCCAAAACTTTGGATATATCGCAGACACTCAATAATTCTCTTAATCTTACTCAGAATCGATTTAAAACACGTAAGAGCATTATTAAGGTTATGATTATGAAAAAAGAATGTGCTGTATGAGAAACCTATTTCATAAATGTCATCTTCTTATTTATAATACTTCCGTTTACCTGCAACTGATAAAAGTAAATCCCGCTTGACATATTAACAGCATTAAACTGAACGCTGTAGCTACCCCGCACCTTATTCTGATTAACCAGAGTAACCACCTCACGGCCTAACAGATTATATACCTTTAGACTGACCTTTCCGTCTGAAGGTATTGAATATCTGATAGTAGTAGAAGGATTAAACGGATTAGGATAATTCTGTGCAAGCTCAAAACTCCCCGCAGGGTTAGTATTATTGTTTCCTGCAAACGTATCTTCCTGCTCAGTTCCTTTGATAATTACTCCGCCGGCACCTACAGCCCAAACTGTACTGCCGAATGTTCCAATCTCATAAATTGCGGTTGTAGTCAGCCTGCCGGCAACTTTCCATATCGTATCGGTAAGAGCGGATGAAAGGATTTCGCCATTACTTGTTCCGGCAAAGACATATTTATCTGTAAAACCCACACTCAGGATATTAGTGTTTGAAGCCAGCGACTGAGATAAGGACATTGGTTTCCATGTAGCACCACCGTCAGTAGTTTTCGCCATTCCAAGACTGTTGCCACCAAGATATCCAATGTTTGTATCCTTGAACCTGACTGTATTTATCATAGTCGTTATACCCGGAGTAAGCGAAGTCCACGTGGCACCGCCATCAGTAGATTTAGATAACTGAGCTTTCAGCCCGCAAATAATAACAGTACTGAAATCATCGGGCAAAGCAATCTTATTTATGGTTAAAGAATTAAAATTAGTCGTAATTTCTTCCCATGTGGCGCCACCATCAATTGTCTTTATCATTCTGCCGGAAATTCCCGCGGCATAACCAACATCCTTATTTACAAAAGCTACTGAATTAAACATATAATTAGCCGTAGTTATAGGACTGACCTGCTTAACGAAAGTCTTACCGCTATCAATAGATTTAAATATAGAGTTAGCTTTCCCGACAACATACAAAATATCCGGTTCCGGCATACAGAACCCAAACACAGCTACCTTAAAACCATTGTAAAAAACCTTCCAGGTAGAACCGCCATCGGTAGTTTTAAGAAACTCGCCAAGACTATCTGCCGTAGTTGCAGAACCGCCACATGCGTAACCTGTATTGGCATCGGTAAAGAATACCTGCCGCAACGGTTGCTACGTTGTATAATTCATTAACGGTGACCAACTGACACCTTTATCTGTACTCTTATAAATTCCAGCCGCAACGCCGGCGCAATAGACAGCCGATGAATCACAGGAAACAGCATAGAATTTCTGAAGAGGTACTTTTCGTTCTGTCCAGGTCTCTCCTGCATCTGTTGTAATAAGGATATTTCCCTGGTCATCAACGGCATAACCTTCAGCAGTGCTGATAAATTCAATATCCCTGACCGCACCTACAACAAAGTTTGTTTTCTTTGTCCATACAGTTCCGCTGTCTGTAGTCTTGAAAATATTTCCATTGGCTGTGCCGAAGAAACCAATTTTTGCATCTAAAAAACAGATAGCATAAACGGATGATGTTGAGGTTGTAACAGGCGTAATATTACCCGGAGTAATATTGACCCATGAAGAGCCATAATCTATAGATTTTAATATTCTCTCCGTAGTACTCGAAACTCCGATAAAGATATTAGTGGCATTGACCGCCCGAACTTTATAAATGTTTGAAGCTCCATAAGTCGATGAAGCCCAACTGTTGCCACCATCCTTTGTCTTTAATATAGTTCCTTTTGAGCCGACCGCATAACCGGTATCCGCATCAACAAATTCCACATCGTACAAATCTTCCGGCGTACCTGAGTTCAGGTATTCCCAGCTCCCGCCACCGTTGGTAGTTTTCATCAAAAGACCGGCGCGACCGCAGATAACAATACTGCTGTTGTCAATTGAATATGCGCCCATAATATCACGTTTGAAACTGTCAATATAAGCAATGCTCCATGTAAGTCCGCCGTTCACGCTTACCTGAGACACCCCCGCGTTGCCAAAAGCAAGCACATTGCCCGCGCCAGGCAGTATTACATCATTAATATCATTGCCGTTCAATTCCGGATTCTGCCATTCCCACTTGTAATACTGGGGAAAGCTCCCTGTTGATAAAGCTAATACAAAGATAACTGTTAAGATTTTTCGCATCTGTTTCTCCTTCCTCTTTATTGATTAAAAGTAACTTCTAAATCTTTAAATTTCTGTTAATCTGACCAGCCGGCAACGCCTGCTATAGTTACAGCAAATGAATTGATACACGCCTAAGTAAATGGAAATCCCCGTTCTAAAGTTCACAAATACCGGTAAAGATTTTTTCAGCCCGCCGATGAAACTATTGTACCGGGTTATGTAAATATCGTCCTGCCTGATAAAAAATATTTGCTTCTTAAGTTTAAATTATATATCCTAACGAAAGGGGAAAAAAATCATTTTGCGAGATTCCCGATTGTAAATATATGAAGCATTTACAATATAAAAAAAATAACTGCACTTAGTTTACTAAATTATTTTGGGGGAACCAACCTATGAGCAATCCCATTCAAAATGAATACCATGCGATATCTTCCAGCATAACCTGCATGGACAAGATTTCCAATGACCTCACCGCATTAATAAAGAGGGATTCTACAATCACATGGGCAGGACACAGATGGCTTGGTGAACTTGGACTTAGTGCGAAGAGAATCACGGGAATGAGTATCGTCAGACTTATACACACAGATGACCAGGACATTCTTAGTAAGTCTCTTGAAAATATGAACGATACCCCTTCCGGCATAGAACTCCGATTTAAAAACCATGATAACTTATACAGACGGTTTGACTGCTGTCTTGTTTATTCAGCCAATGAAGATTTATTCTATTTCTCAGGCAGAAACATAACGTGCGATGTTTCTTTTTTAAGCAAAGAAGCTGAAAATGTTATACAGAGTATGCTTTCAATCAGCAAACGTTTGAACTCAACGCTAAATATCGATTATCTGATGGATGCTATGGTCGAAGAAGCCATAAAACTTACTGGTTCAGAGGGGGGATATGCCGGACTTAGAACAACTAATGGCATGATATGCAATAAATACTTACTAAATTCCAAAATTGTTGATTTTGAATACTGCTGGTCTCCCGGAACAGGTATCCCTGGAAAACTGACAGACGATAAGTCCTCAGTTATTATAAATAATACAGATAATAATTCAGGAATACCCGAAGAGATTTGGGAGAGGTTTAATATAAAATCGGTGGCTTATGTAGCAATCGAAAATTCGCAGGATGAAGTTATTGGTTTTCTGTCCGTAACAAATAAGCGAAACGGAAATGGATTCAGCGAATCAGACCGCGAAAAACTTATTGCCATATCGCAATCAGCTTCAACTGCAATTCAAAATGCTCTTGCACACCAAAAAAATCATATCGCTGAACTCCAACTGAAAAACTTACGGGAACAGTTACACAGGCTTGTTGCTCATACACAAATATCCAGAGAAGAAGAACGTACAGAGATATCCAGGGAAATTCATGACGAGCTTGGACAAGCACTTACAGGATTAAAAATGGATATTTCCTGGCTTGATAGAAAACTTCAGACGCAGGGAATTACTGACACATACATTCAGGAAAAATTTCAGGCAATGTACTCTCTTATAAAGACAACTATAACAACTGTACGAAAAATATCTTCCAGACTAAGACCTAACATTATTGACTACTTTGGCATTATTGCCGCGATTGAATGGCAGACGCAGGAGTTCCAGAACAGAACAGGACTTGAATGTAAAATCATTGCCCTGCCAAAGGAATTAAATATTGACCAGAATTTTGCCATTGCCCTGTTCAGAATTTTTCAGGAGACTTTAACCAATATCGTTAAGCATGCAAATGCTACCAAAGTTCTGGTTTCTCTTGAATTATACAAAAGCAATCTGACACTTATAGTTAAGGATAACGGACGAGGTATCACGGAAAATGCAATAAGCAACACGATGTCCTTCGGACTGCTGGGCATGAAAGAACGGGCTTACCTGCTTGGCGGTGAATTTGAAATTAAAGCTGATACAAAAGGCGGAACTATTGTAACTACAACGGTTCCTGTCGGGAACATAAAAGATAAAGGAAGAACAAAAAAATGATAAAAATTCTTATCGGAGATGATCATTCAGTCGTCAGACAAGGACTTAAGCAAATCCTTTCAGAAAACAAGGAACTATATGAATGCGCAGAGGCAGAAAACGGACAGCAGGTTCTCGATATGCTGTTCGATGCTGAATGGGATGTTATAATTCTTGATATTTCCATGCCCGGACTGAACGGTCTGGACGTTCTGAAAAGTATAAGAAGAATTAAACCGAAACTCCCCGTACTTGTGCTTACAATGTATTCGGAAGACCAGTTCGCCATTCGTTCTATCAAGGCCGGAGCTTCAGGATACCTGACAAAGGATAGCGCACCAGAGGAACTTGTTAAAGCAGTAAAGAAATTACTTAAAGGCGAAAAATATGTAAGCCTGTATCTGGCTGAAATTCTCGCTACTGATATCGGACACACAACCGAGGGAATGCTTCATAAATCGCTTTCTGACCGCGAGTTTCAGGTGATGCGGCTTATTGCTTCAGGCAAAACAACAGGGGAAACTGGCGATAACCTGGGCTTAAGCGCTAAAACAATCAGCACTTACAGAACAAGAATTCTTCATAAGATGGGAATGACATCCAATGCCGAACTAACTCGTTACGCAGTTCAGAATAAACTCATCATGTAAGCATAAATTAAGTAAGCCGGGATAAATTATCGCCAGTATTATGTTCCTCTGCCGGAATAAGCTTAACTTATATCCCATGAATGCACCAACATACAGATGCAGACTCATTTTTTTTACCCGGAATATTTATTCTTTTTCTTTTATATGATTAATTAGTCATTTAATTTCTAAAAAAATTGTCGTAATTTAATGCATTGCTTTAAAGTCCGATAATGATATGCAGGATTTCACATTGATTTTAATAATTATTCGATGAGTATGAAAGTAACAACAAAGGAAGCTTTTTGATGAAAAATCCAGGTAGTGGTGGCAGACACATTGCAAATCGCGCGTCCGGCTTAATTAATTCCACAGATAAGACCGCACCGAGCCACACCGCGCAATCCGGGAAGCATGAAGACTCGCCAGCCCACATAGATATTAATGGGTTTATTCCGTTTTTTGACGACAGCCCTGACGCAATTATTCTCGCGGATATCCCCGGACTCGCTATTCGTAAGGCAAACAGCCAGACTTCTCTGCTTCTGAATACAAACAGCCTGTCTTTAACCGGCACACCCCTCTTAAATATTTTCCCGAAAAAGATAAAGGAACAGATAACTTCGGTAATCCGGTCAGCACTTGATTCCTTAACTGATGGCGGAAAACCGGCAGCCTTCAGAACTGAAGTATCCTTCAATGGCTCACTGCCTTCGCCGGTCAGTATAAACTTCCGTCTTGTCAGACTGAACGATTCTGATTCCCTCTCGCTTATCATTCATGACATAAGCGACCAGCAAAGGATTGAGGATAATCTGAACGAAAGCCTGACTAATTATAAAATACTTTTCGAAAACTTCCAGAAAGGTTTATTACTGCTTGATACAGACGGCATAATATTACACGTAAACTCTATAGCCGCACATATATTTGGATGGGCAGAGGAGGAACTTCGCGGACTCGGACGCGATTCTATTTTCGATTTCTCCGACCCGAACCTTATGCCCGCCATTGAGCAGCGGGAACGTACAGGACAGGTTATCTCGGAGCTTAAATGTAAAAGAAAGGACGGCACAGCTTTCCCCGCCGAGGTCAGCAGTAAAGTTTACAACGTTTCAAACGGTGGTAAGCTGATATGCATTGTAGTGCGCGATCTTACCGAAAAAAAGAAGAATGAACAACTGGTCAGCGATACACTAGAGTTTACAAACTTAATTTTTGAATCTGCACCCATTGGTATCGGGACTTATGACAGTACAGGCAAATGCGTTCTGGCTAATCAGCAGTATGCCAGGATGGTCGGAACTTCCGTTGAAAAGGTTTTGGAACAGAACTACCATAACCTCGATTCATGGAAACTCAGCGGTATGTATGATATTGCCAATGATATTCTTACAACCGGCGGAACATCACATAAAGAACTTGAAGTTGCTAGTTCCTTTGGCAGGAAGGCCTGGCTACATATATATTTCGCCGCCTTCCATTCCCATGGCGAAATTCATCTGATGATTATTGCAAATGATATAACAGAAAGAAAAAAAGCGGAAAAAGACCTCTTTTTAAGCGAAAAGCATTTCGACCGCCTCTTTCAGGAAGTCCCACTCGGTATGGGAATGATAGACCTGAATCAAAAATTCCTGAGTGTCAATTCTAAGTTCGTTGAAATAACCGGTTATTCTGAAGAAGACCTGAAAGAAAAAACTTTCGCGGATATTTCTCTCCTGGATAAGAGTGAACCTGACCAGATGGAAATGGAAAAGATTCTTAACGGGAATATTCCTTCATACAATATCAGTAAAAAATATATCAGAAAAAACGGCTCCATTGTCTGGATTAATCATACCGGTTCAGTTATCCGCGACATCGATGGCAAACCTGTTTATCTGATTGTTATGATTGAGGATATTACAGACAAAAAAAATGCTGAAATCGCTCTGAAGAAAAGCGAAGCCCGCATCCACAATATTATAAACTCCATTTCCAGTCAGATAGCTGTAATAGACAAGACTGGTCTGATAATAATGGTTAATCAGGCCTGGCGCACTTTTGCGTGGCTTAATGACGGCTCGAACCTGCTCGACCAGAAAATTAATTATCTCGAAGTCTGCCGGAGAGCAAGTAAAAATAATTCCCCCGATGCCATTATTGCTTTGAATGGCATTCTTGATATTCTTAACGGAGTTGATATTGAGTTTAGTATGGAATTTCCATGCCACTCTCCTAAAGAATTACGCTGGTTCCAGATGAACGTTACTCCGCTCGATGGCGGAGGTGCTACGATTGTCCACACAAATATTACACAGAAAAAAATAGCGGAAGCTGAAATATCCAAAAAAGAACGGCTGCTTCAGCAGGTCATCGATACTCTGCCGGTAGGCGTTCTGATTGCCGATAACAACGGACTTATCATTCAGACAAACAAGGAAGTCGGAAATATCTGGGGCGGAAAGAATTATGTTACCATTTCCGACTATAACGAATTTAAGGGCTGGTATTACGATTCCAAAGAAGCAGTTTCAACTGAGGACTGGGCACTTACCAAAGCAGTTCATAGCGGGAAGATAACCCTGAATGAGGTTATGCATATCGAATGCTTTGACGGAACTAAAAAGACAATCCATAACTCTGCACTGCCTGTCTATGATACTAATGGAAAAAAAATTACCGGCGGTATTGTCGTTATACAGGACATTACCGAACAGAAGAAACTCGAAGAACAGCTTAAAGACCTGAATAATAATAAGGATAAATTCTTCTCTATCATTTCTCATGACCTGAGAAGTCCTTTTACTTCTCTGCTCGGATTTTCTGAATTCCTTGTAAATGATTTTGACGATATGACCAGCGAGGAAGTCAAATCATTCGCACTTAATATCTATAAGTCCGCTCAAAGTGTTTTCAACCTGATTGAAAATATGCTTCAGTGGTCGAGGATGCAGGCCGGACGTATGAACTTTACTCCTGTTAAGTTAAATCTTAATAAATTGATTGAAAGTACGATTGGTATTTACCAGAGCGGTGCCAGGCAGAAAAATATCTCCATCAACACCGAACTTGGCGCACTAATCAATGTAATGGCTGACAAGAATATGATTAATACTGTTTTAAGAAATCTCCTTTCCAATGCTCTTAAATTTACATACCCGGGCGGAGAAATAAAAATATCGGCAACAAAGCAGATATCCTCGGTACTTATTACTGTTGAGGATAACGGCGTTGGTATCTCTTCCGAAAATATAAAGAAGATATTTACCCTCTCTCAGAAAATTACCACTACCGGTACTGATAAAGAGACCGGGACAGGACTCGGTCTTATACTCTGCAAAGATTTTGTCGAAATGAACGGCGGAAAACTCGGAGTTGAAAGTCAGACAGGGCGTGGCACACGTTTTATATTCACCTTACCTATCGCAGACTAATTTTACCATTCATTCTGAACCAACGGTATTTTACCCATGCCTGCGGTTTGCCTGAATCTGGCAGTTCTTTTTCATATTAATTTGAATGAAGCTATAATTCAATAACAATACTCCCTGTTGCCACGAATTTTAACCTGTGGCACATGGTAAAATATACCAGGTGTATATGAGAAAACAGATAAGAGAATTAAAAACAGAAAAATTAAAAAAAAGTGAAAATAAATCATTTTATACTCTTAATTCGGGAACTTTGAGTCCCACGGGGTACTCGGAGTTTTCCGATTGACCCGTGACGCTCTCATGAGGTACTTGGAGTTTTCCGATTGACCCGTGACGCTCTCATGAGGTACTTGGAGTTTTCCGATTGACCCGTGACGCTCTCATGAGGTACTTGGAG
>Ga0194060_10003686_pt1 | contig 10778 bp, 8 predicted proteins | sample SepL225m_MetaG_FD_163427 | JGI IMG/M metagenome (GOLD analysis project Ga0194060, IMG submission 163427) | Anoxic zone freshwater microbial communities from boreal shield lake in IISD Experimental Lakes Area, Ontario, Canada - Sep2016-L222-5m | ecosystem: Environmental > Aquatic > Freshwater >... | reverse complement strand
ATCACGTTTTTTTGGGCGGCGGGGGAGGCGGATTGAACACAAGAACCTTCAGTTCTTCCGCCGGAACAAGATGCCGCCAGAGGAAGGCCTGCATCCGGTCTTCGGCCGGCCTGGCTTCATGAACCAGTTTTTGCGTCCCGTTCATGGCGGAACCCTCAATGATCACGTTCACCGGTTCCTTTGTTTCGCCTAAACTGGTCTTCAACGTGATCCGCACCATGGTTTGTGTTCCCGTCAGGGAGCCGGTTACGCTGAACATATTGGTTGATTCCCTCACGGCAAACTTGATGGTGTTGGTGAATCCATCCTGCCGGATCGCATAGACACTGAGTGTCGCTGTTGAATTACTGCGAATGCTCGCGCTGGACGGTACCACCCGCAAGGCAAAATCGGGTTGCGGGGCGCTGATCCGCAGGCGGTAGCCATACTCCTCGCCGCCCCGGTGCTGGGCATCACTCAGAGTTAGATAATAGACGCCAGGGCCGGGCAATGTGGCGCGGAGATAGGAATCCGCGGGATGCGTGTTGATCCCCGCGGCAGCATCCTCGGCGTCGTCATTTGACGCCACCAGATTACCTGCGGCATCCGTCAGTCTGAGTATGGAGTCCAGTGGGGAATCCAATCGGCGCGCATAAATTTCCGCAACGACCTCCTCGCCGGAATGACCTTCAAACTGGAATACAGCCCTATTGCCGGGCTTGTCAATGCGCCCGTTCACCATGACGGGAAGCGTCACCTTTTGCGCGGTTTTGGTTGTGTCGTTGGGTTTGTGTTCCAGACATTCGGGAAGGTCATTGAATGCAAAAGGAATGGGGTTTGACAATAATCCATTCTGACCCGGCGCGGTGATCGGATGGAGTCCCGGCGCCAATCCATTCAGGTCGGGCATTATCATGGTTTTCGCCAGGTTCCACCCTTTCAATTCGACCGTTGTTTCCGAACCCACGCGTCCGCCCAGCGGGAAAATACTGGTTACGAAGGGCATTTCGCCAATCCCAATCCGATAGACAAAATCTTCCCTGCCGCGGTAGATGGCATCATAGATGGCAAACCTGTAGAAGCCATCGGCAGGCGCCTCGTAGAGAATGACAGGATCCGGTTTGAAGCGATAATCGTCATTGTACGCCAGTTCCTTTCCGTTCTCGTCGCAAAGCACAAGCACAGGTTGAAACCAGCCCGGAACGGCATCGGCGATGAAGGGGATCAACTCGCGCGCCTGGACAGTAATGACCAATCGCTGCCCCTTGCGGGCCTTAAAGCGATACCGATCCACGGCTCCCTGGGCGATCTGGCCGTTTACAGTGCAGGGGATCGTGACACTCATCTCGTCATTATCCAGTTCACTTTGCGCTCCCGCACTGCCCATCATCGCTCCCGACATCATCATCATGTCCCCACCACCCTGTTTGTCCGCCTCGCGCTTCCTCTTACGCAGGCTCTGCTCCTCCTTGCCCAGTGTCACAAGCGGGCAGGTTGCCATCGGGGGTTCCGATATCTCGGGAACCTGACCCACATCGAAGACCAGCGGGTTCGACACCCCGAGTGGAGTCCCGATCCGTATTTCCCGCCGACCGGGTTTTGCGTCAGGGGCGATGGCCACCTCGACAACCGCCAGATTGGCAATCGAAGCACAGGCTGGCTGGGCCGTATTTTCGCGGACAAGTTTCTCAATCCGCGCCATGAGATTGGTTATCGATGAATCTTTTTTCCCCGGGGGAAGATCTTTCAGATCCTTCAACTGTTCATTCAGTAACTGGATCTCCTGGGTGTTCATTTTCTTGTTATATTCAACCAGTCTGGCCTTCACTCCCGAACCGGAAACAAAGGCGCCGTTGACGCCTTCCAGTTTCTGTCCCCCCAAAGTGACCCGGAAGGTCGTTCCCTGCTGTCCCCCGGCAGGATAGACATAACCAATGTATTGGGCCCGTGCCACGGGAACCAGAGTAAGTCCCAAGAACAGGCAAAGCGTCAAATGAATAGGACATGGGAATCGGCTCATAAACTTTCCACCCTCTTTTCCGTCTGGAGTCACATGATTTCCCTCAAGCGTCCGGCCGATTTTGCGCCTTTCTCGGCGGGTGACAGGACATGGGCTTCAAATCCCATGGGGTGCGGAAGCCGGGCATCCGGATCGATGCCGGCCAGTTCATAAATACTGCCAAGCAAGTCGATTGGATAGACAGGCCGCTCCTTGACTTCCTCCCCTTTCTCGGTGGACGAGCCGACGATGTGGCCGCCCTTGAATCCCCCGCCGGCAACCAGGACGGAAAAGACATTCCCGTAATGATTTCGCCCGCCATTCCAAGGCGGTTGCCAGTCCACCTTCGGACTCCGGCCAAACTCCCCGCAACACCATACGATGGTGCTGTCCAGCAACCCGCGGTCAGATAAATCCCGAAGCAGCGTGGCCAGCCCCTGATCGAGTTGCGGACATTGCCTCCGCATGGTCGCGAAGTGATTGGAGTGCGTATCCCAGCCTCCCGGATAGTTAATGGTAACGTAGGGAACACCAGACTCAACCAACCTCCGTGCCACCAGGCAATCCTGTCCGAAGGTATGCCGGCCATAGCGATCCCTGAGTTCCGGTTGTTCTTTCGAGAGGTCGAACACCTCTTTTCCCTTGCCCAGAATCAGGTTGTAAGCCTGTTCCTCGGCCTCCTTCGAAATCGCCAATTGCGAATTTTCCGGCATGGCATGACCCATAGTGTTCATGGTGTGGAGGAAGTCGCGCCGGGCTATCTGCCTCTCGTCTGTAATTCCCCGGGCAATGACACCCTCCACCTCAAACCGGGCCGCATTCGGATCACCGCCGGTCGCAAAGGGTTTGTACTTGGATCCAAGAAACCCTGACTCGGAAAAACGTCCTTGCGGTTGGGTGAGCACAACGTAAGGAGGAATCAATCCCTTGTATCCGGCATTGTACCCCTTGAGCAACGCGAACACGGCGCCAAGTGAAGGGTACGCCAGCCGCTCGCCGGGCATGTGTCCCGTTTGCATCATGTAAGCCGCCGTTTCATGTCCGTTATTATGATGGGTCATGCTCCGAATGAGGGAGTATTTGTCGGCCTGTTTCGCCAGTTCCGGGAATAACTCACCCAGCAGGATTCCAGTCACATTGGTTTGAATCGTGGCCTTAAATTGGCCGGTATAGTCATATCCCGCATCCGGTTTTGGATCCCAGGTGTCGGTATGGGACATGCCCCCCCACAGAAAGACCTGGATGACGGCCCTGGCTTTCGCCTGAACTGGGATTTTGACTTGCGGCGCGTCGTCGGCGAAGGCCTGACTGTCCCATTTTCCGGCCAGAAAGAGACCCGCCGCCCCGAGGAGACCGAGCCTGATGGCCTCGCGCCTGGAGATCGGCGCGCTCCTGATGCCCGCCGGAGCAGAATCGGCAGACGGGGTCAAAAATGGATTCGTCCTCATGTTCTCAACCTCCACGCACTTTGCATATCGTTGTCAAAACAGGGGCAAACTCCTGTCAATGACGGTAAAGGAATTCATCACTGTTGATCAAGGCCCAGACAAGATCAACCCACGCCTCTCTCTTATTCATCACCCCCGACTTGGCATACGCTTCAACCTTTCCGGACTCTTCCGGCGTCGGGAAACGGGAAAGGATGGCGAGATACAGTTCCTCCCGTATTTCTTTCGGATTGGTTTTAGACTTCAGGATCGCCTTGAGATTGGGATTCTTCTCCAGTTTTTGCTGGATATGACTGGAGTTCAGAAGGTGCATCTTCTGAGTTGGGATAAAGCGATTAAGCCGTTCATCCAACAGGCCCGTTGCCCGCGCCGGACGTCCGAAAAGTTCAAGGAACGGGCTTGTGATGCTGCCGTCAGGCAAGGCGATCGCCGGTGTATTCTCGGGGATAAACGTGAACGGTTCGGGGATCGCGCTGGTGTACAAGTCTGACGTTCCCGTGACCTTGTTAATGGCATCAATGAGAACCTCGGCATCCAGTCGGCGAAGGGGATAGAACCCAAAATTGGCCTCCACCTCAGCCGGAGCATCTGATTGGGGAATGATCGGCGAGGACTGGTATGTCCTCGATGACAGAATCAACCGGTAAAGGTGTTTCATGTCATACCGGCTTGCGATGAACTCCTTCTTCAGGTATTCGAGCAAGGCGGGATTGACCGGCGGGTTGTCGGGCCGGATATCGTCAGGCTCATGAATGATGCCGCGGCCCATGAACCAGAACCAGGCGCGGTTTACAAGACAGGTGGTGAACCAGGGATTTTTGGGAGTAATCAGCCAGTCGGAAAAAATCACGCGCGGATCCTGATCCGGCGGCACGCGTTTTAACTTCTTCCCGTCCGGAAACAGGGCGGTCTGCGATGGCATGGCGCTATTGGTCGGCGCCAATTTCTTGTCAGGATCCCAATAAACAATTTCTTCCTTCCATTCCCGGGTGGGCTTGTAAGTGATTTGCGAGAAAAACACCGACATGCCAGGCAGGTAGTCTTTCTGCGGCCAGGACTCAACCCGGGTTCCCATGAAGGTCAGGGCTACGGTCGCTGCGATACCCTCGGGAGTCTTGTTCTGCATGGCGCGGTAAAAGTTGACCGGCCCCACGCGGAAATTGCTGCCATTTGCGGTCAGCATCTCCCGCACAAACTGGTCATAAGGCTTGTTTTCACGGATGGAAACCATGATCCAGTGGTGATAGGCCTGCGCCGCGTTGGGCCACAAGTTGACCGGAAATTCAGCCTTGACCCTCAGCAGATCGCTCCACTTCATCGCCCAGTAATAGGCAAATTCATCCCGATCAAGGAGCCGGTCAATCAGGGCATTGCGTTTATTCCGGTTCTGATCGAGTAGAAATTCACGCGATTCCTTCGCCGTCGGCAGTGTGCCTATGACATCAAGAAACGCGCGCCTCAGAAACACAGAATCAGAACACATGACAGGCTTGACGCCGAGTTTCGATAATTTCCGGGATACTATCCTGTCAAGGGGAGTCTCCGGCAGGATACAGGTGGAACCTTCGAAAAGTGTCTGTTCAGAGTCGGCGGCGTGAACGCTTCCTGAAATCGCCACGAAAAGAAGGGCTGATATGCATAACGTCTTCATTCAAGCACTTCAAAAGCCTACTCTTACCCGGCCTCAAGTTCAACCGAAACCCATTAGAGGACTATCAGGACTATCAGGCGGAATCGGTATTAGAAGGTCAGGATTGACGCCCTGAAGGCGTAAATGGCGGGAAGCAGGGAAAATCCCAGGGCGAGAATCAGGCAGGCAATGCCCGAGATAATCGTGGTGGAGATGGCTTCATGGCGCTTGCGTCGGTCTAACGACCAAAGCGCATGGGCCATCGACAGGATAATCAGTCCGATGACAAAGAATGAAATCCGCAATCCAAAGAGGGGATAAAACAAAGGCGCGACCATCAACACCCCGCCACCGGCGGCGCCCGAGACGATCATCAGCCATAAGCCGGTTCGTCCGGCGGCGGACAGGCACGGGGGGTGCGGGGCCGCCGTTCTGCGTTTTCGTGTCCAGACAGGCGCCAGTCTGGTTAGAATCAAAAATAAACCAAACGGCCCCCAGGTTCGCAGAACCGTGATCAGATAGGGTGGGCCGCGAGGACAAAATAAGGCGACCAGCGAGGGCGCCAGGATGAGAACACCAAGAATGGCATACAGGCGCCGACTGGGCCGCCAGCGCCATCGGCGAAGGATGGCCAGCGCCATGGCGCCGGATAGGACGCCCAATGCGGCTCCGGTTAACACATCACTGGCATAATGACGGCCATAGAAGATCCGCTCAGCGGCTACCCCGCCCGTCATGAGGACGCCCGCCGACGCCATCCAGGGGGATAGACCTGCAAAGGGGGTCGCAAAAGCGGCGGCCGTGGCAGCGTCTCCGCTTGGAAAAGACTGAGCGTTCCTGAAAGCGGGCCGCTCCCGGCCGACCCCGATTTTAATCGGCCAGATCAGGAGCGACATGACGGCAAGCGCGATCATGATGTGCAGGGCACGGCGGCGAGCCCCGCAGAGTCCCATGCCGACGGCAATCATCAAAATCACATCACCCTGTCCGAACGGACGAAACAATTCAAGGATTTCCCGGATCAAATGGAATTTTCCCGCTTTTTTGGAGACTGACTGCAAGGTCTGGAAAATGCCGGTGTCATGGGGGAAGACTAGCGTTGCGGCGGCCATGAGAGCCAACGTTGCCAGAAGATAGGGGCGATAGGACTGATGTGTTGAAACAGTCATAGGTTGCACTGTCGCGACTGATCTATGATTTGGTAAGTGAATGATACATCGTGATCGTTTGATCCGCCATCTGTGAAAATGAGAAAGACTCGACAAGACGCTTGCGTGCTGCTGCGCCATGCTCTTTGCGCAGTACCGGATTGATGGCATAATTCCTGATGGCCTCAGCCAGGCGGATGGGGTCATTCGGGGGAACCAGTGTGCCGGATTGGCCGTCGTTCACCAGTTCCACCATCCCTCCCACGGACGATATGACGGAAGGGATGCCCATGCACATCGCCTCCGCGACGGCCTTGGACAGACCTTCATTGCGCAGAGTTGGCATGACGAACAGGTCGCACGCGCCCATTAGCGCAGGCGCGTCCATCCGAAAACCAGTTAGGTGAACCCGTTCCCGCAGTATGCCGTCGCTCAAAAGTTCCCGGACTTCAGCATCGTCATTCTGTCCAAGCAGAAGGACATGGATGGGCAATTCTGAGGAGAGGCGGCGAACCGCCTCCATGAGGACGGGAACCCCTTTGATGGGGCGCATTCTTGCCGCACAGGCGATAACAAAGGCGTCATCAGGAACTCCGAACTCGCGCAAGGTGGAGCGGGGGTGCGCGGTAAACCAGGAAGGATGGTGCCCGGCATAGATTCTGACAAGCCGGCTTTCCGGCACATGCAGGTGCCGCAGATAATTTTTCACGGCCTCCGATACACAGACAATCCTGTCGGCGCGGGCGCTCAGTACGGCCATGCGGGCCGATGGATCCCATCGTTTGAGATGCCCCATGGTGCCGCAAAAGCCGATCCGTTTTAAGTCCATTCCTGTTGAGGCAATCAGTCCGTTCGACAACGCCCGGCTGTTGAACGCGTGGAGGATGTTATACGATCCAGCCCGGAGAGTCCGGCGGAGGATCAGAATAGCCGACAAATCGATCCTGGCCTTCATGACAAAATGGGTCATCGGGAACCCCATTGCTTTCAAGGAGTCAAAGTAGGGGGACCGGGTGTCGCAGAGAAGCGTGATGTCAATTCCGCGGGCTGCCAGTTCCGGGAAAAGATGGGCCTCTGGCCGTTCGCCCACACCTGCAACCAATAGTACTTTCATGATAACCTTTATATGTTTTCTTCATTCTCCGCCGGGTCGGTGGGTGCGGCGCCAGGTTTGGAGTTCCTGCAACATGGCGGCATGGGTGGCGATGACCTGGCGGATGACTTCGGGTTCACGGTCGCGTGACACCGAAGGGGGAAGACTTCGGGAGACATAGGTCAGCAACTCTTCGCTCGCCCAGGCCGGTTGACGCAGACGCAGGAATGTCAGCACATCCGTGCGTGAACCGTTCCAGCGTGACCGGAACCAGCGGCGGAGACTTTGCAGGGGGTGCTTCAGATCATCCCCGTTCAATCCGCGGGGTGTCCAGTTGGGATCATCAGGGATGTCAACTCTGGGAAAGGCCATGGAGGTGACGGATTCGGATGTGACGGAAAAGTCCTCGGAACGGATCATGGTCGTGACCCAGATCGACGCGTCGCCTGAACTGGATGTGACGCGCCAGACCTCGCCGGGAAGGCCTTTTTGAGTCGAGTTGTTGGGTTGTTGAGTTGTTAAATGGTTGGAGTGACCTGCTTTTCTCCCTTCAACAACTTGACAACCCAACAACTCAACAACTCCCCCAAACAGAGGCTCCACGGTGTAACCCTTGATCTTCATGCACATGGGCATGTTGTAACCGTGAACCAGTCGCACGCCCAAACGGGACGGCGCCTGACTGGATCCCTGTTGAACACTGAATGTCACAATGTTGGGTTCCGCCGGATCGTGCGTTGTCATGGGCACAGATTGGACAACAGACCCTTCGACGGCGGGGCAATAACCGGCAAAGTCTTGATAGGTGAGGTTGAAGGGCTTGAAGGGCCTGGCATGACGCTGGGAGGCCACAATCCAGAAGGCCACCAGCAGGGTGCAGGTGACCAACAGACCGGGAACAAGAGCCTTTTTCATGCCTTGATTATCGGATTGTGTTTCGCTCAGGACAAGAAAAAGTTATCGTCTGCCCCTACCGCCGCCCTGGGGGCGGCGCCCACCACCACCACGTTGTCCGCCCTGATGACCACCGCGCGGTCCGCTCTTTTGATGATGGCGGGGCGGGGGACGGGCGGCGGCACCGACGGCATGGCGGGCGGTGTCCGAGTGGAAATCATGAGCGGTGTCGACCGGGATGGCTTTACGGATGAGGCGTTCGATATCCCTCAGGAAATCGCGCTCCTCAGCGCAGCAGAACGAGAGGGCATCACCGGAAGCGCCCGCCCGTGCGGTACGGCCGATACGGTGAACATAGGTTTCGGGCTCGTGCGGCAGGTCGTAGTTGATGATGTGTGTGATGTCGTCCACATCCAGGCCGCGGGCCGCAATATCGGTGGCCACCAGCGCCCTGATTTTCCCGCTTTTGAAACCGGCGAGGGCCTGGGTTCGCGCCCCCTGACTTTTGTTGCCGTGGATGGCGACGGCGGTGATGCCCGCCATGGCGAGGCGATGGGTCACTTTGTCCGCCGCATGTTTCATCTGCACAAAAACAATCACGCGATTAATGGCCGGATCCTTGAGCGCGGCGGCCAGAAGGGCGTCCTTGTTCGCCTTGTCAACAAACATGATCTTCTGGGCAATTTTCTCGACTGTTGGCGATTCGGGTTTGATGGTGATGTGAACAGGATCATGGACCATGGCGCGGGCCAGTTCGACAACCTCGGGGGCCATGGTGGCGGAAAAGAACAGCGAGTGGCGCTTTTTCGGGAGCGCGGCGAGAATGGCGCGAATGTCGCGGATGAAACCCATGTCAAGCATCCGGTCGGCTTCGTCAAGCACCAGCACTTCGAGTTGCTCGAAATGAATATGTCCCTGCCGCATCAAATCCAGCAGGCGTCCCGGGGTGGCGATGACGATATCCACGCCGCGACTCACGGCGGCGACCTGGGGGGATTGGCCGACGCCACCGAAGATGACGGTGTGCGCGACGTTGACGTAGCGGCCATAGGTGCGGATGCTGTCGCCGATCTGGGCGGCCAGTTCGCGTGTCGGCGCCAGAATCAGGGCGCGTGGGCGACTCCGCGTCGGACGGTTGGTGTGTTTGGAGAGATGCTGAAGAAGCGGCAGGGTGAAAGCGGCGGTTTTCCCGGTGCCGGTCTGGGCGACCCCGAAGAGGTCGCGCCCTGCGAGCACATGCGGCATCGCCGCCTCCTGGATGGGCGTGGGAATCGTGTACCCTTCCTCGGCCACGGCGCGTTGCAAGGCTTCGATCAGCAACGTGAAGACGGAACCGGCGGGCAGGGGCGGCGGCTTTGCCGCATGCCCTTTGGCGTCCGCGGGATCATGACTTTTTGCCGGTTGGACTGGCGTGGCATGATGGGGCGTAGTATGAGGATGATGAGGGGTGACAGACTTGTGATGAGTATTTTCGTTATGCATAGATTGAGTTCAACCTACAGTGTGTCGGCCTGTAAGTCAAGGTATGGCACGCCCTTGCGAGTAATTCGCATTTTGGCGGTTGGGCATTCGCGGCACCCGGAGAAGCAGGCTCGTGGTTATCTGCCCCATGCCGCTACTGGCGACCATCAATCCTGTTACGAGTATCGTTTCCATTCCGAACCGTTCCAACTTGACTTCCTGAAACATCAATGATAAACGAGTTAATCATGAGTGATTTAGTCAGTATGCGTGTCATTGCGGAGGCGGCTGGAGTGAGTAAGGCGGCGGTGTCGCGGGTCATTAATGGCCGTCCGGCCGGGATCCGGATCTCTGCCGCGACCCGTGATCGGATCCTTGCGGCGGTGCGCCAGTTCGGTTACCAGTCCACCCGGTTTGCCCAGGATCAGGCGCCGCGAAGACAGGCGACCATTGCGCTGGTTCTCGCCTCCGGCGGCCTTGACGCGTCGTCGTCGCACCTTCCGGCGATTGATGCAGTCGTCACCGCCAACGGGTACCGGCTCCTGCTGGCCATTCTCCCTGCCGACTCCGGTGCCGCCCGGGATCGTGTCGCTGCGCTTCTGAAGGACGGTATCGCCGGTTTTCTTTGTGTTCCCGCCGTCATGCCGGTGGTGGTTGAGGGCGTCGCCGGCGCCTGCCCGGTGGTGGTTATGGACGCGGTGGGAGGCGAGACCATCCTCCGGTCGCTGGGCGTTGACATCCCATTGCCGGTGATTCCGCCGCCGGTAATTCAGCCGATCCCTGTTGTCTCACCGCCAGTAGCTCAACCAGTTCCTGCGATTTCTCCGCCGGTAATCCAGCCGGCTCCCTCTGTAGTAGCCGCCGTCCCCGGCGGCACCGTCCCTGAACCGACACGCCCGGTGATTCCGGTCACCCCAGCGCCTGGTCCCCAGCCATTGCCTGATCTCATTGTCAATGAACCGGCCTCGGCGCCCGAGCCAATCCCGGTGCCGGTTCCTGAACCGGTAATCATCGAGCCCTCTCCAGCCCCAGCGCCGGAAACCGAACCCGTGCCCGGGGTTGTCGAGCCCATTCAGGAGTCTGTCCCCGAGCCAACGGTCCCCGAGCCAGCGCCCGAGGTTCCCGT
>Ga0194060_10003685_pt1 | contig 10779 bp, 8 predicted proteins | sample SepL225m_MetaG_FD_163427 | JGI IMG/M metagenome (GOLD analysis project Ga0194060, IMG submission 163427) | Anoxic zone freshwater microbial communities from boreal shield lake in IISD Experimental Lakes Area, Ontario, Canada - Sep2016-L222-5m | ecosystem: Environmental > Aquatic > Freshwater >... | reverse complement strand
GGCGGCTTCCCGATTCAATAATTTGGCTTTATTGTAGACGAACCGCAGGTAATCAGTGGTCTCGTCGTAGAGTTTTTGCTCACTCACCTCAAGGCCTGCCGGGGTCCCTGCGGTGAAAGTGGGATCCTGACTGAGTTCGTAGCCCAAGGTGTCAGAGATACGCTTGGGGTAGAGGGGGCGGCCGTCCAGGAAAACCATTTCCTCTTTAGTGCGCCGAATGAAGTGAGATTGGCGCTGGGCGGCAGGAAATTCAGCGAACGCATCGGGGGTTGCCAGCATCTCGGGCTCGAGCAGGCGCCACATCGCATAGTAGGGATAATCCTTGCCCATGTGAGGGGTGGCGGTCAGGAGCAGGAGATGATGGGCGCTCCACCCAAGCTTCCAATGGCCGTTCTGGGCCTGGAGCCCCGCAATGGCCTCAGCGAGACAATAGCGGTCCGTTTTTCGTACGCGCAGGTCTGTTCCCCGATCTGCAGCCAGTTTATGCGCCTCATCAAAGATGACCAGGTCGTAAGGTGCCACAGTGGCTTCCCTGAGGCGGGCGAATACGCGGGGGCTTGCCAGGGTATCCACGCTGATGATGAGGCGGTCACCGGCTTCGCCTAAAAAGGGATTATCGGCCCGGGCGTCGGGGCCGGAGATGATCCGGAAGGGGAGGTTGAACAGGGTTAACAGTTCGCGGCGCCAATTACCCACCAAACCGGCGGGCGTCACGATCAGAATGCGGCGTAGCAGTCTGCGGGAGAGCATCTCCCTGATATAAAGGCCGGACATGATCGTCTTACCCGCACCGGCATCATCAGCCAGGAGAAAGCGCAGGCGGGGTTGCTGGAGCATGTGATCGTAGACAGCAATGCGCTGGTGCGGCAGGGGGTCAATGCTGGAGATCTCAGTGGCAAAGGCTGGATTCATCAGGTGTCCGAATGAGAGCCGCTCTCCCTCTGCGAGGACTTTCACGATGGCGGGTTGTGCAGTGAAGTCAAGGCTTACGGGGGACGAGATATTCGGTTTGCCGAAAGTGGCCGTTGCTTCATTCACTCGCGTTTCGAGTTGCTGAAGTTGCGTCCAATAGAGTTTTGAAGGTTTGGTTTGCTTATTCTCCCAACGGTTGACAGTGGCGAAAGAGACCCCAAGTTGCTCAGCAAGCACCTGTTGGGTGAGCCCGATCTGGCCTCGCAGCCGCTTGATTCGCTCGGCGTAATCATTGCCGGGCTTTGGTCCTATTACATATCGCACTGTCATACTTGCGACCTTCAGTTCCTTTGAATAAAGTCGTATATAACAGATGTTATATCCGTCGTCAAGTGGAGCAGGAATAACTTCGCCGCGATTGACCATAGAAAAAAGAAAGCCCCAGATCCTGTTTGCCGCAAGCGGCCGAGGAAGGACTTCCAGGGGCAACGATTCGAGGATAGATTTTCAAGCACTTGGTTGCAAGCATGAGCACTACTTTGATTCCATCATCCTTCTGCTGTGAGTAACGAAATGAAACTGGATTTTATTGACCGGCGCAAAGCGGGGTGGTGAATTAAGATAATGTCGTCATTGTGATCTGTGCGCAAACCAGTAAAATATGTTTGCGCATCAGAAGTCAAAAAGGCCTTAATACGGCCGACACAGAGGTCGGCCCTCCAGATCGAAGAACTAGGCATTAACTTCTTGACCAACTTCTAGGCCTGATTTGTTTGTGACTCAGGAACTGTGACAGGCTCTGGCGTTGCGGTTACTGCTGCAGGCTCTTCCATCGCCGGAACGGACTCCAGTGTTTCGGGTTGCGGCTCTGGGGGCGGGGGCTCAGTCGCCGGCGGCGTGGTTACCACGACAGGAGGTGGCGGTTCGGGAATGGGCTCTGGCATCACCGGTTCCACGGTGATGGCCGGTTCCGGCACCACTGCCGGCACCGGTGTCGGAGTAACAGTTGCCGGCGTATCAATCACAGGGGCAGACACCGGCGTCGCGGGTTGCGGCTCAGGAGTCTGGGGCTCAGTCGCCGATGGCGTGGTTATCACGACAGAAGGCGGCGGTTCGGGAATGGGATCTGGCATCACCGGCTCCACGGTGATGGCCGGTTCCGGTACCCCTGCCAGCACCGGTGTCGGAGTTTCAGTTACAGGCTCATCAATCACTGGGGCAGACACCGGCGTCGCGGGTTGCATCTCTGGAGTCGGGGACTCAGGCGCCGGCGGCGTGGTTACCACGACAGGAGGTGGCGGTTCGGGAATGTGGTCTGGCATCACCGGCTCCACGGCGATATTCGGTTCCGGCACCACGACCGTCGCCGGTGTTGGGGATATCACTTCAGGTTCATCAACCACTGGAACGGGAGTCGGTGTCTCGGGTCGGGATTCATGAATAGGGGGCTCAGTCACCGGCGTTGCGGTTATGACGACAGCAGGAGCCGTTTCGGGGGGCGGTGAAACAACTGTTGAGTTGTCGAGGTGCTGGTTAGCAGACGGTGGAATCGGTGTAGATGTCTGCTCCACCGTGGCGATAGGCACATGCATTGTTGCAGGCGCCGGTTTCGGTTTCGGCACGGTAACTACGACTGGCTCAGAGGGTGCAGACTCACGGGTTTCATCAAAGTCGGTTTTCGCAAGAATAGTCGGTAGGATCGGTGTTATGACTGGTGTCAGGGCAGGCGGCAGTTTTTCTTCAGTTGGCGCCTTGATTACCGGCATCGGTCCCGCAACGGGTGCAACTGGTGTCGGCTTCGGCTGAAGAGGCGGCACGGGTTGTGCAGGGGATTGCTGAGGTGAGGTGTTGTGGTTTTCTGAAATTGTTGCTTGCTCGTAGGCGGACGGACCTCGGATGGCCCTGGTAATCGCTTTCCCTGCGCCTTGCCACAGGACGATAACTGGAGACGCGCCGGTCGCTAAGACGGAGGAATAAACGGTAGGGCAACAGAGGAGACCGGCAACGCCCTCGCCAAGAAACTGGATCACCTGCTCGCGGGCAGTTGACGGATCTGTTGGGTCGGTGGTGATGACAACCAGCCTATAACCCGCCGCCGCCAGTTCCGGAATCAGGCCAGGGATTATGCCAAGGGTTTCCGGTGAACTCGCTGCGGAGAGGATGAGGCCAATCTGCGGCCAATCCGGCCTCTTATCTTCCATTTTAGATTTGTCATCTGAAACGCTGCGGAGCGGCCTGCCTCTTCCAAGGACAATGTTACGGGCGATCTGGTTCGGCTGGTATCCCAACTGGTGTGCCACGGCGAGCACACGATTCTGGGTCGTCGGGCAAATCCGGTTCCCCGTTGCCTTCCCGCAAATGACACGCGAGACTGTTGATGGGGATACTCCAGCCGCCTTGGCGACATCAAATAATGAAACGGGTGAGATCATGCGCAAACTGTATATACAGGTTTGCGCAATATAGCAACCGTGGATTATCACGTACAGACCCTTCTCATCGGCATCACCATTGCGCTCATAGGAATAAGATTTTATTGGATCGCGATCTCGCTGCGCTTTATGGTGTGCCGACAAAAGCTCTTAATCTGGCCGTAAAACGTAACCGCACCAGTTTCCCAGAGGACTTCATGTTTCGCCTCTCTACTGAGGAGTCCGCGAACTTGAGGTTGCAATTTGAAACCTCAAGTTCGCGGTGGGGTGGATTACGTTATTGTCCGACCACTTTCACGGAGCAAGGTGTGGCCATGTTGTCGAGTGTCCTCCGTAGTGTTAATATTCGCGCATTGCAAATTTTTCAATTGCGCAGGAGATTCATATGAAGCAACGATGCCAATGGTGTGGTCCGGACCCTCTGTATATTGCGTATCATGATGATGAATGGGGCGTCCCGGTTCATGACGACCGCCTCCTCTTTGAGTTTTTAATTCTTGAGGGTGCGCAGGCTGGTCTAAGCTGGCTCACGATTCTCAAGAAACGTGTAAACTACCGGAAGGCCTTTCATAATTTCGATCCGGAGAAAATCGCCGCCTATTCCCAAAGTGACATTAATCGTCTTCTTGCCGATTCCGGTATCGTCCGCAATCGCCTGAAGATTGAAGCGGCCATCAAAAACGCACGGGGCGTCATTAAAATACAAGAAGAGTTCGGGTCGTTCAGTGCGTTTATGTGGCGCTATGCCGGTGGTGCGCCTAGACAGAATCATTGGACCTCGATGCAGCAATTGCCTTCAAAGACAGTAGAGTCTGATTTGATGAGCAAGGACCTGAAGAAGCGGGGCTTCAATTTCGTTGGATCAACAATCTGCTATTCCTTGATGCAGGCCGTCGGCATGGTGAATGATCATACGACGGACTGTTACAGGTACGCGGAAATATCAAAAATAAAAAGAAAATAAGTTTTACCACCCTCTTAACGTTTTCCTCCAAGGAACCGTGGCGTTTATTTTATCCACATGTACTCGTGTGGAAAAATTAACGCCACATTTGATTTCTCTGCTCGGTGGAATTACCTCTGTGACTCCACGTCTCAAGCTTGGTACTCCAAGCGGGTGGTAAATTCCCTTTTTACTTTCGGGTCTGCTGGATCAGGGCGTCGAGGCCGTTAATGAATGCTTGAATACTGAAGGTCTCGGCATGGGCCCGAATCTGTTGTGGATCCCAGATTTGTGCCGCGGTGATTTCGATGGTGGCGATGAGCGCTTCAGGGGTTTGCTGGTCGAAAAAGATTCCCGATATTCCCGCCTTGACCGTCTCCAGCGCTCCGCCTCGGCCAAAGGCCACCACAGGTCTGCCGCAAGCCTGTGCCTCGAGCGGAGCGATCCCGAAATCCTCCTCGCCCGGGAATATAAACATGCGACAGCGGCGGTAAAGTTCCAGCAATTCCGCGTCCGTTTGCCGGCCAAGAAACTCAATATTCGGGCCCGCCATGGCCTTCAGCGATTCATATTCGGTGCCGGTTCCCACAATCTTCAGGCGCCGCCCGTTGCGGTTGTAGGCGGTTACGGCCAGATCAATTTTTTTGTACGGGACCAGGGCGGAGGCGATCAGATCAAAATCCCCGGCCGGCAGGTAATCCGGTGTCCAGCGGTCGAGATTCACAGGCGGATACAGGACGTCGGCCTTACGGCCATAGAAGCGGTTGATGCGCGCTTCAATGTGCTGGCTGATCGCCACGAACCGGGTGACCCGCTGTGAGGACTGGCGATCCCAGCGGCGCAGCCAAGCCAGCAAGGGGCGTGCCAGCAGCTTCTTCAGCAGGTTTCCTTTAAGATATTCATCATGAAACAGCCAGGCGTAACGCATGGGCGTAAAGCAGTAACAGAGATGCGGCGCTTTTGAGCGCAGGCCCTTGGCGACACAGTGACTGGTGCTGATGATCAGGTCGGCCGGTGAAACCTTGAATTGTTCAATGGCTGAAGGGAAAAAAGGCAGGAAATAGCGATACCGTTTTTCGATGGAAGGGATATTTTGAAGCCAGGAGGTATGGATGGGGTGACGGTTGATGGTGTCCGAGACGGCGCGGGGATTATGGATAAGCGTGTAGATGGCAGCCCGGGGGAAGCCTTCGCAGAGAATCTCAAGCACCCGTTCCCCGCCGCGCATGCCGGTGATCCAGTCATGACAAAGCACAACGTTCATGTTTTTCCAGGAAGCCGGGAATGTGTAGCTCATAGAAGGTCTCTCTTCGCGGTCTTTGCGAGCTTCTGATCAAACTGTATTTCCGTTCCGGATGGTGCCACAGTCAACTCCTGATAAAGGGCGATGGTTTTCCGGGCGGCCTCGGCCCAGGTGAACAGGCGAGCCTGTGCAAAGCCCCGCTGGATCATATCGCGACGGAGAATGCTGTCGGTCAGTACGCGCAGCATGCCATCGGCCAATTCGTGAATATTGCCGAGCGGTGTATAGAAGGCGGCGTTCCCGCCAATTTCCTTGAGAACAGGGATATCGCTACAGAGCATCGGAGTGCCGCAGGCCATGGCCTCGACGACCGGAAGGCCAAACCCCTCATAGCGGGATGGAAGCACCACGAGATCGGCAGTCTGGTAGGCCTTTACCAGGGCCGAATTGGTTTGATATCCGGCCCAGGAGACAGCGGCTTCCAAGTCCAGGTCTTTGACGCGCTGTCCCGCTTCAGGGTAACGTGGGTCGGGGGGGCCGAGGATTTTGAGTTGAAGAGGAAAAGGTGCTTTCTTCCGGGCTTGCGCCAAGGCATCAATCAGTAGCGTCAGATTTTTATAGGGCTCACTCCGGCCGACATATAGCACTGTACGCGGCCGTACGGGATCGTCGATGAGTGAAGTTGAGCTGGGCGCGGGGACGAAAAGGGGGGCGACACCATTATAAATGACCCTGACGGCATCGTGCCGTTCCGGCGGGATCTTGAGATGTTCCACGATATCAGCACGGGAGGCCCCGCTTACCGCAATGATCCGGTCAGCGCGGGCACCGACTTCAAGCATCAGGCGCCGATAGATCGGGAACAAGCGGGTCTTGAGTGCGCGCGGCGTTGCCGAGGGGAAGAGCAGCGGGATCAGATCGTGAATGGTGGCCACGCAACGGATTTTTCCTGCTCTTCCGCGCGGGAAGCAGGAGAGCGGAATCATGTAATTGGTGGAATGATATACTTCGATACCATGACGGGCGAGGCGCGAAGGGAGCAAGAGTTGGCTGCGGGGGGAGAAAACGCTCCATGGAACAATGTCGGGCCGGAAGTTGGACTTGTCCGAAAGTTCCGCCTCCGCCCAGGTCCGCTCGGCCAGAGCCCGGTCGGAGAAAATCAGCAAATATGAGTTTGAGTGGTCCTGAATGGCGATGTGGCGGATTAATTCACGGGTATGTGCCCCGATACCGGAGATCTCATTGAATATCCAACGGGCATCGATGGCGATCTTCATGACAAAACCTTCCGGTAGACGTCCAATGTTTTCCGGGCGGTATCACGCCAGGAGAAGCGGGCGGCATGCGCCGGGGCGTTTCGAGCCAGTTCATCGCGCCGGCTGCGGTCATTCAGTAGGGCGGTGATGGTATGAGCCCAGTATGAGGCGTCGAAGCCGTGGATTAAGACCGAGGCGGCACCTGTCAGCATTTCCGGGAGTGAACCGCCTGTCGAGGAGACGACCGGGGTTCCGCAGGCCATTGCTTCCAGCGGGGGGAGGCCGAAGCCTTCATAAAACGAAGTTGTCACAAACAGTTCCGCACCGGCATAGAGCGAGAAAAGATCACAGTCGGGGACAAACTCCAGGTAGCGGATGCGCTCCCTGCGCGAGGAGGAGTTCATGCGTTCAAGGATGGGGCCCACCTTCCAGCCTTTCATGCCGGCAATGACCAGATCCCCGTCAAATTCCGGTAATTGCTCAAATATCTCGATCAGGAAGGGAATGTTTTTACGGGGCTCCAAAGTACCGACGCTCAGAAGGTATGGCCGTTCGAGTTTAAGCTGGCGCCGGGTGTTGGCGATTTGCGAAGCAGTGGGACGGACACAGCCCGGTGTGATTCCCAGTGGGGTGGCGAATATTTGTGCGGGATCCAGTCCAAGTAATTCAGAGGTCTCCTTCCGGCTGAATTCTGACACCGTGAGAATGGCATCCGCGCGCCGGACGGTGTCGTGGATAAAGGCTGATAGATATTCAAGGTTTTTCTGTTCGGAGAATTCCGGGTAACGCAGGAAACTCATATCGTGAATGGTGACGATTTTTTTGCCCTTTGTAAGCGGGGGGATCGTGAAGTTGGGAAAGTGATAGAGATCCGCTTTTCCTGAAAACCAATCAAATGGGGGCCACTGCAGCCGTTTCCAGGCCTGCTGTGCATATTTTCCTGGAATCCAGCGAATGGGTTTCGAATTGGCCCCGGGGCAGGGGAAATCAAGACCGCGTCGATGAAAGTCAAAATAAAAGAGATTCAGGTTATCTGTCGGTCCCATGAGCGGGGCAAGGTGTTCCACGAGATTTCTCGTGTAACGACCCACGCCGGCCCGTTGAGATACGGCCGATTGTATATCCACACAGATTCTCATTGCTTTCGTCTCTGAATCCCTTTGAAATGGGGCTCATTGTAATGAGGGCTTTGAAAACGACAAGAACAGAGTGTGTGGAGACAATATGACGCCAGGGCTGTATGTAGTGGGAACACCAATTGGAAATCTGAACGATATATCCGCTCGGGCGATTGAGACGTTGAAGCAGGTGAATGGTATTTTAGCCGAAGATACCCGCCATACACGCATTCTGCTGGACCGGTTTGAGATCAAGACGCCGGCGTTCAGTTGCCATAAATTTAATGAAGCCGCCCGGATTGACGGGATTCTGACCCGGTTGCGCGCCGGAGAATCGTTGGCCCTGGTTTCCGATGCCGGGATGCCGGGGGTATCCGACCCCGGTTCACGCATGGTGGCCGCCTGCCGCAAAGCCGGCATTCCGGTGATTTGCGTCCCCGGGCCATCCTCAGTCACTGCGGCGATTTCGCTCTGCGGGTTTCCCGGCGCGGGGTTTGTATTTGCCGGATTCACCCCAAGAAAATCTGGAGCCCTGAGGAAGTTCCTGCAGGAATTTGCCACCTGTCCGGTGCCGGTGGCCGTATTTGAGTCCCCCTTCCGATTGATGAAGTTACTGGACGAAATCGAGGCGACGCTGGGGGGGGGACGGGAACTGTTTGTGGGCAGGGAGCTCACGAAAAAATTTGAGGAGACCGTCTGGGGTGGCGCGGCGGAGCTAAAACGTGCTTTTCAGGGGCGAACCATCAAGGGTGAAATTGTACTGGTCATCGCTTCCCTGCGTTGACAGCACAGGCTATGGGTGGTAGCCTTGCAACATATTTAACAAGGTTTCCTATGGATATATCGGGTGATAGCGTAGAAGTAGCGATTCAGTCCCTCGACGCATTTGTCAGGGTGCATGGCAGGGCTACATTTAAAATTGGTCCCGCGCTCAAGCAATTTGGGATGACAGCCATCGAAAAGGGCTGTCGTCGTGTCATTGTCGAGATGCATGACTGCGTGGGCATGGACAGCACGTTTATGGGTGTTTTAGCCGGTTTGGCTACCCAGTTCAAAAAATTTGAAGGAGAAATCATTCTCCGGAACATCAGCGAAAAAAATGCCTTTTTGATTAAGATGCTGGGGATTAATCATCTGGTGAGAATTGATTTAAATGAGGCTGAAGCCAGCGTCATGCCGGAAACAAACGTGTCTTTACAGATGGGTGCGGATAAAAAGCAGATGACCCAGACGATGATTACCGCTCATGAGGCTCTGATCGAGGCATCTCCCGGCAACATGGTTAAATTTATGGATGTGCTTGTGTACTTGAAGGAGGATCTCGCGCGAACGCTGGCTCAACCGGCCACGGAGGCGAATTCCGCTCCTTGATTCTGCAAGAACGGTTGTTCTGTGTTCTTCGCTTTTCATTAATCCCGGAAAGAAAATCATGCGCTATTTTCAAAATTCATATGATATGAGGTCTGATTTGTGACTGCTAAGCGTGATTATTACGAGGTGCTCGGTGTTGCGAAGTCCGCTTCAACCGATGAGATCAAAAAAGCCTACCGACGGATGGCGATGCAGTATCATCCTGACCGTAATCAGGGCGACAAGTCTTCCGAAGCCAAGTTCAAGGAAGTCAGTGAGGCGTATGAGATTTTGAGCGATGCCGGCAAGCGACGGCAGTACGACCAGTATGGCCATGAGGGCATGAAGTCAGCCTTTGGTCCGGATGGCTTTAACTTCTCGCGGGATTTCACCCATGTTTCTGATTTGCAGGATCTTTTTGGAAGCCTGTTCGGGGAAGGTGGCGGTGTTTTTGAGGATTTGATGGGGGGCGGACGCCGGACCTCGCGGACTGGCCCGCAACAGGGGGCGGACCTTCGCTTCGATCTGGAGATTGGCTTTGAAGAAGCCATGTTTGGCGCCCAGCAGGAAATTACACTGCCGGTAACCGAGCAATGCGGCTCCTGTAACGGGATGGGAAGCGAACCAGGGAGTTCCGAGGAAACCTGTCGGCATTGTGGTGGCCGGGGTGCCGTGATTTCGGCAAGCGGTTTTTTCCAAGTCCGCCAGACCTGTCCGGTTTGTTCGGGGAGTGGAAAGTTGATTACCAAGCCCTGTCGTGACTGCAAAGGTGCCGGACGTGTTAAGATTAAAAAGCGGCTGACCCTGCGGATTCCGCCAGGCGTTGAGACTGGTTCCCGTTTGCGTTTGGCCGGACGCGGGGAGGGTGGTGTACGGGGCGGAGTCGCGGGAGATCTATATGTGATTCTTCATGTGCGGGATCATGAGTTGTTTCACCGGGAGGGTTCCGAGTTGCTTTGTGAAGTGCCCGTCCCCATGCAAATTGCGGCCCTTGGCGGCGATGTGGATGTGCCCACCCTGGACGGGTTTGTTCCGCTTCACGTCGAGGCTGGAACGGAATCGGGGCACATGTTCCGGTTGCGCGGGCATGGTGCCCCCAGTCTGGATGGGAACGGGAGGGGAGATCTCCATGTCCGTGCGATTGTAGAGGTGCCGGTCAAACTCAGTTCCAAGCAGAAAAAGGCACTAAAGGATTACAGCGATTTATGTGAGACTGATAATTATCCCCTGACCCGCAAGCTGTGCGAACGGGGCGAACAGTTTCTCAAGGCCAAACCCAATCTGGATAAGTGAGCGGTGCAGGATGATCCCACGTTGTTTTGTAACTCCGGATTCATGGCAGAATGATACGATCACGCTTTCTCGTGATGATTCACATCATTTAACCGATGTGCTGCGTCAGGAGATCGGGGCGTCCGTGGTGGTTTGCGATGGTCAGGGTGGCGAGGCTTCGGCCGTTATTACGGCCCGAAATGCAGGGATCGTGACAGTCTGGATCGTGGAGCGGAAGCGGCAGGCAGGGGCC
>Ga0194060_10003683_pt1 | contig 10782 bp, 13 predicted proteins | sample SepL225m_MetaG_FD_163427 | JGI IMG/M metagenome (GOLD analysis project Ga0194060, IMG submission 163427) | Anoxic zone freshwater microbial communities from boreal shield lake in IISD Experimental Lakes Area, Ontario, Canada - Sep2016-L222-5m | ecosystem: Environmental > Aquatic > Freshwater >... | reverse complement strand
GCGGCGCATGGCCTTGCAGGAGAGCCTCGACCGTCAGCTTGCCTCATATAATTATAGTGCAGGGGAGACGATCTCTTATGATAAAGTTTTGCTGGCGCTGCACTCCCGTGCTGAAAAGTGGCAGCGTGCCATCGACCGCAACACCATGGCGCTTCAGCAGATCGCTTTACTGGAGAGTAACCTCAAGGCTCAGCATGAGCTTCTCTTGAAGAAAAACGTGGAGTTTTGTGACAAGGAGAGATCCGCTTTTGCCACTACAGCAGCATACACTGCGCTTCTGGAGCAACGGCAGCAACTCTTTGGAGCACAACAACCGGATGAGGTGGAACACTCTTTTGCTGAGAGAGTAACAGCCGCAGAGGCATCGCTTGAAGGGGCCAGAAAAAGCCGTGACGAATCGTCGCAGCAGATTGGTGAATGTTCGACACGCCTTGACATGGTTGCCACCTCATCAGAGAGAAGGGCATTGATGATAACAGAGAAGCACGATCAGCTCACCCTGGAGCTGGCTGCTGTCGGTTTCGAGAGCATCGAGCGATTTTTTGCTGCACGGCTGGATCGTGATGCGCTGGAAAAGCTTGAAGATCGGGCAAAAAGGCTGGCGGCACGCCGTCTTGAGCTTGAAACCCTGCAGAGTGAACGCCAGAGCAAGTTGAAGAACGAGAAGACGTTGGCACTTACCGGGCAATCGCCTGAAGAGTTACAGGTGGAGATCGAGCGGCTCTCTGTCGCCTTTGCCTCCCTCCGCTCCTCAATTGAAGCGCTGAAACTCCGACTCTTCGAGCAGGAAAAGGCCGCCGCTCTGTTGCGTGAAAAAACAGCCGCTCTTGCCGCAGTGCAGGTGGAGTGTACCCGCTGGACAACACTCAATGAGCTTATCGGATCAGCCGACGGAAAGCGGTATCGCAATTTTGCCCAGGGGCTCACCTTCGACATCATGATTGGCCACGCCAATCGCCAACTGGTCAACATGAGCGATCGCTATCTCCTCGTCCGCTCCGTAGCTCATCCTCTCGGCCTCAATGTGATCGACAACTATCAGGCGGGGGAGGTGCGATCCACCCTCAACCTTTCGGGAGGAGAGAGCTTTATCGTCAGCCTTGCGCTGGCCCTCGGGTTGTCGCAGATGTCGAGCCGGAATGTCCGGGTTGATTCACTCTTTCTTGACGAAGGGTTCGGCACCCTTGATGAAGATGCCCTCGATACCGCCCTGCAGACCCTCGCAGCGCTCCAGCAGAATGGCAAGATCATCGGCATCATCTCCCATGTCCCTGCGCTCAAGGAGCGTATCAGCACGCAAATCAGGGTTCACCCTCTTTCAGGAGGCCGCAGCCGCCTGTCGGGGCCAGCGGTGCGTGCTGTGTTGGGCAATTGTTGAAAAAGATAAAGGAGGACAAGTCGGATAGCCGTTTCGAGGATCATGGGCATTTTTTTGCCTTTACCTCCATGGGTCAAAAAAATGTGCTCCAGATGCTGTCGTATCAGAAGTATTTCGGGTGACCAGGGTTAATCCATTTGTTATTGCGGTTGCGGCAATAAGTGCATCAACAACAGGGAGGCTCTTTCCTTTTTTATCCGAATTTCCGAGTATGCCTCCCCAATGGAGGGCAACTTTTGTTGTAACATTGAGAATGCGCCCATTGAATCCGCTCCATTAATTCATCAGCAAGCCATGACTGCAGTTGCATTTTTTTCTTGCCATCCGCCAGTTTTGAAACTCCTTTTTCAATTTCACCAAGAGTGATAGCACTCAAATAAAAATCTTGCTCATCATGGGTGTTAATCCACCCGGTAACCTTTGGTGATGGTATTGGCCTGACCAGTTCAGAAATAATGCAAGTATCCAAAAGGTATTTCACACGATCACCTCACTCCGGCCAGTGTCTATAGATCGGTTGAGGTCGATGCTGATATTTCGAAGAGGGGAATTCTGAAAAAAACTTGAGAGTGGCTCATTCGGCTTGCGAACATTCACGTTTTTGGTGTACTCCTCAAAAGAGAGAATAACTGCAGTGGGAGTGCCATGCAGGGTAATTGTCTGTGGCCCTTCATGCAACGCGTTTCTGACAACCTCGCTCAGGTGATTTTTGGCATGTTGAAGCTGCCATGTTTTCATCTTTTTTGCTCCAGGAAATGTATTGGTATAATTCTGTCTATTATAGACAGAGTATATACAGCAACAGAATCATTTTCAAGCAAGAGAAGCTTTGCGCCAGAAAAAAGGCAGCTCTCTGAGGGAGTGCTTGCTTTTTTTTTCTCCCTCGTAACACTGTAATCGTCATGATTAAAGAGCGAAAGCCCAAAAACTGGAAAAGTTTTTCTGAATTCACGCTACCTGCTGGTTATTCGGATTATAACAATCGGGCATCACAAAGAAATTTATCGAAAATCAATCCGTAGATTTTTTGGTTTTCTGTTTACCGGTAATCTCTTCTTGTGTTAACCCGACACTCTCGCATGCCTGATGAAGGAGTACTCCTGTCCTGAACGCTTCATATCCTTCATCATAAGACTCTGCAAACACAGGATCCAGAGCTTTTTGCTCGTCGATAAATGCTTTTAGCTCATCCATGCCTTTTTTCCTCCTCCATAAAACAAGCGCTCGAAAATTTATAAACGGGACTTTTTCCGTAGAATTCTTAAAAACAGGTTCTGTTGCTCACTCTCCCGCCACAACAACATTCCCTTCAGAGTGGTTTTTGTTACGCTGATATCTTTCTTCTTGATCTCTGTGCGGGTACCCCATAGAGCATCCCTTCTGCACTGATATCTTCGTCAATATCAGGCCAGTGGATGCCGATACCGTTACCAATGATCTCAAAGTTGTTTCTCTGCTCCACGGAGCTTTCGGTTAAACGCCATGACCATGTCAAGGGGACACTGATAGTTCGCCCGTCATCAAGAGTTGCGGAAATCACCTCGTCAGTGATTTCAACGGCATTGATCCTTGGTTCATTATTTTCAGTAGTGTTCATAACGTTCAGTCAGGAAATGATTTTGTCGTAGTCCGCATGTGAGCCAATCCAGATCCACTGAATCCCGCCTGGAGCATCAATTCCAATTGCACGATAGTGCTTGCCTATCCGCACTGACCACATCTCGTCAATTCGCTTCAACTGCAAAGAGGGATGGCGAGAATTATCTTTAAGCAGATCGTAATTTTTATCCGCAAGCCCCCTTATTTCGAAAGGAAGATTCTGGTACAATAACCAGAAGTCTGAAGAGGTATAGTGCTTCAAAGTTCGCGAGCCTTCCCTTGAGCAAATTCCTCTTTTGCCTTACTAATCAAACGGTCAAATTTTCCTGCACGAAAATCAGTTGCAATCTGCTTGTCCCAGGACTCGTTGTCAAGTTCAAGAAACCAGTCCCGAAATGTCGCAAACTCCTCTGTGGATAAATTCTGAACCCGCCGCTCTATTTCCTCAACTTCACTCATGCTCGTAATTCCTTATGTATCATTAAAATATCAAATCACCTTCACAGGAAACTATAAAGATATTCGCTCGTCAACGTTCATCGTTGTTTCCTGCGTACCACTCAAGCGGCCCTCCTTCAAATGTATCCACCGTCTCAGATAATATCAGTAAACTCCCCAAAAAAGTGAAATAAAAAGTAAATTATCCCCTCACCCCGGCATCCCCCAACCAGCAACAAGAGCCCGATAATGGATGATGATATTGTCTACTCCGCGCCGCCGTCAAAAAGTGACGAAGAGCTTGAAAAAGGCTTTGTAACGGCGATTATTGAGCAGCCGAAACTGCTTGACGAGCTGGCCAAACAACTGGTAACGTTGAATCTTGCAAGTTCAGTGAGCAGTTGTCGCAGCAGATGGGTGAGGTTGAATAGACGCTCACTTTACATCAGATTCTTTTATACTTTGAACTTCAATTTTTGAGATTTTTAACGGATATGAAGAGAGGAACTCCACTTGTCGCAACTTGAACACATTGAAGCTATAGAAAAGCGCCTCTGGAGCGCGGCGGATACCCTGCGGGCGAACTCGAATTATGCGAGTAACGAGTACTTTTTGCCGGTCATGGGGCTGATTTTTCTGCGTCATGCCTATAGCCGCTTTCTGGCGGTGCGGGAGGGGCTCGAAGCGGCTCTGCCTACACGCGGGGGCAAAACCCGTCCGCTCTCCAAGGAGGATTTCTCCGGCAAGATCGCTATCTACCTGAAACCGGAAGCGGTGGTGTTTAATGCTGCTATCAAGCGGAATTTTTAGGAGTTGGGGATATGAACAAGAAAATTAACACCGAGAATCTTCGAAAATCAAGAGGCCGGAGCCGGGATGATGCACTGTTTCCTGTGCCGATCTCCAAAGATGAGCTTCCTGCTGATTATTTTGGTGTATTGGCGGGAATCAAGGAACGGATACAGTCAGAGCGTTTACGTGTTACGCTTTCTGCTAATGCAGCGATGGTGCTTCTCTACTGGGATATAGGCAAGGTGATTTTGGAGCGTCAGGAAAAACAGGGGTGGGGTGCAAAAGTTATTGATCGTTTATCTTATGATCTGAAAACTTCCTTCATGGATATGACCGGGTTTTCGCCCCGTAACCTGAAATATATGCGCAAGTTTGTTGAGTCATGGCCTGACAGGGAAATAGTGCAACGCACCGTTGCACAAATTCCCTGGCGCAGCAATCTTGCTTTGCTTGACAAGCTGAAAGATTCCAAAACCAGGCTTTGGTATGCTGGTAAGACTCTTGAGCATGGGTGGAGCCGCGACATTCTTGCCATCCAGATTGAAACCCGCCTGCATGAACGACAGGGTTTTGCGGTCAATAATTTTACGATTGCATTGCCGCCAGCCGATTCGGATATGGCGGCACAAGTGTTCAAAGATCCCTATTTGTTCGATTTTCTCGGGACGGCTGACCCTCGCAAAGAGCGTGAAGTAGAGCAAGCACTTGTAGACCATATCCAGCGTTTTCTTCTTGAATTGGGTGCGGGTTTTGCGTTTGTTGGTAAACAGGTTTTACTGGAAGTCGGCAATCGTGATTTTTATATCGATCTGCTGTTTTATCATTTACAACTCCGCTGTTTTGTGGTGGTCGAGCTGAAGGCGGTGCCTTTTGATCCAGCATTTGTTGGACAACTAAATGTATACCTCTCTGCAGTTGATGACTTGATGCGCCATCCTGATGACAAACCGACAATCGGACTGTTGCTGTGCAAGAGCAAAGATAAGTTGGTCGTCGAATATGCACTGCGTGGATTTAATGCTCCAATCGGTGTTGCTGATTGGGAGACCAGACTGGTTGAAATTCTTCCTGATGATCTCAAAGGAAGTTTGCCATCCATCAAAGAAATTGAGTCTGAGCTGGAGGACGTGGACTGAATCGTAATGATCATGCAAGATTCCTTCCGAAAATGAACTGAATTTGAAGTCCTGAGTTTTTGACTTGGCCGACGGGAAGATCGTGCCCGACTGGGATCTTCGCCGGTGATTCAATGTCTGAAATATGACAGTGAGGGGCGGAAGGTCAACAAAATTGTCTGGGATGAGCACTCCTTTTCCCCGATGCAGTTGATTGACGAGGTTTGGCGGGAAATTCCTGATTTTCGTGAGAGTTACGAGTTGCCTGATGGTTTGTTCCGCCAACATATCCCGGTTTATGATGGTCGCATAGTCCGGGAGTTGCTGGTCAATGCGCTGGTGCATCGTCCCTATACTCAGCGGGGCGACATCTATCTGAATTTGCGGGATGATCAGTTTGAAATTGTCAATCCCGGTTTACTGCCCTTGGGTGTGACACCTCAAAATATCCTGCACCAGTCAGTCAGACGCAATAATGAGTTGGCAAGGGTTTTTCATGATCTCGGTCTTATGGAGCGAGAAGGGAGCGGCTATGATTTGCTCTATGAGGTGCTTCTCTCTCAAGGGCATCAGTTGCCGAAACTGCGTGAAGGGGTCGATTCTGTCACGGTTATTATTGAAAAACGTACTGTAAAACCTGAGATTATTGATTTTTTGACAAAGGCGGACCAGACCTACACTCTCAGGCAGAGAGAAAAGATTGTGCTTGGTTTACTTGCCCAGCATGAATCTCTTTCTGCAAGTGAGTTGGTTGGTCTGCTTGAGCTGGTTGACACTGAAGAGATAAAAGTATGGATTGGGCGTTTGCTGGAGTGGGATCTTGTGCGGCAGACAGGCAAAACCAAGGGGACTCGTTACTATGTGGCTCCGGATTTGTTGAGGAGATTGAATTTTCCAGCTCAGACAAGTTTGGCTCGAATTGAATCGTATAGACTTGATGCTCTTGTTTTGGAGGATATTGGCCGCTATCCAGGTTCTTCGTTTGTTAAAACCACGCAAGAATAGGCAAGGAGATCAATCGGCGTCAAGTCAAACTTTCGCTGAATCGCCTGTGTATTAAAGGTGAATTGCGTATTGAGGGAGAAAACAGAGGGCGTGTATACTGGTTACTGTAGAAAGTTATCGACGCACTTGGCCCGAATAAAGGGTGTTACGTCGATAACTTGCGTCGATAACTCCTGTGATAAATTTCTAACTCATTTTTTTGAAGTATGTTACAATATCGACGTTGTTTGTCGAAATGTCAATAGACGGTCAATACCTTGTCCATAAAGCATGAAACGGATGAAGAGCAAACTGCGTAAGGATTATATTCTTCTTGAGCCAGTTTCTGGACAGCCAGAGTTACAGCCAGAGTGGCGGCCAGAGTTAACCTCTCATGTAACCCCGCATGTCGGGTCCCATGATGAGGCCAATGATACAGTCGCCTTCATCATGCTTCAACAATCAAAGCAGGATTGCCCGTGATCCCATCGCCCTACACCGAAGATTCCCTCGTCCAGAAGACGACGGCGGATTATCTGGAGCAGCAACTTGACTGGGAGTCAATATATGCCCACAACCGCGAGGACTTCGGCCCCGACAGTCTCCTGGGGCGCAGGGATGACCGGGAGGTGGTGCTGAAGCGCACGCTCAGGGCGAAGCTGATTGAGCTGAATCCGGGGTTGCCTGACACGGCTTATGATGACGCGCTTCGTCAGGTTGTGGCGACAACGGCAACGCAGACGCTGCTGGCGACCAATCGGGAGAAGTATGCGCTGTTCAAGGACGGGGTGCCGGTCACCTTCCAGAATGAAAAAGGGGAGCGCGTGAAACACCGGTTGCGGCTTTTCGATTTTGAAGAGCCGTTGAACAACCATTTTCTCTGTGTGCGGGAGCTCTGGATTCGGGGCAACCTCTACCGGCATCGTCCTGATATTGTGGGCTTTGTCAATGGCCTGCCGCTCATCTTTATGGAGTTCAAGAATATCGGCAAGGATATTCGATCGGGCTACGAGAAGAATTTCAAGGATTATAACGATACCATCCCGCATATCTTTCACCACAACGCGCTGATCATTTTTGGCAATGGTCACAAGGCAAAGCTTGGCTCTATCACGAGCCGGTGGGAGCATTTTCATGAATGGAAGCGCCTTGCTGAGCGTGAGCCGGGGGTTGTGGAGATGGAGACGCTGCTCAGGGGGTTGTGCCAGAAGAGCAATTTTATGGATCTCTTTGAGAACTTTATCGCCTTCGATGACTCTTCGGGTGAGACAAAAAAGATTATTGCCCGCAACCACCAGTTCCTTGGGGTGAACCGTGCCCTTGAGGCAGTTGTGGAGCGCAGAGAGCGCAAGGGGAAGCTTGGCGGCAACTTTACCTTTCTGATTCTCACCGACCGTGACGATCTCGATACGCAGATTTACAAGAGCTTTGCCGGTTGCGGTGTGGTGGATAACGACCGCGACCCGTGCAGGGCATCGAGCGGTCAGGATCTCTGCACGTTGCTGACGCAGCACAAGGCCAATATTTTTTCGTTGATTCAGAAGTTCAACACCGAGGTGAAGCCGGAGGAGAGCTATACCAGCCGGGACGATATTATTGTCATCACCGATGAGGCGCATCGGACGCAGTACGGGATGCTGGCGCTCAACATGCGCAATGCTCTGCCGAACTCCAGTTTTATCGGTTTTACCGGCACGCCGCTCTTCAAGGATAATGAGCTAACCCGTCGAGTTTTTGGCGACTATGTTTCAACCTACGATTTTCAGCGGGCTGTGGACGACAAGGCGACGGTGCCGCTCTATTATGATGCCCGTGGCGAGAAGCTTGGCATTGCGCTGGGCGACCTGAATGAGCGCATTGCCGAGAAACTTGAAACCCTTGAAATTGACGATATCAATGTTGCCCAGCGGCTTGAGCAGGAGCTTCGGCGCGATTATCACATTATAACGGCAGGCAAGCGTCTCGACCAGATTGCGCGTGATTTTGTGCACCACTATTCCAACGGTTGGGAGTCGGGCAAGGCGATGATGGTCTGTATCGACAAGATCACCTGTGTCCGCATGTATCTGCTGATTGAGTTCTACTGGCAGGAGAAAGAGTCAACCCGCGATGCGGTGCGCACGGCAATCGAGGACTTTCTCTGGAGCGACGATACCGGTTTGCCGGTGGAGATCTATACCGAAGAGGAGGTGAAGGGAAGGGCGGAGGAGATTTTTCGTCATGTCTATCGGGTCTATCCGAGAATTCCTTCACCGTTCTATGAAAAAACGGTGGCGGCATAAACATTAAACACAAGGAACAATAATGCAGAAAAGAGAGCTTGGAAATACCGGTATGCAAATTACCCCTGTCGGCTTCGGAAGCTGGGCGATTGGTGGTGATAACTGGCAATATGGCTGGGGAGCGCAGGATGACGGTGATGCGATTGCCGCAATTGAACGGGCCGTTGAGCTTGGCATAAACTGGATTGATACGGCAGCGGTGTACGGGCTTGGTCACTCGGAGGAGCTGGTGGCGAAGGCCGTTGCAGGCATGAAGGAGAGGCCCTGGATATTCACCAAATGTTCGCTGGTGTGGGATGCTCGTCGCCAGATGGGCAACAGTCTCAAGGCTGATTCAATTCGGCGTGAGTGCGAAGGGAGCCTGACGCGGCTCAAGGTTGATGCCATCGATCTCTATCAGATTCACTGGCCAAACCCTGACGTTGACCTTGAAGAGGGTTGGCAGGAGATGTCCCGCCTCAAGGAGGAGGGGCTCGTGCGCCATATTGGGGTCTCTAATTTCAGTGTTGATCAACTGCGCAGGATTATCCCGATTGCGCCGGTCGCCTCCCTTCAGCCCCCCTATTCAATGCTTCGTCCGGCGATTGAGCGAACGCTCCTTCCATTTTGCCTGGAGCAGAATATCGGTGTTATTGTCTATTCTCCAATGCTTTCCGGCATGTTGAGCGGAGCAATGACGCGGGAACGGGCCGCAAATTTTTCACAGAATGACTGGCGCAGGAACAACAAGGAGTTTCAGGAGCCTCGTCTCTCCGCCAATCTTCAACTGGTCGAGTTGCTTCAACGAATCGGCGCGCCGCACGGACGTTCTGCTGGTGAAGTTGCCATTGCCTGGACGTTGCGCCATCCCGCCGTTACCGGGGCTATTGTCGGTGGCAGGAATGCAGCACAGGTTGAGGGTGTTGTGGGCGCTGCGGAGTTCAGGCTCAGTGCTGAAGAGATTGGCGCTGTTGAGCGTTTTATTACGGCGATGCCGAAATAAATATATACCGTTGGTGTGCGCGCGTCATATTTTCAGGAGTGTCTGGCTCTATTTTGCGGTCACCCCCATACCATATTTGCGGTATATTGTGCCATAAGGTTTGGAGAAACTGTTCGTAATCAACATTATTAACAATTGTTACTCTACTGCCATGTACTGAATTCTGAGTTCAGTGTCAGCATGAATTGGCTGTTACAGCTAGAAAATCTCATAATAATATAGAGAGTATGGTGGAACCAGCGATTGTTGTGGATCCTGTGAACAGGGAGGGAATGATACGTCAAAAGCAGCACGACTATTATTTTATTCGTTTGAAAGCAGTTGCTGGTGATCTTACCGCAACGCAAATGGCCTGTATAGCATTGGTTGCTGAAAGATATGGCAGAGGTGTTGTTCATCTTTCTACTCGTCAGGGCATTGAGATTCATCATGTGCATCATGACAATCTTGAGGCTGCCCGACGTGTCTTGCAGGTTGCAGGGGTACAAATGGGTGCCTCTGGCACCAGGGTGCGGGTGATTGTCGCTTGCCCGGGAGAGGCTACCTGTAAATTTGGATCGATTGACACCAAAAAGATAGCGAAAGAGCTTGATACCCGGTTTTTCAACCAGGAGGCTCCTTCGAAATTTAAAATGGCCGTAACAGGTTGCGCAAATAATTGTACCAAGGCGAACGAAAATGATATTGGTGTGAGGGGTGCCATAGAGCCGGAATGGACTTCGACATCATGTTGCGATTGCGGGCTCTGTGTCAAGTTTTGTCCTGCAAAAGCGATTGAACGCCGTGAGAGTGGGAGTAATGGCACAAGGGAATTCGCTTACACTATTGATCGGGAGAGCTGCATCAACTGTAGCGTTTGTACCCAGCACTGCCCAGGTGAAGCCTGGGTTGTTGGCAGGCAGGGGTACACACTCTTTATTGGCGGAACGATGGGCAAAATACCTCGTTTTGCTACAGTACTGAAAAAACTGGTTGAGAGCGAAGAGGAACTCTACGATCTGATACAGAAGGCATTAACCTGTCACAGGAAACATGGTCAGAAAAAAGAGCGTTTTGGGCATATGATTGATCGTATCGGGGTTGACAAGGTGCGGGAGGAGATCCTTGGAGGCTGTTGATTAGTGCCTCCGAAAACATTTTTTATGGAAACAAGAATGCAAAATTTATGAGCAGGGAAGATGCTGGAAGATTGAGTAAGGAGCTATCAGGAAA
>Ga0194060_10003682_pt1 | contig 10783 bp, 8 predicted proteins | sample SepL225m_MetaG_FD_163427 | JGI IMG/M metagenome (GOLD analysis project Ga0194060, IMG submission 163427) | Anoxic zone freshwater microbial communities from boreal shield lake in IISD Experimental Lakes Area, Ontario, Canada - Sep2016-L222-5m | ecosystem: Environmental > Aquatic > Freshwater >... | reverse complement strand
ACGATGAAGATGAGAGGGCCTGGTCCATGCCCACTTTAATACACGATTTATACCTGTGTGTCCCGTTATTTCTTTTGACCTTGACTGGCAAACGTGTTTGGTCGAATATTTACAAAATTTATTTGTGTGTTGAACTTAAATATTTGACACTCTGGAAAATCTAATTTTCTGCAGGTTGAATCGTTGAAAAAACCGAGGTTCATTCTCTGAGCGGTAAGATCCCATGAATATACGGCTGATGAAGCTGCTTGATACTGTAATTGGACGGATAGTGGCGTTTATTACACCATCACCTTCGCGCATCCAACTTTCCTTTACGCTAACTTCACTCCTTCTTGTCCGCCCCGGCGGTATTGGTGATGCTGTACTTTTAGCCCCAGTTATTTTTTCCCTGAAAGAAACCTTTCCGTCTGTTCGTATCACGATCCTTGCCGAGAAACGTAACGATGGCATTTTCAGGCTGATACAAGGTGTTGACAAGCTACTCTGCTACGATCATCCGGGTGAGTTTTTTCAGGCGCTGGGCGGACGTTACGATGTTGTGATCGACACCGAACAGTGGCACCGGTTGTCGGCGGTGGTAGCGCGATTAGTCTCGGCGCCGATCAAGATTGGTTTCGATACCAACGAACGGCGACGAATGTTCACCCATACAATTCCATATTCTCAGGATGATTATGAGAGTGTCAGCTTTTCCCACCTTCTGGAACCGTTGATAGCTAGAGATGGGGTAGTGACATTGAGAGTACCATTCCTGTCGATTTCAAATACGATCTCTTACCAGGTTGCCTCTCTACTTGAGCAGCTGCATGACATGCCGTTTGTTACGATTTTTCCCGGGGCGAGTATTCTGGAGCGACGATGGGGTGCAGAAAGTTTTCGGCGTGCTGCGGAAAAGTTGTCGATACTTGGAATCAAAATAGTAGTTATCGGCGGAAAGGGAGATCGGCAGCAAGGTGATGTTATTGCGGGTGGAAAATTAGCACTTAATCTTGCAGGTATGACTTCATTATCAGAAACGGCTGCTGTTATTCAAAAAAGCGCTTTACTGCTGAGCGGTGATTCCGGTCTGCTACATGTTGCTGTCAGTCTAGGTGTACCTACTGTTTCACTGTTTGGGCCTGGAAGAGCCAAAAAATGGGCACCACAGGGTGAACGTCATACTGTAATCAACAAAGAATTGCCTTGCTCCCCCTGTACCACATTTGGAAACACGCCTCCATGTCCGATACATGCGAAATGCATGCGAGACATTTCCGTTACTGAAGTGGTAGATGCCGTTACTGCTCTATTATTTTACGACGGATCGGGGAATTGTGATTTTAGCAAAACACAGGCCATGCCGGTGTGACTGGCATAGCCTGTGAGGATGTAGCAGAGTGGCATTAAGGCATCGCCTTGCCGATTAGGTCGTGGGAGCTAACTTTTGCAGAATCCGAATTGCTCATGATTGAGCAGCCGGTTTTAACAAAAAAATTTAATCAAAATTCACGCTGCGTCAATTTTTGACCCGTCAAGATTAAAGCCAAGCGCTTCTTTGCGAGAGAGTTTGATCTTGCCATTCTTATCAATACCGATGCATTTTACCAGTACTGTTTCTCCTTCTTTGATAACATCAGTGACTAATTTGACTCGTGTAGTATCAAGCTCGGATATATGTACCAGGCCGTCAGTTCCAGGCATAATCTCGACAAATGCCCCGAAATCCATAATCTTTCGGACTGTGCCCATGTACAATCTGCCCTCTTCAGCTTCATCGGTCAGACCGCGGATCATCTGTATCGCCAAATCACACGCTTCCTTGTTGGTGCTGGCGATGTTGATACGCCCTGTATCGTCTATGTCAATTGTTACGCCGGTTGTTTCGGTGATATTGCGGATGTTCTTGCCACCAGTACCGATTACGTCTCGGATACGATCCGTTTTGACGTAAATTGTGGTGATACGTGGTGCAAATGGTGACATCTCGGCACGCGGTGCAGCAAGAGTTTCAGCCATTTTACCAAGAATGTGGAGACGACCTTCACGAGCCTGCTTTAGCGCCAACTCCATTATCTCTTTGGTGACACCGCCGATTTTTATGTCCATCTGCAGAGCTGTGACCCCTTCAGCCGTTCCGGCAACCTTGAAATCCATATCACCAAGATGATCTTCATCGCCAAGAATATCGGAGAGGATGGCAAATTTATCCCCTTCTTTTATCAGGCCCATGGCGATCCCTGCGACCGGTGCTGTAACAGGGATACCGGCATCCATCATCGACATGCAGCCGCCGCAGACTGCAGCCATCGAAGAAGAACCGTTGCTCTCAAGAGTCTCGGAAACTATGCGAATCGTGTATGGAAAATCATCATGAGGGGGCAGAACGGCGGCAAGAGCGCGCTCAGCCAACATGCCGTGACCAATTTCACGACGACCTGGTCCTAGACGAAAGCTGGTTTCGCCAACTGAAAACGGAGGAAAGTTGTAGTGCAGCAGGAAGCGTTTGCGTGAAGCGCTATAAAGGGAGTCAATGCGCTGCTCGTCGCTTGAAGTGCCGAGCGTTGAGACAACCAGCGCCTGAGTTTCGCCTCTGGTAAAAAGAGCGGAACCGTGTGCGCGAGGCAGAAAGCCGGTTTCAGTAGTAATTGAACGAATTGAGTTTGTAGTACGTCCATCGATGCGAATGCCGGTATTAAGGACATCGGCACGAACACATTCATACTCTAAATCACCAAGAAACGCTTTAATCTGTTTTGCAGAACCTTCGAATTCAGCTTTTAGTGCTTCAATAGTTTCAGCCGTGATTAGATCAATCTGGTCATGACGCTCATTTTTTGCCTTCAATTTGACGGCTTTGCTGATCCGTTCGCAAGCCAGTTCCCTCACTCTTGCCAACAGAAGTTGATCAACAATAACCGGTGCAACAGCACGCTTTGCAACTCCGGCAAGTTTTTGCAGTTGTTCCTGAGCTTCAATCAGCGGCAGCATCGCCTCTTTGGCAAAAAAGACTCCTTCAAGCAGATCCGCCTCAGAAACAAATTTTGCCTCACCCTCGACCATGATGACAGCATCACGGCTTGCAGCAACAACGATTTCGAGATCACTTTTTTCAAGTTCTTCGGCAGATGGATTACAGATGAATTTACCATCCACACGAGCCACTTTTGCACCGGCAATCGGACCGTTGAACGGGATGTCAGATATCATAAGTGCTGCAGAAGCGCCCAGCATCGATAAAATACCCGGATCATTATCCTGATCAGCGGAGACAACCGTTGCGATTATCTGGGTATCATTCAGAAAAGTTTCCGGAAAAAGAGGCCGGATCGGACGGTCGATCAGGCGACTGGTAAGCGTTTCAGGATCGGTAGGACGCGCTTCACGCTTAAAAAAGCCTCCTGGGATTTTCCCACCGGCATACGCCTTCTCGGTGTAGTTCACTGTAAGCGGGAAAAAATCCTGTCCCTCTTTTGCTTCTTTTGTCGCTACAACGGTGACCAGTACTACGGTATCGCCACAACTGACTACAACAGCGCCACTGGCCTGTTTTGCCAACTTCCCGGTAGAGAGCGTAATAGTCCTCCCCCCAAATTCAACCTGAACTTTTTGTTCCATTTATTATTCTCCTCTTAGGTTGCGTTGGGGCCGTCGCTACAACTTCCTTTTTAAAGAAGCTCTATCCACGCCCCCAACAAAAAATAAAAGGGCCGCAAAAGCCCTTTCTGTAATGAGCATCCTGTAAACAAAAGCGGTGGCATAACCGGCACAAGACGGTTATGCCGCAGTTTACTATCTACGAATGCCGAGTCTTTCGATAACGGTTTTATATCTGCCCACTTCTTTGCTCTTCAAATAATCAAGCAGACGCCTTCTCTGACCGACAAGTTTAAGAAGACCGCGACGGCTATGGTGATCTTTCTTGTGCGTTTTAAAATGTTCAGTCAGATAGATGATGCGAGCGGTTATAATTGCGATCTGTACTTCCGGTGAACCTGTATCACTCTCATGCTTCTTGTATTCATTAATTATTTCCTGCTTCTTTTCGGTTCCCAGCACTGGTTGTTCCCCCATTACTTTTTTTTGTTAAGCCTGTTAAAGGGCATAAGAATTTTAAGAGTTGAACTAATTATCACATCGGTCCCAGCATGTAAAGCCTAATCCACTGCTGACGCACAATTTCTCAGAATGAGGTAAATCAAAGAGTGACGCCCCCTTTACAAGGTTTAGTCGGGCTTCAATCTACGCCCCTTTACACAATTCCCATGCTCATGTATCATCGCAAAAATGAAACGCATATTATCCCTATACATAATTCGGGAAATTTTCTCTCTTTTTCTTTTGGGTATCGTAATCTTCACGCTGATACTTCTTATGGGGCGCCTCATCAAGTTAATGGAGCTTGTTGTAACACACGGAGTTCCATTTGCAGATGTCTGCAAAATGATACTGTATCTCATTCCATCTTTTCTTATTTATACGATTCCGATGGCCTTTTTACTGTCGGTACTCCTTGCATTCGGGCGGCTTTCTGCTGATAACGAAATTACTGTTATCAAGGCCAGTGGCATAAGTCTTTTTCAAATTATGCCACCGGTTATCTACTGTGCTATTCTCGCACTCCTACTTGCGTTCGGCGTCAGTACTATTGGAGCACCGTGGGGAAACAGAAGCTTTAAGGCGCTTAGTCTGCAGCTGTTGACGAAGAATATCGCTGCCACTATTCGGGAAAAAACATTTTGGGATGATATTCCGGGTCTCGTCATGTATACGGATCACTTTGAGGAGAAGAGCAGGCAGTTGAAAGGGGTTGTTATCCATGACGGCCGTAACCAGGCACGCCCAATGACCATTTTTGCGCGGGAAGGTGTCATTTCGGGTGCATCCGGTAATAACGCACTTCTCTTGTCTTTGCAAAATGGCTCTATTCACATGATTGGAGAAGGTGGGAGCTATCGGTTGGTTCGTTTTGGAGAGTACAGCATGACGGTTGGCAACAGGGAAAACGGCAAACCTCCAGCGCTTGATGAGTCCGATCTATGGCTATCGGAACTAATACGCCATATGGATGATCCCACTGCCACTTCAGCACTTCGTCTCAGATATCGAACTGAATTCCATAGCCGTTTTACCTTCCCATTTGCTTCATTTGTGTTTGCAATACTGGCTGTTCCACTCGGAATACACAATCGGCGTGCCGGCAAAACAGGCGGTTTTGCGGTAAGTATTTTTATCATACTCTCCTATTATGTCCTGATGTCGGTAGCCAAAGCTCTTCCGGTGAAGGGTATTCTACCAGTCTCAACCGCTCTCTGGTTGCCGAACCTTATTTTCCTGGCTATCGGAGTATATTTTCTGCAAATGGCTTCTCTGGAAAAGAGTCTCCGATGGTTCCAGTTAAATAAGTCGCTTCATTTTTTTCGGAAGTCTTCCTGATATGTCTCTGCTTGACAGATATATTGCCAAAACCTGGCTACGCCTTCTTATCCTCACCCTTTGCGGATTTATCGGGCTCTATCTCGTAATTGACATGATCGAAAAAATCCCCCGGTTTTTGCGCGCAGATGCTGGTACTGTCGATATAGTGACATATTTTATCTGGAAGCTTCCTGAAATTGTAAGTCGGACAGCCACTTTTTCGATACTCATGGCCACTCTTCTGACTTTAGGTGTTCTTACCGGAGACAGCGAAATTATTGCGATGCGTAGTTGTGGGTTAAGTCTGCTCAGAATTTCATCGCCGATGCTGACACTTGGGTTTATTGCCAGTATTTTACTGCTCCTTAACGCCGAAATGCTTTTACCATACACATATGTGAGAACTGAACGGATTGATCGGGTCAAGATCAAGAAAATGGATAATAATTTAACCTTCAAACGCAACAATATCTGGTTTCGCTCAGGCTCGCATATTCTTCAGGCGCGTCTATTTGAACCTAAAACACAGACATTAAGCGGCGTTGTCATCTGGAAGGTCGACGCATTAATGAATCCAGTTGGTAGAATTGATGCTGACACGGCTGTATATCAGAAAGGTGGGTGGATGCTCTCTTCTGCCGTACAAATAAACTTCCTGACACCGGTTGGCTTTGAAATGAAATCTGTTCCGAAGATGCCTGTAGATCTCAACCTTAAAACAGAGGATTTACAGCTGTTGGATCAAGATGCCGACAATATGAGTTTCCTTGTACTGAAAGAGTATGCTGAAAATCTGAAGCGTGGCGGATATCAGGCGTACCGATACTACACACTGATGCATACCAAAATGGCGGCTCCGTTTGCAGCACTTATTATGGTAGTATTAGGGATCCCCTTCGCTCTGCGCAACCGTCGTTCAGGTAGCATTAATATAGGTATCGGGGCAAGCATCGGGATCAGTTTTGTTTATTTTGTTGTTAATGCGGTACTTCTTTCCTATGGTCGTAGTGCTGTTTTGCACCTGTAGTTGCAGCATGGGGAGCCAATGTTATTTTCATGACGGGGGGCATCTGGATGTCGATGTCGGTTAAAGGGTGAGTGTTGATGAACCAGGCTGAATCGTTTGTAATTCAAATAAATATGGGAAACTACCATGAACCCGCCGCATACTTTTGAACAGCTCATTGCCATTATGCGTAGACTGCGCGCCCCGGGAGGATGTCCCTGGGACGCGGAACAGACGCATGAGAGTCTTACCCGTTATCTGCTTGAAGAAACCTACGAGGTTGTCGAAGCCATTGATGAGAATAATCCTCTGCATCTTAAAGAAGAGTTGGGGGATCTGCTTCTTCAACCGATATTTCACGCAGCAATTGCCGAGGAAGCAGGAGATTTCTCCATTGATGATGTCATCAACACGCTCTGCGACAAATTGATCCGACGTCACCCTCATGTTTTTGGCGATCTTGAGATCAGAGACAGTGATGCGCAGGTTACAAACTGGGAGAAAATAAAAAAACTCGAAAAGGGCGCTGAACGACAGTCTGCGCTTTCAGGAGTCCCTGCACACCTACCGGCTCTTTTAAAAGCCCATAAAATAGGTGAAAAAGCCTCGCGGGTCGGCTTTGACTGGGAGCATGCCGATCAGGTTTTCGCCAAGGTTATGGAGGAACTGCATGAATTTGAAGAGGCGTGGGCCGGTGGGGATCCGGCACAAATGGAAGAAGAGCTGGGTGATCTGCTTTTTGCCATAACAAACCTGGGACGATTTTTACACCTCAATCCGGAAGAGGCTCTGCGAAAAACCATCTGCCGTTTTCAAAAGCGCTTCAATTATATGGAAACGGAGCTTCTCCATCAGGGGGTGCAGGTGCAAAACGCCACTCTTGAAGAGATGGATATGTTCTGGGAGAAAGCAAAAAAAGCAGAACGCGAGAGTAAATATTGATTAACTTGTTTCTTGGATGTAACTGTTTTCACACGGTTGTTATTCTTATCCACAAAAACTGTGGAAAACCTGTGGGGAACTGTGTTGACGATATGCAAAAGTGATATTTTTGCAAGAGTTTTATCCAATATGCCGTTTTTTTGTACAATAAAAATAATTTATAAAATCAGCATGTTATGAGTATATGCTGAAAAAATACGGACTTACGCTGTCAAGTAGTTTCTACTTTAAAAAATAATTTTTTATCGGTTGAAGTTCTGTGCATAACCATCTGTTTTGTAGTAACCAGCAAACCCTTGAATTCAATGCCTTCCAACTGCAACAGCACTTTTTTTGCGTTTACTCCACCAGGAGCTGAAAAGCCGGTGAGGCAACCATTTGATGCCACAACACGATGACAGGGGATTATAACAGGTATCGGGTTTGAGGCGAGCGCGCCTCCGACAGCTCTGGCGGCACGTGTAAAACCACACTGTTCAGCTACCTGACCGTAAGAGCATATTTCACCAAATTCAAGTTTCCGGATAATATACAGTACCTTTTGTCGAAACGAGGAAATAGCGCTGATGTCTACCGGAATATCACTAAAACATGTACGCTCTCCAAAAAAATATCTTTGCAGCAACAGCGCAGAGTCGATTGATATTTCAGATTGCTCGAATGCGTGTCGTTGCTGAAGCGAACTGGTATCAGGCCGACATACATCAGGCAATTCCACGCAGGTTACCCCCAGCTCAGAGGCATAGACGATTCCGGCCCCGTATGGAGTCATAAAATGCGACTGGTATTCCTGCATTATGCTTTCAACTTTCTGCGCAGCATCGACTCCGCTTCAAGCGCTTCTTCTGATTTTAACAGTTTAGACAGCAGAACATAAAGCGTCCCGCCACATATAATTGACCCGCCTAACACGACACTTTTAAGAATTTTGTGACCATCTTGCGCCCAGTCGGCAAAAGAGCAGCCATACCATACCATTAACGCCATAGGAAGCGACGCTGCTGTAGATTTTAGCGCGGTCATCATGATTGCTCTCCCGCCAATAGATCCGATTTTACGTCTAAGTAGCCAGAGCAGCATCAACATGTTGCAAAATGCCGAAAGAGTCGTGGCCAAAGCCAATCCGCCATGCTTAAGAGGGCCCATAAGGGCGAGGCTGAAACAGAAGTTGACGATAAAGGCTATAAGTGCAGTGTATACTGGGGTTTTGGTGTCTTTAAGGGCATAGAAAACCGGTGCCAGTACCCTCGTTAAGGCCACAAAGGTGAGACCGACCGAATAATAGAGAAGCGCTGTTGCAGAATGTCTAACTGTGCTGTAATCAAAAGCGCCCCCCATGAATATCAGGCTGAATATGGGCGTTGAACAGACCATCAGGCCGGCCATGGCAGGAATAGTGATAAAGAGCATCAGGCGAACTCCAAACGAGAGAGTCCCCTTCATGCCATCAATATCCCCTTCAGCCGCCTGCCTGCTCATTGAGGGTAGAACCGCCTGTGCAACCGACACCGTAAAAATACCCTGTGGAAACTCGAAAAGCCGCTGAGCATAATAGAGATAGGAGACGCTCCCTTGAGGCAGCAGGGAAGCCAGAATCGCGCTGACGGCTATATTCAGGTAATAAACACCAACACCAAACACTGACGGTAGCATCAACAGGGCAATGCTGCGGATTTCCGGTGTATTGAAGTTAAAATCCGGTTTAAGCGGAAAGCTTTTATTCCATAGTACCGGCAATTGCATGATCAACTGAATGCAACCGCCGATCAGAACACCAACGGCAAGGGCGGTGATGGGGACTTCAAAGAAACCGCGAAGAGAGAGGGCGGCCACGATCATGGAAATGTTGAGAAACACTGTTGAAATTGCGGGGGTAAAGAAGTGGCGCACCGTGTTGAGGATTCCCATGCAGAGTGCGAGCAGGCTGATAAAAAATATGTATGGAAACATCAGCCGATTGAGTAGCACAGTCAGTTCGAATTTCCCCGGTACGGTTGTGAAGCCGGGAAACATACAGCCAACAATGGCAGGCGAGAAGAGTATGCCTAACAGCGTAATTACCGCCATTAGAATTGTAAGGAGGGTAAAGCAGGTATTGGCAAGCTCACGGGCTTTCTCGTCTCCGCGTTGGGAGAGAGTCGCCGAAAATATTGGAATGAAGGCTGAGGTCAGCGCACCTTCGGCAAAAAAACGCCGCAGCATGTTGGGAATCTGAAATGCCGCAAAAAACGCATCAGTGGCAAGTCCGGCGCCGAACAGCCGCGAGACTACCATATCTCTAACCATGCCCATGATGCGTGACAGCATCGTGGCGCTGCCAAGAATTCCGGCGGCTCTGGCTATATTCCGTTTTTCTGACATGGTTCGGTAATCTATCCTACGTTGGCGATGAAGAAATCACGAACCTTACCGATGTCTGCATCCAGGATTTCGCACCGGGTAGGTTTGCCGTATAATTCTTTTACGGAGTCAGGTGGGGGAGGTTTAAATCCGAGTGCCAGCTCCACAGTTTCACTGAATTTGGCCGGGTGGGCTGTGGCAAGGCAGACCCGTGCAGAATCGGGCGGCAGAAGGTCAAGGGCTGCTTTTACACCCACAGCGGTGTGAGGATCAAGCAGGTAGTCGGTTTCGGTATAAAACTTGCGGATTGTATTAACGGTTTCAGCCTGATCAACGGAGGCGGAACAAAAATCGGTTCGAATATGAGTCATATCGACCGGGTTGAATGAAATACGGCCATGCTCTTTGAGTTCTGCAAACGCATTTTTAAGCCTTGAAGAGTCATCTTGGAACAGATGGAAGAGGTAGCGTTCAAAATTGGATGCGATCTGAATATCCATGGAGGGGGAAACCGTGGCAACAACCTCTCCAAGAGAATAATCGGATGAATTAATGCAGCGGGTCAGAATATTATTCTCATTAGTCGCCAAGAGCAGCTTGTCAGCAGGCAAACCCATTCTTTTTGCAACATATCCGGCAAAAATGTCACCAAAATTACCTGTTGGCACCGAAAAATGAACCGGTGCAGTTGACGTGTCGGTAACCCGCAGCCAGGCGTAGAAATAATAGACCACCTGAGCCAGCACGCGAGCCCAGTTTATGGAATTGACAGCTCCGAGAGAATATTTCTCTTTAAACTCCAAGTCTCCGAAAAGCTCTTTCACTATATCCTGACAGTCATCAAATGTCCCGCGCACCGCAATGTTGTGGACGTTGGCATCGGTGACAGAGGTCATCTGCAGCGCTTGAACCGCAGAGGTTTTGCCATACGGATGTAGGATGAAGATTGAAATACCGCTCTTCCCGCGAACTCCATGGATGGCGGCACTGCCTGTATCACCTGATGTTGCCCCTATGATATTCATGGTCTGTTTTCGTTCCGTCAGGATGTGTTCAAACAGATTGCCGAGAAACTGCAGCGCAACATCCTTGAAGGCC
>Ga0194060_10003681_pt1 | contig 10783 bp, 9 predicted proteins | sample SepL225m_MetaG_FD_163427 | JGI IMG/M metagenome (GOLD analysis project Ga0194060, IMG submission 163427) | Anoxic zone freshwater microbial communities from boreal shield lake in IISD Experimental Lakes Area, Ontario, Canada - Sep2016-L222-5m | ecosystem: Environmental > Aquatic > Freshwater >... | reverse complement strand
ATATTATAATTCATAATGTTAGAAATCCAATTACTTATTCTATTGTAAATGCTACTAGAAATAATCCTATTTTACTTTCAGCAATGCTTGGTGGAACAAGTTATTTATGGTCTCCACCATTAGGATTATCTGACACCAAAGTTCGAACACCATTGGCTATTTATCAGGCAACAGACCCAGATAAAATTTATTATACAATTGCAATCACAGATACAAATAAATGTGTTGTTAATGATCGTCAAGAAGTTTGGGTATTTAATAAGCCTGATGTGTTTGTTCCAACCGGTTTTACGCCAAATGGCGATGGTGTTAATGATGTATTATTGCCATTTTATATAGGAATTTCTAAACTAGATTATTTTAGAGTATTTGACCGTTGGGGTAAATTGATTTTTGAAACTAATGATCTTAAAAATGGATGGGATGGATTAATAAAGGGCTCATTAGGTTCTATGGAAACCTATGCTTGGGTTATTTCATGTTCAGATATCAATAATAAAAATGTATTTAAAAAAGGGATGGTCACTTTAATTCGTGATTAATTTCTCACAAAGTAAATATTATACTTACTTTCATTTTCTAGAATGAAAGTAAGAAACCATATTGCTATATACTTGCCAGCAAATGCAAATAAGGCCCTTGTTATGGGCCTTATTTGTAAACATCCTTTATTGCAAGTATATGATGGGTTTAATAATAATGCCGCAATTTTTTCTGGTGAAGCACTGGACCAGTTTTTAAACAAAGAATTTTTTCACGGAGAAACAGGTTTCGATACAGGGTTTAATCGGCCTTTGCATTCATTGTCTAGTGGCGAACAAAAAAAAGCATTACTCCAATATTTACTTAGCCAGAATCCCGCTTATTTTATTGTAGACGAAGTGTATGATCATTTAGATTTTGCAACGCAAGCGGTTGTTTTAAAAAAGTTTGAATCAATTGCTCAAACAATTCCGATCATTCAAATATTTCATAGAAAAAAAGAGATATTCCCATTTATCACCCATTATTTTTCTTATCATAATAATGACTTAATTGCTCATGAAAGTTTAGCGCATTTGCTTTTGGATATTAAAGGTCAGTTTCAAGTAGGCACAGATTTAACTTTGCCATTACCATTAACAACTTATGATATCCCTTTAAATCCTTTAGTTGCATTAATTAATGTTTCGGTAAGTTATGATGAAAGACCAATAGTGAAAGATATTAATTGGACAATTAACGCTGGTGAATTTTGGCAATTAATTGGTCCTAATGGTAGTGGTAAAACAACCATATTGTCGCTTATTATTGGAGACAATCCGAAAGGATATGGACAAGAACTATACCTCTTTGGCAAAAAGAAAGGATCAGGTGAAACCGTATGGGATATCAAACAGAAAATTGGTTATTTTAATGCATCGCTTACACAGCACTTTTCTAGGCAAGACTCCATTGAAAAAATGATTATTTCAGGTTTTAATGATTCTATTGGATTATACATTAAACCCACAGACCAACAGAAACGATTAGCGCAAGAATGGTTGCACTTTATTCAACTTTACCCACAAAGAAATAAAGCTATTCAGTTTTTAACCTTAGCACAGCAGCGGATGGTTTTAATAGCTCGTGCTATGGTTAAACATCCGCCACTATTAATTTTAGATGAGCCTACTGCTGGGCTTGATGATGCATCTGCTGCCTTGATTATAACCATGATTCAGCAAATTGTACATCAGTCTACAACTACCATTCTCTATGTGTCTCATAGTAGGGAAGAGGGTTTAACACCAACCAGTATATTTGAACTTTCGCCATCTGAATTTGGTGCTATAGGAACGGTTGTTTGAACTTAAATATCAGCAATAGTTATTAATTATTGTATAAACCACTGAACCTTTTTCGGTGATAATATCCGTTTTTTTTATTGACGGATAACGATGTTTGTTGGGTAAGCATTTAATGATAAAATGACTTGTTTCATAACATAAACAACATCAAAAAATGGCAAATTCATTTGGATGGCTTCCAGATTTACCCGACCACAGAGATTTATTATATACCGCACCAATGATGGTGATGCGTACGCTACCCAAAAATGTAGATTTACGTTCTAATTGTCCTGAAGTATATGAGCAAGGTATTTTAGGCAGTTGTACGGCAAATGCTTTAGCAGCGGCATTTCAGTTCGAACAAAAAAAGCAATCAATTCCAGATTTTATTCCTTCTCGATTATTTATCTATTACAACGAAAGGGTTTTACTTAATACAATCTATTCAGACAGTGGTGCTTTTTTAAGAGACGGAATAAAAACTATGAATTTGCAAGGTGTTTGTTCAGAAAATGATTGGCCTTATATAGTAAACGATTTTACTATTAAACCTCCAGAAGCATTGTATGAAAAAGCAGCCACCAATCAAGTACTGAGTTATATGCGTTTAAATAATTCCAATATTGGGTTACTGCAATCTTGTTTAGCACAGGGCTTTCCTTTTGTGTTTGGATTTTCGGTATATGAGCGTTTTAAATCAATCAATAAAAATGGTATCATGCCTATGCCTGCTTTTTCTGAACAAAGACTAGGAGGACATGCAGTAATGGCGGTGGGGTATGATGATGAAAAACAATATTTTATAGTAAGAAATTCTTGGGGGATCAATTGGGGTGATAATGGATACTTTTATATGCCATATACCTATATCACAGATCCTAATCGTGCCATTGATTTCTGGACTATTCGATTGGTGGAAGCTGGATTAGAAAAATTATAAAGTTGTAAACTGATTTAATCAGCAAGTTCTATTTTTCTTTTATGTTCCATTCTTTCGGCTCTTTTAACGAGTCCAGTTAATCCATATCGAAGTACAAATGGTATAGTTAATGGAATTAAGCGGCCCAACATGGGGTAAGCAAAAGAAACAATCAGAGATAGAATGAAAATAGTTGGCAATACCATTGTAAAGAATAACCCTAGTTGTATCCTTTCTTTTGATATTTCATGGGTTAAGAGGCTTCTTTTAGGATTACTAACATAAACCCATAACAAGGCATTCATAATGGCTGTAAGGCATATATTAATCACATAAAAGGCATAAGGCAATAGCATGTCACTTTCTGAAGCATATTCTCCTAATAGGCCAGAGCTAAAAGGCAATAATACTACTGAGAATAGAAAGAAAAGATTTAGCCAAATAAGGTCATTGGTATAATGTTCAATATAACCAAAAACGCGGTGATGAACCGACCAGTAATAACCAACAATACAGAAGCTAATAATAAAACCTAAAAACTGCCAACCCATTTCGTGTAGCTTTTCCCAAAGTAATTTGTCTTCTGGATGTGCTATTACAGGAACTTTAAATTCAATGACCAATAATGTAATAGCAATAGCAAATACGCCATCTGTAAAAAAGGAAATTCTATCTAATTGAAAATGTGTTTTTGATTTATTATGTTTAGCTTCTGCCATGATATGCTTCAATTTTATTGGTTATATCAACTAATATTTTATTTTTATTTTTTGTCCTTAATTGTTTAGCTGTTTTTGTGAAATAGGTATGCGACTCAAGAAACTTTTTTTGAATAATTAGCCAATCAATTTCAGAGATATCGTTTTTCAATGAAATTTCTTCTAATAATAAACCACTTATTTCTGCATAATTGTCTTTGCCAATATAATCAAGGTCTGCGTCGCAAATAATTTTTTCTAATAAATTCTTTGGGCTTTGCGGAATTTTAGTTGCCATAATCATTCCGTTAATTTTTTCAATAATATCAATTGAAAATCCTAACTGCGTTAATATTGTTTTTGCGTACTCACATCCCTTTTTTTCGTGATCAACTGGGCTCCAAACAAATCCAATATCATGTAGCCATGCTGCTAATTGCAAGTATAGCAAATCTTGTTTTGATACTTGTTCTTTTTTTCCATAAAATTTAACTGCATCAACTACCGCTTTTATATGGTGTATATTATGATAACTATAACTAGAGGGAATATTATTTGTTTGGAAAGATTCTAGCATTTCAAACAAAGCTAAATAGGTAATTTCAGTATTTTTTTTGTGTTGGATAGAACGAATGGCAATTGGTTTTGATTTACCTTTTACTTTAATAGGGGTTAACTTTTGGCAATTGTATTTTTTCTTTTCTTTTGTGTTTTCCCAAACACTATTTGAAATAATTATTTCGCCCACTTTAGCGGCAGAACACAATCTTGATGCAAGGTTTACCGCATCGCCAATTACAGTATAATTCATTTGTTGGCTAGATCCTATATTTCCGCTAATAACTTTACCTCTATTAATACCAATGCCAATTTCAACAGGAAGTTTTCCATTAATAATTCGGTTCTGGTTAAATGCTACTAGTTTTTCTTGCATTTCAACCGCAGTTAATAGGGCATTGTCTGCATCATTTGTGTCGGGGAGTGGGGCGCCAAAAACCACCATTAAAGCATCCCCAATAATTTTATCAAGTGTACCATTGTATTTAAAAATTACTTCAATCATTTGATTGAAGTAGTCGTTTAAGGTGTCTACTACTTCGTTTGGCACCATTTTCTCCGACATAGCGGTAAATCCTCTGATATCAGTAAATAGAATGGTTACCTCTTGTTCTTGCCCGCCTAAGTTCAGCAGGTCTTCATTAATAAGTATTTGGTCAACTATTTGTTTGGATACATACTTTTGGAAAGTAGATTTTAGTTTGTCGAGATTAGACAAATCTTCCATGGCTATAACTGTACCAATATGTTGTTGTTGGTCATTTAAAAGAGGAGACATAGAAATGTTAACAGTTGTTTTCTTTCCATGAAAATCAAGTGTTAAATTAGACTCAGATTTAAATTCAAGTGCCGTTTCTGATTCTAGTAATAGATTTATAAGGGATTCATTTTGGTCAAATACAAAGCCATAATGGTGTCCTATGAAACTTGTGCGATCTTTGTTTAAAATTTTTTCAGCTGTTAGGTTTATATGATTTATTTCTCCAAATAAATTAGTAGTAATTACTCCAGTAGCAATTGATTCCATGACATTATCGTTAAACGATTTTGCCTGTTGAATCTTTTCTAATAATTGGATATTGCTATAAGCAGTGCTAGCCTGAGATGCAATAGCAGAAATCATGCTACTATCTGAATCGTCAAATGCCGATAAACCTTTGCGGCTTTCTTTGTCTAGTAAAACAATAAATCCAATAATATCCTTTTTCTGCTGTAATGGAGCAATGATTGCATATTTGGCATTTATCTTAGACAAATGCACATTCGTATCAATGTCTAAACAAACTGTTTTACCAATACTTTTTATGTCGTATACGAATCCTTTTTTCTTATTAAAAATGATGGAACGTAAAGGCGTGATATTGATGTTGAAATGTGCTTCTATATTTAGAATATCGGTATTGGAATCTTCTAATAATATAAAACCTGCTGAAGCATTTAGTACGCCACATGATTTTACTAGAATTTCTTGTAATAAATCAGGTGTATTCTCGAATGAGTTTAAGTTATTGGTAAAATCCAATAATGTTTCTAACTCTAGATATTTTACCTGTAAAGCTTCAATACTTATTTCCATTATTAAAATTCAGCCAACGCTGATTCTTCAGTTTTAAATAATGAGGAGTATTTAGATAAACCCATAATATGGAATGTTTTTTCAACAATAGGAGCCATATTATAATAGCCAAGTTTTCCTTCAACCTCTTGTAATTTTTCAATTACTTCAATTAAAATAGAAACGCCAATACTATTAACTACTTTGGTTCCAGTTAAATTTATTAGAAATTTCCTGCTACCTAAATTCATTCTTTCTATACAAATATCATAAACCTTTTGCCCCCCTTCGTTATTTAAATAACCCTCTGTTTCTATTATTATAACCTCGTTTAATTCTTTTACCTGTGTTTTAAAATCACTCATATTATTTGTTTTTTGTCATTGTTATTGTTGTGCCAGCGTTTGTCGATTCGAATTCAACAGAATCCATTAAGGCTTGAATTAACTGTAAACCCCATCCGCGTTTACGTTCGTCATTTCCAATTTTATTTTCAATTTTTGGTATTTCAACTTTTGATTTATCAAAACCAATTCCCTGGTCAATTACTTTAATTACCATTGAATTTTCTTCAATAATAAAATGAATATAAATACTGTTTTCTGTTTTGGAGTGCTCAAAAGCATTGATGCATGCTTCAATTAGGGCCATAGAAATTTCACCACTTTGTTCTTCAGTTAAATGCATGTGGTTAGCAATTATATCTGCAGTTTGTGTGGCAATCAATTCCATATTTGGCAATATGGGAAGTTTTAATTCGACTGTTGGTGTTTTCATGCCATTAGGTTTTTATGAATAATACACTAGATATGAAGTAAAGATAAAAACAGGAAATTTATAGGAATAATATTTGTATTGTAAAATATATTAATATGAGTTGCCTATAAATTTATATTATACTCATTGTATTGATGAAAATGAACTATTTGATTACGGTCAATCTAAATAGCAATAATTGCAGTAAATCAAGTTAGGTAGCTTGGTGTTCATCTTGGTAAGCATTTTACCATTTAGGACAGCCTTTTTGATAAGCGGAATTTTTGTTGTAGGGGGAAGGGCTAAAATTAAAATCAGTAACCACAGAATAGAAAAATTACTTAACTGCAATGATTATCTCGCAGTTTTTCTGCTTTTTTTGCTAAAAGAAATGACTAGAACAACAGCAAAGCATAGATAAACTAATACGAATTGTACCATAAAATGTTTTAGTGAAAGTCGATATTATTTTTTAAGTATCATTTTTTCAGTAGATCAATTAATGGTATATAATCATCAATAATTGTATAATAATTTTGTCATCAATACTTAAGTTGAATCAATTTAATTGGCTTTATTTAACTATTTTGTTAATAATATATTTATATAAGACATATAAATGTCATAAATTCGTCAATTAGCCTGATGTTCTATTAAATTTGACTTTTATCTGAATTGATGAATTTGACAAATAAATACAATAATGATTTTCTGAAAAATGTTTTAGATAATATTAGTGATGCTATATTATTTGAATCGTTTGATCATACTATTTTCTATGTCAATAAGCATTTTTGCAATCTATTTAAGTTATTGGAAAATTCCGAGGAGCTAATAGGGGTAGACTTTTTAAATATTATACAATCAGCAAAAAAAATATTGAATGATCCTGAACGCTTTGTTAATAGGATTAGTCAAGTGTATCAAAACGCTGTAAATATAGTTAATGAAGAGTTTCTCTTGAAAGATGGTCGAGTAGTTTATATGGATTATACAGTAATTGATGATGCAACTGGAAAAGGCCATATGTGGACTTATAAAAACATATCTATTCTTAAAACCTCATTAGAAACCATTACTAGTCAAAAAGAATTCTATGAAAATTTATTGAATAATATACCTGCTGATATTGCCATATTTAATGATAAGCACCAATATGTTTTTGTAAATAGTATTGGTGTGAAGTCTACTGAATTAAGTAAATGGATTATAGGGAAAGATGATTTTGAATATGTGTCTTATCGTAATCGTCCAATAAATATTGCAGAAAGTCGGCGTGCTGCTTTTGAAAAAGCGAAGCTTACTCAAAAAAGTGTTGAGATGGAGGAGATATCTATCAATGACAAAAATATTTCTTCTCATATTCTAAGAAAATTTTATCCAGTATATGAGAACGGTGAATTTTTAAGTATGATAGGATATGGTATTGATATTACTAGTATTCGAGAGTCGGAGAAAGAGGTGATTGTAATGGATGCATTGTTTAGTACACTGATTGAAAATACCAATGAATTGGTTATTACAGTTGATTCTTCATTAAAAATTCATTTTGCAAATACTAAATGGGTAAAGAATACAGGATTCTCGTACAATGCAACATTGCAGTCGAGTATTTCAAATTTCATTAGTACTAATGAAACCAAATTCATAGAAACGTTAAATTATTTTTTTGAGAATGAAGAATATAATACTAACAAAAGAGAAGTAGTCATTAACTCCTTTAACAAGAATAAAATCACACTCAAATTCGATTTAACAAAGTATTCGCAGAAAGGCTTCGAAACGCCAAGAGTAATGATTTTCTTTACTGATATTACAGAACAAGTAAAAAATGAAACAGAGTTCAAGAAAAATCTAACTAAAGAGAAGCACCTAAATGAATTGAAAACAAATTTCATGAATATGGTGTCGCACGAATTAAGAACACCCTTATCTGTAATACTTTCTAACACAGAGCTATTAGTTCAAAAGTTACAAAAAATTAAAAATGATACTGTAAAAAAGCATACAGATATGATCATCAACCAAATTGATGGCATGATTAATTTGTTAAATGAGTTTTTATTTATTAGTAAGGTAGAGTCTGGTAAAATATTAATTCAGTTAGAATCACTATCAATAATAGAACAAATTGAAAAAATAATCCAAGAACAATTTAATCCATGGTTGGATGGTAGAGAGGTTGTTATAAAAATAGTAAATAAACCAAGGGCTATTTTTTTCGATAAAAAAATGCTCAATCATATTGTAAGTAACTTGTTTAATAATGCCTTTAAATATTCGTCAGGGTCAGTAGATCCTATTGTAGAAGTAAAATTCTATTCAAATAAATTCATATTAAATTTTATTGATCAGGGCATAGGTATTAGTTCAGAAGACCAAAATAAATTATTTCAACCTTTTGCAAGAGGCGAAAATGTTGGCTTAATTGAGGGCACTGGATTAGGTTTGGTAATTGTAAAGTATTTTTCAGAACAACACAATGGACAAATAAGTATTAAAAGCCAAATAAATAAAGGAACAATTATTTCATTAACCTTTCCCTATTTAATTCCCAATAAAGAAACCCTAAACTCAAATAAATCTTTAAATTTTTATTAATGAAGCCAACAGTTTGTATTGTAGAAGATAACGATCAATTAAGAGAAGCCTTAGTTGAATTACTCAATAGCGAGTTTGAAATAACCGCTCTTGAAAATGGAACTAGATTAATGGGCTTCTTAGAAATTAAACTGCCCGACTTGATTTTATTAGATATCATGCTTCCTTTCCCTTTAGATGGGTTTACTATTTTAAGGCTATTAAAAAATAATGAATTGCTCTCTGCTATACCAGTTATTTTAATGTCTGCAATAAATAGCGAAGATAAAATTACTGAAGGGTTAGAGCTAGGTGCAAATGACTATGTAGTAAAACCATTTAAGTCAAACAATCTGTTTTTAAAAATTAAGAACCAAATTTCATTACATAAAGGTAAAGAAGCTGCAATTGAAAAAAGTAAACTTCAAAAGGCGAACCATTTTATAGAATCTCCATCAAGTGGGTTTAAGAAAAAATTTGATGCAATTATGGATGAAGTATCAGACAATACAAATATTAGTATTGAAGAAATTTCAGCAAAAATGCTAATGAGCGTTTCTACATTCGAACGATGGATGAAAAAGATATATGGCACTAGTCCGCGTAAATATATTCTTTCATATAAGTTATCTAAGGCGGAAATTATGTTAAGACAAAATCTTGGCTCAGTAAAGGATATAGCCTATTTATTAGGATTTAATTCGGTGTCTTATTTCTGTTCAAGTTTTAAGGAGAAATATGGTAAGAGTCCTTTGAATTACATTAAAAGCTAATTAAACTAAATTTTTGTATAATATATAACCCAAGTTATTCAGGTTTATGCATCTATAATTAGTACGAATTTTATTGTATTCTAAATATGGATTTATCAGTAAGCGAAAGTTCCAAAAATTTCAATTTTATTTATTGCCTTAATAAAGTCAATAATTTCTGCAGGTTTTATTAAATAATTACTTGCTTTAAATTCATTTGCCATTATTTTATCGGCAGGTGAAGCAGAAGTTGTGAGCATTATTACAGGAAGATGACTGAGTGTATTAGAGTCTTTAATGTGTTTCAATACTGCAAATCCATTTACTTTAGGAAGATTGATATCTAATAAAACAAGGTCAGGTAAATCTTGATTATTAATAGAGGAGCTATCTAAAATGTTAATAGCTTCTAATCCATCCCTAGCAATACTTATTTTATTAGATATATGACCTTCTTCTAAAGTTTCGGTTGTTAAAAGAATATCTCCTTCATTATCTTCCACTAGTAAAATATGCAATTTGTTCATTTATTATTTTTTTAATAGAGTAAAATGAAATGTTGTTCCAATATTTTCTTGAGATTCAAGCCAGATTTCTCCGTTCATATTATAAATAATTTTCTTAGCAATACTAAGACCAATACCTGTTCCAGAATATTTTTCTCTATTATGTAATCGCTGAAATAGTACAAATATCTTTTCAAAATATTCGCTTCTAATTCCAATTCCATTATCTGTAATTGAAAACTGCCAATAAGTTAATTCTTCTTTAGATGTAATACTAATTTCTGGTTTTACATCTTCTTTACTGTATTTTAAACTATTGTCTATGAAACTCTGGAAAACCTGTCGTATTGGAGATCTATATATTTTTAACTTTGGCAGTTTACCTATATTGATGTTAGCATTCTTCTCTTGTATTTTCACTTGATGTAATGTGATGATTTCATCAATTACTTCATTTAAATCGACTTCCTCTAATTCAAAATCGTCTAATCTGTCAACCCTAGAATATTCTAACAAATCTAAAATCATTTGCCGCATTCTTCTTGCTCCATCTACCGCAAAATTTAAATATGTTTTACCTTTCTCATCTAAAGTATCACCATATTTTTTATCTAATTGGGCTAAAAAACTAGTAACCATTCTTATAGG
>Ga0194060_10003680_pt1 | contig 10783 bp, 13 predicted proteins | sample SepL225m_MetaG_FD_163427 | JGI IMG/M metagenome (GOLD analysis project Ga0194060, IMG submission 163427) | Anoxic zone freshwater microbial communities from boreal shield lake in IISD Experimental Lakes Area, Ontario, Canada - Sep2016-L222-5m | ecosystem: Environmental > Aquatic > Freshwater >... | reverse complement strand
CGGGAACGGCGGCTTGTAGCGCGGCTGCCCCTTCTTGCCTTCGATGGATTCAAGCAGCCCGGTCTCCTCTCCGCAAATATAGGCGCCCCATCCATGGTGCGCGAAGAGATCGAAGCTGAAGTCGGAACCCAGAATCCGCTCGCCGAGAAATCCGGCGGCACGGGCCTGGTCCAGCGCTTCTTCGAAACGCTGGTAGATATCGAAGATTTCGCCGTGAATATAGTTGTAACCACGCTTCGCACCCACCGCATAGGCAGCGATGATCATGCCTTCGATGGTCGAATGCGGGTCATAGCGCAGGAGATCGCGATCCTTGAAAGTGCCGGGTTCGCCTTCGTCGGTGTTGCAGACGACGTACTTCTCCGGCGCGGCCTTGGGCATGAAACTCCATTTGAGGCCGGCAGGAAAGCCAGCACCACCGCGACCACGCAACGCGGACTTCTTGACCTCGGCAATCACGTCATCCGGAGGCATTTTACTGCCCAGAATCCGTTTCAGCTGAACGTAGCCACCGCGCGCCTCGTAGTCCTTGAGGCTCCAGCCAGCATCGCCTTTGGACCAACCGGTGGTGAGCAACGGATTGATGGTGTCGATCAGCGCCATCTTATTTGCACTCCGCCAACAGCTTGTCGATCTCTTCGGGCAGCATGAAACTGCACATGCGCTTGTTGTTCACCAGCATCACCGGTGCATCGCCGCAGGCACCCATGCACTCGCCTTCCTTCAATGTGAACTTGCCGTCCGGGGTGGTCTCGTTGAAATCGATGCCCAGTTTTTCCTTGACGTAATCTGCCGCATGCACCCCCCCCGACAAGGCGCAGGGTAGGTTGGTGCACACCGTCAACTTGTACTTGCCGACCGGATGCAGATCGTACATGTTGTAGAAGCTTGCCACTTCGTAGGCGGCGATCGGTGGCATGCCAAGATAACTGGCGACAGCAGCGATGGTTTCCTGCGGCAGCCAGCCCTTTTCGTCCTGCGCGATCACCAGCGCCGCCATCACGGCAGACTGCTTCTGGTCTGCCGGATACTTGGCCACTTCCCGGTCAATTTTCCTCAGCGCTTCGGAACTCAACATGTCGTATTGGTTTTTCATGCGGCGGTCTATCTGTCAACGTCACCCAGAACCAGATCGATAGTGCCGATAACTGCGGTCGCATCGGCCAGCATGTGGCCTCTGACGAGTTCATCGACGCCCGCCAGATGCGGAATCCCTGCCGTGTGCAGTCTGATCCGGTACGGCTTATTGGCACCATCCGACACTGCCCAGACAGCCATCTCGCCCTTGGGATGCTCAATCGCGGCATAGGCTTCGCCGGCCGGCACGTGCATACCTTCGGAGAAGAGCTTGAAATGGTGGATCAGTTCTTCCATGCTGCCCTTCATCTTCTCTCGCGACGGTGGCGCAACCTTATGATCATCGGTAATAACCGGCCCTGGGTTCTTGCGCAACCACTCTATGCACTGCTTGATAATGCGGTTGGCCTGGAGCATTTCCTCCATGCGAACCAAGTAGCGGTCATAGCAGTCGCCATTCACGCCTACCGGAATATCGAAATCCATACGGTCATAAACTTCATAGGGCTGTTTCTTGCGCAGATCCCACTCGATGCCTGAACCGCGCAGCATCGGTCCGCTGAAGCCCTTCTGCAAGGCGCGTTCCGGGCTGACGACACCGATGCCGACAGTGCGCTGCTTCCAGATTCGATTGTCCGTTAGCAGGGTATGGTACTCACTCACATACACTGGGAAACGGTTGGTGAAATCTTCGAGGAAATCCAGAAGAGAACCGCTACGAGCCTCATTCAGTTCCTTAACCGTCTGGGCGTTCTTGAACTTGTTTTCCTTGTACTTCGGCATCTGATCAGGCAGATCACGATAGACGCCGCCGGGCCGATAGTAAGCCCCGTGCATGCGTATGCCAGTCAGCGCCTCGAGCACGTCGAAGATATCCTCTCGCTCGCGGAAGGTGTAGAGCACCATGGTCATGGCGCCGATATCCAGAGCGTGGGTGCCGATACTGAGAAGGTGGTTCAGGATGCGCGACATCTCGTCGATCATGACCCGTATGTACTGGGCCCGGATCGGCACCTCGACGCCGAGCAAACGCTCCACCGCCAGACAGTAGGCGTGTTCGCTGGGTATCATGGACGTGTAGTCAAGGCGATCGAGAAAGGGCAGCGACTGCAACCAGGTGCGCGATTCCGCCAGTTTCTCGGTGCCGCGATGCAACAGGCCGATGTGCGGGTCGGCACGTACAATGACCTCGCCATCGAGTTCCAGCACCAAACGCAATACGCCGTGGGCTGCCGGATGCTGGGGTCCGAAGTTGATGGTGTAATTCTTGATGTCAGCCACGGCTATCGCCTTTTCCGTAGCCTTCTTCGCGGACGATGCGCGGCGTTACTTCGCGCGGCTCGATGGTAATCGGCTGATAAACCACGCGCTTCTGCTCCGGGTCATAACGCATTTCGACATAACCCGAAACCGGGAAATCCTTGCGGTAAGGATGGCCGACGAAGCCGTAGTCGGTCAGGAGGCGACGCAGATCGACATGGCCCTCGAAATGAATGCCAAATAGATCAAAGGCTTCGCGTTCGTACCAGTTGGCACTATTCCAGATATCCATGACTGAGGCCACAACTGGAAACTCGTCGTCTACCGCGAAAACCTTAACGGTCAAACGCCAGTTATGCGTGATCGACAGCAACTGGCTGACAGCTGCATAGCGCTTGCCCTGATAGCCAGTGAATTGGGAATAATCGATGCCGCCGAGGTCCATAAGCTGCTCAAACCGCAGCGCAGGATCGTCGCGCAACTGCCGTGCTACGTCGAGGTAGTTATCGGCCAATACAACGACAGTGACCTGACCCAGCGCCAGCACAGGCTCGCCGATACGATCACCGAAGCTTTCCTTCAGTTGCCGGCACAGACGTTCCAGTTTAGCGCTCATGAAATAGGTTTATAGAAGTCAGCGAGCGATGGTGGTGGTACGTCGAATCTTGCTTTGCAACTGGATCAGACCATACAGCAACGCCTCGGCGGTCGGCGGACAGCCGGGCACATAGACGTCGACTGGCACGATGCGGTCCACGCCACGCACCACTGAATACGAGTAGTGATAATAGCCACCGCCATTGGCACATGAACCCATGGACAACACCCAGCGCGGCTCAGCCATCTGGTCATAAACTTTGCGCAGGGCCGGTGCCATCTTGTTGGTTAGCGTGCCTGCGACGATCATTACATCAGACTGGCGCGGACTCGGCCGAAAGACAATACCAAAGCGGTCAAGGTCATACCGTGAACATCCCGTGTGAATCATTTCGATGGCGCAGCAGGCCAGACCAAACGTCATAGGCCACATCGAACCGGTACGCGTCCAGTTGATGATTTTGTCCAGCGACGTGGTGACGAATCCTTCCTGCAGAATGCCTTCGATACTCATGCGCTGGAATCCTTGATCATGTTCATTCCCAATCCAGCGCACCTTTGGCCCACGCATAAACGTAGCCCACGACGAGGATACCGATAAACACGAACATCTCGACGAAACCGAACATCTTGACCGCCTCGGTATTGACGATTTCCTTGAAGATCGCTGCCCAAGGAAAAAGAAAAGCGATTTCGAGGTCGAACAAGATGAAGAGAATGGCGATCAAGTAATAACGCACATCAAACTTCATGCGCGCATCTTCAAAAGGAGCGAAGCCGCACTCGAAAGCAGAAAGTTTTTCGCTATTCGGACGATGGGGCGCAACCAAGTAACCGAGCAGGATAGGCATGCACCCGAAGACGAGGCCTACTGCAACGAAGACGAGAATCGGAAAGTAATTATCCAGCATTTTGGCGGCAGTGCCACTTTACTCGTTATTGTTGACCGGCAAATCCGCTATTTCCTGCGAGACAACCGGTGCTCAAATACCTTACCTTGCTACTTTTCCATTGCCAAATTTCTTGGTGCCGTCGGTGAGACTCGAACTCACACAGCTTTCGCCACTACCCCCTCAAGATAGCGTGTCTACCAATTTCACCACGACGGCATAGCGCTCCTGCGCGAGTGGCGCAAATTATATATCAAGCAATTGACTCGGTCGTGCATCGCAACAAAAAAATCTATCGGACAACTCTTCAGCGATCTATTTCGGAATGTCCTTGGCCTTTGAATCAGGCACTGCCGGCATCTGAACGGGAACAGCGGGAGCCGTTTGCGTGGGAGCCGAATCCATGACGCTGCCCGACACCTTGGGGCGCGACGTTGCAATATAGGAAAGTCCCAGACTGGTCACAAAAAATACCGCCGCAAGAACTGCTGTCACGCGCGACAAGAAATTGGCGGAGCCCGTGGCGCCGAACAGGCTGCCGGAGGCGCCGCTACCGAAAGCCGCACCCATGTCGGCACCCTTGCCATGCTGGAGCAGCACGAAGCCGATAACGCTGAGCCCGGCGATGATATGCACGGTCAAGATTACGGTATGCAATAAATCCATGAGAACCTCTTCAGAATATGTTCAGGCTGCAGCGCAAATGGCGAGAAAGTCAGCCGCCACCAATGAAGCGCCGCCAATAAGACCGCCGTCGATGTCATGTTGGCCGAAAAGCTCAGCCGCGTTGTTGGCCTTGACACTGCCACCATACAGAATGCGCAACCCTGCAGCAGTATCGGCACTGTCGCGCGCAAACCGCGCGCGAATCAGGGCATGAACCTCCTGCGCCTGCGCCGGCGACGCGGTGCGCCCGGTGCCAATCGCCCATACCGGCTCGTAGGCCACCACTGCACGAGTAAAGGCGGCAATGCCGGTATCGGCAAGCACGGCATCGATCTGCCGCGTGACCACCTCAGCGGTGATACCACCCTCGCGCTCGGCGAGCGACTCGCCCACACAAAGCACCGGCGTCAGTCCAGCCCTTAGCGCTGCGGCAAACTTGGCGGCAACCGTGGCGTCTGTATCGCCGAAAAATGAGCGGCGTTCGGAGTGACCCACCAAGACGTAACGGCAACCGAAATCCACCAGCATCGCTCCGCTCACTTCGCCGGTCCAGGCCCCCTGCACATGCTCGGAAACATCCTGCGCACCCCAGGCTATGACGCTGCCATCAAGCACCGCACGCGCTTGCTCGAGATAAGGATAAGGCACGCACAGGGCAATGTCCGCCCGGCCTCCGGCGCCATTGCGAACGGAATGCAGCAGCCCCAGGTTGGTAGCGAGGCTGCCATGCATTTTCCAGTTTCCGGCAACAAGTTTGGTACGCATGGCGACACAAGAACGTTAATAGGCGAAGCAGATGATTATAACGGCTGCGTCGGGCAATTGCCAGACAGACTGACCTCCATCAAGACACACGTCATGTCTCCGCGAGCCACTTGATTATTGTGAGTTTCGTCTCTCACTCACCCCTCATTTGACAAAAATCAACAAGAAGCCCTGAAAAACGTCGACAATGCCGGCCCGAGACCAACGTTACCTCATGGATGGGCTTAATGGACACGATAACAACTGATGTTGCAATCATAGGTGCCGGAGGAGCGGGTCTACGTGCCGCCATCGCCTTGGCTGAGACTGACCCCAAGTTGCGCATTGCCTTGATCTCCAAGGTATATCCAATGCGCAGTCATACCTGTGCTGCCGAAGGCGGCGCTGCCGGGGTGATCAAATCCGATGACAGCTTCGATCTCCACTTCGACGATACAGTGGGCGGCGGCGATTGGATGTCCGACCAGGACTGCGTCGAATACTTTGTGCACGAAGCCCCCAAGGAACTTCTGCAACTGGAACATTGGGGCTGCCCCTGGAACCGCGAAGCGGATGGCTCGGTGGCGGTTCGTCCCTTCGGCGGAATGAAGAAAAAGCGGACATGGTTCGCTGCCGACAAGTCGGGCTTCCATATTCTGCACACCCTGTTCCAGACCTCGTTGCAGTTTCCTTCGATCACCCGCTACGATGAATACTACGCGCTCGACCTGCTGGTCGACGATGGCCGTTGCCAGGGCGTGACCGCCATGGAGATGCGCAGCGGCCAGCTGCGTCAATTCCATGCCAAGTCGGTAATCATTGCCGGCGGTGGCGCCGGCCGCATGTTCCCCTTCTCCACCAACGGCGCAATCAAGACCGGCGATGGCATGGCCATGGCCTACCGCGCCGGGGCGCCATTGAAAGACATGGAGTTCGTCCAGTACCACCCAACCGGCCTGCCCAACACGGGCAGCCTGCTGACGGAAGCCTGTCGCGGTGAAGGCGGCATTCTGGTCAACAAGAACGGCCGCCGCTTCCTGCAGGACTACGGCATGGGTCCCGAGACGCCGGTTGGGAAACCGCAGCTCAAGACCATGGAACTCGGCCCGCGCGACCGCGTCAGCCAGTCCATCTGGCACGAAATTCAAAAAGGCAATGCGGTGTCGACCCAATGGGGCGATTGCGTGCTGCTCGACATGCGCCACCTCGGCGAAAAGATGATCAACGAGCGCCTGCCCCTGGTGCGCGAGTTGTGCGCGAGCTACCTTCAGGTGGATATCGTCAAGGATCCGGTGCCGATCCGCCCCGTGGTGCACTACATGATGGGTGGCATTTCCACCAATACGAAGGCGGCCACCCCCCTGCCCGGCCTGTTCGCCGCCGGCGAGTGCGCCTGCGTCAGCCTGAACGGCGCCAATCGCCTGGGATCGAATTCGCTGGTTGAGTTGCTGGTGTTCGGTCACCGCGCCGCCCTTTCCGCTATCGAGTACATCCAGGGCCTGCCGGCGGCCAAGACGGCGGCACTGAATGCCCGCGCCGAGGAAACCCAGTCGCGCATCCGCGAACTATTATCGCGCACTGACGGCACCGAATCGATGTCGGGCATGCGCAAGGAAATGATGGATACGATGGAAAAGAACGTCGGCATCTACCGCACCGAAGAAGGCCTGCAGGAAGGCGTCAGCAAGATTCACGAACTGCGCCAGCGCTATCAGCGCGTCATCCTCACCGACAGAACCAACGTCTACAACACCGACCTGTTCCAGGTGCTCGAACTCGGCTCCATGCTCGACTGTGCCGAAGCAGTTACCGTAGGCGCCCTGGCCCGCAAGGAATCGCGCGGCTCGCACCAGCGTCTGGATTTCGTCGAGCGCGACGACAAGAAATTCCTGTGCCACACGATGGTCCATCACCAGGGCCTGGATGTTCCACGTGTTGACTATCTTGACGTGGTGATCACCAAATCCCCGCCGGGCGTGCGCGATTACTCTGGAGATCACAAATGACACAAGTGACGCAATTGAAAGAGCGCCTTGTCCAGCTGGAAGTCCTCCGCTACAACCCGGACACGGACACCGAAGCCTACTTCCAGCGCTATGAAGTAACCTGCTACGAGGAATGGGTAGTGCTTGACGCCCTGAACAAGGTCAAGGCAGACATCGACCCCACACTCAATTTCCGCTGGTCCTGTCATATGGCCGTATGCGGTAGCTGCGGCATGATGATCAATGGCGAACCGAAGCTTTCCTGCCACACCTTCCTGCGCGATTACGAAGGCGTGATCCGGGTCGAGCCGCTGGCCCATTTCCCCATCGAGCGCGATCTGGTCACAGCACCCGACGACTTCATGGAGAAGCTGAAGCGCGTCAAGCCCTACCTCATTCCGAAAGAAGCAAAGCCCATCAGCGAGGGCGAGTACAAGCAGACCCCCGCGCAACTGATGAAATTCCGTCAGTACTCGATGTGCATCAACTGCATGTTGTGCTACGCCGCCTGTCCGGAATATGGACTGTCACCGGACTTCATCGGCCCAGCGGCGCTGACGCTTGCCCATCGCTACAATCAGGATTCACGGGACGGAGGCCGCATGGAGCGCCAGGAAGTAGTCGCCACTCATGAAGGCGTGTGGGAATGCACCTTCGTCGGCGCCTGTTCCGAAGCCTGCCCGGCTCACGTCGATCCGGCTAGCGCGTTGCAGCAGATGAAGATAACCAGTTCAATCGACTGGATTGTCGAGCATCTGATTCCAGGAGGAAAGAAATGAGCCGCAGACCCTTAGTTCGCGAAGTTCCACCGACCTCCTGGTACTTCCGCCATCCACTCTACTTGCGCTATATGTCGCGCGAGATCACCTGCATTTTTGTCGCCGCCTACTGCGTGCTGCTGGTGGTCGGCCTGCAACGCCTTTCCTCCGGTCCTGCAGCCTGGGAAGCCTTCCTGCTGAGTCTGAAGAGCGCCGATTCGATCGTGTTTCACTTGCTGGCCCTGGCCGCCTCGGTGTATCACGCCGGCACCTGGTTCGGCGCCACGCACAAGGCCATGCCGATCCAAATCGGCGAGGACTTCGTGCAGCCTAACGTGATCTCCGGTGCGCACTATGTCGTCTGGGTAGTGCTTTCATTAGTCATCCTCTTTCTTGCGGGAGTGTTCTGACCATGGCCAAGTCACACAAACCTGTCGTCTGGTTCCCGTTCGCCGCAGGCGGCACAGTCATCGCGTTTTTTATCCCGGTAATCGTCGTCCTCACCTTCATGGCCGCGCTCGGTCATATCCCTCCCGGGCTCAGCTACGAAAGGATGCATGCCTTCGCTGGCAGCGGCCTCGGAAAACTGATCATTTTTGGCGTAATTTCCCTGTCGCTCTGGAGTTCGGCGCATCGCCTGCGCTGCACCTGCTTCGACTTCGGCCTGCGTGCCGACGGGCTGGTGGCAACGGTGCTGTATATTGCTGCAATCGCATGCAGCCTTGCAGCTGCCGTGTTCCTGCTGCGCATCTGAATCCGGATCGCATAAAGCAGAAGCGCTCCACTGACCGAAGGAATAGACAATAATGGCGCCACCACCACTGGCCTCGCGGGAGGCAGTACGCAAAGAACGTTTCAGTGATGTCTGGAGCAATGATCTGAACGATGTCTTTGCCGACGTCGCGCCCTATTACGACCGCGCCAACAACATCGCCGCTCTGGGACAGTTCGGCAATTTCCTCCGGCGCTTCATGCAATTGGTGGATTTGAAGCCGAATCAGAAGGTGTTGGATGTCTGCGCCGGCACCAACGCCATCGGTATCGCCCTGCTCAAACGCGAACCGACGCTCGATGTGCATGCCATGGATCGCAGCGTCGCCATGCAGACCGTCGGCCAACAACGCGCCGCTGCCCAGGGTTTCAAGATCAAGAGCACCATCGGCGATGTGCACACGCTGCCCTTCCCCGACAATCATTTCGACGTCGTCACGCTGCAGTTTGCTTCGCGCCACCTGCGGGTACGAGAGGTGTTCAGCGAGATCCTGCGCGTTCTCAAGCCCGGCGGGCACTTTCATCATTCCGACATGCTGCGTCCGCGCAATGTGATCGTGAAGAACCTCTATTACACCTATCTGCGTGCCTGCCTCGGATTGACCGGCCTGATAGTCGGTAGCGGGCCGGCGGCGGTCAAGGCCAAGCAGTACTTCCTCGATGCCCTGGAAATGTTCTACACCGCAGAAGAGCTTTCGATCTTGCTGCGCGAACTGGGTTACATCAATGTGACCGTGGATAAAGTTTTTCACGGCATGCTCGGTTTCCATCGCGCCGTGAAACCTGCCAAGACCTGACGCCGCAGGCATGACGCAAGCGGCGTGAAGAAGGCGCATTCTCTCGCCAGACTCAACGGCCGGATTCTCAATGTCTTCAGCCAGCGCACCACCGCCGCACTGCGTGCCGCACTGCCTCTGCGCCTTGCCTTGCCGCACCTGGAACCGATCCTTGCACTGAACGTCACCAAGGAAGTATCCAAGGACACGCTGGTGATCCTGCGCGCCTTTGAGCTGGCCGCCGAATGTACGGCAGCTGGGACTGATGTCCTGCCGCAACTGCTCCTTGCGACGAAGGAAATCGACCGGATGTTTCTCGCCCGTGTTGGTACCTTCCCGGTCGGCATCGTCATTCGCTACGAGGAAGTCACTCCCATTCGCGCCCGACGCATCAAGTTGCTCTACGATGCCGCACTGAAAATACTGGCTCCGCGCGAAGGCAAATCACGACTCCGCGGCGCCATGCACGCAACCTTCTCGCGGGAAGAATTCGGGCAACTACTCTATGAACTGTTTCGGCTTTATGCCGAAGAGACCCGGTCTTTGAGCCGCTCGGTGCGCTTGCCGAGACTGCTGGTGCCCCTGCGCGAACGGATCGCGCAGGAGTTATTCAATGTCATGCTCCGCGTCGCACGACCGCTGGCGGTGGAGATTGCCGCGATTGCGTACCACCCTGTGGTGCCAGCCGCAAGCGAGTGAAGACGCCAGCGATCAGCCAGTAAATATTCCCCGGCAAAGCAGGGGGATTTGAATTGCGGACTGAAAGTCTGGGATACGCATCGGCTGAAAGATGTGTCTTACCCGGCTTCCATTTTGAAGCCATCGTTAGCCCAGGCCCAGCATTTCCGCCGCATGGCGACGCGTGGTTTCCGTAATTTTCTCGCCGCCCAGCATGCGCGCAATTTCGCCGATGCGAGAGTCCCCGTCAAGTGCGCTGACCGAGGAGGTTGTCGCGCCGTCGCGCGTTTCCTTGGCGATTGACCATTGCCAGTCGGCCTGCGCCGCCACCTGGGGCAGGTGAGTAACGCACAGCACCTGCCGGCTCCGGCCCAACTCACGCAGCATGCGGCCAACAATTTCGGCGACGCGTCCACCGATGCCAACATCCACTTCGTCAAAAATCAGGGTCCCAGCCGGATTAGCCTGACTGGCGATAACCTGCAAGGCCAGGCCAATACGCGAGAGCTCGCCCCCGGAAGCCACCTTGGCCAGAGCCCGCATCGGCTGACCAGCATTCGCCGAAACGCGAAATTCTATAG
>Ga0194060_10003678_pt1 | contig 10784 bp, 10 predicted proteins | sample SepL225m_MetaG_FD_163427 | JGI IMG/M metagenome (GOLD analysis project Ga0194060, IMG submission 163427) | Anoxic zone freshwater microbial communities from boreal shield lake in IISD Experimental Lakes Area, Ontario, Canada - Sep2016-L222-5m | ecosystem: Environmental > Aquatic > Freshwater >... | reverse complement strand
TACATAGTGCGACCGCTGCGGGGATTTTGGCTTATAGGGCGTTCCTATATTATTGCGCGATGCCAACACTCAGCCACATGCTTTGGTTTAATGACCAAGCCGAAGAAGCCGTCAACCTGTATACAAATCTTTTTGAGAATTCGAAAATACTCAACACATCACGGGGTCCAGATGGTGGCGTATTTACAATCGAGTTTGAACTCTTGGGTTCGAAATACACCGCCCTTAACGGTGGGGATATGTTCAAATTTACGGAAGCATTTTCGATTTTCATTTCATGTGTAGATCAAGCCGAAGTTGATAAGTATTGGGATGCATTAACTGCTGATGGTGGCAGCCCAGGAAGATGCGGATGGTTGAAGGATAAATTCGGTCTGTCTTGGCAGATCATTCCGAAACAATTGGGTGAATGCCTCAGTAATCCAGACTCTGCAAAAGCTCAGGCAGCAATGGAGGCGATGATGGGAATGTCCAAGCTGATAGTGAGTGAACTAGAAGCAGCAGTTAAGTAAATCCGGGTTACAGAGCAGTTCTTCTTTTATCGCTTTAATTGAAGCGCTGTGGTGATGCAAGCGATGATGAAGATTCCAAGTGCGGCGCCGAAATCTGCGACTTTATGCTTTCGTGAGAAGTGGGTGAATAAAGCGCCTGCGAAGTAGAGCACAAGGCATGCAGAAGAAAGTAGTCCAAGCGATTTGTTCCAAATACCGGCGATGATTCCTAGTCCGCCCGCGATTTCTAAGAATGCAAGTACTGGGATCTGATTTGGCTTAACGCCAACTTTAGCCATCGCTGCCATGACATCTGGAACTTTTTTAAGTTTTGAAATAGCAGATCCAATGGCGGCAAATGCAAGAAGAGCTCCGAATATGTCGAGTGCGATTTTCATTATTTATCTACTTTCTTATTGAGGGGGTGGTGTTCTTTCATGTGATTGGAGATTGCTTCAGATATTTCAATCAAAGATTTCATCTGAGCCTGTGTAAGCACATCACTGAAGCAATGATTGATTTCTTTTGATTGCAGGGGAATTGCTTCCTCGGCAATTCTTTTTCCCTTAGCTGTGATGGAGACATCAAAGCAGCGAGAATCTTTAACATTTACAGTTTTCTTAACTAAGCCAGCATCATTCATTCGCGATATTTGATGCGACATCCGACTAATTTCCCAACCAAGGCCTGTTGCCAACCGATTGAGATTTACTGAAGGTGCAGCAAGTTCAGAGAGTGCAACTAATACGACATATTCAGCACCTGATATTCCTGAATGATTAGTTACTTGGCGACCAAGGTGAGGAAGAAGGCTGGTTCCGATTTTATGGAATGCGCGCCATGCCTTCGAATCGAGATCTTTCATACCTTTTTGTGTCACACGCGAAGTAAATCAGATATAGTTGATATGTCAAGTAATAACGACTCACAGAATTTAGGTCTCAAATGAATAGTTATGTGGTCGTCAAAGTGTTTCCAACCACTCCACCAGCTGGAGTGACTACTTCGGGCTTATAGGGTGGTTCTCCATCAAAATTCTTGCCCAAAAAAGAAATAAATTCACTCTCTCGTCACCTTTATCAGTGTTTTAAATCCAATATTTGTGTTGAGATAAATTCATGAAGCGCGTCCTTGTTGTCGGTGGTGGAATTATCGGAACCATGCATGCCGTGCTCGCCGTAGAAAAAGGATTTGCCGTAACTCACCTCGAGCGTGATATGAAACCTCAATCAGCCTCTGTTCGAAATTTTGGACTTGTCTGGGTAAGTGGTCGACTTGCTGGACCAGAACTTGATCTTGCACTTAGAGCGCGTGAGTTATGGGGTTCAATCGGCTCTCGCGCTCACATTGGTTTTCGTGCGAATGGATCATTAACCATCGCGCAAACAGAAGAAGAATTCATCGTTGTTCAAGAGGCTGCTGGTATGTCAGATGCCCAAAAGCGTGGATTTAAAGTTCTGAATAAAAAAGAAACTAACGCCGTAGAACCTGAGCTTGCAGGTAATTATGTGGGTGCATTGCAGTGCACTATGGATGCTGCGGTGGAGCCGTCATTACTTCTAGATGGTTTACGAAATTACTTGAAGAGCTTTTCTGAATACACATGGGTTCCAAACTTTGAAGCAGTCGATTTCTTCCATGATGAAAATGGAAATCACCTTACAGATCTTGCTGGGAAAAAATATTCAGGTGATTATCTAGCCATCTGTGCTGGTGCAGCTCATAAGGGATTCATCGAAGAATTCCTTGATAAGGCCCCTTTGCGCAAAGTTCGATTGCAGATGGCTTCAACTGCACCTCTTGGTGCCAAACTTGGACACTCTTTAGCAGATGCAGATTCGATGCGATATTACCCAGCTTTTAGGGATCTTTCACTCGAGCTCTTAGGTGCACAATCGGAGATTGCGGCACAATACAAAATGCAACTTCTGCTTGTTCAACGCAACGATGGATCAATGACCATCGGTGACACTCACGAATACATTGAGCCATTTACCCACGAAATTTATGAGGCACCATATGACCATCTTTATGGGGTAATGAATAATATATTCGGCCGCACACTACCTAGAATTGAAAAGCGGTGGGACGGTGTTTATAGCCAAAGCACGAGTGATGAAATTTACGTGCGCAGAGAGATTGCTCCTGGAGCTCATATAGTCACTGGAGGAGGCGGGCGTGGAAATACTCTTTCACCGGCAATCGCAGAGGAGACGGTTAATCAATGGACACTGTAACCAGAAAGAAAATTAGAATGGCAATCTTTGATGTTGCAGGAACAACTGCCCACGATGGCGGGTTGGTTGTTCAGGCTTTTGAGAATGCGATGATCGCGATGGGATTTATACATAGATCCCCTGAATTAAATCAGATGGTTGCCTATGTTAATTCAACAATGGGACAGCGCAAGATTGATGTCTTTATGCATTTGTGTGAGGGCGATTCTGTAAAGGCTAATGATGCACACGATCGTTTTGTAGAAAGTTATATTGGGCTTGTAAAGGCTGGACAACTTCAGGAATTTGATGGAGTCACTAATTTATTTGACCAACTACGTGAGGATGGGATCGCAGTTGGAATCACGACTGGTTTTCCTCGTGACATTTTAGATAGCGTTATTGATGGCTTGGAGTGGGCCACACACATAGATTTTTCAGTGGCAGCATCAGAGGTTGCCCAAGGCCGTCCAGCTCCCGACATGATTTTTCGTTGTATCGAACTTTACAATCGGCAGTTCATCGCAGAAATATCGCCGGCAGACATCGCTGTCATTGGAGATACTGAGTCTGATATGCAAGCCGGCCTCAATGCAGGGGCTTTGATTATTGCAGGAGTTTGTACTGGTGCCCACGGTTCAGAACAACTCTTACGTGCGGGGGCTACGCACATGCTCGGCGCGGCAGTTGAACTACGCACCATTTGTTAACTTTGCTTTCATCTATTTCCTCCATGTTAGCCACCTGAATTCAAACTTTCTGAGATTTAGTTCGCTTACCAAATCCTTAAGGGGGATATATGCGTAAGCGTCTACTCACTGGAGTTATCGCAGCCATAATGGCAGCGGCTTCATTGGTTGCAACATCATCATCAGCACAAGCAGCAAAAATCGACTACACAAAGTGCACAGATCTTAAGTCTTGCGGTGGCATGGATGCACTTGTTAAGGCAGCACAAAAGGAAGGCAAGCTCAACGTCATCACACTTCCTCGTGACTGGGCAAATTACGGCGAAGCTATGGATCTTTTCTCCAAGGCTTTCGGTATAAAGATTTCAGATGACAATCCAGACGGATCATCTGCTTATGAAATTCAGACAGTAAAGACAGCTCCAGCATCAAAGGTTCCAGATGCAGTGGACGTCGGTATCACTTACGGTGCAGATAACGCAAACCTTTTCGCTCCATACAAGGTTGTGAATTGGAATAGCATCACTCCGACATATAAGGATCCAGCAGGACGCTGGTACGGTGACTATGCAGGTGTGATTGCACTTTCTTATGACACTTCAATTGCTAAGGCTCCTAAGTCATTTAACGATCTTAAGGATCCAGCATTCAAGAACATGGTCGCAATCGGTGGAGATCCATCAGGTGCCCAGGAAGCATTAATGTCAGTCTTTGCAGCGAACTTGGCTAATGGTGGAACAACTGCAAATGTCCAAAAGGGTATTGACTACTTTTCTTCAATGAAGTCCTCAGGCAACTTCGTTACAGCGTTGGCAAATGGTCAGAACTTTCTTGCTGGTGCATACAAGGTCTCATTCTCATGGTCATTCAACGGTCCTGGAGCTGTAGCTACAGCTGCTAAGGCCGGAAAGACCGTCAAGTATGTCATTCCTTCAGATGCAGTCATCAAGGGAACTCCATACATCATGGCAATCCCATTCAACGCACCACACCCAGCAGCGGCTCGTCTTTGGACAGAGTTCCTGTATTCAATCAACAAAGGCAAGAGTTCAATGAACCTTGGATCAACCAAAGGCATGACTGGTTCAAAGATTTTTGCAGCAATCAATGGCGGACAGAATGTCTGGATTGCGGGTGGTGCACTTCCAATCCTGTACGACTTAATGGTTACCAAGAAGACAAATGCAACTGCTCCAGCTGGATATGAAATTCCAGCAGGCGCAAAGATCATTACACCTACACCAGCCGAACAGGATGCAGCAAAGACTCTCCTTAAGGCACAGTGGCCAGCTATCGCTGGTAACTAAGTACTAGCAATAGTTACTTACTAGAAGAACATAAATGGGAGTAGTGAAAGCACCGTCTCGAGTTCGCTCGAGGGCCCGAGTGGCAGGCGTGCTTCCACTACTTCCATTCTTCTTTTTTACCTCCTTCTTTCTCCTATGGCCTGTTGTTGCTGTAACACTTCGGAGTTTTCACGGGAATAAGAACGAATGGACACTTGCGAATTACCGTCCAATTCTTAAGTCAGGCCCGTACTTTCACGCATTTGTGGTTTCAATCAAACTCTCTCTCGTCACATCAATAATCGGCTCACTCGTTGGTGCCTTCTTTGCATATGTCATTGTTAAGTACGCCCATGGAAAATTCGGAGCTGTCATTGATTCAATCTCAGCGGTGTTTGCTAATTCTGGTGGTGTCCCACTTGCATTTATGTTTGTTGCAGCATTCGGAGTCGAAGGAATTGTCACCACTAAGTTAAAATCACTCGGCTGGGACATCTACGCTGGTCATTTCACAATCTTCTCCTTTACTGGAGTTGTGATGGTCTACTCTTTTTTCCAGATTCCGCTGATGGTTCTTGTTTTTAAACCAGCTATTGCTGGATTGCGACGTGAGTGGGAAGAAGCAAGTACTACCCTCGGAGCATCGTCACTCACTTATTGGCGTCGAGTTTGCATCCCAATCCTCTTTCCACCATTTATCGGAGCTTTCTTCCTATTATTCGCAGGCGGTTTCTCAGCATATGCAACAGCTCGCGCACTCACAGTCGGAACAGTTCCGCTCGTACCCATCATTATCGGCACTTTGGTGGATGGAAATGTAATTTCAGATCAAGAAAATCTTGGCGATGCACTCGCAGTAGGAATGATCGTTGTTGCGACAATCGCCATGGTGGGATATATCTGGGCGCAGCGTAAAGCAGCGAAGTGGCGCAGTTCATGAAGAAGTTCACTTTGAAGTGGCCCTTAATCATCATTTCTTCTAGCTTTGCATTCTTGACCTTTGTCGTTCCTCTTTATGGAGCTGCTGTTTATAGTTTTAAAGGCGTTGGCGGAAAGGGTCATTCCTGGGTTAACTATCAATGGCTAATTCACGCCGATGGCTTTTACCTCAATCTCTTTACATCATTGAAACTAGCTGTTCTCTCGGGGGTACTTAATCTCCTTTTGATGGTTCCAACAATGGTTTATCTCAATCTCAAGGGCCAGAAATTTAAATCACTTGTCGATTTTCTCTGCATTCTTCCTTTGATCATTCCAGTTGTCTCCTTAGCAATTGGTGCACAAGTTGCGATGCCAGATTTTCTGCAGAATACAGAGTACGAATTGGTTTTCTTTTTTGTAATCATTGCGCTTCCATATACATATCGTGCACTGGATACTTCCCTGCAAACAGTAGCCTTGAAAACCTTAGTAGAAGCCTCGAGAAGCTTGGGTGCTTCATGGACGCGCACAATTATCCGTGTCATTGTTCCAGCGATCCGCAGTGGAATTACCGGCGCACTTTTTTTGACATTTGCACTTTCGATTGGCGAGTTCACAATCACATCTCTCTTGCATTGGGAGACATTTCCGACGTGGACTGTAGTCGCAGCGCAACAGAATATTCTGGGAGCAATTGCAATCTCTGTCTTTAGCTTTGTTGGCGCAATCGCGCTCTTATCAACTATTGCACTCTTTTCTAAGAAAGGTGCGCGACAAGTAAAGGTGGACCAATGAGCAAAAAAGATCGCGTTAGTAGCACGCTTGAATTGCGTGGAGTCAGTCGCCATTTCGGGCCAGTAAAAGCATTAGACGGACTTGATCTAACTGTTGCACCTGGCGAACTTGTTGCGCTTTTAGGACCATCAGGTTGCGGTAAAACAACTGCACTTCGAATTGTTGCTGGGCTAGAAGTAGCAACCGCGGGCGAGCTACTTGTGAATGGCGATAAATACAACGAGGTTGCAGCTAATGCTCGCGACATGGGCATGGTATTTCAGTCGTACTCACTATTTCCAAATCTTAATGTTTCCGAGAATATCGAATACGGTCTGCGGGCACGCAAAATTGATTCGCCGCAACGAGCGAAGCGAGTTGCACAGATGCTAGAACTTGTTGCCTTAGAAAGTAAGGCAAAATCTTTTCCACACCAACTCTCTGGCGGTCAACAACAACGCGTCGCACTTGCACGTGCTTTAGCAATCGAGCCACGGGTATTACTTCTGGATGAGCCGCTCTCAGCATTAGATGCACAAGTACGTGGTCAGATTCGCGAAGAGATCCGCCGCATTCAACTTGAACTTGGAATTACAACGCTTTTTGTTACTCATGATCAAGAAGAAGCAATGACAATTGCCGATCGTGTTGGCGTCATGAATCATGGAAAGCTTGAGCAAATCGATAAGCCAATCGCTCTTTACAACACTCCTGCAACACCATTCGTTGCTTCATTCGTAGGATTAGCGAATCGGATTCCTGCAGAAATCATTGAAAATGGTATGGCTAAGGTTTTCAATCAAAAAGTAAAAATATTTGTAACCGGAGAGAATTTTTCTACAGGTGAAAAAGTTAATCTGATTATTCGCCCGGAATCACTTGAGTTGGTGAGTGAAAGTGATGATGAAGCCGTTCGAGGCATTGTTGCTCTAAAGTCATTTCTAGGCCCTATGACAAAGATTGGTATTGCTGTTGAAGGTGCCCCACTTATCCATCTCAATATTGCAAGTCGCGACGTACGCAAGGTTGAGATTGGTGACAAAATCGTTTTTAAGATTTCAAGTGATGAAGTAATGGCAGAACGTGTCTGACTCGCGTGACCAAAGGATTATTCGCGGTGAAGCTAATGAACTTGGTTGGGTTAATCTTGAGTTAGCAAAAGGTGAAGCACTTATTGGAGATGCACCTTCCGAAGCGGCGCAATCATTGCTTACATTTATTCACATATCAGATCTTCACATCTGTGATGCGCAATCTCCGGCTCGTATCGAATTAACAGATCGATTTGCAGATCCTCATAATCCGATGTCAGAAATGATTCCATTTGTTGGCGCATATAGGGCCCAAGAAATCCTTACGACTCAGACTTTAGAGTCAATGGTCCGTACTGTTAATTCAATCAAACACGGTATCCACTCAGATCGTCCGGTCGATTTTGTTATTGCAACTGGTGATGTAACTGATAATGCACAAGCCAATGAACTTGATTGGTACTTCACTCTTATGGATGGAGGATTAATTCATCCAGATAGTGGAGATAAAAATCGGTGGGAAGGCGTTGCACAGAACGACCCGCAGAAGTATGACCGCTCATACTGGAATCCAGAAGGAACACCACCAGGATGCGAAGATGATTTTCCACGCTCACTTTATGGATTTCCAACTGTGCCAGGACTAACGCATGCGCTTCGACAACCATTTAATGCATCTGGCCTAGCGCATAAATGGTTTGCAACTCATGGAAATCATGACGCGCTTTTGCAAGGCACGGTTCCACCTAATCCTGAACTTTTGGAGATTGCTACAGGTGAAAAGCGTCTAGTAGCTCTTTCTCCCGACGTAGATCTCACTGCTGTATTTGGTGGTTGGTCCATGGTTGGACCAACAAGTTTCGCAAGTCCTGCGGGAGGAACTTTCCGTGAGCAGATTGCAGAACCACTTCGCCGTTTTAATGCTCCATCAGATTGGGCTCGGATGCATTTAACGTGCAGCGATCAAGACCATGATGGTCACGGTCTTACTCAAGAGAATGCAGATAACGGTACGAAATATTGGTATCGCGATCTTGGAGAGTTCCGTTTGATTTCACTTGATACGGTCAATATTCATGGTGGTTGGCAGGGATCAATTGATGAGATTCAATTCCAATGGCTAAAGAATTTGCTCAACGAATCTAATGACATGCAGGTCATACTCTTTTCGCATCATCCACTGCACAGCCTCTTTAATGATTACGCACCATCAGGCGCACACCGCCAAGTTGCGCGCGAAGAAGTAGAAGAAGAGCTGCTTCAACATAAGCAGATTATCGCCTGGTTTGCAGGGCACGATCATGACAATCGTGTTCGCTACATTGGAACTGAAGGGGTTAATGGCTTTTGGCATGTCATGACATCGTCATTGATTGACTGGCCTCAACAAGGGCGAATCGTTGAAATACTTCGTGATGGAAATGATTTGATTATTGCGACTTCGGTCATCGATCACGATAGTCCAATCGAGATGCAGAAAGCCATTTCAAACATTAATGATCCAACCAATCTCGCGGGGTTATCACGAATTCTTTCCGCTAATCATTGGCAGAGGCGAAAGCACAATGAATTTTTCAATGATCTAGCCGCGGGTGAACCGACGGACCGGAATCGATATTTACGACTTCCATTTAATTCATTTGAAAATTAACTCCCCGTGTCAATAAGAATTCATCTGTCGTAAGTTAGGCTCCTCCAATGACTTCACAGACTTCTGTTAATAAATACCGTTGGCTAATTTTAGGAATTGTCTTAGCGGCAGAGATTATGGATCTTCTTGATTCAACGATTGTTAATGTTGCTGGTCCTTCTCTCAAAGAAAAACTCGGCGCCTCACCATCTGCACTCCAGTGGGTTATTGGTGGATACACGCTTACTCTGGGCGCTGGCCTGGTCTTAGGCGGACGTCTTGCTGATCGATACTCTCGTCGCAATATTTTCTTGCTGGGTCTTGCTAGCTTTACAGTGACGTCGCTGCTGTGTGCAATCGCACCAAATATCGAAGCACTGATTGCATTTCGTTTAATTCAAGGCTTTGCTGGCGCACTTGTACTTCCGCACGTCATTGGATTTATCCGCGATGTTTTTCCACCAGAAGAACTTGGAAAAGCTTTCGCAATTTTTGGCCCAGTCTTTGGCCTTGGCGGAATTCTTGGGCCGATTGTCGGCGGATTCATTATCGATGGCAATATCGCCTCAACTGGATGGCGAGCCGTATTCCTTGTAAATATTCCAATTGGAATTATAAATTTCGCTTTAGCTTGGAAATATCTTCCAAAGCAAGCATCGAATCATTCAATCAAGATTGATTTTTTCGGAAGTTTATTGATTATCGTTTCATCTGGCTTACTTCTTTTGCCGTTGATTCAAGGCCAGGAGGCTGGTTGGCCGCTGTGGACTTTCGCTTCTCTTGCTACTTCTTTAGTTGGTTTTATAATTTTTACGTTGCAGCAGCGTTGGGTTATTTCCCGTAATCGCAATCCTCTAGTTGATCCAGATATTTTCAAGGCTCGCACTTATAACCTGGGTCTTGCTGGCATTTTTACCTTCTTCGCAGGTTTTACTGGTGTCTACTTAATCATCACGCTATTCCTGCAAATTGGCGAGGGATACTCTGCTCGTGGTGCAGGAATTGCAAACATTGCAATCGCACTTGGCACAGCGATTGGTGGAGCACTCAGTGGAGCAGTTCTTGCAGAAAAGTTTGGAACTAGAGTCCTTCAAATTGGTGCAATTGCGCAGATAACAGGGGCAATTTTGCTCTTTGTTGCTCTTCCAGATATGCAATCATTTAACTTTTGGCACATTGCACCTGGAATGCTTGTTTCTGGTTTCGGTACGGGACTTGTCGTTGCAGCACTCTTTGATGCCATCTTGCTGGCAATAAAAGACGAACTCGTTGGTTCTGCTTCCGGTGTTCTCTCTGCTGTTCAATCGATTGGATCTTCTGTGGGTGTGGCAATCTTTGGAACTCTCTTTTTCAATCAAGTGAGTAAAGGTCAGATTGATAATGGCTTTAGACACGCATTACTTTTACAAATTGGTTTGGTGATGGGATTTCTTCTCATCACTTTCTTCCTGCCTAAGAAGGCAATGGATAACTCGGAATATGCGCATTAAAACTTTCTATTTTGGTACATTAGGGGTTTCTTCTCCTAAGAATTGGCTGCACATAAAAAAGTACAAAAATGAATCAAACTCACTTTGTTGATACTTTGCGTGCGGTTCTTAGAATTGGAGATTCTAAAAATTTCCAAGAAGTTGCTGCAATTGAAATCGCGGCTAACAGAACTAATGAGCTAATAATTACCCATTGCAGGGTATCTGTAAGCCCATAATAAACATATTTACTCAAAAACTTGCGCTGAATGATTTC
>Ga0194060_10003677_pt1 | contig 10785 bp, 8 predicted proteins | sample SepL225m_MetaG_FD_163427 | JGI IMG/M metagenome (GOLD analysis project Ga0194060, IMG submission 163427) | Anoxic zone freshwater microbial communities from boreal shield lake in IISD Experimental Lakes Area, Ontario, Canada - Sep2016-L222-5m | ecosystem: Environmental > Aquatic > Freshwater >... | reverse complement strand
GCGTTGGATTTACTACATCAATCTACCTTTTGGGATAGCAGCACTACTTATTACCTCTGCATCACTTCATATTCCAAAGGTAAAGCGCGAACATAAGATTGATTACCTTGGCGCAATACTTCTGGTGGCTGGCGTATCTTCACTGCTCCTTGGAATTTCAGTTTATGGGCCACAAGATGGTTGGAAGACCGGGAAAACCATAACTGCACTAGGAATTGCCTTGGTCTTAACTTTGGTATTTATCTATCACGAGAGCCGTGCCCAGGAACCAATTCTGCCTCTGACGCTCTTTAAGAACCACACATTTTCAGTTACCTCAATTCTTGCATTTATCATCGGTGCTGGAATGTTCGGTGCAATTGTTATGTTGCCGCTCTATCTGCAAGTTGTTAAGGGCGACTCCGCAACATCTGCTGGCTTGAAATTGATTCCATTCATGATCGGAATTGTTTCGATGTCAATTACTAGTGGAAAATTAATTTCAAAGCATGGTCACTATAAGCGCTATCCAATTATTGGCCTTGCACTTATGACTGTAGGAATCACACTTCTCTCAACGCTTACTGAAACAACACCATTCTGGAAGCTCTCAATTTATGCCGTACTAATTGGTGCTGGCCTTGGTTTTTCAATGCAGACCATCGTTATTGCGCTCCAGAACTCAGTTGAATTCAAGGATATGGGCGTCGCAACAAGTGCAAATACCTTCTTCCGTTCAATCGGTGCAACCATCGGAGTTGCGCTCTTTGGAACGGTTTATGCCAGCCGCTTGACTCATAACCTTCCGATTGAAATCGCCAAGTTAAAAGCAAGCAATCCGGCTGCTCTCGTTGGTGCCACACCTGAGAAATTCGCTGCCCTTAAAGACAATACTGCGGTTCTCAAAACCTTCACACCAGAACTTCAAGCAGGAATTGTTCATGCTTTTGTGAATTCATTCCATATGGTTTTCTTAACTGCCGCCCCAGTAACCGCAATCGGATTTATCTTCGCATTCATACTTCGCGAAACTCCACTTCGTACGGGAGCAGCGCACCACGCAGCTAAAGAAGAGGCTGCAGGCGAGGCAATTGCTTAAAAACAAAAATGTAAAAGGGCTACTACCGAGAGAAGTTTATGTTCTCGCGGTAGTGGCTTTTTTTGTTGCCCTTGGTTACGGCATGATAATTCCGGCAATCCCGCTTTTTGCTAAAACTTTCCATGTTAACAATGCGCAAATTGGTGCCATTATTTCCGCTTTTGCACTCGCCCGATTCGCGATGGGGTTACCTGCTGGAAAGTTAATTGATATCTTCGGTGAACGCAGAGTCCAAGCCACCGGTCTTTTCCTTGTCGCACTCTCAAGTTTTGCCGCTGGTATGGCCCAAAGTTATTGGCAGCTTTTACTGTTTCGCGCTCTTGGTGGCATCGGTTCAGTTATGTTCTCTGTCTCAGCAAGTTCATTGCTGATGAGATCTGTTGATGACAGCATTCGTGGTCGCGCCCAATCAACCTACAATGGTGGCTTTCTAATTGGCGGCATCGCAGGCCCTGCAGTCGGTGGCATCCTTTCACTTATCTCACTTCGTGTTCCATTCTTTGTTTACGGATTCACACTTCTTTGCGGCTCTTTTGTTACCTCATTCTTTCTATCTGAAAAAAGACTTGGCAGATCAATTAAGAATAAACAGGATCCGCAAGACCGTATCGAATTAAAGGATGCGCTGAAAAGTTATCCCTATGTCGCAGCGATGGCTATTGCATTTCTATCTAACTGGGTGTTATTCGGCCTTAGAAATTCCATACTTCCGTTGTTTGCCAAAGAGCATTTAGGTGCATCAAATACCACTCTTGGGCTTGGTTTTACGGTCGCTGCTGTTGTTCAAGGAATTGCACTCGTTTACGTAGGTAAATTCTCTGATTTCCGTGGGCGAAAATTCGCGCTAATGATTGGTTCGTTTACTCTTCTGTCTGGCGTTGCCGCCATAATCATTGCTTCACACTGGTGGTATTACTTCCTCGCAATGGTCTTCTTTGGAATTGGTGGCGCCTTTGAAGGCACTGCGGCATCTGCCGTTGTTGGCGATTTATTCGGCGGTAAAGGTGGCCGCGTAATCGCGCTCTTCCAGATGGCGGGAGACTTCGGAAATATCATCAGCCCAGTTCTACTTGGCTGGTTAGTTGATGCTCATTCATATCGCCCGGCATTTATAGCAACAGCAGCAGTGTTTTCATTAACACTGCTGCTGTCAGCAAAGATGCCAGAGACTAGAAAGTTAGATTAATTAACTAATCACGACGAAGTATTGAAATCAAACGTAAGATTTCTAAGTAAAGCCAGACCACGGTAACCATCAAGGCAAAACCTGCACGCCAAGATTGTTCTTGTGGCGCGCCACTTGCAATCATCTTTTCAATCTGATCAAAATCTAGAACCAAGAAGAAAGTTGCTAGTAGCACTCCGCCAACTGCAAGAAGTGGACCAAAGCCAGAGAGACCATAAAGTCCCATTCCATTCCCAAGTCCAAAGAATGAACCTATGAATGAGCCAACGCCCAGAATTAAATAGCCAATTAGCGCACCCATCATTACGCGAGTGAATTTTGGAGTTACGCGAATTCGCTTGCTCTTGTATGCCCAAAGTACGCCAGCGATAGCTGCAATTGTTGCAACAAGTGCTTGCGAAACAATTCCATTGTATTGAACTTCATACATTTGGCTAAGAGTTCCAAGCGCCAAACCTTCTAGAGCTGCATACACAACAGTTAAGCCAGGCTTAACTTTTTGCGAGAATGATAAATACATTCCAATTCCAAATGCACCAAGGAAACCAATTAGAAGAGCGCCAGCACCAAGATTTAAAGTCCATGCAGCCGCACCGACTCCAACCAATACAGTGAAAAGTAGCGCTGTCTTTGCAACGACATCATCTATTGTCATTCGACCTGTGCGCATTGAAGATGCAGCAGGCGAGTTATATAGATCATTTAATTCAGTTGAAGATGGTGTAACTATTGTTCCGCCGCGATTTTCGACTGCGGCATATCCGCGCTTGAAAACTGGGTTCGAACTTTGCATTGTTTCTCCTGTTATCTAGATGGGTAGGTGCCTAAACACTTGCCATAAGGATAAACATATTTTTGGGGTTGGCTATTCCATAAGCCCCGGACCCAGCCCAATTTCACACCTGAATAACTCAAAGGTTGCTTAGAGTTATCCGAAATCCGGGTAAGCCAGTGTTTTATCCGGCTAAAAGAGTTATGGAGTCTGAAGAAAGGTGCACATTGGCTGGCACGCGGGAATACCCACATTCAGCGCATTGAACGATCAGTCCACTTGGCTTATCGTAAAAAAGAGTTAAATCTATTGAGTGGCAAAAATCGCACTCTGGGATATCAATTACCTGTTGCATTGTTAACCCCTTTTCAAAACAGGCAAGAGCCTTTTATGTTGTAAGGGAAGTAAGAGAAGAATGCCATCGGATTCTGTGATACCCAGACTTTCAAAGGTAAACAGAAGGCAAATTCGCAAATAATTATCAGTTAGCCCAACCCGGAGTTCACTTAAATATCATTTACAGCATCTATTCCCCGCTATTTCAAAGGCATACCTTTGGGGAATGGTTAATTCAAGTGATAGAAATGTTCACAATCCTTTTGCTGAAGTAAATGAAAAGGTAGCAAAGGCAGGTGAATTCCTTAAATTAAGACCAGGAGTAATCAGTGCGCTGAGCAGCTGTGAACGCGAAGTTGTCATTTCGATTCCTCTTAGACGCGCAAATGATGTTGAAGTTTTAACCGGTTATCGCGTTCAACATTCAAGCGCCCGTGGACCGCGAAAAGGCGGAATTCGCTTTCATCAAGCAGTAGATCTAAATGAAGTGCGCGCCCTTGCAAGTTTAATGACCTGGAAGACAGCGCTAATTGACGTCCCATTCGGTGGAGCTAAAGGTGGCGTTGCAGTTGATGCAACAAAATTAAATGCAATTGAGAAAGAAGAAATAATTCGACGCTGGACCAGATCCCTTGTCCATGTGTTAGGACACCAAAGAGATATTCCAGCGCCTGACATGGGAACAGATTCCAAAACAATGGCCTGGCTTATGGATGAATTTCATCGCCTGGAAGGTTTCCAGCCGGCTTGCGTCACCGGAAAACCGGTGGAACTATTTGGTGCTCCTGGTCGCGAGGAAGCAACCGGGCGAGGCGTAGCAAGAATTGCTGCTGCAACACTTACTGAAAATGATGTAAAAGTTAAGGGCGCAACAGTTGTAATCCAAGGCTTTGGAAATGTTGGAAAGTTCGCGGCACTCGGATGTGAAGAGTTGGGGATGAAGGTAATTGCGATCTCAGATGTCACTGGAGGGGTTGTCAATAAAAAGGGTTTAGATGTGACATCTCTCTTAGAATTTCCAACGCTTGCAGAAGCCCCTGTTGATGAACGTATTGGGTCCTCTGAAGTTCTGGAAATCGAATGCGATGTCTTGATCCCTGCTGCACTAGGTGGCGTAATAAATGATGAAAATGTTGAACGCATTAAAGCTGATTTCATTATTGAAGGTGCTAATCAACCAATTACAAGTTCAGCTGATAAAAAATTGCGCGAATGGGGTTCAACTATAGTTCCAGATATCTTGGCAAACTCTGGCGGCGTAATGGGTTCTTACTTCGAATGGACCCAGAATATCCAACAATTTAGCTGGCCTATAGATAAATTCCGTAAAGAGTTGGATACTCGAATGGAAAAAGCCTTTGGCCATACCCACAAGATTTCAAAGAAATATAAGGTCGATTTACGAACCGCAGCTTTCATTGTTGCTGTCGAACGAGTAGCGGAAGCCTTTGAGATGCGCGGCAGCCTGGTTTAAAGTTATAGCCAGCCAGATTTCCTAAAAGTTCTAACTAAGAATCCGGTTAGGGCAGCCATTGCACCAAGAACTACGAAATAGCCATACTTAGTACCGAGTTCAGGCATATGTTTAAAATTCATTCCATAAATTCCGGCAATCATTGTTGGGCCAGATGCGAGTGCAACCCATGCAGATATTCTTCTAACATCAATATTTTGCTGCACTTGAATATGTGCTAAATCTGCTTGTAGTACCGAGGTAATAAGTGAATCCAGACCGGAAGCCTGTTCACACGCTTGAAGTAGGTGATCGTAGGTATCGCGAAAAAAGGGCTTGATTGCTTCTGGAACGCTTACAACGCTGTCGGTTGTTAACTTAGAAATTGGAGCAATGAGCGGCTCAATTGCATGTTTGAACTCAATTATTTCACGCTTGAGGAAATAAATCTCTTGTGAAAAAGTTTGTCGCTTCCCACTAAACACTTTATTTTCAACACCTACTACTTCAAGTTCAAGGGCAGTTGCAATATTTGTGTACCCGTCAATTATTCGGTCTGCAACCGCATGTAGTACGGCAAATGGTCCAAGTTTAAGTAGCTCTGAATTCTGCTCAAGATCATGTCGGACTGTCGAAAGTGGGTGCCCTTCCCCATGTCGGACAATTACAATGAAATGATTAGAAATAAAGCACATCAATTCTCCGGTGGAGATTTCTTGTTCAGCCTTATCAAAGAAAACTGTTTTCAAAACAAAGAATGTAAGGCCTTCGTAATCTTCAATCTTGGGACGTTGTTTAGCATTCACTGCATCTTCAACAGCCAATGGGTGGAAATTCAATTCTCCGACAACCATATTAAATTCACTCTGGGTTGGTTCTGCCAATCCGAGCCAGACAAAACCACCATCTTTTCGTGCAACATCCACGAGGTCCGAAATATCTGTTGGGCCATCTACCCGCTGGCCATTTTGATATAGGGCAACATCAACAATCATGGGCGAAACCTAGCGGATGAAAATGAATATCTAATGCACATATAGTTAATAATCTTCAAGAAATCATTCAGATTCGATTTCAGGTTAGCATTATCCCCCATTCTCAATATTTATGAAGAAGCTGCTCGGTGAATAACTGCGTGAGGTTCACATGTTGAGAGATTAAAAGATTCGGCTAGTTTCTCTTTGTCCGACATAATTTTGCAGCTCTCTCTAATTTTATAAACCGCCCCTACCTTACGTAATCCAATTTGAACTTTTCGATACATCCCTCCAGCAAATACTTTATTCTCTTTGATTGCAATCGCAGATGCTATACCAGCAACCTGTCCAAGTGCCATAAATTGCACTTCCATTCGCAGGCTGCTGTAGGCAAGAGGGGATGCTGAAATAGAGACTGACGTAATTAAATTAGTTACACCTTTTTTTGGAAGCATTGTTCCAAAGGGAACTTCATAAATTGGTGCCTTAAAGAATGCAGACCAATCTTGATAAAGTCTATTTTGACTGTAAATCATCAATCCCGGTTTCATGTCAAGCCGATAAGATCCAATAGCAACTGAATCAATCTTTTCTCGATTAGTGATGATGTCAGTAGCCGTCAAAATCTTTTGACCTTCTAGCCGTTGACCAGCTCGGATGTATGGCTCATATGGAAAATTATGGTTGCTTGTAAATTCATCTTTACACAATCCAAATCCTGTGAGAGCAATTTTTTCAGCGCGTGGGACTGTTTCATCGTTCTGGACAAAATATAAGAAATCCTGAAGGTACTCGGCGAATTCCTTATTTATTGCCCGTCTTTTAGCGGGATCAGAATAATATTCTCTTGGGACTGGAACGTTTGTGAAAGAGGAGCGACCCGAGTTTAAGTCATACTTTCCGTTTGGGATTTTTGCAATCTGCCAAAGCCGTGTGAGTATGGTTCCATTTGGCTCAGTTAGAAGAGTTGCCGGCCTAGCTTTATTATAAAAATATTTCATGAATAATTTCCATGATGGCGACCATTTTGCGTAGTTCGGGCCTTTCACAAAATTAATTCTGTTCTGTACTACCTTTGTGACACATAGCCGATAGGTCATCGAGGGCATTCCTGCTTTAAGAATAACCTTTGCAGTTGGAAGCTTGAGATAACTCCTTATATAAGGGTTGTTAGCGAATGCTTTTGAAGTATTTGATGGCTTCTCATCTGACATCTCTGCAATCATTCTAATTCTTGGATTTCGAGTTTGTTTTTCGTCATACACACTCAAATCGGAATCGGTTAAATGGAATTTGAGTCCAGCCATCTTCAGCAAGTCACCGGTATATGTTGCATCAATAAATGTTCGACCACAATATCGATAGCCATCATTAGTATTTAAATAATGAATCTGATTTGCTGAAATTCTCAGATTACTAACAACAATATTTTTGCGAACAAATATTTTTGCTTTTAACAACTCTGAGATAAACATTTTTTCTGCAGTCTTAGGCTCGACGCGCCAATCTAGATTTTTGCCATACATGCCTTTGAACAGTCCAAAGAAATATTTTGGATAGCCAGTTATCGCCAAAACATTGCCAATATCCGTCGCTACCAATCCGTTCGAGATTGCACCGCCAATTAATGGTCCTTGGCTTAGTAAAGCCACCTTTAGTCCTCGTTTACTAGCTGCAGCTGCAGCTGCAACTCCCGAAGGCGTGCCTCCTAGAATTACGACATCAAAATTTTGCGTTCTCTTCGAATTTCCAGAAATTGTTGAACAAGAACTTAACTGTGTACTTTGTGAAGCTGCATCAGCCCTCAAGTTTTGGATCGGAATCAACAATATTATGAGAAGAATAGATAAAAATATAGATTGAGACTTACGCAAAAAATAACTCCTCAAAGAAATCAATTAGTGAGTCATCTTTACCTACCATGAGTTATAAATCAATTTCTTTAACCAAGGGTATGACTTCTTATAATTCTGGGCAAATAATGTCTGGTGCCCCCGGTCGGACTCGAACCGACACTGGAAGGATTTTAAGTCCTCTGTCTCTGCCATTGGACTACGGGGGCCAATTAGGAAAGCGTCAGTCTAGTGCCCAAGCCATTCCATCCAAAATATCGGATTCTGATGCAACGAATTCGGTGGCACCAGTAGCAATCATTACTCGAGATAAGACAAGAGAACCTGCTGCGATTACATCAACGCGGCCCGGGTGCATATATCCAAGTGCTGCGATTTCTTCGCGGGACATTAGTGAAAACATTTGTGCGATTTCGATAACTCTTGCAGTGGGAATTCGTGAAAAATGAATTACATGACGATTATATTCGGTAAGTCCAAGTGCAGCGGCGGCAACAGTGGTTGCGGTGCCAGCAACAGCAATCAAAGTCTTGGCTTCTTTCAGTGGAACGATGTATGCAGCTTCAGCAATTGCCTCATCAATATCTTGAATTGCTTTCTGGATTGCCAGTGGATCTTGAGGTGCCTTGTTTAGGTGGCGTTCTGACATGCGAACGCAACCAATATTTACAGATTTTGCATAAGTAACTTCCGTTGTCCCAAGAACAAATTCAGTTGATCCGCCACCTATATCAACAACAAGGTAAGGAGATTCGGTGTGGACTAAACCTTTTGTTGCCCCAATGAAGGAGAGTTCTGCTTCCTCGGTACCAGGGATTACCTCGGGCTCGATACCAAGAATTTCACGGACGCCATCGATAAAGAGGTCGCGGTTACTGGCATCGCGTGTGGCAGAAGTTGCACAGAAGCGAATCTTTTCAACGCCTTTGCTTGCAATTATTTCTGCATATTTCCTAGTTGCAGCAAGTGTGCGTTCGATAGCTTCGGGGTCGAATTGTCCCGTTGCATCAACACCTTGGCCAAGACGAACAATTTCCATCTCGCGAGTGATCTCTTGAAAATTATCACCATTGATATCGGCGATTAAGAGTCGGATGGAATTTGTTCCACAATCAATTGCTGCGACGCGACTCATTTGGTTTCCTCTGCAGTTAATTCACTTGATTCACATGGATCGCTGAGCCACCATTTTGGTAGCGCAGCAATTGCTTCATCGCCGAGTGGATTAACACCAGGTCCAGCACTTAGGGAATGGGCAACAAGTGAGTGTAGACATTTCACGCGATCTGGCATACCCCCTGCGGTAATTCCTTTAACTTCTGGTACATCCATCCCAAGTTCATTTCGCTCATTTTCATATTGTTGGTGCGCACTTTGATATGCAGCAGCTAAATCTTTATCGGTTGCAAGGCGATCTTGCATCTCGGCCATCATTCCTGTTGTTTCAAGGGTTGAAATGGCGCCCGTAAGTCGCGGGCAAGTTGCATAATAGAAAGTTGGAAATGGTGTGCCATCTGAAAGTCTTGGTGGTGTTGCAACTACGGCAGGTTTTCCGCAAGGGCAGCGGTATGAAATTGCATGAACATCTCTTGGTGTGCGACCGAGTTGAACTTGAATTACGTCAAGATCGTTCTGGGTTGGCTTCTCGCTCATTTAGCTACATTCGTAGTTGTGATCGAAGCAATTAACCGGCCATACCAAGGAAGGCCATTTGGAATCTGGGATGAAATAGGTGCAATGGGCGCAGCTTCTTCGGTACTTGATTTAGGGACATCTAGAACAACATATTGGCGCTCACCAGGAAAGACGAAGTGCAGCCTTTGCCGTGCTTGTGTGGCAACATATTCTGGATCATTCCACTTTGCCAATTCTTGACGAGCTTTTTCTAGCTCATTATTGCTGTCATTTACCTGCGCTCTAAGCGAGTTTATTTGGGCCCGTTGAACAAAGTACCGCTGCATAGGAGGAGCGAGAGTTATGGCACAGATGAATGCAACAGTGACGACCGCTAACCAGCGGACTGAATTGTTGTTCTTTCGTTTAGCCATTGAAGCGTGGGAATGCTGCGCGGCCAGCATATTGCGCAGAGTCGCTTAGCTCTTCCTCGATGCGAAGTAGTTGGTTGTACTTAGCAACTCGTTCGCTTCGAGCAGGTGCACCAGTTTTGATTTGGCCACACTCAAGTGCGACAGCAAGATCTGCAATTGTTGTGTCTTCGGTTTCACCAGAACGATGGCTCATCATTGAACGGTATCCACTGCGGTGCGCGAGTGATACGGCATCAATTGTTTCGGTGAGTGTTCCGATTTGATTTACCTTTACTAGAAGAGCATTTGCTGTTCCAAGTCCAATTCCCTTTGCAAGGCGCTCTGGATTTGTAACGAAAAGATCATCGCCAACTATTTGAATCTTGGATCCAAGTTGCGCTGTCATCTTTGCCCAACCTTCCCAATCATCTTCATCAAGTGGGTCTTCAATCGAAACGATTGGGTATGAAGCAACTAGGTCAGCGTAATAGGCGATCATCTCATCGGCAGAACGCTTGTTGCCTTCGAATGAGTACTTGCCATCCTTGTGGAATTCAGTAGCAGCAACATCCATTGCAAGAGCAATGTCTTTGCCTGGCTTAAATCCGGCAGCTGTAACGGCCTCAAGAATCAAATCTAGAGCGGCCCGGTTTGAATCTAGGTTTGGCGCAAAGCCACCTTCATCACCGATGCTTGTTGCAAGGCCACGTTGTTTTAAAACTGATTTAAGGCTGTGATAAATCTCGGCGCCCCAGCGAAGTGATTCCTTAAAAGATTCGGCGCCAATAGGGGCAACCATAAATTCTTGAATATCAACGTTGGTATCAGCATGTGCACCACCGTTGAGAATGTTCATCATTGGTACAGGAAGTGTGTGTGCTGTTGGTCCACCGATGTAGCGGAAGAAAGATAAGTCAGATGATTCGGCTGCGGCGCGTGCAACTGCGAGTGAAACACCAAGAATTGAATTTGCGCCAAGACGGCTCTTGTTCTTTGTTCCGTCAAGATCAATCATCTCTTGATCAATTAAACGTTGATCTTGGGCATCGTAACCAGAAACAGCTGGTGCGATTTCATCGTTAACAAATTCAACGGCCTTCTCA
>Ga0194060_10003676_pt1 | contig 10785 bp, 8 predicted proteins | sample SepL225m_MetaG_FD_163427 | JGI IMG/M metagenome (GOLD analysis project Ga0194060, IMG submission 163427) | Anoxic zone freshwater microbial communities from boreal shield lake in IISD Experimental Lakes Area, Ontario, Canada - Sep2016-L222-5m | ecosystem: Environmental > Aquatic > Freshwater >... | reverse complement strand
GTCGTCAACGTGCCCGCGCTCGCGGCCGATGCGCAGTTCGCTTCGCAGCAGGCGGGTGACTCGCGGGTGACCGTCGATGCCTGACGTCATCCTGCTCGCGCACGGCAGCCCCGACCCGCGCGCTCGGCCTGCTGCGGTCGAACTGGCCCGGTCCGTCGAGCGGCAGCATGGCCGCGCACGGGTCCACTGCGCGTTCCTGGATCACGGGCCGTCGCTGACGGACGTCGCCGAGACCCTGGCTGATCGCGGCATCGACCAGGTCGTCGTTGTTCCTGCGTTTCTCGCGAACGCGCACCACGCGCGAGTCGATGTCGCGCGAGCGGTCGCCGGTACCGGTCAGCGCACCAGCATTGAGTTCTACGTCACCCCGCCGATCGGCCCCGACGCCGCACTCCTCTCAGCACTGGACGACGCCCTCCCCGACGGGCCCGTCGTCCTCGCCATCGCGGGCACGCGAGACCCCGACGCCCTCACCGATCTCTCGAGGGCGGCCGAGGACTGGGCGCGCCGGCGAGGTGCCCCGGTCGCCCTCGCGCATGCATCGCTCGGCACGCCCACGGTCCCTGAGGCCATCGCCTCGCTTGAGGCCGACGGCAGCACCCGCGCCTGCGTGGCGTCGTTCGTGCTCTTCCCCGGCGTGCTGCCCGATCGCATCGCCGAAGCTGCGCAGGGGCGCCACATCACGGCCCCCTTGGCGCAACTGCCGGCAACGACTGAGACCGTTCTGCGCCGCGTTCGGACCACGACCCGAAGAAGTCCCAGCACCTAGGGCAGCGACCGAGTTCAGCCGAACTCAGGAGATCGGGTCGTAAAGAGCCGGGCTCCACGTGATCTGCCGATTGCAGACCCAGCCACCTGTCCCGCCACTTGGCCACTTGGCCCACGAAGGTGTCCAGCCGTTCTCACTCGCTGGCCAGTCCTCCTGCCAAGCGACGTCGAGCGCTGCAGGAGCCACGCACGGCGCATCGGGTCCGGACCGCTGGAACGACTGGAACCAGACCTTCGCCTCCTGCGTAGGACCAGGGGCAGGAAACGCGCTGGCCGACCCAGCGAAGATCGTCGAACCAATGCCCGCGGCCAGCACCAGCGCACTCAGCGAAAGCAGATGCGACTTCATGTTTTCTCCTAACCCCCGCCGCTCGCAAGCCGCGATGCGGAACCCTTTCTCAGCACGCTAGTCGCCCGTAGATCGGGTGTCCTCCGCAGTCGACTGGCACCACGACACTCCGCGGCGAGTGGCATGGGTTGGTCTAAGGTTCAGGCGGCTGACCAGACGCCCTATAGCTGACCAGACGCCCTATAGGAGTAGCCGTGCCCCTGCGGATCCACCGAGCGTGGTACGTCGCCGGTGTCACGTTCCTGGTCCTCATCGCATCTGCTGCGTTCCGCTCGTCGTTCGGCGTCATGATCGTGCCTTTCGAGGACGAGTTCGGGTGGAGTCGCTCGGCCACCAGCCTCGCGGTGTCGGTCAACCTCGTCTTCTACGGCCTGACCGCACCGTTCGCGACCGCCCTCATGGAGCGTTTCGGGATCGCCCGCATCGCCGCTGGCGCGATGGCCCTCATCGCGATCGGAACGGGACTCACCGTCTTCATGACTGCCTCCTGGCATTTAGTGCTGCTGTGGGGCGTCGTCGTCGGCCTCGGTACCGGATCGACGGCCCTCGTCTTCGGCGCCCTGATCGCGAATCGCTGGTTCGCCGAGCGACGAGGCCTGGTGCTCGGTGTGCTGGGCACCGCCTTCGCCACCGGGCAACTGGTCTTCCTGCCCCTGATCGCCCGAGCGATCGACCAGTTCGGCTGGCGGTCGGCGTCCCTGGCGATCGCCGCGATGTGCGCACTGACGATCCCGCTCGTCCTGCTCGTGATCCGCGATCGGCCATCCGACGTCAGCCTGCGTCCCTACGGCGCCACTGGTGAGGTCACTGCGGAGGAGAGCGGGCAGAACACCACGCACTCGGGCTGGCAAGCAGCCGGTACCGCCATTGCGACGTTGCGAAGTGCTGCCACCACGCCCGCGTTCTGGCTGCTGGCCGGAACGTTCTTCGTCTGCGGCTGGACGACGAACGGCATCATCAGCACCCACTTCGTGCCGGCCATGCACGACCATGGCATGGGCGCCACCACGGCAGCCAGCATGCTGGCCGTCGTCGGCATCTTCGACATCGTCGGGACGATCGGCTCCGGCTGGCTGTCGGACCGGGTGAACCCTCGGTACCTGCTGCTCATCTACTACGGGCTGCGCGGCGTCGCCCTCATCTCGCTGCCATTGATCCTCGGCCCCCATGTGCAGCCGCCGCTCATCGTCGTGATGATCCTGTTCGGCCTCGACTGGGTCGCCACCGTTCCGCCGACCGCGACGTTGTGTCGGCAGATCTACGGGGTCGACCAGGGCGCGGTGGTCTTCGGCTGGGTGTTCGCGGCGCACATGATCGGAGCCGCCGTTGCAGCGGAGGCCTCTGGAGCAATCCGTGCCGCCACGGGCGACTACTTCGGCGCCTGGCTGCTCGCCGGCTCGCTCGCCATCCTCGCCGGGCTCGCCTGCCTGGCGATCCCGCGGACACCGTCACCCGCGTCTTCGGCCCCGTCCGTATACGCCTGAGACGTTGGGAGCGCAAGGGGCCAATGTCCCAGTGGTCTGTTCCCATTCTCATGGGACCAAAGCCCCTGACGCCTGAGACGAATTGGTGCTGTTGGGCCCTGACGGCGGGTAATCGATTACACGATCGTTGGAGGCGACCAGAAGCCACGAGGAGACCGACACCCAGGACTGCCAAGACACCCGTTCAGGAGCGGGCGAAGGTGGGGTGCGAAAACCAGGGTGGAACCAAGGTCACTTAGCGGGAGCGGCGTTGACCCACAACCCCCGGGGCCGACGCCGCAGCCCCGTTTCTGGGGCCAAGAGCCCGACCAACCTCCAACCGCCCTGTGCCGTCGATCCTCGACCGCACAGGGAACAATGGGCGAACCAGCGCCCGTAGCTCAACGGACAGAGCAACCGGTTTCTACCCGGTCGGTTGGGGGTTCGAGTCCCTCCGGGCGCACTATTCACAGGCGCACTATTCACGAGGGAAGACGGCCGTGCGGAGTCGGGCCTCCCGTTGGCCTCGACGCCGGACAGGCCATTCTTGGCCTCGGCGGGCACACCCTTCAGCGCGCGAGGCGTCGCAACCACGCGTGCCTCGAAAGCCTCGTGATCAGGGCCCGTGAAGCGAATCAGCTCCACGGCAGAGAAGCGGGAGAACGTCGTCGTCGCGTTCATGTAGTCCGGCGTCCGAAGCACCGAGCTGGTGAACCTCTGCGCGACGGCGACGAAGTCGAACGATCCGTCCCGGAATTGCACTGCTAGTCCTTCGCACCAATCGACCGCGTCCTCCTCCGAATTCCCCCAAAGCGCATCGGCCGCCTGACCGAGCGAGCTTGGCGCGGGAGCGACCCCTGGTCGGATCGGTGGGCGTGACGATGAGAGCGCCGGTCCGGCCGGCCGCTGGTTCCCCTACTTGATGCGGACCGATGCGATCATGTTCGCGCCGGTGAACGGCGACCCGATCACGGGCGCGAATCCTGCCGTCACCGTCGTGGTTCCCTTCCGCCAGGAGCGGGGTACGCGCCATCGGTAGGAGGCCTTCCCCGACGTGATCACCACGGCGGTCACCTTCTTGTTCTTCCCCTTCCCCAGGAACGTGAACGTGACCGTCCCTTCGGCGTTCGCCGAGAAGACCACCTGGTAGGTGCTCGATCGACCTCGCCGTTGCGTGCTCGGCGTGACGAGCACTGCAGTGGCGCCGTTGCCGATGGACGCCGATGGTCCGGTGGCCGGGGTGGGCGGCTGCGGTTTCGGCGGTGTCGGCGGAACTCCGACGGGAACCAGACCCGTGAAGACGCGACTGCTGGAACCGCTCGCATTCGTGGCCACGACTCCCAGCCGGAGGTACTTCAGGTTGTCATCGACCGTGACCGTGTAGGTGGAGCTGGTGGCGCCGGCGATGTCAGCGCAGTCCGCGACGCCAGAGGCGCAGCGCTGCCACTGGTAGGCGTAGCTCGAAGGCAGGTACGACCAGGTACCCGGCCCCGACGTCATGGCCGTCCCCGGTACAACACCCACCAATGGCCCAACGTCAGGAGCGGTGGCCGACACAGGGGCCTGCCCCGAAGCCACCCGCGCTACTTTGCTGGCCCCCGTCAGCGCGACCCACATGTTGCCGTCCGGGCCCAGGGTTAGGCCTTGTGGCGTTGATGCTGGCGTCGTGGTCGGGTACGTCCCGGTCACGCTGCCCTGGTCGCTGAGCTTCAGCACTTGGCTGGTCCCCCCAGCCGTGACCCAAATGGTCGAGGCAGGTCCCGCGGCGACGTCTCGCGGAGCTGCTCCGGCGCCCAGAGATATCCGGGCGACCGTCGTGTCGGATACCAGGTGCGCGAGGTTGTTGGAGTTCAGCTCGACGAACCAGACGCTTCCGCTGACCGTTGCGATGCCCAACGGCATAACGCCGAAGGGCAGCGACACCGTGTTCGAGACCTCGCCGGTCATGGTGACGATGCCGATGCGGTTGCCGAGCGCCTGCGTGAAGTACATGCGATTGCTGCCTGTCGGACCCGCGGCGATGCCCGCTGGCCCCGATCCTGCGCTGGGCAGCGCGTACTCCGTCAGCACTCCGTCCGTGCTCATCCGCCCGATCTTGTTCGCGGAGAACTCGGCGAACCACAGCGCGCCATCGGGGCCTGCCGCAATCCCCATGGGCGAAGCGGTGGGCGCGGACAGCGGGAACTCCGTGATGACTCCGGCCGTCGTGATGCGACCGATCTTGCCCACGTTGCCCTCGGTGAACCAGACATTGCCGTCCGAGCCCAGCGCGATCTCTCGCGGCAGGGAGTTGGCGGTGGGCGTCGTGAAGCTCGTCAACTCCCCTGTCGGAGTGACCCGGGCGATCGTGCTGTTGCCGTACCCGGTCACCCACAGATTGCCGTCCGATCCGGTCACGACGTCGTACGGAAGGGAGCCACCCGAGAGCGCGAACTCGGTCATGTCGCCTGAGGCAGCCCCCACCGGTGCGGCACTGCCGATCAGCGTGCCGGCGGCCAAGGCCAAGGCGGCCGCCGTCGCAAGCGCCCGGCGGGGAATCGATCGATGTGACGAGGTCGTGCGTGGCTTCTCCATGTCATACAACGGTTCCACCCCCGGTGAATCGTTGCGCGGCGAACGACGTTAGCCCCATATCGGAGCGCCCTTCATGAGGGAAAGGCGCTCCGACCAGCCCGACTACCAGCGGGTCAGGAGCGTGAACTTCGCCGCCGTCTGGCCCTGCCGGGAACCGGCCGAGACGATCACCTGAAGCAGGAAGTCGCCGGCCGCCCACGTGCAGCCAGCCGGAGCGACCTGAAGTTGATAGGCACCCGTGCCGACGTTGTTGAACGTGACCACGTTGTTGCTGAATCCGCATGACTGCCCGGGGTGGCTGAAGTGGTTGATAATCGCGAAGTTCGACTTCGCCAGGTCCGTCGTTGGCGCGCCGGTCACGCGATCGGTCACGATCACGAGGATATCGGCCGGTGACGAGTTGTTCGGCGCAGCCGAGCCAGCGGCGGCCTGCGCCTGCACGTTGAGACCCACGGGTCCCCTGGTGACCGAATCGGCCGGCGAGGCGACCACCGCCGCCAGCGTCCCCATGACGGCAAGAGCGGCAATGCCTGCCCACAGCCGTCCGCCCATTGTCTGCGCCTGGAACATGACTCCTCCTCGTGAGAGTTGTGCTTGACCCCTCGATTCTCCGCGCGACACCTCGCGGATGCGCGGCCACGGTGGCGCCAGAGGCCACCTACCAGGCGTGGTTCGCCCACTCCTTGATGGAGCAGTTCGACTCGCGCCGCGTCGTGCGCGAGGTGGACTTCGGGTCGCGGTATCTCGAGGACGATGATCGACACCGATTCAGCGGAACTTGTCCTCTGGCGGCGTACGCGGAACTCACGGTGTTGAGAGCCTTTCACGAACCCTGATCTAGTAGGTGGCCTTGCTAGTCCAGGGTCGACCTATCTGAGCGACGCCCGACCAGGCGCGACGCGCAGCCTTGACCTTAACGGCCTCCTGGCACTATTGTCCTGACGGTGTCAGGTAAATCGAACATCGTCAGTCTCACGTCGATCCCCCCGAGCGGGACCGATCCGGCGGCAGCGGTGCCCACCGACCGGCGGGCCAGCCGACGTGCCGCAACGCAGGCCGAGATCGTGTCCGCAGCATGGGACCTCGTCCGCACTCAGGGCCTGGCCGGGCTGTCGATGCGGGACCTCGGCGACCGCGTCGGCATGCGCGCGCAGTCCGTGTACGGGTACTTCGCCTCGAAGGACGCGATCTACGACGCGATGTTCCGTCAGGGCTTCGAGCAGTACCTGGCCTGGATGGGGTCGATCGACGGCTCGCGGGCTGCCGACCCGGTCGATGGCCTTCGCGCGCTCGCGCACAGGTTCTTCGGATTCTGCACGTCGGATCCGGTGCGCTACCAGCTCATGTTCCAGCGCACGATCCCCGGGTTCGAGCCATCGCCCGCGAGCTACGCGCTCGCCATTGAGGCCCTCGCACTCATGCAGGCCGACCTGGCCCGCACCGGCATGTCCGACCCGGAGGCCTCCGACCTCGCAACGGCGGTCTTCACCGGCCTGGTGAGTCAGCAGCTCGCCAACGATCCGGGCGGCGACCGTTGGCAGCGGCTCGTCGATCGAGCCGTCGTCATGGTCGTCCGTGAGATCGCTCCTCAACTTCTCGACGTCCATACGCCCGCAACGAAACCAAGGAGCCCCCGATGACGACCACCGACCAGAGCCTTGTCGACGTCGCCGACGTCCAGCCGATAGCCCACGAGGAAGGCATGTCGCTCTTCTCAGCCGAGATGAACCGGAACCTCGACGTCATGCGGAGCCTGACGGTCGAGGACTGGACGAAGCAGACGGAGTGCCCGGACTGGGACGTACGGCGGATGTACCTGCACGTGCTCGGGGCCTGCGAGTCGGGCGCCTCGATGCGCGAGCTCGCCCACCAGATGATGAAGGCGCGGTCCTTCCAGAAGAGGCATGGCGGCCCGCAGGAGGCTGCGCTCTCCGGCATCCAGGTCGCCGACCGCCTAGAGCTCACCCCGCGCGAGCTCATCGCACGCCTGTCGTCCGTTGCGCCGGTGACCGTCCGCAAGCGCACCAGGCTGCCGTCCCTCGTGCGTCGGGCGAAGGTCAGCATCGACGGACCCGTCGTCGAGAAGTGGACCATGGGCTATCTGATCGACGTCATCTACACGCGTGACGCCTGGATGCACCGCATCGACGTTTCGCGAGCCACCGGCTCCTCGCCCGTCCTGACGGCCGATCACGACGGGCGCATCGTCGCCGATGTCGTCGCGGAATGGGCGCGCCGGCACGGACAGCCGTTCACGCTGGTGCTCACCGGACCGGTCGGCCGCACCTTCACCGGTCTCGGTGGGTCGGCCGAGCCGATCACGCTCGATGCCGTGGAGTTCTGCCGGACTCTGGCCGGACGGAGCACAGGCGCTGGACTGCTTGCCACGATCGTGCCGTTCTAGCAACCAGAGCGTTCCCCTAGCGCAAGGAGCGGGTCGGCCGAGCATCGGCCGTGGGAGCGCCGTTGACGTCCACCAGCGTCATCATCGGATACGTCCGGTTGTCGCCGTCAAGGTTCGGGTAGATGCCCTCGGCTCGAATGCAGGAGCCGCCGCGAACATTGCCACCGTTGTAGACGAGCTTCAGGCAGGCCTGGTTGGTCAGGCCACCCCAGTAGTTCGGGTGGAGGGATTCACCGATGTCGTAGGGCCCGTCAACGATCATCGACTCCACGCGGATAGCCGTCACCCACTCGGAGCCGGCCAAGGCGTTGGCGTTGGTCCACTTCTTGACCGGCCTTCCCACACCGACGAGGTCGACGCCCTTCTCGCAGAGCCGGTTGCCCAGGTAGGCGTTCGACAGGTCGAGGAAGTGACCGTTGGGCAGCTTGGCCGCCTCGAGGGCGCGCAGCACGGTGGTGTTGATCGTCGTGAGCGCCAGCGTGTTCGCATACTTCATGTCTTTGTCATACATGCCGCAGCCACCTACGAACTGCCGGTTGTAGCCCTGGTTGTAGCGCACGCTGCTCGCATCACTGGGCACGGGCGAGGGGTAGTCCTGGACGACGAGGTCCCACTGCTTCGACGAGTAGCCAGCCTCGATCATCGCGTCGTTGATGTTCTTGATCGCTCCAGTGATGCTCGCCAGTTGCCGCTGGACATTCGCGTCCGCGAACAGACTCAGAACGCGATCCAACTCCGAGCACGGGCGGCTTAGGGGCTTCAAGAACTGAGTGACGCAGGTTCGCACCACGTCCTCGAACTGGAAGTCGTTCCCGCCGATGGACATCACGACCATGCGAACCCGTCCCGGATTCGCGGACGCCAGTCGATACAGCTCGAGTGCCTGACCTCGCCACCCCGTGTTCTCGTCCTGCCAGAAATCCAACCCCGGCTTGAACTTGCCGTCCTTCATCCGGGTCGAGGTCTCAGCGCCGCCGCAGGAGAGATTCACGCTGGCGACATCGGCGCCGGCCTGATCAATGTGGATCTCCGAGTACTTGGCACGATGGCATCCCTCGATCGCCTCCTTGCCGCCCGCGTCGAAATACGTGTCCGCTCCGACGTCGGTCAACGATGAGGTCGGCGAGCCCAGTGCATTTCCTGCCCATCGCCCTCCTTGGCCGGAGATGTAGGAGTCGCCTACAGAGACGACGATGGGCGCCGCCCCCGGGACCACCTGCCCGGGCGTGACGATCTTGATCGACGGAACCACCAGGCTGCCCGAGGCATAGCGACGGTCCCCGCCGTATTCCACGTTGACGACATAGCCCCCAGCAGGGATCGCCGCAGTGATGTCACCGGGGATGCGGACCGTGACGCGTCCGCTGGCATCGAGCGGGGCCGTCACCGGCCGACAGGCCTGACAGGGCTGCCCTCCCGGTGCCGCGTCGATGCGCACGGAGACGCTTCCACTGGGAGCCACCCCGGCCGGGTCGTCACTCGCAACGCTGACAGGCACGTTCAGGGGCAGGCCCTGTGCCGCCAGCAGCCATGCCGGTCCGCCGATCGTGATGCGAACGCCCGCCTGGCCTCCGAGGAAGGTGAACGTCTGCTGCACCGTCGGCGCCGGGAGCCAGAAGCGGTCCCCCTCCTGATTCCCGGTGACAGTGCACTCACCGCGATCGACCGCAACGATGACCCGTCCACCCAGGAGCTGCCGCCATTCGCACACGCCCGACAACGTGACGTCGACGGGGAGGAGAGACGTTGCCTCGGCCTCGACGGCAACGGTCTGGTCTACCGGGGTTGCGGGGATCGCCTTCATGGAGATCGTCTGTGGTTGCCGCCCCAACAGGCCGCCATCGACACGCTGGGCAGCACCCGCGGGTGGCCCGACAACCAGCGCCCCCAGCGCAGTCGTGGCGACTAGGGCGACCAGACGCATCCTCATGACAGGTCTCCTCCGCTGAGCAATCCTCACCACGACGGTAGGCGATTGCGGCAGCGGTCTCTCGCTGAGCGCACTTGCGGTTAGCGATGTGGATGTATGCCCATCCTGCGTCGGCTTCCGGAACTTTCGCGCGCTTCTCGCCACCTTCGCGTAGCGAGCGTCAGGACTTGGAGGTCGTCCTGCGTGCGCCTTTGTAGTCGATGCCCGAGAATTCGGGTTTGGCCTGCAGCGGGGGCAGCCTGTGGATGTCGGGCCAGTCCCGGACACCAGCAGGATGCATGACGATCCAACGCTGCAGATCGGCGATCGGCATGGGGCGCGCTGACTGGAATCCCTGCACGTAGGCATCGCCGAACTCCGCCAGGGCCTCAAGGACACCGCGATCCTCAGCACCCTCGCAGATGACCAGGACTCCTAGTTCGTCAGCCAGCGCAACGACTCCGTGGACTATCGCCTCAGCCGTGGTGTCCGTCGTGAGGCGCGAGACGAACGAGCCGTCGATCTTCAGACCATCGACGACGAGGTCCCGCAGGCTCGATAGCCCCGACCAGCCGGTGCCGAAGTCATCGAGCAGCGTTCGCACGCCGAGGGCGCGCAGCGCCGACAGGACGCGTGCTACCTCCTCGGGGTTCTTCATGATTGCTTCCTCGGTGATCTCGACGATCAGCCGATCGGCATCGCAATGCTCGGCCTCGAGAACCGCGGCGACCTCCCGGAGGATCCAGTCGGTCATCAGCTCTGGCGGCACGTTGATCGTGACCGGGACGTCGATGGGCAGCCCCTTCACCTCATGCAGGCTGCGTTGAAGCATCAGTCTTGTGAGATCGGCCATCTGCCCGCCACGGACGACCTCGGGCAGGAAGGCCGACGGCGGCAGGAGCCGTCCATCGTGCTGCCAGCGCACCAGCGCTTCCACCGCCAGGATCGAACGGTCGCCGAGCGACGTGATGGGCTGGTAGAACACCGTGAATCGCTTCTCGTCGGTCGCAAGGTCCGCGCGTACTTCTGCGCGCAGCCGCAGGCGCGCCGCACTTCGCTCGCCGATTCCCCCGTCGTGTGCGCGGACAAGACCCGGCCCCTCCGCCTTTGCGGCGTACAGCGCGACCTCGGACTCCTGCAGGAGCAGGGCCAGATCGGGATTGTCATCAATGGAGCTCGAGACTCCCGCGCACGCGGTGACCAGCAGGGGAACGCCGTCGAGGACAAGCGGCCTCTCCAGCGACAGGATCAGCGACTCAGCAATGTGGGTGGCCGTCTCCGCATCGGAATCGAGGATCAGCACGCAGAACTCATCGCC
>Ga0194060_10003675_pt1 | contig 10786 bp, 10 predicted proteins | sample SepL225m_MetaG_FD_163427 | JGI IMG/M metagenome (GOLD analysis project Ga0194060, IMG submission 163427) | Anoxic zone freshwater microbial communities from boreal shield lake in IISD Experimental Lakes Area, Ontario, Canada - Sep2016-L222-5m | ecosystem: Environmental > Aquatic > Freshwater >... | reverse complement strand
CACCGCGCTGCGCAGTTCGGTGATCGGCTTGTAGTTATTCTTAAGCTGGTGCATGACGGCCTTGAGCGTGTGGCCGGAGTCGGCCAGATCGTCCACCAGCAACACCTTGCCGGCGATCTCGCCCTTAGGCGTGGTGATGTAGTGCGCGATGTCCAGAATGCCCTGCACGGTTCCGGAATCGGAACGGTAGGAACTGGTGGACATGATGGCCAGCGGCTTGTCAAAAACACGTGACAGGATGTCACCCGGGCGCATACCACCACGTGCCAGGCACAGGATAGTGTCGAACGCCCAGCCCGACTGGTGAACCTTGATGGCCAGTTTTTCAATCAGATTGTGGTACTCGTCATAACTGACATACAGGTGTTTGCCGTCTTCCGTCAACATCGATCTGCTCCTGTTAATCAACCAAATAGGGGTGGCGCAGCAAAATGGTTTGCTCGCGGTCGGGGCCGGTGGAAACCATGTGGATCGGCACACCGGTGACCTGCTCGATGCGCTGCAGGTACAGGCGCGCATTGGTCGGCAAGTTGTCGAACTGCGTCACACCCACCGTGCTGTCGCTCCAGCCGGCAATGCTTTCGTAAATCGGCTTGCAGCGCTCGATGTCGTCAGCGCCCATCGGCAGAATGTCAACCAACTCACCGTCAAGTTCGTAGCCGGTGCACAGCAGCAGTTCGCTCAGGCCGTCGAGCACATCGAGCTTGGTGATGCACAAACCCGTCAAACCATTGACCTGGGCGCTGCGCTTGAGCAGGGCCGCATCGAACCAGCCACAGCGTCGGCTGCGTCCGGTGGTGACGCCTTTTTCGGCGCCCACCGTGCTCATGTGGTAGCCCGGCGTACCCGGCACTTCCCACTGCAGTTCGGTTGGAAACGGGCCACCGCCAACGCGCGTGCAGTAGGCCTTGGTGATGCCAAGGATGTAGTGCAGCAGACCAGGACCAACGCCAGCACCGGCGGCCGCATTGCCGGCCACACAGTTGCTTGAGGTGACGTAAGGGTAGGTGCCATGATCGATGTCGAGCAGCGTACCCTGCGCGCCTTCGAACAGCAGATTGGCGCCCTTGAGATGCGCTTCATTGAGTTCACGCGAGACGTCAGCCATCATCGGTTTGAGCAGTTCGGCCTGGCGCATCGCCTCGTCATACACCGGCTGAAACAAGACCTTGCCATCGGCCATATAAGGCGTCAGAGTCGGACCAAAATCAAAGGCTTCAGAGCCGAGATAAGTGGTCAGCACATGGTTGTGCAGGTCCAGCAGTTCACGCAATTTGTTGGCAAAGCGCTCTGGGAACTTGAGGTCCTGCACGCGCAGGGCGCGCCGGGCGATCTTGTCTTCATAGGCCGGGCCAATGCCGCGCCCGGTGGTGCCGATCTTGGCATTGCCGCCCTTCTCGCGCGCCGCCTCGCGCGCCACATCGATGGCGGCGTGAAACGGCAGAATCATCGGGCACAGCTCACTCACGCGCAAGCGCGAACGGACCTCAACGCCGGCTTTTTCCAGACCCGCCATCTCGTCAAACAGCTTTGTCACCGACAGCACGACACCATTGCCGATATAGCACTTGACGCCCTCGCGCATGATGCCGCTGGGGATCAGGTGCAGCGCCGTCTTGACGCCATTAATCACCAGCGTGTGGCCCGCGTTGTGACCGCCCTGGAAGCGAACCACGCCCTGCGCGCTCTCGGTCAGCCAGTCAACCAATTTGCCTTTGCCCTCGTCGCCCCACTGGGTTCCAACGACGACCACATTACGACCTTTTGTTGCGTTCATTTCACTTTTCTCAAACAGCTTGCACGACCCACCGGCCCGCGTGCTCAATCAGCTCGCGATCGCAATGGAACTCATCAACTTCACTCTCATGCCCGGGCAGCACACAGACCACAGTTTCACCCTGCGTGCGCAAGGCCGCAATGGCGCTGCGCAGATCCGCCAAATCCCGCCAGGGCGCGCGGATGGCGGCGCGCAAAGGGCGCGCCGCCAGCACACCAACCAGGCTTTTGACATCCAGGCTGAAGCCAGTCGCCGGGCGATTGCGGCCAAAGATGGCGCCGACTTCGTCGTACCGTCCGCCTCGCACCAGCGCATCACTGGCGCCTTTGGCATAGACGGAGAACCGGGCGCCAGTGTAATAGGCATAACCACGAAGATCGGCCAGATCGAAGCTGACGCGGGCGCCGTCAAGGCGATTCGCCAGCCAGCCCAGGCAGCGCAGCGCCTCACGCACGGACGGCAACACCGGCAGGGCCTTTTCGGCCTCCAGCAAGACCTTTTCGTCACCATAGAGTTGCACCAGCGCCAGCAGACCTTGACGCGACGCCAGCGGGAAATCACGCGTCAGCGCAGACAACTCGCTGCTGTCCTTGGCCGCCAGCGCCGCATGCACGCGCGCCAGCAAATCACCGGCCAGCGGCACGCCTTCGAGCAGCGCCTTGACGATGCGGGCGTCAGCCATATCCACGCTGGGCGTGTTGACACGCGCGACCTTGAGGCATTCAAGCGCCAGTTGCAGCGTCTCCAGATCGGCCTCCAGACCGGCGTGGCCATAAATTTCGGCGCCAAACTGCAGCGGCTCACGGGTCGCGTGCGGACTGCCTGGGCGCGTGTGCAACACCGCGCCGCAGTAGCACAGGCGCGTGACGCCCTGGCGATTGAGCAAATGGGCATCAATGCGGGCCACCTGCGGTGTGCTGTCAGCACGCAGGCCGAGCATGCGCCCGGAGAGCTGATCAACGAGCTTGAAGGTTTGCAGATCAAGCGCCTCACCTGAACCAGTCAGCAACGACTCCAGGTGCTCCAGCAAAGGCGGCATGACCAGCTCGTAGCCATAGCCGCGGGCGGCGTCCAGCAGGTCGCGGCGAAGTTCCTCGATGTGCCGCGCTTCAGACGGCAAGACATCGGCAATGTGATCCGGCAGGACCCAAGCAGACATGTGAATAGAGGTGCTGTTAAAACTGCGATTTTACCGGGCGAAAGCCCCGAATTTCGTCACGACAGAAAGCAAATCAGCAGGACTCCGGCAATCAGGCTGCACAAGGCGAAGAAACGCAGTTGGCCATCATTCAATTGCACAATCCGGCCCATCATCTGGCGCCAACCGCGCGGTGACAGGAACGGAAACAGGCCCTCGAACACCAACACCAGTCCCAAGGCCAGCCAAAGCGTGTCGCTGTCCAAGCTCTATTTCCTGGCCGGCTTGGCAGGCGCCGCTGACGCTGGCAGGCTGCCACGGAACACCTTGAAGAACTCGGACGAGGACGGATCGAGCACCATGACGTCGCTCTTCTTGGCAAAAGTGGCCTTGTAGGCATCCAGGCTGCGATAGAACTGGGCAAACTGCGGATCACGGCCAAAGGCTTCGGCATAAATTCGAGCCGCTTCGGCATCACCTTCACCCTTGATCTTCTGGGCGTCGCGGTAGGCATTGGCCACTGCCACTTCGCGTTGCCGATCGGCATCGGCCCGGATCTTCTCGCCTTCGGCGGCACCGGTGGAGCGCAGTTCATTGGCGACGCGCTTGCGCTCGGCCTCCATGCGCCGGTAAACCGACTCGGTGATGGCATCAACGTAGTCGGCGCGCGTGATGCGCACATCGACCACGTCAACACCCCAGGGCTTGTCACCCTTGACCTTGCCCAGCACTTCAGCCTTGACGTCGGCCATGATGGCTTCGCGCTTGGTTGCCAGCAGTTCCTTCACCGTGCGCTTGTTGACTTCTTCCTGGAAGGCGTTGCGCACCACGCGGTTGAGCTGGTTCGCGCCCTCGGCCTCGCTTAAGCCCACGTTGCGGATGTACTGCGACGGTTCCGAAATGCGCCAGCGCACGTACCAGTCAATCACCACGCGTTGCTTCTCTGCCGTGAGCATGGGTTCGGTGTCGCTGGTTTCGAGCGTCAGCAGACGCTTGTCGATATACGACACGTTCTGGAACGGGGGCGGCAACTTGAAGTTCAAACCGGGCTCGGTAATCACTTCCTTGATTTGCCCAAGGGCATAAACAACACCAAACTGGCGCTGGTCAACCACAAACAGCATGGAGCTGGCCAGTGCCAAAGCCACCAGCAGCGACGAAAAAATAAGACCAATCCTGTTCATTTCAAACTCCTAGCGCGTTTCGCGATCACGGGTGCGGGCAGCATCCCGGGTTCGGGCATCAGGGGCCAGGGCCGCAGCTGCGGCCCCCGGCGACGGTGCGGGCACGGCCGCAGCCGGCGCTGCAGTATCACTGCCCTGCCCCGTCAGTTGGAGAATCTTGTCCAGTGGCAGGTAGAGCAGATTGGAACCCTGTTTGGAGTCCACCAGCACCTTCGTCACGTTGCTGTAGATCTGCTGCATGGTGTCGATGTACATGCGCTCACGCGTGACCTGCGGCGCCTTCTGGTACTCCGCGAGAACCGATTTGAAACGCTGCGCATCACCTTGCGCCTGCGCCACGATTCTCGACTTATAAGCATCAGCCTCGGCCTTCAGGCGCGAAGCCGAACCCACGGCCCGCGGCACCACGTCATTGGCATAGGCCTGCGCCTCATTCTTGGCGCGTTCGCGTTCCTGGCCGGCTTTGAGCACATCGTCAAAAGCGGCCTGCACCTGTTCCGGCGGGCGCACACCGCCCTGCTGCAAATTGACGCCGACCACTTCGACGCCGACCTTGTAGCGGTCAAGAATGACTTGCATCAGGGCGCGCACATTGGGAGCGATCTGGTCCCGGTCCTCCGACAGCGCGTTGTCCATGCGCATCTTGCCAATGACTTCGCGCACCGCAGTTTCAGCCGCCTGCACCACGGCCTCGCTCGGGTTCTTGCTCTCAAACAAAAACGCGCGCGCGTCGCTTAACCGGTATTGCACGGCAAACTTGATCTCGACGATGTTTTCGTCTTGGGTCAGCATCGCCGACTCGCGCAGACCAGTAGCCTTGATGATGGTGTCACGCCCGACGTCGACCGAGCGGATCTGGGTCACAAAAATCAACTCATGGCGCTGGATCGGGTACGGCAGACGCCAGTTAAAACCAGCGCCAACCGAGCTGCGGTACTTGCCGAACTGGGTAATCACCGCTTGCTGGCCTTCCTGCACAATGAAAAAACCGGTGCCAAGCCAGATCAGCACCACGACGCCCAGAATCAGGCCAATGCCGATGCCGGTACTCTTCATGTCAGGCTGAAAGCCACCACCGGAGCCGCCACCAGCGCCACCACGCCCAGCGTTCTTGACACCGCCAAACAGGCCGCTCAGGCGCCGATTGAAGTCACGCCACAGGGCATCCAGATCGGGTGGCCCCTGGGTCTGGCCGCGCTTGGGTTCACGCTCACCGGCGCCCTTGGCCGGACTCGGCGGCGCCTCACCCTCGGGCGGCGCGGGCGGTGGCTGACTGCCATCGGCCGGTTTGTCCTCGCTGCGCCCCCAGCGCGGATCATTCAGGTTGAACACGGCCCTGATCCGACCCGGGACACCAGCCCAGCGAAAGCTGCGTAAATGAAGTTTCATCTCGTCTTCTCTTGTAAAAGATAACCCGATTGTGCCCAATCAGGAAGCGGTATCGCCAGGCTGCTCGGAATAGTCCGGTTGCGGCAGTGGCATACCCCCGGCGCTGACGATGCTCGCCAGGCGTTGCCGCAAAGCACCAAGGCCCTCGCCCTGCGCTGCGCTCAGGAAAATCCGCGGTGTCTGGACACCGCCCAGATCGTAACTGTCTTCGAGTTGCAGTGGGCGCGAAGCGGCATCGAGCGCGTCGAGCTTGTTGAAAACCAGCACCTGGGGAATATCGGCGGCGCCGATCTCGCGCAGCACACGCTGCACTTCGGCCATCTGCTCCAGGCAATTCGGGCTGGCCGCGTCCACCACATGCAGCAGCAGGTCGGCATCGACTGCCTCCTGCAGCGTGGCCTGAAAAGCATCGATCAAGCCATGCGGTAGATCCCGGATAAAGCCCACCGTATCCGAGAGCGATACCGAGCGCCCGGCCTCACCCAGGTAAAGCTGGCGCGTCGTCGTGTCGAGCGTGGCAAACAACTGGTCCGCCGCATAGGCGCGCGCTTTCACCAAGGCGTTGAAGAGCGTGGTCTTACCGGCGTTGGTGTACCCGACCAAGGAAATATTGAAAGCATCACGCCGCTCACGCTGGCGCCGTTGTGTCTGGCGCTGGCGCTTGACCTTGACCAGGCGCTCCTTGATCTTCTTGATGTTGTCATTGATCATGCGCCGGTCGAGCTCGATCTGTGTTTCCCCCGGGCCGCCGCGCATGCCAATACCGCCGCTCTGGCGCTCCAGATGCGACCAGCGCCGCACCAGTCGCGTGCTCAGGTATTGCAGACGGGCCAGTTCGACTTGCAGCTTGCCTTCGTGACTGCGCGCGCGTTGACCGAAGATTTCCAGGATCAGGAGCGTGCGGTCATTCACCGGCAGTTCCAGATTGCGCTCCAGATTGCGCTGCTGCGCCGGACTCAGGCTTTGATCAAATAGAATCTCAACCGCCCCGAGTTGCGCAGCCAGCAGTTTGATCTCGTCCGCCTTTCCGCTGCCCACAAACAGGGCCGCATCGGGCGCTTTGCGCTTGCAGGTGAGCCGCGCCACCGGTGTCAAACCGGCTGTCTGGGCCAGCAAACCGAGTTCTTCGAGCTTGCCATCGAAATTGGGTAAACCGAAGTCAACCCCAACCAGAATGGTCGGGGCCGACGGCCGATCAGGCGGCTGCAGGTTGGTCACCCTCGCCGCTGGCAAAATTCACAGCGCGACCCGGCACGATGGTTGAGATCGCATGCTTGTAAACCATTTGTGTCACGGTATTGCGCAGCAATACGACGTACTGGTCGAATGATTCAATCTGACCTTGCAGCTTGATTCCGTTGACGAGGTAGATTGAGACCGGTACATGTTCCCGACGCAGGGCGTTGAGAAAAGGGTCTTGGAGTAACTGGCCTTTGTTGTTCACGATATTCTCCGTGTTCAAGGAAAAATGAAGAGGGGTTGACGATACCACAGCCAGACGCTGGCTCAGGCCACTGGCGTGTAAAACCCCTATAAAGTTGACTGCCCGTGCGCTCTGGCGTTGACCCTATTGGGCTCAGGAAGCAGCCTTGTCGGCGTAGGGGTTGGCCGAAGTCTTGAACTCGATGCGCATGGGCGTGCCAACCAGGTCGAACTCCTTGCGAAAACGCCCTTCCAGAAAGCGCTTGTAGGCGTCGCTCACGTGTTCCAGCGAATTGCCATGGATGATGATGACCGGCGGGTTCATGCCGCCTTGGTGCGCATAGCGCAACTTCGGGCGGTACATACCGGAGCGCTTGGGACTCTGGAATTGCACAGCCTCCAGCAGCAATCTTGTCAGCACAGGTGTCGACATCTTGCAGTTGGCAGCCCGGTAGGCCTGCGCGATGGACGCCCACACCGGCCCCAGGCCCTGGCGCTTGGTGGCCGAGATCAAATGCATGGCGGCGAACTTCAGGAACGGCAGCCGGGTTTCGATCGAGCGCTTGACCAACTCACGCTGGTACTCATCGACCGCGTCCCACTTGTTCACCGCCAGCACCACGGCCCGACCATTTTCAAGAATGAAACCGGCAATGTGGGCATCCTGATCCGTCACGCCCTGGGTGGCGTCGATCAGCAGCAGCACCACGTTCGATGACTCAATCGCCTGCAAGGTCTTGACCACAGAGAATTTCTCGATTGCTTCAAACACCTTGCCGCGCCGGCGCAGGCCTGCGGTATCGATCAGTTCGAACTTCTGACCATTGCGCTCGAAGGGCACGGAAATCGCATCGCGCGTCGTGCCCGGCAAATCAAAGGCGACCAACCGCTCCTCACCCAGCCAAGTGTTGATCAGGGTTGACTTGCCAACGTTGGGGCGACCCGCCACCGCCAGCTTGATAACACCGGGCTCTGCCTCCTGCGCCACCTCTTCGCTGTCGTCAAGATGCAGCGGCGCCAACGCCAGTTCGAGCAGCGTGTGAATGCCCTGGCCATGCGCGGCAGAGACCGCATGGACCTCGCCCAATCCGAGTTCAAAGAACTCGACCAGTTGCGCGCCGGCAATCATGCCTTCGGCCTTGTTGGCCGCCAGCACACAGGGCTTGCCCAGGCGCCGCAGGTACTTGGCGATCTCGTGGTCTTGCGCAGAAATTCCTTCGCGCGCATCCACCACAAAGACAACGACGTCAGCCTCGGCTACCGCCTGGCGGGTCTGCTTCGCCATTTCCTTGAAAATGCCACTGGCCGCGTCGGGCTCAAAGCCACCGGTATCGATGACGATGAATTCGTGCTTACCCAACCTGCCGTTGCCGTAATGCCGGTCCCGGGTCAGACCGGCGAAATCGGCAACGATGGCATCGCGCGATTTGGTCAGCCGGTTAAAGAGAGTGGACTTTCCGACATTGGGTCGGCCAACCAGGGCCAAAACAGGTTTCATTGATTGGGGCTCGCCCGTTACTCGGGCTTGAAGCCGAAAATTCCACCGGCGCGGGTCACAACCACCACGGTACCGGCAGCCAACACCGGCGCCGTCACGATCGCCGAGCCATCCGTCGTCATGCGCGTCAGCGCAGTACCGTCATCACGCGAGAGCCAATGAACCAGACCGCTCTCCTCACCCACGACGATCGAGCGACCGACCAGCAACGGTGCGCTCAGGCCCCTAAAACGCAGGCTCTCGGAAACCCAAGCCCGCTCACCATCGCCGCGGCGCCAGGCCATAACCTTGCTGTCGCTCTCGACACCGTACACGTACTTATCGTCACCCTGCAGGCCGACGGCGCCAGCGGCCGGCTTGGTCCAGAGCAGACTGCCGCGCACCGTGTCAACACAGCCGACGGCAGACTGAAAAGCCCGGGCGCAAACCACGTTGCCGTCGCGCGCAACGCGTCCAACCAGGTCCACCAGGCGCTCAATGTCGTTGGTGCCACGCGGCGATGCAATCGGCGCGTCCCAGCGCACCAAGCCATTGGCAGGATTGAGTCCGACCAGACGCCCACCCATGCCCACCACGACGGTGTCGCCAACGGCCAGCAAGACACCAGCCTGGCGCAGCACCAGGGGTTCACCCGAGCGCTGCTGGGTCCAGAGCTTGCGCCCGGAGTCACCATCGAAGGCAGTGACCGAGCGGTCGGCCGCCAGCAGAAAGACACGTCCGCCCGCTACCAGCGGTGCGGTAAAACTCGGTGCCGTCAGTTTTTGCTGCCAGGTCTCGCGCCCGGCCTCCAGCACCACCAGCCGGTTGTCGCGCGTGACCACCGCTGTCAGACGGCCATCGCTGCCAACGCCAGCGGCCAGCGGCCCGAAGCTGGTGCTTTGCCACAACGCGGCGCCACTGCGGGCGTCAAAGGAACGAAGCACACCATCGGCACTGCCCAGCGTCACGGCATCGCCATTGACTTTGACCTCAAGCGGAAAATCAACCGCGCCGATTTTGGCGCTCCAGGCCAGACGGACGCCGAGCAACGCGACGTTGGGTGTCAATTCGGTCGGCTTGGGTTTGTCCGGACCACTGGAACAAGCGGCAAACAAACTTGCCAACACAAGCACAAAAGCCACCCGGGTGGCCGCTGTCAGTCGAAAAGCAGATTTCACTTTTTACCTTCCAGCGCCAAGGCATCCCCGCTCTTGGGATCAACCCCCAGCGAATTGAGTTTGACCTCGACCAGACGACGGTATTCGGTGCGCTCATCGAAGGTCTTGTAGGCCTTTGCATACTCCGCAACGGCTTCCTTCTTCTTGCCCTGAAGCAGCAAAATATCGCCTTTGCGATCCGCCACCAGCGGCTCAAAATTGGCAGGGAAGGAAGCACCGAGTTGTTTCAACGCCTCATCAAAGGCCTTGCTATCAATCAGAATGGCCGCCAACCGGAGCCGGGCAACGGCTTGGTAGCCGGGGTCTGATGACTTGTCCACGACCCAACTCAACGCCGCCTTGGCCGCGTCCGGCTTGCCTGCGCTGTAGTACTGCTTGGCCACCAGCAACCCGGCCTGCTGGGCATAGGTGGTCGAGCCAAACTTGTCCTTGATGTCGCCAAAGACCCGGTCGATCCTGGTCATATCTGCCGATTGCACGACGCGTTCAACCTCGTCGTACATGGCGGCGGCCTGCTGTGCCTGGCTGCGTTGCCAGTACTGGAAGAAGTTCCAGCCAGCGTACGACCCGAGCACCGCAATCAGCACCCAGGTGATCATGTTGCCGTACTGTTTCCAGTAATGCTTGAGCTGGTCGAGTTGCTCTTGTTCTTCGAGGTCTAGTTGATTTGCCATGAGAGTTCTTTAGTCGATTGCCAACAACACCGGGCCCGCCAAGTGGGCCCAGGTTCAAGTGCGTGATTGTAGGGTGGGCGCCCAACTGGCAACGTCAGCCAGCGATTCGCGCCGCTGCGCCGCCCCGCCCGCGCGCAATGCCTTGACCGTGACAGCGTTGTCAGCCAACTCGTCAGCGCCAAAGATAAGGGCATGCGCCGCGCCGCTGGCATCGGCCTTTTTGAACTGCGCCTTCATGCTGTCAACCCCTGGCGTCAGACCGGCGTGCATCTGCACGCTGATGCCGGCGCTGCGCAGAAGCTGCACGGTCTGCATGGCGCGCGCCAGGGCAGTTGCATCGGGCACGATGGCGTAGGCATCCGGCGCCGGTGCGGCCTGGACTTCGCCTTGCTGCTTGATCAACTCCAGCACCCGCTCCAGGCCCATGCCCCAGCCCACGGCCGGGGTCGGTTTGCCACCGAGCAGCGCAAACAGGCCGTCGTAGCGTCCGCCACCGCACAGCGTGCCCTGGGCACCGAGTTCATCCGTGACAAATTCAAAAACGGTA
>Ga0194060_10003673_pt1 | contig 10790 bp, 5 predicted proteins | sample SepL225m_MetaG_FD_163427 | JGI IMG/M metagenome (GOLD analysis project Ga0194060, IMG submission 163427) | Anoxic zone freshwater microbial communities from boreal shield lake in IISD Experimental Lakes Area, Ontario, Canada - Sep2016-L222-5m | ecosystem: Environmental > Aquatic > Freshwater >... | reverse complement strand
GGGGCGGGCACGTGCAGCCAGGTCACGCAGGAATGTGATCACGTGTTGTGGCGACTCGGCCATTTTCGGCACCAGCGAGACTTCGCCAAAATTGGCATAGCCCAGTAGCTTGGCCTCTTCCAGGCGCAAGGACAATATTTCGGCGATCAGCGCCGAGTTGTCGTACTGAAGCGTCTCGCCGGGCGCCTGGTCCGAGGCGCGGGTGACGTGGGCACGGTACAGCCGTTCGCGCAGTGCGCTGCTGTGGGCAAACTGCAGCACCGGCAGGTAGCAGGGCATCTTGAGCGTGAGCTTGTAGCCCGGTTTTTCCTCGGCCTTGGCTGCAGCCAGTGCTGTCTGCTTTACGTCGTCGGGCACGCCGGCGAGTTCGGATTCCTGCGCGTAGTAGGCGAAGGCATCGGTGGCGTCGAGCGCGTTCTCGCTGAACTTCTGGCTCAACTCGGCTTGGCGCTCCTGGATCGCCGCGAAGCGTTCGCGTGCTGCGCCGACCAGTTCTGCGCCACCGAGCACAAAGTTGCGCATCGCGTTTTTGTGCGCCTGGCGCTGCTCGGTGTTGAGCGTTGCCACGTCAATCGCCTTGTACTTGGCATAGAGCCGCTCGTCGGCGCCCAGGCGGGTGAAAAACTCAGTGACCTTTGGCAGGGCTGCGTTGTAGGCGGCGCGCAACTCGGGTGTATCGGCAACGCTGTTGAGGTGGCTTACGACGCCCCAGGAACGTCCGATTTTTTCGATCGAGACATCGAGCACGCACGCAATGGCCGACCATTGCGCGGGAAAGTGCGCCGCGGTGACGGTTTCCAGCGCGGCATTGGCGTCCGCCAGCAGCGCATCGATGGCCGGTGCAACATGGCTGGGCGCGATCTGGTCGAAGCGCGGCAGATCGTCAAAGGACAGGAGTGGATTGTTCATGGCCAGGCTTAGGTGGCGCAGCGCTCAGCCGCTTCAAGGGTGTTGACCAGCAGCATGGTGATGGTCATGGGGCCAACACCGCCGGGCACCGGCGTGATGTGGCTGGCCAGTTTGCTGACGCCAGCAAAGTCGACGTCGCCGCACAGTTTGCCCTCGGGCGTGCGGTTCATGCCGACGTCAATGACGACAGCACCCGGTTTGATCATGTCGGCGGTCAGCACATTGCGCTTGCCCACGGCAGCGACGATCAGATCGGCCTGGCGTGTGTGGTGGCCGATGTCAGCCGTTGCGCTGTGGCAGACGGTGACCGTGGCATTGGCTTGCAAGAGCATCAGCGCCATCGGCTTGCCCACCGTGTTGCTGCGGCCAATCACGACCGCGTGCTTGCCACGCAGGTTGATGCCGGTGCTCTCGATCAGTTTCATGCAGCCATACGGCGTGCAGGGCCGAAAGCCCGGGGCGCCGGTCATCACTTGGCCGGCGCTCAGGGTGGCGTAGCCGTCCACGTCTTTGCTGACGGAGATGGCCTCGATCACCTTGTGCGGATCAATGTGCTTGGGCAGCGGCATCTGCACCAGAATGCCGTGCACCGTCGGATCCGCATTGAGGCTGGCAATGCGCGCGAGCAAATCAGCTTCGGGCAGCGTGGCCTCGTACTTTTCGAATACCGAACGCACGCCGGTGTCGGCACAGGCCTTGATCTTGTTGCGAACGTAGACGGCGCTGCCCGGGTCTTCCCCGACCAAAATAACGGCCAGTCCCGGCGTCACCCCGCGGGCTTGCAGTGCCAGCACGCGCGTGGCGACCTCGCGGCGAAGTTGGGCGGAGAGAGCGACGCCGTCAATGATCTGGCCGAATGTCTGTTGGGTCATGATTTCAGTTCAAGAAGTGAGGACGCCCGCTGGTCCGGGTGGGGCGGGCGTCGGGGGCGATAAAAAACGGTCTCAGGATTTGGCAGCAGCTTGTCCCAAAGCGATCTTGAGCAGATCGGCCACGGTGTTGGCGTTGAGTTTTTCCATGATGTTGGCACGGTGCGCTTCCACCGTTTTGATACTGATGCCCAGGTCGTCGGCAATCTGCTTGTTCAGGCGTCCGGCGACGATGCGCTCCAGTACCTGCGCTTCGCGCAGGGTCAGGCGGGCCATCAGTGCGCCGCGGTTGGCGGCACTCTGGTGCTCAGCGAAAGCATCTTTGGCCTGGTCCAGCATGCGCTCGACCAGGGTGACGAGTTGATCTTCCTTGAACGGCTTCTGGATGAAATCCATCGCGCCGTTCTTCATGCTGTCAACAGCCATCGGTACATCGCCGTGACCGGTGATGAAGACGATGGGCAAAGGCGAGTGGGCTTCGATCAAACGACTCTGCAGTTCCATGCCGGTCATGCCGCCCATGCGGACATCGACGATCAGGCAGGCGACTTCACGCGCGTCGTAGCGGCTCAGAAACGATTCGGCCGATTCAAAACAACGAACGCGGTATTCCTTACCTTCGAGCAGCCACTGGATTGAATCGCGAACGGCCTCGTCGTCGTCAACTACGTAAACGGTGCCTTTTTTTGGTATCAAACTCATGCTTTATCCCGGAGTTGTCCTGGAGTCCTTGGGTTTCAGGGGAGTGCGTGGCGCCGTTGGCAGTGTGGATTCCATAACGGGGATCCAGAACGAGAAACGGCACCCTGCAACCTCCGCGCCATTGTAGAGGTTCTCGGCCTTCATCCGGCCCAGGTGCGATTCAACGATGGAGCGGCACAAACTCAGGCCAATCCCCATGCCATCGGCCTTGGTGGAGTAGAACGATTCGTAGAGCCGGGCCATGACCTCGGGGGCCAGACCGTGGCCGGTGTCGGTGACCGCGAACTCGATGACCGACTTCTCGTCCACGATGATCGGCGCCACGGCGAGCTTGACGCTGCGCTGCGCCGTCGGTCGTTGCGCCGAGTCAATCGAATCGGCTGCGTTTTTCAGCAGGTTGACCAGCACCTGCTCGATCAGAATGGGGTCCACCAGCAAGGCCGGCATGCGCGGCGCGACGTTGTGGGTGAGTCGTACATTGCGTCGGCGCATTTCGATTTCGGCCAACTCCAGCGCTTCATCGACCATGCTGGCGATATCCGAAAGCGTGCGATTGGGTTCACTGCGTTTGACGAAGGAACGGATGCGTTGAATGATCTGGCCGGCGCGCTGCGCCTGCCTGGCGGTTTTCTCCAGCGCGCCAACCAAGTCCTCTTCGCTGATCTGCTTGCCTTTGATACGCGACAGCATGCCGTTGCAGTAATTGTTGATGGCGGTCAGCGGCTGGTTGAGCTCGTGCGCCACGCTGGAGGCCATCTCGCCCATCGTGATGAGGCGGCTGGCGCTTTGGGCGCGTTCGGTCTGCGCCGCCGCTTGCGCCTCGGCGATGCGCCGCGCCGTGATGTCGGTGGCGATCACCATTTGCGCCAACCGGCCATCGACCCAGCTCAGGTAACGCGTGCGAACTTCCAGCCATTTGCCCAGAGCCTCAAGGTAAATTTCGGCACTCTCGGCCTCGCTGTCGGGCAGCGAGTTGGTTGGTAAGCCGGCGAAAGCGTCCACGTTGTCGAGGGATTCGTCGCTGGGTGGCGTCTCGGGCATGCCGGCTTCAGCCACCAGTTGAAGGTGGCCGCCGGCCTGCGTGCCAAACCACAAGCGGTAGAGTTTGTTGGCAAACAGCAATTCATCGCTGCCCAGGGGTGCAACCGAGATCGATGCGTCGAGTGCTTCCAGCACGGTCGTGAAACGTTCATGCGAGGCCGATAACTGGTCACGGATCCGGTTCGGCTCAGTGATGTCGGTCATGGACGTCATCCAGCCAGTTTGCACGCCGTGGGCGTCAATCAAAGGCGAAACATAAAGCCGCGCATCAAACAGCGAGCCGTCGCGCCGCTTGACGCGGAACTGGATGCCGCCGGGGTCAATCTTTCCCGTGAGTTCATTTTCCAGGTGCGAACTCAATGTGTCGCGATCGGCCTCGGGCCAATAAGGGAAGGGGGCGGTGCGCCCGACCAGTTCCGATTCGGACCAGCCCGTCATCTGGCAGAACGCCGCGTTGACGTAGGTTATGCGCCCCTGCAGATCGAGCGCCCGCATGCCGGTAAGCATGGAGTTTTCCATGGCGCGGCGAAACACCGTCTCGGACACCAGCGCCTGCTGCGCGCGCATGCGTCGGCGTGTGTGACGCCAGTTGGCAATCAGCATCCAGGCTGTCATCGCGCTCAGGGCTGCCACCAACCAGAATAGGCCGCTACCGATGACACCCAGCGAGGTGCGGTAGGCTTCGCCGCGAATGATCAGGCCGTCACCGACCGGGGATACCGGAACTTCGTAGGCGTTGATCGGGGTGTCCCAGGGCAGCAACCGGGTGGCCAGGTTGCGCGCTTTGATGCGAGTGCCGGCAAGCAATCCGCCACTGGCGTCATGCATCGAAATCGCATAGCGCGCCGATACCTCGGCCGGCACGCCATAGGCAAACAGGCCATCGACCGAATAATGCGCCAGCAGCACGCCAGAAAATCGGGCGCGATCGTTCAGGGGGATATGCAACTGCAGGATGGCAGATTCGCCGGCGCTGGCGCGACGCTGCGCATAGATGGGCTGCTGCATGTCGTGCGCCAGATTAAAGGCTTTTCCGGTTTCGTCGAGTTGCAGCGTGTTGGCGATGGTGTTGCTCTCGGCGATCGACAAACTGGCACTGCTGGCACTGGCCATGAGGCGCCTGCGTTCGTCGATCCAGCTCAGGTTCTGCAATTCGGGGTAACGGTTGATCAGGTTCTCGGCACGACTCTGGAAATCGTCGCTGTCCATTTCCCGGTTGGACAGTTCGCGGGCAATGCGCATCAGCTGTTCCTGGCGTTCCAATAGACGCAGCCGCAGCCGTTGCTGTGTGTATTCAACGTCGCGCTTGACCGCTTCCTGTTCCCGGTCCATTTCTTCCAGCCGCAAATAGCCGAAGGCTGTGACGATAGCGGCCATGAACAGAAGCACCGCCAGCAGAGGGGCCAGCATCGCGAAACGGTCCTGACGCTGTGGCGTCAGGCCTTGCCACCAGTTTTGCAGCCGCTTCCTGGGCGTCAACTGGATCACGCTCGTCAGTGCAGTAGGGTGGGGCAATGGCATGGGCTGAAGTGTAGGTCAGGCCCAAGCCCTCACAGGTCTGATTGCGCGTCAATATATTTCATATAACAAAATGACGTGGTGCCATTTGAAATTTGTTTAGGTTTATGAGAGAATTCTCGAACTGCCATAAATTACGTGACTAAATACAGGAGACAAGCATGTCCGCAGTTCCCGAGAATTTTCCCGGTTCGAGTTCCGCTGATTCAGATAATCAGGAAACCCGTGAATGGATGGACGCGCTGTCCGCCGTGATTCAGAGCGAAGGGCCAGAACGTGCCCATTTTTTGCTTGAACAATTGCTGGAACATGCGCGCCAGAGCAGCATCGACATGCCGTTCTCTGCCAACACCGGTTACGTCAACACGATCGAGGTCAATGCCGAAGAGCGTTGCCCCGGCAACATCGAAATCGAGGAGCGTCTGCGCGCCTATATGCGCTGGAACGCGATGGCGATGGTGGTCAAGGCCAATCGTCATCACCCGGTGGACGGTGGCGATCTGGGCGGCCACATCGGCTCCTTCGCGTCGCTGGCACACATGTTTGGCGCCGGTTTCAACCATTTCTGGCACGCCGAGAGCGAGAACCACGGCGGCGACTGCCTCTACATCCAGGGACACGTGGCACCCGGCGTCTATGCCCGTGCCTATATGGAAGGGCGCTTGACCGAAGAGCAACTGCTCAACTTCCGCCAGGAAGTCGGCGGCAAGGGGCTGTCGAGCTATCCGCACCCCAAGCTGATGCCCGAGTTCTGGCAGTTCCCGACCGTCTCGATGGGCCTGGGTCCGCTGATGGCGATTTACCAGGCACGCTTTCTCAAGTACCTGCACGCACGCGGCATTGCCGATACCTCCAAGCGCAAGGTCTGGGTCTTTTGCGGCGACGGCGAAATGGACGAGGTGGAAAGCCGTGGCGCCATCGGCCTGGCGGCGCGCGAAAAGCTCGATAACCTGATCTTCGTCATCAACTGCAATCTGCAGCGCCTTGATGGCCCGGTGCGTGGCAACGGCAAGATCATTCAGGAACTCGAAGGCGAGTTCCGCGGTGCTGGCTGGAACGTGATCAAGCTGCTGTGGGGCAGCGAATGGGACCCGCTCTTGGCGCGCGACAAGGACGGTGCGCTGCGCAAGCTGATGATGGACACGCTCGACGGCGACTACCAATCCTTCAAGGCCAATGACGGCGCCTATGTGCGCGCGAATTTCTTCGGTCGTGATCCGCGCACCGCAGCGATGGTGGCCAAGATGAGCGACGATGACATCTGGGCCCTGCGCCGGGGCGGTCACGATCCGCAAAAGGTCTACGCCGCCTACCATTCGGCAGTCAAGCACGAAGGCCAGCCCAGCGTTCTCCTGATCAAGACCGTCAAGGGTTTTGGCATGGGCAAGAGCGGCGAGGGCAAGAACAATGTGCACCAGACCAAGAAGCTCACCGATGAAGACATCAAGATCTTCCGCGACCGTTTCAACATCCCGGTGCCTGACAGTCAGATCGCCGACATTCCGTTTTACAAGCCAGCCGACGACACGCCCGAGATGCGCTACCTGCACGAGCGACGCAAGGCGCTTGGCGGCTATCTGCCGCATCGCCGTACCAAGGCCGAAGAGCAGTTCACCGTGCCGGCGCTGGATATTTTCAAGTCGGTGATCGAGCCGACCGCCGAAGGACGCGAGATTTCAACAACGCAGGCCTATGTGCGCTTTCTGACCACGCTGCTGCGTGATCAGGCGCTGGGTCCGCGCGTGGTGCCAATTCTGGTGGACGAGGCGCGCACCTTCGGCATGGAAGGGCTGTTCCGCCAGATTGGTATTTACAACCCGGAAGGCCAGCAGTACACACCGGTCGACAAAGACCAGGTCATGTACTACCGCGAAGACAAGGCCGGGCAGATTCTGCAGGAAGGCATCAACGAAGCCGGCGGCATGAGCAGCTGGATCGCGGCGGCCACCAGCTACAGCACGAACAACCGCATCATGCTGCCGTTCTATGTCTACTACTCGATGTTTGGTTTCCAGCGCATTGGCGATCTGGCCTGGGCCGCTGGCGACATGCAGGCACGCGGCTTTTTGCTAGGCGGCACATCCGGGCGCACCACGCTCAACGGCGAAGGCCTGCAGCACGAAGATGGCCACAGCCACATTCTGGCCGGCACGATTCCGAATTGCGTGAGTTATGACCCGACCTTTGCGCACGAGGTCGGCGTCATCCTGCACCACGGCCTCAAGCGCATGGTCGAAAAACAGGACAACGTTTTTTACTACGTCACCCTGCTCAATGAGAACTACGCCATGCCGGGCCTGCAAGCCGGCACCGAAGAGCAGATCATCAAGGGCATGTACCTGTGCAAGGAAGGCGCTGCGCCAGCGAAGGGCGCTGCCGCGGGCCTGCGTGTGCAGTTGCTCGGCTCTGGCACCATCCTGCGCGAATCGATTGCGGCGCAGGAACTGCTGCAAAAGGATTGGGGTATTGCAGCCGACGTCTGGAGCTGCCCGAGTTTCAACGAACTGGCGCGCGATGGACAGGACTGCGAGCGCTACAACCTGCTGCACCCAACCGGCACGCAGCGCGTGCCTTTTGTTGCCACGCAGCTTGAAAAGCACGCCGGCGTGGTGGTTGCATCGACCGATTACATCAAGGCCTATGCCGAGCAGATCCGCTCCTTTGTTCCGGCGGGGCGCGTCTACAAGGTGCTGGGCACCGACGGTTTTGGTCGCAGCGATTTCCGCTCCAAGCTGCGCGAGCATTTCGAGATCAACCGCCACTACATCGTGGTCGCCGCGCTCAAGGCGCTGAGCGAACAAGGCAGCGTGCCGGTGGCCAAGGTGGCGGCTGCGATTGCCCAGTACGGCATCGCGGTTGACAAGATCAACCCGCTGCACGCCTGAACGATAAGAACAAGGAAACACCCATGTCTTTAATAGAAATCAAAGTGCCCGATATCGGTGACTTCGCCGAAGTGACCGTGATCGAACTGATGGTCAAGGTCGGTGACACGATCAAGGCCGAACAGTCGCTCATCACCGTTGAGTCCGACAAGGCGTCGATGGAGATTCCGTCGAGTCACGCCGGCGTTGTCAAGGAAATCAAAGTAGCCCTCGGCGACAAGGTCAAGGAAGGCTCGCTGGTCCTGCTGCTTGAAGCGGCCGATGGCGCGGTGCAGGCGACTGCGCTCGCACCAGTTGCCGCAGCACCAGCCGCCGCAGCGCCCGCTGCCGTGGCTGCACCAGCCCCGGTGAGCGCAGCCCCAGCACCCGCTGCCGCCGAGCCGGCGCACAACCCGAGCGCCGCAGCGATCGGCCTGCCGCACGCCTCGCCCTCGGTGCGCAAGTTTGCGCGTGAACTCGGCGTGCCGCTGGCGGAAGTCAAGGGAAGTGGATTGAAGGGCCGCATCACCGACCTCGATATCCGCAGCTTCACCCGCTCTGTGATGAGCGGCGCTACGCAAACCGCCGCTGCCGCACAGGCCAAGCCGGTTGGCGGTAATGATGGTGCCGGGCTCGGGCTGATTCCCTGGCCGCAGGTCGACTTCACGAAGTTTGGCCCGGTCGAGCGCAAGGACCGCTCCCGCATCAAGAAGATCAGCGCGGCCAACCTGCACCGCAACTGGGTCATGATTCCGCACGTCACGAATCATGACGACTGCGACATCACCGATCTGGAAGCCTTCCGTGTTGCCACCAACAAGGAAAACGAAAAAGCTGGCATCAAGGTCACCATGCTGGCCTTTTTGATCAAGGCCTGTGTTGCAGCGCTGAAGAAGTTCCCCGAGTTCAACGCCAGCATCGATGGCGACCAGTTGGTACTGAAGCAGTACTACCACATCGGCTTTGCTGCGGATACACCGAATGGCCTGATGGTGCCGGTCATCAAGGACGCCGACAAGAAAGGCATCTTCCAGATTTCGCAGGAGATGAGCGAGCTGGCCAAGAAGGCGCGCGACGGCAAACTGAGCCCGGCCGAGATGAGCGGTGCGGGCTTCACGATATCGAGTCTGGGTGGTATTGGTGGACGTTACTTCACGCCCATCATCAATGCGCCCGAGGTTGCGATTCTGGGCGTCTGCAAATCGACCATTGAGCCAATCTGGGACGGCAAGGCCTTCCAGCCGCGCCTGATGCTGCCGCTCTCCTTGAGTTGGGATCACCGCGTTATCGACGGCGCCGGCGCGGCGCGCTTCAACGTCTACCTGGGACAGATCCTGGGCGATTTCCGCAGGGTGTTGCTGTAGCCACTTTTCAAGAAAAATAGAAAGAGACATCCCATGGCCATCCTGGAAATTAAAGTGCCCGACATCGGCGACTTCGCCGAAGTGACCGTGATCGAACTCATGGTCAAGGCCGGCGACACCATTCGCGCCGAACAAAGCCTGATCACGGTCGAGAGCGACAAGGCGTCGATGGAGATTCCCTCGTCGCACGCCGGCGTGGTGAAGGAACTCAAGCTCAAGCTCGGTGACAAAGTGAAGGAAGGGTCTCTCGTCCTGCTGCTTGAAAGCAGCCAGACGAGTTCCCCTACGGGGCAAGTTGGCTCACCCTCACCCCAACCCTCCCCCTTGCTGGGGGAGGGCTCGAAAGCCCCTGCCGTAACAAACGTGCCGAATGTCACCAGTTCGGCCCCCGCCGCTGCCGGCTATGCCGGCACCGTCGATCAGGAATGCGATCTGCTGGTGCTCGGTGCCGGCCCTGGTGGTTACTCGGCGGCCTTTCGCGCAGCCGACCTCGGTCTCAAGGTCATTGTGGTCGAGCGTTATGCGTCGCTTGGCGGTGTCTGTCTGAATGTCGGCTGCATCCCGTCCAAGGCGCTGCTGCACGTCGCGGCGGTGATGGATGAAGTCAGCCACATGGCGGCACTCGGCGTCGATTTCGGCGCACCGGTGGTCAACATCGACAAGCTGCGCAGCCACAAGGAAAAAGTCGTTACCAAGCTCACCGGCGGTCTGGCCGCCATGGCCAAGATGCGCAAGGTCACCATCGTTCGCGGCTACGGCGCTTTTGTCGGCCCGAACCATGTGCAGGTCGAAGAAACCAGCGGCAGCGCGCAGGACAAGACCGGCAAAACGCAAACGATCGGCTTCAAGAACTGCATCATCGCCGCAGGCTCACAAGCGGTGCGCCTGCCCTTCATGCCCGAGGACCCGCGCGTGGTCGACTCCACCGGTGCCCTGGCACTGAAGGAAGTTCCGAAACGCATGCTGATTCTGGGCGGCGGCATTATCGGTCTGGAGATGGGCACGGTCTACAGCACGCTCGGCGCGCGTCTGGACGTGGTTGAAATGCTCGACGGTCTGATGCAGGGTGCGGACCGTGACCTCGTGAAGATCTGGCAGAAGATGAACGCGCCGCGTTTTGACAACATCATGCTGAAAACCAAGACGGTGGGCGCCAAGGCGACGCCGGAAGGCATCGAAGTCACCTTTGCCGCAGCCGAAGAGGGCGGTACCGCCCCGGCGCCGCAGACCTACGACCTGGTGCTGCAGGCGGTGGGCCGCACACCGAACGGCAAGAAGATCGCCGCCGATAAGGCCGGTGTCAGCGTGACGGAGCGCGGCTTCATCAACGTCGACATCCAGATGCGCACCAACGTCTCCAACATCTTCGCCATTGGCGACATCGTGGGCCAGCCGATGCTGGCGCACAAGGCGGTGCACGAGGCGCATGTGGCGGCTGAAGTGATTGCCGGTGAACTGCAAGGCAACAAGGAATTGGCGGCAGCGGCGTTCAATGCCCGCGTCATTCCAAGCGTGGCCTACAC
>Ga0194060_10003672_pt1 | contig 10790 bp, 9 predicted proteins | sample SepL225m_MetaG_FD_163427 | JGI IMG/M metagenome (GOLD analysis project Ga0194060, IMG submission 163427) | Anoxic zone freshwater microbial communities from boreal shield lake in IISD Experimental Lakes Area, Ontario, Canada - Sep2016-L222-5m | ecosystem: Environmental > Aquatic > Freshwater >... | reverse complement strand
CGCTCAATGCGTCGCGCATGCACAACGCCGGCATGCCGATCAAACTCGAGGCCGGCATGGCCAAATACTTCGCGGTAGAAGCATCGCTGCGCGCCTGCAACCATGCGATAGAAATACTCGGCGGCTACGGATATCTGCGCGACTTTCCGGTCGAGCGCTATTTTCGCGACGCCAAGATGTACCAGATCGGGGAAGGCACCAGCCACATCCAGCGCATCGTTATCGCCCGCGAAATCCTCGGCCGCGAAATCGTCAGCTTTACCTGAATCGCACTCGGAGACGCCATGAGCAAACGCGAGTTCAACCTGGACATCAAGGACAACATCGCAACGGTCACCTTCAATTGGCCGGACCGCGTAAATGCCATGGGCCTGGATTTCTCGGCCGATTTCGGCCGCGTACTCGACCGCGTCGAGGCTCAAGCCGGTATCAGGGTGATGATCCTCACCGGCGCGGGCAAGGCCTTCTGCGGCGGCGGGGACCTGAAAGAGATCATGAGCCCCGACACGACCGACATGGAGCGTGAATTTGACCTGATTCGGGGCTATAACCGCATTGCGCGGCGCATTTACCAACTCGACATTCCGGTGATCGCCGCAGTAAACGGCCCCGCCGCCGGAGGTGGCGTCGGAATCGCGCTTTCCTGCGATTTCGCCCTTGCCGCCGAAACTGCCCGTTACGACCTGCTGTTCCATCGCGTGGGACTGTCGGGCGCGGACGTCGGCGTTCCGTGGCTGCTCAATCGCGCGATCGGCCCGGTGCTCGCCAATTACTACGTGCTCACCGCGGGCTCGATCGACGCTGCCACCGGCCACCAGCTGGGCCTGTTCGCGCAGGTTCTGGCGCCGGACGCGCTCATGCCGGCTGCGCGCGCCGCGGCCGAAAAGATCGCCGGCACCCCGGAACCTGCGGTGCGCATCTCCAAACTCGCCCTGCGCAGCAGCCTGAATACCGATCTGAACACGAATCTGGAGCTCGAAGCCTATCTGCAGAGCTATGCGTTCCGCACGCCGGGCCACAAGAAGCAGATAGCCGAGTACCGCATGCAGGTCGCAAAGAAAGGAAAATGACATGAAACAGACCGTGCGACTGGGCGCCGGGTCGGGCTTTTGGGGTGACGCCCTCGATCCAGCGATGGAACTGCTCGACAAAGGCAGGCTCGACTACCTGTGCTTTGATTTCCTTGCCGAACTTACCATGGCCTTGCTGCAGCGGCAGAAGTTGAAGAACCCCGCATTGGGATACATTCCCGACGCGGTCCAGTACATGAAAGCCATGATGCCGGCGGCGCGTGCCAACGGAACCAAACTCGTTTCCAACGGCGGCGGCGTCAATTCCAGGGCGGCGGCGCAGAAAATCGTCGAGGATGCGCGCGCGCTGGGCCTGAAGGGTACCAGGGTGGCCCTGGTTGAAGGCGACGACCTGCTCGATCGCATCGACTCGATGCTCGACCAGGGGGTTCCCTTCACCAACATGGAAACCGGCGACACCGGCTTTCGCGACATACGCAAACGCGTAGTCGCGGCCAACGTCTACATGGACAGCGCAGGCATCATCGAAGGCCTGGCGCAGGGCGCGGATGTCGTGATTACCGGGCGGGTTTCGGACAACGCCGTTTTCGTCGGTCCGATCATGCACGAATTCGGCTGGCGCCACGACGCCGAGCACGCCGATCGCATCGCCGCCGCAATCACGCTCGGCCATATCTGCGAATGTGCCGCAGCCTGCACCGGCGGCATGTCCTCGCGCTTCGCCGACATGCCCAATATGGGCAAAGCCGGCTTTCCCATCTTCGACATATGGCCGGATGGCAGCGCGGAGCTGTCGAAAATTCCCGGCAGCGGCGGCCGCCTCGACCAGTTCACGGTCAAGGAGCACATGGTCTACGAGATCCATGATCCGCGCAATTACATCATGCCGGACGGGATTGCGGATTTCACCTCGCTCAAGTTGGAGGAAACCGGTCCGGACCGCGTGCGTGTCAGCAATGTGCGCGGCCGGCCGGCGCCGGAGATGCTCAAACTGGTCATCGGCTACCAGGACGGCTGGATAGGAGAGAGCTTAGCCTTCTTCCCCTGGCCCTACGCCTACGACCGCGCGCTAAAGGCGCGGCAGTCCATGCTGGAGCGCTTCGAGCGCATGGGTTTGCAGGCGGAGCAGATCCAGTTCGATTTCGTCGGACTCAATACACTGCATGGCCCCGCCGCACCGCTGCCGGACCGCAGCGCGGCCAATGAGATGAACGAGGTCGGTTTGCGCTGTGCGGTAAAGACCAGGACGGTCGACGAGGCAGAAAAAGTGCGGCGTGCGGGTTCCCACCTCTGGATCATGGGGCCCGGAGGCACTTCCTTCGGAACGCCGATCAAACCCCGACCGGTGGTATCGCTTTGGCCGACGTTGGTACCGCGACAGTTCGTCCAGGCTTGCGCCGAAATACTGGAGGCTTGAGACATGGCAAAGTTATTGCGCGACATCGCTTATGTGCGCTCCGGAGACAAGGGCGACATCTGTACCGCCGGTCTGATCGCCAAGACGCCGCAGGACTACGCATCCTTGCTGCGCAGCGTCACACCGGACAAAGTGAAGGCGCTCTATGGCGACTGGGTCAAGGGCGAGGTGCATTGCTACCCGATGGACAACATTCAGGCCGTGGTGGTCGTCATGCAGCAGGCGCTCGGGGGAGGCGCGACGCGCACACTGCGACTGGACCAGACGGGCAAGGCGCTGGGACACGCACTGCTGCGCCTGCCTGCGGTGGAGTGATGGCGGCAATCCATTCGACCCTGCGCCGCGACGATCCGGCCTACGCCCGGAACCGGGAGGCCTATGAAATCCTTCGCGGCCGCGTCGATACCGCGCGCGCGCAGGCGATCACCGGCGGCAGTCGCAACGCTCGTGAATTGCATCACTCGCGCGGCAAACTCCTCGCGCGCGAGCGCATTGCCGCACTGCTCGATCCGGGCACACCCTTTCTCGAAATCGGACAGTTGGGCGGGCATGAACTCTACGACGATCCGACGCCTTCGGGCGGGATCGTCACCGGCATAGGCATCGTCTGCGGGCGCCCCTGCGCCATCATGGCGAACGACGCGACGGTCAAAGGCGGAACCTACCTGCCGATCACCATCAAGAAGCAGGTGCGCGCGCAGGCCGTGGCCAGGGAAAACGGATTGCCGTCGATCTACCTGGTCGATTCCGGCGGCGCCTTCCTGCCGCTACAGGAGGAGATATTTCCGGACGAGCACCAGTTCGGCAGGATATTCCGCAACATCGCCGAAATGTCGGCGCTGGGACTGCAGCAGATCTCGGCGGTAATGGGTTCCTGCACCGCGGGCGGCGCCTATATTCCCGCAATGTGCGACGAGACCATCATCGTTAAGGGTACCGGCACGATTTTCCTCGGCGGTCCACAACTGGTCCAAGCCGCAACCGGAGAACGCATCGATGCGGAAACTCTGGGCGGCGCCGATGTGCACACGCGCCGTTCCGCGGTGGCGGATCACTATGCCGAAAGCGATCTGCACGCACTGACGCTGGTGCGCGAGATCGTCGCCCGGCCGGCGCTGCGCCCGGCTGCACCGCCCCCGCTCGTTGCCGAGGAGCCGCTCTACGATCCCGCGGAAATCGCGGGGCTGATCCCGGCGAATCCCAAGGAACCCATACCGGCGCGCGAAATACTCGCGCGACTCCTGGACGCCAGCCGCCTCGTCGCCTATCGCGAGCGCTACGGACCGACCCTCATCTGCGGGACCGCCGCCATCGGCGGCTATCCCGTAGGCGTGCTCATCAACGACGGCGCACTGTTCAGCGAGTCGGCGCAGAAAGCCGCGAACTTCATCGAGCTCTGCAGCCAGACCGGGGTACCGCTGCTGTTTCTGCACAACATCAGCGGTTTTATGGTCGGGCAGCAGTACGAAGCGGGCGGCATCGCGCGCGATGGAGCGAAGATGGTCAATGCGGTTTCCTGCGCCCGCGTACCCAAATTCAGCCTGCTCGTCGGCGGCAGCTACGGCGCGGGCAATTTCGCCATGTGCGGACGCGCGTTCGGGCCGCGGCTGATGGCGATGTGGCCTAACGCGCGGACCTCGGTGATGGGGGGAGAACAGGCGGCCACGGTCCTCTCCCTGGTCCGCGGCGAACAGCTGGCCAAGCAGGGCAAGGCGTTCCCGCCGGAGGAAGTCGAGCAATTCAAACAACCGATTCGCAAGCACTACGAGGACCACAGCCACCCCGTATATTCCGCCTCGCGGCTATGGGTGGATGCGGTGGTTGATCCGGTTGAAACCCGCCAGTGGCTGACCCTGGGTCTGGCGCTCGCCGCCATTTCCCCCAGGGAAGCGACGCATTTCGGGGTTTTCCGCCTTTAAAAATGATACGCCGGCTCCTGATCGCAAACCGCGGCGAGATTGCCAGCCGCATCGCCCGCACCTGCACCCGCATGGGCGTCGAGTATGCCGGCGTGTACTCCGAGGCGGATGCGGCGGCGCCCCACCTGCGCGGCGCGATCGCGAGGAAGTGCATCGGCCCGCCGGCCGCGGCGCAGAGCTACCTTGATCAAGATCGCATCATTGCCGCGGCGCGTGAACACGATTGCGATGCCATCCACCCGGGCTACGGCTTCCTTTCCGAAAACGCGGAATTCGCCCGCGCGACCACCGCCGCCGGCTTGCGCTTCGTCGGACCGTCGGCAGACGTCATTGCATCCCTGGGCGACAAGGCCCGGGCCAAGGCACTCATGCAGGACGCGGGCGTGCCCACGGTACCGGGAATTGCCCAGGCGAGCGAAAACCTGGACGAGCTCGAACGAGGTGCCGAGACGATCGGCTACCCCCTGCTCCTCAAACCTACCGCAGGAGGAGGCGGCAAGGGAATGCAGGTGGTCCATGAACCTGCGGCGCTGCGCGAATCACTGGAACGCGGCATGCGCCTTGCGCGCGCGCATTTTTCCGACGGCCGGCTGATACTCGAGCGCTATATCGATCGTGCGCGCCACGTGGAAGTGCAGATCTTCGGCGATTCCATGGGCAACGTGGTTCACCTGTTCGAGCGCGAATGCTCGCTGCAGAGAAGACACCAGAAGATCATCGAGGAAGCGCCTGCGCCGTGTCTCGACGAAGCATTGCGCGCCAGGCTGCTCGCTGCCGCAGTTCGCGGCGCGAAGGCGGTAGGCTACGACAATGCCGGCACTTTTGAGTTTATCGTTTGCGCTACCGGCGAATTCTACTTTCTCGAAGTCAATACCCGCCTGCAGGTGGAGCATCCGGTGACCGAGGCGATCACCGGCCTGGATCTGGTGGAGTGGCAATTGCGCTGCGCCAGCGGCGAGGCGTTGCCGCTGACTCAGGCAGAGATACGCGCCCAAGGTCACGCCTTCGAATGTCGCGTCTATGCCGAGGATCCGGCGAACGACTTCCGCCCCGCGCCGGGCAAAGCAATCCATATTTCCTGGCCGCCGGCGGCGCGCGTTGATGCGGGGATCGCCAGCGGCGACGAGGTCACTCCATATTACGATCCGATGGTGGCAAAGCTCATCACTCACGGCGGGAGCCGCGAACAGGCCCGCGCAGCGATGCTTGCCGCGCTGCGTTCGACTGCCGTGCTCGGTCTCACCACCAATTTGGGATTCCTCCAATGCGTCATGAATGATCCGAACATCGCGCAGGGCTCTTATCACACGCAGTACCTGGATGAAGCGCAGTTCAAGCCCCGGGACGCCACGCGCGCGGCAATGGCCTGCGCCTGCGCGGCCACGCTGGCCGCAGACCGCATGCGGCAGCCGCACTGGCCATGGAGCGCCGGACACGCAACCGGGACCTTCGATCGCGATAAACTGGTTCCGGAAGCCCCGATGGGCGAATTATGGTTCTGGCTCAACCACGAAGCCGTCAAATGCACATTGGGCCATTGCGATGCTGACGGCATCGAGGTCTTCGTGATGAAAGAGCGGTTCCTGGTCCAGGTGGATGCCGACGGCGGCCCCGTGTTCCATGGCAGCCTGGGCGGCACGCGCTGGCACGCCACGCGCACGAGTTCCGCGACCGAACTGATGCTGGATGGCGCGCGTTACAGCGTCCAGAGCTACGCGGACCGGAACCCGGCGCAGTACTCGACTGCCGCTTCGGCATTGGCGCCGATGCCCGGTGTCGTCGTGTCCCTGCCGGTCAAACTAGGTCAAATGGTCGCGGAGGGGGACGTGCTCGCCATCGTGGAAGCGATGAAAATGGAAAACCGGGTGACAGCCGCCTTTGCCGGGACGATCACCGCGATCAACTGCCGGCTGAATGAAGCTGTCAATGCGGGCGACCTTCTGGTCACGGTTGAACCCTCCGAGTAAGAGACATGCCCAGGCCCGCCAAGTCCACACTGCCCGCTCCCGCGCACACGCGAGCGTCTTCCGATTCCGACGCCGGACAGGTGCGCGTGCTAGCCCGCGGGCTATCAATCCTGCGCGCATTCACCCCGAGGAATGAATGGCTGAGCAACCAGGAAATCGCCGCCAGGACTTCCCTGCCCCGGCCCACCGTATCGCGCCTCACCGCCAACCTGACCGGTCTGCGCTACCTCAGTTATTCGACGGTGTCGCGCAAGTACCGCCTCGGCACTTCGGTGCTCGCGCTCGCGTTCGGCGCCTTGGCGAATGTGGACATCCGGGTTCTCGCGCGCCCGCTGTTGCAACGGCTTGCGGATCAGGAGGACGCGCTGGTGGTGCTGGCAAGCCGAGATGCCCTGGCGATGGTTTGCAATGAGGTCTGCCACAGCAGCAAGAGCATTTTTACCCTGCGGGTCAACGTCGGCTCACGCCTTGTCCTTCCCTACTCGGCGATGGGCCTGGGACTGCTCGGAGCGATGACGCAGGAGGAGCGCGCCGAAACGCTGCGCCAAATCAGCGACAGTTTCAAAAAGAAATGGCGCGAGTTGCACAAGCTCATAGACGCTTCGGTGGAGCAATATCGGCGGTGCGGTTTCTGCACGACTTTGGGCACGCTGGAGAGCGGCATCAACGGCATCGCCGTCGCAGTCGACACGCCCGGGGCACCGCATAGTTTCACCATCGGGCTCGCGGGTCCGAGCTTCCGCTTTCCGGCCGAGCGCCTCGAATCCGACCTCGGACCCAAGCTGCTCGGGATCAGGCGCGATCTTGAATCGCGACTCGCCGACCTTCAGCCCGGAACGGCGGATTCACCATGAGCAGGCGCGCCGCCCAGGATGCCGGTTCCCAATCGGCACAGTCGGAGGTCGACTCGCTGCAGCGCGGTCTTGAGATCCTGCGCGCGTTTCGAAACGGGGAAAAATCCCTGCAGTTCGCGGACATCCTGGAGCGCACCGAGATTCCGCGCCTAAGCGCGCAGAAACTGCTGAATACGCTTACGGCGCACCGCTTCCTGCGCCATCTGCCGGAATTGGACCGCTACGAGCCCGACGTTTCCTGCTTCGTGCTCGGCCACGCACTGCGCACGAGCCTGCCGTTCCTGCGCAGCGCGCGTCCCGTCATGCAGGCGCTGGCCGAAAAACTCGGGGTCGACGTGTTTCTGGCCCTGAAAGAAGGCATGGAAATGATGATCGTCGAGTATTGCAGCGCGCGCCCCGACTCTGCCGAATTTCGTGTGGGAAGCCTCATACCGATGGCGCAAACGGCGGCCGGACGGGCCTGGCTCTGGGCGCAGAAGCCGGCGATCCAGGGCGAGTACATCGAGCGCATCCGAGCCGAAGCGGATGCAAACGGTCTGAATGCCATTCCCGGCATCTATCGCGCGTTTCAGGACCTGGCCGAGCGCGGCTACTGCCTTTCTCTGGGGGAGTGGCTGCAAGACAGGCAGGCCATTGCCACCCCGCTGATCGTAGGCGGCGGACGCGAAGTGCTCGCGCTCGCGGCCTTTGCCGCCGACCAGAGACTGAATGAATCCTTCTTCAGGGACACGGTGGCATCCGCACTGGTGGATGCAGCCACGCGCATCAAGAGCGAACTGCCTCGCACGGAAAGATCATGACCGGAGCCGAACCATTTCCCAAAGAGGATCGATGCCATGGATAGTTTGACGGTGCGCGGACGCCAGTGCAGAATCAGTGCAGCACGCCCCGATTGCGGATAATTAAAAACTTTAAAGCGTGAACCTGATGCAGTTCTATTTTGACGGACGTATCCACACTATGGAGGAGGGTAATTATGAAATTGACTGCGAAGAGAACCTTGGCCGCGCTATTGTCCGCAATCGGCTTTGCCTGGGCCGCAGCGGCAGTGGCACAGACCGATACCCTAAAGATCGGGGTGGTGAGCGCCCTGTCGGGTCCCGGCTCCGAGTGGGGTCTGGCGCAGGACGGGGGCATCAAGATGGCCGCGATGGAGGCCAATGCCAAGGGGGGTCTCAAAATCGGCAGCAAGACCTACAAAATCGAAGTGATCTCCTACGATGACACTTACAAGGCGGCGCTTGCCGTTTCGGGCGCGACGCGGCTGATCGAGCAGGACAAGGTCAAGTTCATTGTCGGACCGGTAGGATCGGCTTCGCTGCTGGCAGTGAAACCACTTTATGAAAAGAACAAAATATTGGCAATCATCGGCGCCTATACCGAAAAAGCACTCGATGCAGATACCAAGTACATGTATCGGGGATTCCCGACTCAAGTGGAGTTCGTCGGTCCGATCGTCGAGTGGTTGAAGAAGAACAAGCCCGCCCTCAAGGCTGTGGCTCAGATCGACCCGAACGACGAGACCGGTTGGTTTTCGCAGAAACTGCTGAAGGAGCATTACGAGGGCGGGGGATACAAGGTCGTTGCCTCAGAGCTATTCGAACGCAGCCTCAAGGATTTTCAGCCGGTGCTGACGAGAATCCTCGCGACCAAGCCGGACATCATTGAACTCGGAACGACGCCGCCCGGTACGGCGGGCCTGGTGATTCGCCAGGCGCGCGAACTCGGCTTCAAGGGCCAGTTCGTCAAGATCGGCGGACCCGGGGTGCCGCAGATCGTTGCGGCTGCCGGGAAGGAATTTGCCGAGGGCCTGATCTGCTACGCGGCGGCGGATGTGACCACCAAAGCCTACAAGGATCTCGAGGCCCAGTATGCCAAGGTTCTGAAACCGCCGATGAACGAATTCGCCGTGTATTTCTACGACGGCGCCCGTATGCTTCTCGATGCAATGCAGAAAGCCGGGACGGTGGAGGACACAGAGAAGGTGCGGATGGAGCTGGAGAAAGTGTCGCCCTACAAGGGTGTCCAGGGAACGATACGCTGGGGCGGCATGAAGTCCTATGGTTCGAACCATCAGATCCTGACCCCGATATTCATCGGCATGATCAAGAACGGCGAGCAAGAGATCATCGGTCGCATGGAGTAGGCTTCGCGCCCGCCGGGACCATCGCGGTCCTGGCGTACGCCTTTTTCGGAACCAGCCAGAATGTTCGAGCTCGCAGCCAAGATCGTGATCAACGGCCTGACTTCGTCGTTGGTCTACATACTGATGGCGCTCGGATTCACCTTGATCTTCGGCATCATGCGCGTGGTCAACTTCGCTCACGGCGAGCTGTACATGGTGGCCGCGTTTCTGGTGTACGTGATGTCGGCGTCTCTGGGGTGGAATTACTATCTGGCCGTGCTATTGGCGGCAATTGCCGTGGGCCTGTTCGGAGCGGTGCTGGAGCGCGTGTTGTTCCGCCCATTCATCGGTCGCGAGTTGAACGGCATGATCATGGCGCTCGCCATTTCGATCACCCTGCAGGCGACCGCCTTCATACTGTTCGGCACCGACGAACACTCCGTGGAGCGTCCGATATCGGGCGTCATACAGCTGGGGATGGTCATGGTTCCACGCGACCGCCTTGCAGTGGGGCTGATCGCGCTGCTCATTCTGGGGATGTTCTACCTGTTCATGCGCTACACCAAGGCGGGCCTGGCTATGCGCGCCGTGGTGCAGGACGAGGAGATCGCATCGATCCATGGCGTGCGTCCGAAAATCATTCATCCGCTCGCGTTCGGCCTCGGGGCAATGCTTGCCGGATTTGCCGGCGCGCTGATGGCGCCGATCTATACGATCTATCCCTACATGGGCTCGCAGCCGATGCTCAAAGCCTTCATCGTGGTCATCCTCGGGGGGCTGGGAAGCGTTCCCGGCGCGGTGCTGGGCGGGGTCGTACTGGGGCTAACGGAATCGGTTTTCGCGACACTGATCAATACGACGGTGGCGACCATGGTCTCGTTCGGCATTGTGGTCCTGATCCTGTTGATCAAACCGACCGGCCTTCTGGGGCGATAAGCGGATGTACGCTGCATTCAAATATCTCGCCTTGATCGCAGTCCTTGCGACGCTGCCGTTTTTGCTGCAAGCCCCGTTCCTGACGCACATCGGCGTCATGATCGGCCTGTACACGGCTTTGGCGCTGAGCATGAACCTGATGCTGCGCATCGGCCAGATATCGTTCGCACACGGCGCGTTCATGGGGCTCGGAGCCTACGGGTCGGCCCTGTTCATGATGCGCGTTGGCCTGCCATTTCCCCTGGCATTCTTCGGTGCGACGCTGGCCGTGACGCTTCTTGCCTGGCTTGTAGGCCAGGTGTTTCTCAGGATCAGGGGCGTCTACTTCGTTCTGCTTACTTTTTCGTTCGGTGAAATCATTGTTCTCATTTTTATCGAGTGGGTGAGCCTGTTCGGCGGAAGCAACGGTCTGGCGGGCGTTCCCCGGCCTGGATTGTTCGGCTACGAAATCCAGACCCGCGACGGCTTCTACCTGATGGCGCTGGCCCTGGCGGCATTCGCTTATGCGTCCGTGCGCGCGATCTACCGCAGCGAACTGGGA
>Ga0194060_10003671_pt1 | contig 10795 bp, 9 predicted proteins | sample SepL225m_MetaG_FD_163427 | JGI IMG/M metagenome (GOLD analysis project Ga0194060, IMG submission 163427) | Anoxic zone freshwater microbial communities from boreal shield lake in IISD Experimental Lakes Area, Ontario, Canada - Sep2016-L222-5m | ecosystem: Environmental > Aquatic > Freshwater >... | reverse complement strand
CGATCGACACGCCGGGCAACCAGATGCGCTTGTCGTTGTTCGGATCGATCGTGGGCTTGCTGTAATACATCGGCCGCGGGTTCGTGCGGCTCATCTGCTTCCACGTCGCGCCGGCATCTTCTGTGCGGTACAGGCCGGTCGCGGTCGTGTGTTCGATCGTGGCGACCAGCACGTCGGGCTTCGACATCGAGATGGCGAGGCCGATGCGGCCCTTGTCGCCGGCGGGGATGCCACCCTCGAGCTTCTTCCACGTCGCGCCCGCGTCAGTGCTCTTGTAGAGCGCGCTGCCCGGACCGCCGCCGTTGAAGCAGCACGCGCTGCGCATGCGCTGATAGGTCGCAGCGTAGAGCACGCTCGCGTTGCGCGGATCCATCACGAGATCGGTCGCGCCGGTCACCGCGTCGACATAGAGGACCTTCTTCCACGTCTTGCCGGCGTCCGACGTCTTGTAGACGCCGCGCTCGGCGTTCTCGGCCCAGAGGTTGCCGACGGCCGCGACATACGCGACATCAGGATTGACGGGGTCGAGGACGACGCGCCCGATCGAGCGCGTGTCGTGAAGGCCGAGGTAGGTCCATGTCTCGCCGCCGTTGGTCGAGCGATAGATGCCGCCGCCCCACGACGAACTCTGGCGGTTGTTCTGCTCACCCGAGCCGGCCCACACGATCTGCGGGTTCTTGTCGAAGATCGCGAGCGCGCCAAACGAGCTGTCGTTCTCTTTGCCGAAGATGTCCTTCCACGTCGTGCCCTTGTTCGTGCTCTTCCAGATGCCGCCGCCGGCCGTGCCGACGTAGAGCACCGCGGGATCTTTCGGATCGATCTGGATGTCGTGGATGCGTCCACTGGTCACGCCCGGGCCGATATCGCGGAAGTGCAACTCGCTGAACGGCGACGCCGCCGGCGCCTGCGCGCTGGTGCGGACCGGGAGCCACGCGGCGATCGCCGCGAGTGAGGCCAGGGTGAGGACGGCAGCGATGGAGGAGACTCGACGCATCCGGGCATCCTACCCTTTTCGCGCATACTCTTCAGTATGCGAACTCGTCTGGCACTGCTTTCGATGGCCGTCTCCGTGTGGCTGGCCGTTCCCAGCGCACACTTCCATTTCGAACTGCTCCGGAGTGCTCCAGCCGCCAAAGCCACCGCGGCCAGCGCGCCCACTCGTCTGCAGCTGTGGTTCTCGCAGGTGCCGGCCGCGGGCGTCAGCGTGGTGACACTCAAGAACGAGGCTGGTGACGTGGCGGTGTCGAAGACGACGATCGTCGCGAAGGACAAGTCGATGTACGCCGATCCGGTGAAGCCTCTCACGTCGGGGAAATACACCATCCACTGGCGCGGCGCCGGCGATGACGGTCACGTGCAGCAAGGCGACATCCTCTTCACGGTCGCCGGCAAGTAGATGATGCTCTTCGCGCGCTGGGCTCTCTCGGCGAGCGCGCTCGGCATCATCGGCGCCTTTGGCGCCACGCTGCTCAGCTACCCCGCCAACCCGCGCGTGATCAGCATCGCGCGCCGCGCGTCGATCACGCTGCTGATCGCGTCCTTTCTGATCATCACCGCGCAGCTCTACGCCTGGTTCGGCGTCGACGGCCTGATCGTTCCCGAAAACGCGTGGACGATGCTGTCGATCACCGAGTGGGGATTGCATTGGGCGTGGATGGCGGGCGTCGCGGTGGCTGTGGCGCTCGTGCTCGCGATCGCGGGGTCGCGGCCGCAGATCTGGATCTTCGCGAGTGGTGCGGCCGCGCTCTGCGTGGCCGCCACCGTGCCGCTTGTCGGCCATGGCGGCACGCACGATGCGCTGACCGTGTTCCTGCACCGCATGCATTTGTTCGGCGCCGGTCTCTGGATCGGCTCGCTTGCCGTCGCCGTTCTCGCCCACCTCGACGACACGCCGCGGCTGCTCGCTTCGTTGCGCCGATTCGCGCCGATCGCGCTGACGGGCGCCGCGATGGTCGCCCTGTCAGGGCTCGTGCTGGCGTGGGAGCACATTCGACCTCTATCGACGTTGTGGACGAGCGCCTACGGTCGCACGCTCGCCGGCAAAGTCATCGCCGTGCTCATCGTCGGCGGCCTGGGCTTTGTGAACTGGCGCGGTCCGCGACTGCGCGTCGTCATCGCAGAGATCACGATCGCGATCGTCGTCGTCCTGTCACTGACGGCGCTGTTGTCGGAACTGCAGATGCCCGGCGGACACTGACGCGCTGGGGGCCAGGGCACGGAATCTCTCGCCTTCGTGCGCCACGCGGCGTCAGAACATCAGACGCATCATGAACTGTGCTGACCGCGGTTCGCCGACGGCCGTGATCTGATTGAACGTGGCGGACGGACTCGTCGGATACGCGCCGGCACCGAACGTCGCATTGCGAGCGATATCGTTGCGGCGATTGGTGAGGTTGAATACCTCCGCGCCGACTTCAAGCCGCGTGCGTCCTGACAGCATCAGCGATTTGCTGAGGCGCGCGCTCCAATTGAAGAAGTTGTCGCCGACACCGGCATTGCGCTCGATGAACGCGCCGCTGACGATGGGGCGGCCCGCCGTGCCTTGAATGGTGGTCACACCAGACGTGACGTTGAATGGCAGCGCCGAGTTGTACTGCACGATGCTGCTGAACGTGACACCGCGATAGTCCACGCCGCCACTCACGACCAGGCGATGCCGCTGATCGTCGTCGGACCGCGCCCAGTCCTTCGACAGGTCGGTGGGGTCGATCGGGGCGCTGAAGAAGTTCTCGCTGACGTTGTTCATCGATTTCGACAACGTATAGCTCACACGATAGTGACCCCATGTGGTCGGCCGCTGAGCGAACGACACCTGCAGACCGTGATAGTTGGAAGCCGCCAGTGAGGAGTACTGGCTGTTGTTCGCGTAGGCCGGCACCGGTCGGCACCCGTTGTTGGTGCCCGCCGCCGCACATGTCGGCACGTTCTGGTTGACCGAGATGATCAGGTTGCGTCCGCGCATGTACTGGTAGCTCACCGCAAGCGTCGCCCCGGCGCCGAGTTGCTGTTCCACTTCAATGCTGGCCTGCCGCGCATTGGCGTTCTGAAGGTTCCGATCCATCGTCGTCAGGCTGACCAGCGTGACGCCGGACACCGCAGTCGGGAGCACATTGGGAAACACAGGCGCCCCGGACTGCGTGGGCGCCAGCGTGACACTGAGCTGGCGCAGGTTCGCCAGGTCGGATGTATTCCCCGCCGAGAGCAGCGCGTTGGACAGCGGACGCAGTGGCACCCGATCGTAGAAGATGCCGGCGTTGCCGCGAACGACCGTGCGCCGCGACGACAGCGGCGTCCAGGCGAATCCCACGCGAGGCGAGACGTTGTTGGTGTCGGTGTGGATCGTCTGGAGAAACTGGAGATCGTAGCGGAGGCCGAGGTTAATGGTCAGCGCAGCGGCCGCCTTCCACTCGTCCTGCACGTACGTGCCGACGTTGGGATTGGTCTGCGACACCACCGTGTCGCCAAAGGTCTGTGTGAAGCCGGTGCTCGTGTAGGTGCCGCTCAGAAACGTCGCGAGTGTTTGAAACGTGTAGGCGCCGCGGATGGAGCGCGGGTATGTGATCGTGTCGTCGTTATAGAGCACGTCAACGCCCACCCGCAGCGCATGCGACGCCGCCTGATGCGAGAGATTATTGACGAACTGCAGGGCCGTGTTGCGACGCGCCGTTGGGCTGCCGGACAACGTGCCGAACGTCGCCACGCCAGAGATGGTCACTGCGGGGCCGATCTGATCGGCGGCTGGCGCGGCCAGATCGCCGCGCGCCCACTGCGCGCGCGTTTCCAGCACCGTCCGCGAGGACAAGGTCAGCGTGTTGCTGAACGACAGCGCGTGATCCGTGTTGGCCAACCCCGCCGACGCCGACGGCGCATTCAGGCCGCCGGCACCGCGCGAATTGTCTGAGGTCACGCGATACGCGCTGTAGCGCAGTCCGAACTGATCGCGGCCGCGCACCTGGTGGTCGATTTTGCCGAGCACGTTGAGGCTGCGCACAGGATTGTCGTACGTGCCTGTCGCCACCGCCGCGCCCTTGTACCCCACGGCAGCCAGTCGCGTGTTGATCGCGGCGACGTTCGCGTCCGAAATCGTCGTGAGTCCCGTCTGATTCAGGAGCCGCCGTTCCGCATTCGCAAAGTAGAACGTCCGGTTCTTCGTCACGGGACCGCCGGCGCTGCCCCCGAATTGCTGCTGCGACATCGGCAACTTCGTGCCCGAGAGCGCATTCACCGCACTGAACTTCGCGTCACGAAAGTAGCCGTAGCCACCGCCATGCAGAAGGTTCGTGCCGCTCTTGGTCACGACGTTGACGTACCCGCCGAGCGCGCGCCCGAGTTCGGCCTGCCCCCCGGACGTCACCACTTGGAACTGTTCAACCGCATCGACGCCATACGGCATGCCGCTCAATCCCGCGGCATCGTCATTGGCCGACAACCCGTCGACGATGAAGTTATTGGAGAAGTTGCGCTGGCTGCCGACCGAAAGTCCCGTGCCGGGCACCGCAGATGTCTCAGAGAAGAGTTGCGTGGGGTTGTTGTTGGTCATTGACACGCCCGGAATCAGCAGCGCGAGATCGAGGAAGCTCCGGCCGTTCATCGGCATCGCCGTGATCTCGGCCTGCCGAATGGTGCCGGCGATCTGACTGCGTGCGGACTCCACCGTCGGCGCCTGCGCGGTCACGCTGACCGTCGTATCCAGCGCAGCCACCGGCAGCACCAGCGGGAGATCGAAGGCGGATCCGACGGTCAATTCCAGCGATCGGGACGCGGAGGCGAAGCCGACCTGCGCGGCGACGACCTCGTAGGTGCCAACCTTCAAATAGGGAAATCGGAAACGGCCATCTCGGCCGGTGACCGTTGACGCGGAGACATTTGTGGCGGTGTGGCGGGCGATCACGGTGGCGCCGGCAATGGCGCCCCCCTGTGGATCAAGGACGCGTCCGGCGACGCTGGCGTTATTGACGGTGCTCTGCGCCGACGCGGCAGAAGCGATCAGCACGACGCACAGCGCGGCCACACACAGACAGAACTTCTTGAACGGGCACATCCGTCGAGCTTACACACCGCGCGGCGCGAGCGCCTGCGTCATATTGTCGCAGGCCAACGACGCCGCGCCGATGAGAAGCTTGCTCGGTGCAGGCCGGCCATCCAGTGAATCATCTTCGGGTTGTGACGGTCGCGCTGGTGGGCGCCGCGGCGCTGCTCGGCCCCGTCGCTGCATGTCGTCGCGCTGCGGCGCCGCCCCTTGTCGCGGTCGTGGCGATCCCGGATCGGAAGAACCAGACGCCGAATCTCGTCGCCGACGGTGATGTCGCGATTGTGGCGTGGACAGCGGTACAGGCCGACGGCACCGCGGACGCGTATGCCGCCGTCAGTCGTGATGGCGGCATCACGTTCGGATCGCCCGTCAGGGTCAACGATGTGGCCGGCGAGGTGCGCACCTCGGAGCAGCAGGCGCCACGGGTCGCCATGCGCGGCCGGACCGTGGCCGTCGTCTGGACCGCGAAGAGAGACGGTGTCACGCGGGTCCGGCTGGCGCGCTCGATGGATGAGGGACGGTCGTTCGCGGCGTCGCAGTCGATCAGCCCCGCAGGTGCTCCGGGCACGCGTGGCTGGGCGTCACTGCTCATCGATGAGCAGCAGCGCGTGCATGTCCTGTGGCTCGACACACGAGTCGCGGCCACGGAATCGTCCATGCCCTCTATGAGCGCCTCGGTCGGCGCCGGCGCGTACGCCGCGATGGGCGCCACGCGCCAGGATGTGTATGCGGCGGTATTGGCGCGTGATGGCAGGCTCAGCGAGCATCTGGTCGCAACCAACGTCTGTTTCTGCTGCAAGACGGCGATCGGACAGACGGCCGCCGGGGTGTGGGCAGCATGGCGCGACGTCTATCCCGGGAACCTGCGAGATATTTCGTTCACCTCGCTCGACGATCGCGCTGACGCCCAACGCGTGCGCGTGTCGCAGGACGGCTGGCAACTCGACGGTTGCCCGGAAGACGGCCCCGCGATGGCAGCGGCCGCCGACGGACGCATCGATCTGGTCTGGCCGACGCTTGTCTCCAACGCGCCGCTGTCCAAGGGCATCTTCTCCGCGAGCACAACCGACGGCCGCGCGTTCTCCACACGTGTCCGGATCGATAGCGGCACCGGTTCCGCGTCGCATCCGGGTCTTGCCGTGACGACGGCGGGCACGGTGGCGGCAGTGTGGGAACGGGTCAGCGACTCGACGCACCGTATTGAACTGCGACAGCGGCAGGGGACCGAGTGGCTGTCGCCGACCGTGCTCACAGAGGGCGCGACAGCCGCGTCGCCAGCCATTGCCGCGAGCGGCCGCGATTTCATCGTCGCGTGGGAACGGCGCGACGGGCCGCACTCGCGCATCGAAGTACAGCGCGCGCGGTCAGGAATTCGCTGACGCGCTATTGCGGCCGCGGAGACTTCGCGAGTTTGCGCGGCAGCAATCGTCCGGCATCCACCTTCGCAATGATGGCCGGTGTGATCTCGTCAAACCGCAGGATGCGCGTGCCGAGATGGTCCTTGAGGAAATCATCCGCGTCGACCTTTGTCGCAAGCGGCACCAACTCGTACCCCATCGGTCCGAGCACATCCGAGCCGATCACATACCAGGCCCCCCGCGCGTCGATCGGCTTCAGGTCGTAGAACTCCGTGACCACAATCGTCTTGATGCCATCGCGTGTGCGGCCGCGCGCGTACTCGGGCAGCGCCTGAAGGAACTTGAACATGTCTTTGGCGCCGTCGAAATAGTCGGCGCGACCATCCTTCCAGACGACGGTCGCTGTCCAGTTGCGATACTTCGAGACGATCATCCCGCACACCGGGCACAGGTCTTTCGGGCCCGGTTGCGGCGCAACGATCTGATCAGCGCCGGCGCGCGCGGCGACCGGCGACACGCACCACAGCGCCACCAGCACCGCCGCGCCGACGCGTCGAATCACTGACGACGTCCCTCGGGCGCGCTCTTGGCGGCCGGCCGGCGCTTTTTGAGATTGGCCGCCACCGCCTCGGCCACATCCGAATAGGCCGCCATCAGCGCCTTGTCGAACGCCACGACCTCGCCGCCGTTGGCGACCTTTGCGGCTTCGGCCGCGTCGACGGTGCTGAAGGCCGTCTTGCTGCGCTTGCTCATCACGCTCGGCAGCGTGCTGCCGACGAGATAAGTCGCTGTCTGCGCATCGATCAGCGGCTTGATCTCCGACGTCGTTGCGTTGTCGCCCACCCAGAATCCCTTGGGGCCTTTGCTCATATTCATCGTGAGGCTCGTCATCGCGCAGCGGATGGAGCACAAGCCGTCGACCGTGCCGTCTTCGTAGGAAATCAGCATGCGCGAGAAGTGAAAGCGCTTGCGGTCCATGTTGCAGTAGGCGCAGCGCGGGTACTTCTCGATGTCGTTGACGTGTGGCTCCGGATCGATCGGCGTGGGCGGCACCGGCGCCTTCTGCGCGGGCGCTCCCATGCCCATGCCTCGGCCCATGCCCATCCCGCCCTGGGCGGTGAGCAGGGTGGAACCCAGACTGCCGGCGGCCGCAGCGGCGAGGACGTTGGTGATCATGTGTCGTCGATTCATGGCGTGACTCCTGTGCTGACGTGTCCGATGAGGATGAGGTGGGAACGAAGAACGATGACGGTCGCGACGATGGCGACGATGGCGAAGCCGACAGCCGCGACTCGGGCCAGGCGGCCACAGGTCGCGGGCACGATGGCGCGCAGGCTCGGCACCGTCGCGAACCGCTGAACCGCGCCGGCAGCCAGCCCGCTCGCGGTCGCGAGAAAGAGCGGGACATAGAGCCAGTAGCCCACGTATCCGTACTCCGCTTTGAGCAGGCAGAACGGGCAGTGGTGGTGCGGCTGCTCGTAGACATACAACGACAGGAACGCGATGATGCCGGCCAGGGCCATGACGAAGGCCCCGAGGCTGGCGATGGCCAGCGCGTAGCCGCCGCGCTGCTTCGCCGCCACGAACGCGGCCGTGATCGTCGCCACGCCGAGCGACGCGTAGAAGGCGATCATCGCCGGGAGCGGCGGCCACGCGGAGAGATCCCCGGACAGGCCGCGCACCTGGCTCGAGAACAGCCGTGAGCAGCAGGACGTGATGACGTCGGCCTTGAGACCGAGGAAGTACCGCCACTGCAACGCGAAGGCGGCGATGAGCAACGGCGCAAGCACCAGCAGCCACACGTACTTGGTTCTGACCAGCGGATAGTCCGGCGCCTGCGTGTCCACATGATTCACGGCCAGCCACGTCGCCGCGGCGAAGAACACGGCCATCTGCGCGATCAACGCGGGGAATCCGTACGCGTTCACGTTCAAGGTCCCCACGGCACACATCGCGCCGACGAACATCGCGGCCATCCGGTCGGCGTTGAACACAAACAGCAGCAGCGCCACGAGCTGTACGCCGAGCACGAAGGTGACCAACGCGGACATCAGGTACGTCCGCCGCTCGAGCCGCAACTGCCGTTCACTGCCGCTGTGCACATCCCAGTGGCGGACAATCGCCACGGCGAACGGCGACACGCCGACGAGCACCACGACGTTGGCCGCCGAGGCAAAGAGGAGCGCGATGATCGCCGGCTGAAAGAACACTCAGGCGTCTCCCACGATGCGACCGTCACGCAGAGTGATCACGCGTTGGACGACCGAGGATTCCACCACCATCGGGTCGTGGCTGGTCAGGAGGATGGATCGGCCCTGACCCGCCAGTGTTTCGAGAATGCCGAGGAACTCCTTCGAGAGCGCGCTGTCGAGATTGGCGGTCGGCTCGTCGGCCACGACCACTTCCGGATCGTTGATCAGCGCGCGGGCAATCGCGACGCGCTGCTGCTCGCCGCCCGAGAGCCATTCCACTCTGGCCGCGCGCCGATGGCCGAGCTTGAGTTGGTCCAGAAGCGCCTCCGCGCGCGCGCGAAGCACGCGCCAGTCGCCGCCGATTGGGTAGGCCGGCAACATGACGTTGTCGAGCGCCGACAGTCCGCGGATCAGGTGAAATTGCTGAAAGATGAAGCCGAATGTGCGGCGACGAATGCCCGTGAGGAATCGCTCTGGAAGACCCGAGATGTCGGTGCCCTTCAGTGTCACGCGGCCCACCGTTGGTCGGGCCAAACAGCCGACCACGGTCAGCAGCGTCGTCTTGCCGGAACCGCTGGGACCGTAGAACACCGTCACCTGTTGCGCGGGAATCTTCAGGTCGATGCCCTGCAGCGCCCAGAATTCATTCTCGCGGCCCTGATTGAACGCTTTGCGAATGCCTGAGAGTTCGATCATGGTCAACTGCGCATCACGGTGTCGGGGTCGGTAATGGCGGCGCGCCAGATCGGCACGATCGTCGCCGCCGTGTACGGAAGCACGGTGAAGAAGAACAACGTGGCGAGTTGCATGCCGTCCACCGAGGGAGTGAGTTCGAGCCGCGGATAGAGCACGGTCCAGCCCTTGAGCACGGGTTCGAACAGCGCCGATGACCAGCGAAAGACGTGGACGTAGGCCGCGATGTACCCGAGCAGGAACGCCGTGATGGAGATCAGCGCGCCTTCCCAGCCCTTCATCCGGATCACGTCGCCGGTCTCCCAGCCAATCGCTTTGAGGATGCCGATCTCGCGCGTTTCATCCGCCGTCAGGCCCGACGCCTTTTCGAGCGCCAGAATGGCGAACGCGAGCACGGCGCCGAAGAGGAGCACGAGGACGATGCCCTCGCGCCAGTTGAAGATGGATTCGTAGGTGCGAAGAATCTCGTCACGCACGACGGCGCGTGTATTGGGCAGCCGCGTGGTGACCTTGGTCGCGATGTTGCGGAGCTCTTGCGGATTGGTCACCGATAGCGCGATGTCGGTGTACTGCCCGAGCGGATAGTCGAAGAACGCTCGGAAGTCATCTTCGCTGACCAACACCAGGTCAGCCGTGAGCAACTCCGATTCCACCGGAAGAATGCGGTCGACCGTGAACTTGAAGATGTTTCCCGAGTACGACTCGAAGACCATCGGCGCGCCGATGCGCAGGTCGAGTTCGCGTGCGATCACCGCGCCAACCACCGCATGACCGGTCGCGACAGTGACGCCGCCGTCGGCCGGGGGCACCATGAAGGTGTAGTTCGCTTTGACCTGCGGATCGTAGTAATAGCCCCAGAGACGCCCCGCGCTCGACTGCACGCCGCGGATGTCGCGGATCTTTCCGAGATAACTCTCTGGAATGAGGTCGTGCCGTCCGGCGACCATGCGCTGAATGGTCACGTCGGGCGCATGCGCCAGCGCGTGCACCGCATCCTGCCGCAATGCGTGGGTGAACAGCATTACCGAGGCCAGCAGAAACACGATCAGCGTGTACACGAGGAGCAGCACCAGCGTCTTCGTCTTTCGCCGGGCTAGCGACGAGAGCGTGAAGTCAATCAGGTACTTTTGTTTGCCAATCCAGGTTCGCATGTGGGGCGCTGAGCCAACGGGGCGGCCCAATCAGCGAGCCGCTGGGAAAGTGTTCGATCGCGCCGGGGTAGTCCTGAAAAGCGCTGTGCAGATCAGCCTGCGATGGATGGCGCGTGTAGCGTGCTTCGGTGAACAGACACAGATCCGTCAACCCAAGTCTCCGGACCAGCTCGGCGGCCTGTTGCCGCGCCGGCGCGCGACCGGCCCGCTGCCACGCCGCATCCGCGAACGTGGCGACGAAGACCGCGCCGAGCAGTCCGACCACAGCCAATGCACGCGAGGATCGCCTCATCACCACCGAAATGTCAGTTTATGGCGCGCATCGCCGGCGGCTGGTGCGGCAAGTTGCCGCAGCGGGCAGCACCAGGA
>Ga0194060_10003668_pt1 | contig 10798 bp, 11 predicted proteins | sample SepL225m_MetaG_FD_163427 | JGI IMG/M metagenome (GOLD analysis project Ga0194060, IMG submission 163427) | Anoxic zone freshwater microbial communities from boreal shield lake in IISD Experimental Lakes Area, Ontario, Canada - Sep2016-L222-5m | ecosystem: Environmental > Aquatic > Freshwater >... | reverse complement strand
CGGCCTGGCGCGAGCGCCGCGCACTGGCCTGTGCAATATCAATCTGCTCTAAAGAACGCACTACTTCACCTCGAATCGGGCAACATTGTCTTTGGCCACCGGTGCCAGGTCGTAGGGCTTGCCAAGCACCTGCACCTCGGTGGTATCGGCGCGCCCGATCACCACACGCAGCGGCATGACGCCGGAAACACCGGTGGTCTCGCCCGCGCGCAGTAGCTTGCGCAACTGAACCACGCCAGCGCCATCGATCACTTCCACCCACGACGCACCACGCGTCTTGAAAACCAGTGTGCCGGTGCTCAGACCCGAGCCCTCAACCGTCACCGGCGCTGCGCTGGCCGCAGGGTCTGGCGCCGCTGCGGCCAGACTGGCAGCCGCGGATGGCGCCGCAACGACAAGGGGGGCCGACCCCGGCACCGGGAGCGCAACAGGAACCGGTGCCGGCTGCTGCAACTCGGACTTTGCGCCAGCGAAAAGGCTACTGTGATCGGCATAATTGAAAACGGTCAGCAGGACCACACCCAGCACAAGCGCCAACGCGAGCAGCACCAGAGGTTTGGAAAACCGGTCCCCAAACAGCGCGCCCGCAGCGCCGACATCGCCACGAAACGGCACGTTGATGCCGCTTGCGTCGCCGGCTAAATGGGGCGATCCGATCTGCGGCATTTTTGCCAGCACAGGCGCTGCCTCGATATGCAGATTGCGGCACACGCTGGCAGCCAGGGCCCGGACAAAGACCAGATCGGGCAGCAGATCAAAGCGGTCATCCTCCAACGCCTGGAGCTTGCGCTCGGACACCCGCAAGGACGCCGCCAGTGCGCCAATGGGCAAGCCCGCCGCCTCACGCGCATGGCGCAGCATGGCGCCAGCAGAAAGCTGCGTTGCCACAGCCGACAGCAGACCTTCACTCATCAAAAGCACCTCGCTGGTAGGCGTCCGCTTGACGCGATTGCGGAAAACGCTTGATCAATTGTGCGCCCAGTTGCTGCAGGGCAGCCTGGTTTTGCATGCGCCGCTCAACCTTGATGCCCAGCCAAAGCGACTCTTCGTTGGCCAGTTCACTGTTGTTCAAGCGCCTCACATAAAACTGGGCACCGGTCCATTCGCCACGATGGAACATCAGCGCGGCCAGGTTGTACGCAGTCACCGGATTACCGGCGTCGAACTCGTAGGACTTCAGCAGACTCTTCTCGCCCTGATCGCGCTCTCCAGCCCTGACCTGACACAGGCCCTGGGCCCTGAAGGTCTTGGCGCGCTCGCGGTACTGTGGGTTCGCCAAGGCTTGCGAGAAATACTGCTGTGCCTGCGGGTAGCGCGCGTCCTGGCAATAGAGCCAGCCCAGGTTGTGCATGACGGTGGCGTCTTGCGGTTCGATTGCCAACGCCTTTTTGAAACTCTCTTCAGCCACACGCAAATCGTTGAGCCGCAGGTAAATCAGGCCGCGCAGGTTATAGGCTGCCGCGTAATTGGGGTCTGCCGCCAGGGACAGCTTGATTTCATCGAGGGCAATCGTCGTCTGCCCCTGCTCGAAATAACCAACCGCGAGTTCGACCCGGATGCGCGCACGTTTGCGCACACTGGGCTCGTCCGAATCGGTCACGATTTCAGACCCGTTGCCATCAGAACCGCCGCTGCGGGAGGCACAGCCGGTGGTCCCGAGCAAGGCGCAAGCCAGCAAACAGGCACAAAACAGCCACTGCCTGCAACGCCACGCTGCTGCCGTCTTGTTATTCATGTTTCAAGTCTCCTTGACCGATTGGTCGTCCATCGAAACCGGCTTGATGGTCCAGTTGCGCTGACGCGCGATGCGCTCACCAACGCGCGTACGGTCCTGCACATCACCTGCGAGTTGGCCGCAGGCCGCGTCAATATCTTCGCCGCGCGTCTTGCGCACGGTGGTAACGATACCGGCATCAACCAGAACCCGGGCGAACGCCTGCACCTGCTGCGGTGCCGAGCAACGCAAACCTGAGGCCGGAAACGGATTGAACGGAATCAGGTTGAACTTGCACCAGACGCGCCCGGCACTGGCATAGCGCCGCACCAGTTGCACCAATTGCTGCGCATGTTCGAGCTGGTCGTTGACGCCGGCCAGCATGCAGTATTCAAAGGTGATGAAATCGCGCGGCGCGTGTTCCAGGTAACGGTCGCAGGCCTGCATCAGTTCATCGAGCGGGTACTTCTTGTTCAGGGGAACGAGGTCATCGCGCAAGGCATCGGTCGGCGCGTGCAGCGAGACCGCCAGCGCCACCGGACACTGCTCGGCCAGCAAGTCCATTTTGGGCACAATGCCCGAGGTCGAAACCGTGACGCGCCGGCGCGACAGGCCGTAACCATGGTCATCGAGCATGACGCGCAGCGCCGGAATCACTTCGCCGTAGTTCTGCAGCGGCTCGCCCATGCCCATCATGACGACGTTGGAGATGACACGCTCGTCGCGTTGAAAATGCTTGCGCAGAAAGTGCTCGGCAAACCAGAGCTGGGCCACGATTTCACCGGCCTTGAGATTGCGGCTAAAGCCCTGGTGCCCGGTCGAGCAGAACCGACAACCGATGGCACAACCAGCCTGCGAGGAAATGCACAGCGTGCCCCGATCTTCCTCGGGAATGAAAACGGTCTCGATCGCGTTGCCGCCACCCACATCGAACAGCCATTTGATGGTGCCGTCAGACGAGATGTGCTGCGAGATCGGCTTCAACCCCTCGACTCGTGCAGCAACTTTGAGTTTCTCGCGCAAGGACTTGGCGAGGTCACTCATGTCATCAAAGTTGGAGGCGCCTTTTTGATGCATCCAGCGAAACAACTGGACCGCGCGGTAGCGCTTTTCGCCCAGCCCTTCGCAGAACCGGGTCAGGCCATCAAGGTCGTAATCGAGCAGGTTGACCGTCATCGGATCGACACGGCTCGCGATCGCCCCGGGCACGCTACGCCCGCCCTTGCCGACAGTGCAACGCAACGGAGCAATCGAAGCATGTGTTAACGGCTGTAAACGTTCATGCCGGGGAAGAAGAAGGCAATTTCCACGGCTGCGGTTTCAGCGGCGTCGGAGCCATGGACGGCATTAGCGTCAATGCTGTCGGCAAAGCTGGCGCGAATGGTGCCTGGTGCGGCCTTCTTCGGATCGGTGGCACCCATCAGGTCGCGGTTCTTCAGAATCGCGTTCTCGCCTTCAAGCGCCTGCACCATGACCGGGCCGGAGATCATGAATTCAACCAGGTCCTTGAAGAAGGGGCGCTCTTTGTGCACGGCGTAGAAAGCTTCGGCTTCGCGGCGCGACAGATGCATCATGCGGGCGGCCACCACCTTGAGGCCAGCAGCTTCAAAACGCGCGTAGATTTGCCCAATCACGTTCTTGGCAACGGCGTCGGGTTTGATGATGGAGAGTGTGCGTTCGATAGTCATAATTTCTTCCTGAGCTGGTTGTGTTGTTTTGCCCGGTGGACAAAGTGCTGGATTTTAGCCTGTCCGTGCGCCTCAGCGATCACGCGAACCCCGCCGTTGCCCGCCGCCTGAGCCGCCGCCGGGACCACCCCCACGGCGTTGACCCTGTTGCTGGCGCTGGCGCGTGAAACTGTCAGCGCCGATGTAACCAAAAGAGGTCTTCATCGGATCCGGTTGCGCCGCACCGCTGGGACGGTCACCCGGCTCGCTGCGATTTCTGCGTCCCTGCGCTGCCATATTGTTCGCAGCGTTGCCGGCATTACGCGGCCCATTGCCAGCGCTACGCGGACCAGCGCCGCGCATACCGCGGCGTCGGTTGCGTGAGGCGGCGTCCTGATCGTTGCCCGGGCGGCGCGTCGGGTCGCTACCGGCGCCGGCTTCGTCGCCACGCTCTCGCGCATCCCGCGTTCCAGCGGCCTGCATCAGGGACCGGATGTCACCCTCGTCGAGTTCCATCCAGGCACCGCGCTTGAGACCGCGCGGCAGCAACATGGCACCGTAGCGAATCCGGATCAGGCGGCTCACCGCGTGACCAACCGCCTCGAACATGCGGCGCACCTCGCGGTTGCGCCCTTCGGAGATGGTGACGCGGTACCAGCAGTTTGACCCCTCACCACCGCCTTCTTCAATCGAACCAAACTGGGCCACGCCATCGTCGAGTTTCACGCCTTCGAGCAGCTTGGCCTTTTCTTCCTTGTTCAGGGCACCGAGCACACGCACGGCGTATTCACGCTCAAGACCGAAACGTGGGTGCATCAGCCGATTAGCGAGTTCGCCCGAGCTGGTGAACAACAACAAACCTTCGGTGTTGAGATCGAGCCGGCCAACCGACTGCCACTTGCCTTGAAACAGCTTGGGCAGGCGCCGAAACACGGTGGGACGATTCTGCGGATCGTCATGCGTCACCACCTCACCGGCGGGCTTGTGGTAGGCAATGACGCGGGCCGGTGGCGCTTCGATGCGAAACTTGATCGGCTTGCCATTGACCTTGACATGGTCTCCAAACTGGATGCGCTGACCGATATGGGCCGGTTCATTGTTGACCGTGATGCGGCCTTCCATGATCAACTGCTCCATCTCAAGCCGCGAGCCCATGCCGGCCTGCGCCAGCACCTTGTGCAGTTTGGGTGCCTCGGCGACCGGCGCGAGCACGCGTTTGACGGGCAGCAAGGCCGGTCCCTCCTCATCGGCATCAAACTGCCCGGACACCACCGCTTCAAACAGATTGGCAACTGGCGTAATGACAGGCACAGGTTCTTGAACCTGCGCCGGCTCTTGCATGGGTGCTGGCGCCAGGTCCGCCTGGGTGTCGACCTCAAGCACAGGTGCAGGCAAAGGCGCCAAGGCGACTGCGTCGGCCCCGATCGGGTCGGCCGTGCCGGGATTGTTTTCGCTCATGGTTCAGTTCCAGTCGAAGAAAAGAGTTCTCCCGCATCGGCTTGCGCCACACGGTTTGCAGCGTCTGCGGGTTCTGCAGCCAGGGCCTCTGGCAAGGTCAGCTCATCACCGCGCGCCAGTTGCAGTTCCAGCGTTTCAAGCGCGCTGGCCTGTTGCGCGGCGCTTTCCGTCAGCGGCAGTTGATCGAGCGAGGCCAGCCCCAGATCGTCCAAAAAATGCCGAGTCGTTGCAAACAGTGCCGGCCTCCCGACTGTGTCGCGGTGGCCAATAACTTCGATCCAGCCCCGGTCTTCCAACTGCTTGATCAGCAGCGAGTTGACCGTAACGCCCCGAATATTCTCAATGTCGCCCCGGGTGACAGGCTGACGGTAGGCAATGATCGCCAGCGTCTCCAGCGTGGCACGTGTGTAGCGCGGCGGCTTCTCGGGATGCAGGCGATCCAGAAAAGGCCGCATCTCTGGACGGCTTTGAAAACGCCAGCCGCTCGCCACGCAGACCAGTTCCACACCGCGCTGCGCCCAGTCCTGTTGCAGTTCGCTCAGCAAAGCCTCGATTTCGTGCGACGCCAGCGTGTCTTCGAACAGGACGTTCATGTCCCGCACCTGCAAGGGTTGCTGCGAGCAAATCAAGGCGGTCTCTAGTACGCGCTTGGCATCCGCCGTATTCATGGTCCTGCAATTTCCGGGAAGGGCACCTTCAAGGTGCGTAATCAGTATGATTCACTGGGTTGCGGCTGGCAGATTGATCAATCTGTAGCGCCTACCCCGACGGCCCGCCGGGGAACTGGATTTTGGGCCAGTGGGGAAAATTATAACGAAGTAGCGGGCTCCCCAAGCCGCCATTCGCGCAACGCCTGTTTGAAATCAGGCGGCAACTGCGCCTCGAAACGCATCTGCTGCTGGGTCACCGGATGCACAAAGGCCAAGCGGCAGGCATGCAAAGCCTGGCGCTGCATGCCTGCGGCCAGGCGTCCACCATAGACCTCATCAGACACCAGCGGGTGCCCGATAGACGCCATATGAACCCGGATCTGATGCGTGCGCCCGGTGTGCAGGGCGCAGCGGACCAGGCAGCCCTGCTCGCTGTTCTGCAGCAGTTCGATGTCGGTACGGGCCGGCTTGCCCGGGTGGTTCACACCATCGACCACCGCCATGCGCAATCGATTGCGCGGGTCGCGCCCAACCGGTGCATTGACCTCACGGCGCGCCGCACCGACCCACGGGCCGTGCCCCAGCGCCAGGTACTGCCGGCTGACCTCGCGCGCGGCGATCAAGCGAACCAGCGCGTCCATCACGGCGCGAGTACGTGCCACCACCATCAAGCCGCTGGTGTCCTTGTCGAGCCGGTGCACGATGCCGGCGCGCGGCAGACCCATGGCGCGCGCGTCATGCGCCAGCAAGCCGTTGAGCAGGGTGCCACTCCAGTTGCCGGGTGCCGGATGAACCACCAGGCCGGCGGGCTTGTTGAGTACCAGCAGGTGATCATCCTCGTAGGCCAGGTCCAGCGCCATCGCCTGCGGCTTGAAAGCCTGGCTTTGCGGTGTCGGTCGCAGTTCGATGCTCCCGCTGTCACCGACCTTGACGCGCAGCGAGGCCTTGCGCACTGGCGCACCATTGACACAGACACCACCGCAATCAATCAACTGCTGCAGATAGCTGCGTGAAAACTCCGGTACCAGTTCAACCAGCGCAAGGTCCAGCCGAACACCGTGCTGGTGCTCGCCAAAAACCAGCGGGCGCAACTCGATCTCGGGCCCGGTGTCGGGCCGATCCTCGAACTCATCACTATCAGGCCCGCTCGATATAATCGGTCTGGAATTTTTCAAGAAAGTTATCCCTCATGCTTCGAACCAAATTATCGGTTGTCTGCGCCGGCCTGCTGACCGGCGCGACCCTGTCGCTGATCGGGTGTTCGAGTACCCCGCAAGACAAGGCGGCGAACTGGAGTCCGAACAAGCTCTACAGCGAAGCCAAGGATGAAATGAGTTCAGGCGCCTACGACAAGGCGATCCCGCTCCTTGAAAAACTCGAAGGCCGTGCCGCCGGCACGCCTTTGGCGCAACAGGCGGAAATCGACAAGGCCTACGCGCAATACAAATCTGCCGAGCCGGCGCAGGCCATTGCCACGCTGGAGCGCTTCATCAAATTGCACCCGGCCAGCCCGGCCATCGATTACGCCCTGTACCTCAAGGGCCTGGTCAATTTCAACGACGATCTGGGCATACTTTCCTATATTGCGCGCCAGGATCTGGCCGAGCGCGACCAGAAAGCGGCCAAGGAATCATTTGAATCTTTCAAGGAACTGGTGACGCGCTTCCCTGATTCGCGCTACTCCCCGGACGCCAGCCAGCGCATGACCTACATCGTGAATTCACTGGCCGGCTACGAACTGCACGTAGCGCGTTACTACTACGGTCGCGGCGCGTATGTCGCGGCAATCAACCGCTCGCAACTGGCCTTGGCCGACTACCCGGGGGTTCCGGCGCTCGAAGAAGCCCTCTACATCATCGTCAAATCTTACGAAGCACTGGGGATGACACCGTTGCGTGACGACGCGCTGCGGGTGCTCGAAAAGAATTTCCCCCGCTCCGAGTACATGAGCCGCGGCTTCAAGGCCGGGTCGGACCCGTGGTGGAAGTTCTGGTAAGCGCTTGTAGCGCTTCGTCAAACTCGATCTCACTGCCAAGTCGACGCATCGGCGGCAAGGCCGCCAGCAGGCGCCGCCCATAGCCCATGCGCGCCAGCCGCGTATCGCAAACCACCAGCACGCCGCGATCGGATTCGCGCCGGATCAGGCGTCCGGCACCCTGCTTGAGCGCGATCGCCGCCTCCGGAACAAAGTAGTCATTAAAGACACTGCGCCCACTGGCCAGCAGCCGATTGGAACGCGCCTCAACCAGCGGATCACTCGGTGGCGGAAACGGCAGCTTGTCGATCACCAGCAGTTGCAGGGCCGCGCCCGGCACATCCACGCCTTCCCAGAACGAAGCCGACGCCACCAGCACGCAGCCGCTGGCGCCGTCGCCATTACCGCGCCGAAATCGCTCCATCAACTGGTGCTTGGGCTGCTCGCCCTGCAACAAAATCTCCAGTTCGCCCGAGCCGCCAAAGCGGCGCTGCAAGGTCTCACCGATGGTGCGCAGGGCCCTCAGCGTCGTCGTCAGAACCAGCGTGCGCCCGCCCAGCGTCAACGCCGCAGCGGCTACCAGTTCGGCAACCTGCTGGCTGTGAGCGGGATCATTCGGTTTGGCCAAATGCAAGGGCACATACAAGCCCGCCTGTGCGCCGTAGTCAAACGGGCTTTGCACCTGCAAAATCTCAGCGTCTTCAAGGCCACAGGGCTCGGTGAACCAGCGCAAACTCGCCTCAGCGCCCAGGGTGGCCGAGGTGAAGATCAGGGCCGGCTGGGTTGGCGCGTCCGGGCTTGCCGCCGTCAGGCGCGAGCGCACCGTCTCAGCGATATCGAGCGGAGACTCAACCAGACGCAATTGCGTGCCAACATCGAGCCAGCGCACCGAAGTCGGCGCACACGGGTTAGCAAAGAAAACCAGCTGCTGCAAGAAACCGGTAACGCGCTCACTCAGACGCTGCAGATCGGGTGCCGCCTCGTTGACGCTGGCCAGTGCCGCCTGGGCCCGGCCGCAGGCCTGCTGCAGTGCCAAGAGCGCCTGCTGCCACTCAGCCTCCTGCACTTGCTCCGGCACCGCTTCAACCCAGCGCAATTTGACAGCAGCACTGGAGCGCCCCACCACCAGCCGCAGATCACGCGCAGCGCGCTCGCAGTCGCTTGCCAGCGCCTGCCAGTCACACCAGCCGCGCGCATGCTGCAGGCCAGCGGCATGCAGATCGGTCGCAAAATCGACCAGTTGCCCGGTTGTCAGTTGCTGGCCCAGAAACTGGACGCCGGTTTCATTGAGCTGGTGCGCCTCGTCGAAGATCAGGGTCTGCACCGACGGCAGCAACTCAGCAACGCCAGACTCGCGGATTGCCAGATCGGCAAAAAACAAATGGTGGTTGATGACCACCACATCAGCCGCCAGCGCCTCGCGCCGCGCTTGGTAGACATGGCAACTGCGCAGGCGTGGGCATTGCCCGCCCAGGCAGTTGTCCCGGGATGACGTCACCAACGGGATCAGCGGCGAGCGCTCGTCAAGCCCTGGCAACTCGGCCAAGTCGCCACTGCGGGTCAGCAGCGACCATTCCTCGATGCGGGCCAGGGCGCGCAGCGGCACCGCGTCCGAACCGTTGACGTTCTGGCGCGCTTCTTCCAGTCGGTGCAGACACAGGTAGCTGGCGCGCCCCTTGAGCAAGGCCATGCGCAGCGGCAAACCCAACACCTTCATCAGGCGCGGCAGGTCGCGCGCATACAGTTGGTCCTGCAGTGTTTTGCTGGCAGTGGAAAGCAGCACCCGCGTGCCGCTGAGCAAGGCCGGAACCAGGTAGGCAAACGTCTTTCCGATGCCGGTGCCGGCCTCCACCACCAGCACACCACCGGCTTCGATGGTGCGTGCCACCGCACTGGCCATCTCGGTCTGCCCGGCCCGGGGCTGAAATTCTTCCAGTGTTCGCGACAACACCCCACCTGGCGCGAAGATTTCGCGCACCTGGTCTTGCAGGCTCATCCGTCAGGCGGGCTGGTCGGGGTCGAGCTGGCGCTCGATGCGCGCAATCTCATCGCGCAAACCGAGCCGCTTCTTCTTGAGCCGGCGCATCAGGAGCTCGTCGAGCGGAGTCTGGGTGCCAGCGCGGTCAATCAGGGCGTCGAGGTCACCATGCTCGATGCGCAAATCGATCAGCCGACGTTCGGGTGAGTTCAGGTTGGAGTCCACGGCATCATCTGGTAGTTGGTCATCGGATCGACCCGGACGGGATTGTTCCCGGGGGTGGCCTGATAATACGTCCAAACAATGCATCCATGGGCTACTTCTCCTCCATCTGACACGACATGACATGACATGACCAAAGGCTACCGACTCACGGCATCGACCGGCCTGCACAAGGGTGACCGCGACTACCAGCAGGACCAGGTCGTCCTGCTCAGCCACATCCACAGCAAAGGTTGCGTGCTGGGGGTGGTGGCTGACGGTATGGGTGGGCGCAGCGGCGGGCGCAAGGCTTCGGATCAGGTCATGATGACAGCGCGCCAGCTGTTTGAGCGCTATTCACCGGACACCGATGACGCTACATCGGCACTGGTGCAACTGGTGCACGAGGCGCATACCGTCATCCGGCTGACCGCCGTTTCATCCGAGCAGGAACCCCACAGCACGATTGCAGCTTTCCTCATCAACCCCGGTGGCGACTGTCACTGGGCGCACTCGGGCGACTCGCGCATTTACCACTACCACGGCGGCAAACTGGTGAAACGCTCGACCGATCACTCCTACGTTCAGACGCTGGTTGACCGCGGCGAAATTACCGATGAAGAGGCCAACGTCCACCCGAAGTCAAACATCCTGATGGGTTGCCTGGGCGCCGACACCGATCCGCCTGTGGCCACGCATTTGATTTCCAGACTGCGCGTCGGTGACGTGCTGATGGCCTGCAGCGACGGCGTCTGGCACTACTTCACCAGTGAAGAAATGGGCGCTGCGCTAACGAACCTGCCGGCGCGCGAGGCAACCGAGTTCCTGATCGAAAAAGCCCGCAGACGCGCCCATGGCGGTGGTGACAATTTGTCCATGGTAGTGGTCAAGGTCGAGTCGCTAGACCAGGCTCATTGAATTTTCCATCGCGGACCTGCGTCGCAATCCGGGGTTCACATGGCACCCTTGACTTGTCATTGCATCCGCGGATTGCCATGGCGCCCACGGATTGTCATGGCAGACCTGCTCCGCAATCCATGGCTCGCGTGGCACTGGATCCCGCACCAGGTCCGGGATGACAACTTCCTACGGTCCGGGATGACAACTTCCTACGGTCCGGGATGACAACTTCCTACGGTCCGGGATGACAACTTC
>Ga0194060_10003667_pt1 | contig 10800 bp, 9 predicted proteins | sample SepL225m_MetaG_FD_163427 | JGI IMG/M metagenome (GOLD analysis project Ga0194060, IMG submission 163427) | Anoxic zone freshwater microbial communities from boreal shield lake in IISD Experimental Lakes Area, Ontario, Canada - Sep2016-L222-5m | ecosystem: Environmental > Aquatic > Freshwater >... | reverse complement strand
CCTCCTCGCCTCCTCGCCTCCTCGCCACGTCGCCTCCTCGCCTCCTCGCCTCCTCGCCTCGTCGTCCTACGCCTCGGTGGCGATCAACACCTCGGTGGACTTGATGATCGCGCGCACATTGTCGCCGACCTTCAGGTTCAGGCCATGTACCGAATCGACCGTGATCACGGAAACCACTTCCTCACCGCCAGCGAGCTTGATGACCACTTCAGCGGTGATCACGCCCTCTTTGATCGATTGGATCGTTCCTGCGAGTTGATTCCGTGCGCTGAGACGCATCAAGGTTCTCCTTCACATTCAATGAGGGATAAAGCCATACGTTGCAAGTACCTGCTGGCCCTCTGGAGAGAGTACATAGGCGATGAATGCCTTCGCCATATCGGGTATCTTGCTGTTTGCGAGCGGTGCGATTGGATAGACGGCGATAACATTCAGCTCGTCGGGGATCGCGATGGTATTGATTTTGTCCACTACAGTCGCCGCATCGGTAGTATACACGATGCCAGCATCACCTTCACCTAAGACGATTTTGCTCAGCACCGAGCGCACGTTATCCTCATACGAGACGACGTTGGACAGCACAGTGGAACTGTAGGCCGAGGTGTACTCTGGCAGCGTGCTGGCCTTGGTCAGAAAGTCGAGGGAATACTGACCCGCTGGCACGGCCTTGGCCTCGAAGATCAGCTTCAACCCGGGCTTGGCCAGGTCTTTGAGCGAGGTAATACCGGCGGGGTTCGCCTTGGGTGTGATCACCACGAGCCGGTTACGCACAAAAGTCTGTGCGGTGCCGCTGATGATTTTAGAACTGGAGATCACCACGTCGATCTGCTTCTTGTTGGCCGAAGCGAAGACATCGGCAGGGGCACCCTCGTTGATCTGGGCCGCGAGTTGCTGGGCACCAGCGAAGTTGTAGACCACGGTGACGCCAGGGTGGGCGGCCTCGAAGGCAGGCTTGATCGCTTTGAAGGCGTCAGTCAGCGAGGCAGCGGCGAAGACGGTTAGCGTGGTTCCGGCGACCGCCGTGGGCGCGGTGGGGGCATTTGTTGGCGCGGTGGTCGGAGCGGGCGGGCTAGGGGGCGACTGGGCGGCGGGTGCGCCGCAGGCGGCGATCAGCAGCGTGAGCAGCAGTGTGAGTATGGCGATGGGGGAATGTTTCACAGGAGCCTCCGTGGGCAACACGGCGCTAGGCAGCCACAACACAACCTGACCATAGTGTGTCGATTTTGGGGATGACTACAGGGTCATCACCCGCTGCCGTAAGATCGCCTTAACGATCCAGAGAACAAGGAAGGAAACCCCGAGCAAGATCAGCGCCAGGGTCAGGGACAGGTTGATATCCTGCTCAAAGCCGAGGTAGATTGCCAGCGGCATGGTCTGCGTACGTCCGGGGAAATTGCCAGCAAAGAGGATTGTTGCGCCAAACTCGCCAAGGGCACGCGCCCAGGTCATCACCAACCCGCTCAACAGCACCGGCCAGGCTAAGGGCAGCGTGATCCAGACAAACACCTGAGCCGGGGTCGCGCCATCGATCTCGGCCGCCTGCTCAAGCTCACGCTCGACACCCGCAAAGCCAGCCACGGCAGTCTTGATGTAGAACGGCGCGGACACGAAGGTCTGTGCCAGAACCACCGCCACGGTCGTGAAGGCAATGCTGATCCCCGCATCGTCAAGCCACGCGCCGATCATGCCGCGCCGCCCGAAGGTGATCAGCAGGGCAATTCCGGCGACCGATGGCGGTAGCACCATGGGCAACTCGATCAGCGTATCGAGCAGGCTGCCCCCACGAAAGTGTCGGCGGGCCAACAGGTAGGCCAGCGGTGTGCCAAACCCCAATCCCAAGGCCGTACTCCATGTGGTAGTGACCATACTTAGCCAGATCGCCTGACCGATCTCCGGGTTGGTGAGGTTGTTCAGCAGCGTAACCGGATTGATGCGCAGGATCATGGCGAGGAGGGGGAATAGCAGGTAGGCCAGCATGGGCAGGCTTGCCAGCAGGAGGCCCAGCGTCGTGAGCGGGAAGGGGCGGCGCCGCCTGTCCGTCACGATGCGCGGGAAGGTCGTGCTTTGCTCCATCAGCCCGTCCAGCGTGAGAGCGCCTGACCGCAGCGGTCAGGTACTCCACATGGGTCGCCCCGCAGGGAGACGGCGTTGTACGACACCAGGGGAGGTGGTGTGTCATTCCAACCCGAAGGCATCCTTTGCCTAGTCATTGAATAAATACACGTATGCTGAGTATACATGTGCGCGTGACTCCTGTCAAGGCAGAGAGCTGATGCAACGTCGCCTCCGACGGGCAACCGAACTCCTTACCTCCCTGTTTCCTATTCTGTGAAAGCTGTAACCAGCATGTAACTATGAGCGGATATACTACCGGCATCGTCCTGTGCAATACCTGGGCAGTGCCTCGTGTTTCAGCCGAACGTCAGCGGAGACCCTCGGCTCTCCGAGTTCTCTGATTGATTCCTGGCCCAATCTCACGGTCTGCCACCCCGTCATTCGCACCTCAGAATATCTCGAAAGGATCGATAGTATGTCTCGCGAGCAGCAGATCGCTCAGATCGCCGAGAGTTGGAATAGTCCGCGTTGGAATGGGATTGACCGCCCCTATAGCCCCGAGGATGTGTACCGCCTGCGCGGGTCGGTGCTGGTCGAGCAGACCTTGGCTCGTCGGGGTGCGGATCGCCTCTGGCACCTCCTGAACACCGAGCCGTTTGTGAATACGCTGGGTGCCCTCACCGGCAACCAGGCTGTGCAGCAGGTGAAGGCGGGGCTCAAGGCGATCTACCTGTCGGGCTGGCAGGTGGCCGCCGACGCCAACCTCTCCGGCCAGATGTACCCCGACCAGAGCCTCTACCCGGCCAACAGCGTGCCTATGGTCGTCAAGCGGATCAACCAGGCTCTCCAGCGCGCCGACCAGATCCAGCACGCTGAGGGCAGCGGCGATACCTACTGGTACGCGCCGATCATCGCCGATGGTGAGGCTGGCTTCGGTGGCCCACTGAACGTCTTCGAGTTGACCAAGGCGATGATCGAGGCTGGAGCCGCCGGTGTCCACTTTGAGGATCAGTTGGCCTCCGAGAAGAAGTGCGGCCACATGGGCGGCAAGGTACTCCTGCCCACGCAGCAGGCCGTGCGCAACCTGATTTCGGCGCGCCTCGCGACCGATGTTCTCGGCGTGCCCACCTTGATCATCGCCCGCACCGACGCCAACGCGGCTAACCTGATCACAAGTGATGTGGACGAGCGCGACCACTCCTTCCTCACCGGCCAGCGCTCGCCCGAGGGCTTCTACTATGTGAACCAGGGGCTGGAGCAGGCGATCTCGCGTGGCGTGGCTTACGCCCAGTACGCCGATATGGTCTGGTGCGAGACGGCTGAGCCGAGCCTGGAGGAAGCCCAGCGCTTCGCTGATGCGATCCACGCCAAGTACCCCGGCAAGCTGCTGGCCTACAACTGTTCGCCCTCGTTCAACTGGAAGAAGAAGCTCAGCGATGCCGACATTGCCCGCTTCCAGCGCGCCATCGGTGAGATGGGCTACAAGTTCCAGTTCGTCACCCTGGCTGGATTCCACGCGCTGAACTTCAGCATGTTCCAGTTGGCCCACGGCTACAAGGATCGCGGTATGGCCGCCTACTCCGAGTTGCAGCAGGCCGAGTTTGCCGCCGAGGTTGATGGCTACACCGCCACCAAGCATCAGCGCGAGGTCGGCACCGGCTACTTCGATGAGGTTTCGATGGTGATTTCTGGCGGCACGAGCTCGACGACGGCGCTGGCCGGATCGACCGAGGCAGAGCAGTTTCATTAAGACAAGGTTTCAGATGCCAGGTTTCAGCGTGACAGTTTGGCGAGGATGCGAGGATGCGAGGATGCGAGGATGCGAGGATGCGAGGATGCGAGGATGCGAGGAGGCGACGAGGCGAGGAGGCGATGCTCTCGCGTCCTCGCGTCCTCGCGTCTCCGCCAAACTGTCACGCTGTTCTGAACCATGTCTAATCTGAAGGGATACGATCAATGACTGATCTGAATCTGTCCGCTGGCGTCACGATCACGGGGGCGATCAGCCCCGCCTTCGCCGAGATTCTTACCCCCGAAGCGATCAACCTGGTTGCCGTGTTGCACCGTCGCTTTAACGGGCGACGCCTTGACCTGCTTGCCCGCCGCCAGGATCGCCAGGCCCAGCTTGATGCGGGCAAGCTGCCGGATTTTCTGCCTGAAACCGCCGGTGTCCGCGCTGGCGACTGGACAATCGCGCCCTTCCCGGCGCAACTGAACGACCGCCGCACCGAGATTACCGGCCCGGTTGACCGCAAGATGATCATCAACGCCCTGAACTCGGGGGCCAAGGTGTTCATGGCCGACTTTGAGGACTCGAACACGCCGACCTGGGAGAATACGATCCAGGGCCAGATCAACCTGCGCGACGCTCTGACCCGCACGATTAGCTATACGTCGCCCGAGGGTAAGCAGTACGCTCTCAAGGATGATCCGGCGGTGCTCTTTGTGCGCGCCCGTGGCTGGCACCTCAACGAGAAGCACGTGCTGGTAGATGGCGAGGTGGTCTCGGGCGGGATCTTCGACTTCGCTCTGTATCTGTTCCACAATGCGCGCCAGGCGATCAGCATTCAGGGTGGCCCTTACTTCTACCTGCCGAAGCTGGAGAACCACCTGGAGGCGCGGCTCTGGAATGAGATCTTTGTCGCCGCCGAGGGGTTCCTGGGCCTGCCGTTGGGTACAATCAAGGCCACGGTACTGATCGAAACCATCTTGGCCGCCTTCGAGATGGACGAGATCCTCTACGAGCTGCGCGACCACTCCGCCGGGCTGAACTGCGGGCGCTGGGACTACATCTTCTCCTGCATTAAGAAGTTCCGTCACAACGCCGACTTCGTCCTGGCCGACCGGGCGCTGGTGACGATGACGACGCATTTTATGCGCTCGTACTCGCTGCTGGCGATCAAGACGTGTCATCGCCGTAAGGCCCACGCAATGGGCGGTATGGCCGCGCAGATTCCAATCAAGGGCGATGCGGTCGCCAATGAGGCGGCCCTGGCCAAAGTGCGTGCCGATAAGGAGCGTGAGGCCAGCGACGGTCACGACGGTACCTGGGTGGCCCACCCCGGTCTGGTGCCCATCGCCCTGGAGGCGTTTGACACGCACATGCCGACGCCGAACCAGATCAACCGCGCTCGTGAGGATGTCCATGTGAGCGCCGCCGACCTGATTACCTTCGGGCCTGAGGGGCCGATCACCGAGGCGGGCCTGCGCCTGAACATCAACATCGGCATCCAGTATCTTGGTTCCTGGCTGGCTGGTAACGGTTGCGTGCCGGTCTTCAACCTGATGGAAGACGCGGCGACGGCTGAGATCTCACGCGCCCAGATCTGGCAGTGGATTCGCAGCCCCAAGGGTGTGCTTGCCGATGGCCGCAAGGTGACGGTGGAAATGTTTCGCAGCATGCTGCCCGAGGAACTGGATAAGGTGAAGCAAATCCTTGGCCCAGGCTATGCCGAGGGTAAGTACGGGGAAGCCGCCGAACTCTTCGATGAGATCACCACCAGCGATACGTTTGTGGAGTTTCTGACCTTGCCGGGGTATGCGCGGATCGACTAGGATTTTCTGTCTTAGGCATGGTTCAAACCAGCGTGACAATTCAGCGACGAAACGATGACGCGGTGAGGCGCTCCGTATCGCCTCATCGCCTCATCGCCTCATCGCAAGACGGTCACGCTGAATGTGCCCATTTTGAACCATACCTAAGGCATGGTTCAAACCAGCGTGACAATTCAGCGACGAAACGATGACGCGGTGAGGCGCTCCGTATCGCCTCATCGCCTCATCGCCTCATCGCAAGACTGTAAAGCTGAATGTGCCCATTTTGAAACATGCCTAAGGCATGGTTCAAACCAGCGTGACAATTCAGCGACGAAACGATGACGCGGTGAGGCGCTCCGTATCGCCTCATCGCCTCATCGCCTCATCGCCTCATCGCAAGACTGTAAAGCTGAATGTGCCCATTTTGAAACATGCCTAAGACCCAATACTTTTCGAATAAGGAATCTGCCGCCGGACGGCCCTCACCCCCCAGCCCCCTCTCCCCGTGAGGGAGAGGGGCCGGGGGTGAGGGCTGTCCGGTGCCTTTATGTATCTTTAAGAGAACCGCAGCCTACTCAAGTGTAATGATGCCAAGGCGCATGGCGGCCAGCACCGCCTGCATGCGGTTGGGCTGGCGCAGCTTGCCCAGGATGCTCTTGATGTGCGAGCGCACCGTCTCCTCCGTGACGGTGAGGGACTCCGCTATTTCCTTATTGGAGCGACTGGTCGCCATCAGGCGCAATACATCGAGTTCACGGGGGGTGAGTTGGGGCGGCAGCAGGGGCGGCAGAGGCGCATTGTTGGCCGACAGGCGTCGCAGGACGCGGCGGGTGATGCTGGGTTGGAGGTACGCCTGGCCACCGGCGATCACGCGGATGGCGTGGAGCAGTTCGTCGGCGGGGGCGTCCTTGAGGACGTAGCCGTCGGCGCCGTGTTCCAGGGCGGTCATCACCTCTTGCTCCGTATCCACACCGGTGAGAATGAGTACCCGCGAGTGAGGCGAGACCGCTTTGATCGTGCGGCACGTCAGAGCTCCGCCCATCCCCGGCATTTTCAGATCGAGCAACACCAAGCCGGGACTGAGGTTCCGGGCCTTTTCCACAGCCGATACGCCGCTCTCAGCGTCGCCCACCACCTGAATATCCGACTCCAGATCCAGCATGCTCTGGAGTCCGCGACGCACAACGGCGTGGTCGTCTACAATCAGAACGCGGATCATAAATCTCCATCTATTTGTTGATGTCGTGTGCCAGATCCGACGCGCTGGAGCGGCAGCGTTACGGTGATCGTGGTACCCTCGCCGGGGGCGCTGTCGATACGGAGCTGACCGCCGAGGGCCACCACACGCTCGCGCATGCTGGCAATGCCGTAGCTCCCGCTCGCCGCGCCGCCGCCGAGGGCATCGGTTGGGTCAAAGCCCTGGCCATTATCGGCGACGCGCAGGGCCACATCGGTGCCCTGACACAGCACAGTGAGCTTGGCCTGCCGGGCCGCAGCGTGCTTCACCACATTGTTGAGGGCCTCCTGGGCAATGCGGTAGATCTGTCGGCGCACCAGGCTGGGGAGCGTGTCGAAGGCCAGATCCACCTGGAGGAAGAGCTGTGGCCGAGGCTGCGGCGCGATCTCCTCAAGGTAGCCGACGAGTTCGCCCTTAAACCGCTCAGCATCAAGGTCGTTTGGCCAAAGGTCGAAGATTGCGCGGCGTAGAGCCTGGGCCGCCTGTTGGGCCTGCGGCAGCAGGTAGCTTAGCTGCTCGCGCACGGCATCGGGCCGCTCGGGGAGTTGACGAATGCATGCGCCAATCGCGTAGGTTATGCCGTAGAGTTGCTGCGAGATCGCGTCGTGGATCTCCAGGGCGATCCGGTTGCGCTCCTCCTCAACAGCGAGGCGCTGGGCACGACCGACCACCGCCTGGATGCCACCGATCATCACGGCGGCGTGGCTTGCCACAAGCTGGAGCAGGTCGCAGTCGGTGGGCGTGAGTGGTCGCCCGCCCAGAGGGTTATCAACGATCAGGATGCCGAGGGGTTGGCCCAGGAGGACGAGGGGTAGCACCGCGTAGCCGCACAATCCGAGCAGGGCGTTGGTCTGCTCGTCGTCCGTTGGTGGCTGGCCATCCGTGACAAGCATGGCCGTACCGCTGCGCAGCGCCGCAACGAGTGGCGAGTCCTCGTTATCCGTGGGCAAACGAGCCGTGTGGGGCATGAGCTGCAGGTGGGAGCCAGGGCCGCTGGTGCTACAGAGCCAGCCGGTGAGTACCGCGTCATACGGCTCAAGCATGGCCAGGAAGGCACGCTCGTAGCCGAGGTCGGTGGTGATCAGCGTGAGAACCCGCTCGTGGATTTCGGAGATGTCGCCAGCCGACTGCATTGCTACTGCGAGGGCGTGGGTAACGTGAAAGATCCGGCTGACGCGCTCAAGCTGTTCGTGGCTGGTGGCGAGGGCACCGTTGAGTTTCTCAAGGTCAGCTATGCGGCGACGCAGGGCCACCAGTTCATCGTTGGAGGAGATCGTTGCTTGGCTATGGACACATTCTATCACGGGCCTATTATAACATGTGCTGGGAGTGCAACTTACCGTTCGCTGCTGGAGGCCACCTGCTATTCATGTCTCGTTGAGCATTTGTCCGAACCGCCGAGAGAAATAAGCGACCGGTAAAATTTCTGCAATCCAATAAGATTTTTTAGGGCGACCACTGGGCGGACACCCTCAGAGCCTCCCGCAATCGCCGGTGGTACTCGGCACGCGGGATCTCGGCGGTGCCGAACTGGAGCATGTGCGGGCTGACGATGTACTGCGAGTCGAGCAGCACAAAGCCCCTCCGGCGCAGCCGATCCACCAGATGCACCAGGGCCACCTTACTCGCGTCGCGCTCGCTGTGGAACATGCTCTCTCCCGCAAATAACCCCCGGATCGCCACCCCGTACAGCCCGCCTACCAGCCGACCCTCGTACCAACTTTCGACGCTGTGGGCGATCCCCTGCCGGTAGAGTTCGCTGTAGGCTCGCACGATCTCCTCTGAAATCCAGGTCGTCTCACGTCCCGCCACAGATTCAGCGCACGCCCGAATCACCGCCGCGAACGCGGTATCGATGCGCAGTTCAAAGCGACCGCTGCGCACGGTGCGGGCCAGTCGACTCGGTACGCGGAAACCGTCGTCGAGCGGAATCACCGCACGGATCGTCGGCTCGTACCATCCAATCTCGCCGTCCTCATCAGCCATCGGGAAGATGCCGTTGCTGTAGGCGGCGATCAGCATGTTAGGGGTAAGCATCGCTACTCCACGCGCCGGATTCCGCTGGTAATGATCTGGATGGCCCAGAACAGCAGGGCCAGGGCGCTCAGCGTACCCAGCCCTACCGCCCAGGACGCGCCGTTGAGGGCCAGGGCGATCCACAGAGGTGCGCCGAGCAACCCGTGGGTGAGCAGGCTGATGAGTAGCACCGACGGGATGATGGCCATAGCCATGCTTTGCCATGCGTAGCGGTAGGTGGATAGCAGGACGTACATGGTTGCGTATGAGATCAGCCCCGCCATGATCGCCGCGAAGAGCGAGCTTGGCAAGCCCAGAGGCAGGGCAATCTCACGGTACGACCACAGGCCGGCTCGCAGGCCGAGCAGTTCGATCAGCAGATGGTAGAGCAGGAAGATGAGATACGTGAGGACGCCGGTGACCCTGCCGGGGAACCACCAGCGGATCAGGTAGAGGTAGAGTACAAGCATGGCGGGCAGGGGGTAGTGCCAGCCAGCGGCGAGGAGCAACGATAGAGGCGTGGGCTGTGTGATCACAACCCGCACGCTGCTCACGCTCACCCCGTAACTCACCCCGTAGAGTACGTTCCACAGGGGCGAGGCCAGGGCGCTTAGGTGCCCGGACGCCATGGCGAACACGTAGATCGGGGATCGCTGCTGCCAGGCCAGGTAGCTGGCGGCGCAGTAGCAGATGATCAGGAAGGCAACCGCCGCAGTCTCCATAATCCCCCGATAGGCATGTTGAAGCGCCGACGGTTCGCTCTTACGTCGCCATCGATCCCCTACAGCTCAAGCGGATCGAGCCCGGACTGCCAGGCCGTCTTCATCTCGGCGATGCTCAGGCGGGCCAGGATCTCCGCGCCGTCGCGTAAGACGACCTCGCCCTCGGCGCGTACCTGGCCTACGGCGACCAGGGTCACCCCGGCCATGTGCGCCTCGAAGTCAGCCGTCTGTGCGGGCGCGACTTCTACCAGGAAACGGCTCGGTGTCTCGCCAAAGAGCCGGGCTTGCTGGCCCGCTGGCCCCGCGATCAGGGCGATGTCGAGGTCGAGGCCACGCTCACCGGCCATCGCCATTTCAGCGGCGGCCACGGCCAGCCCGCCCTCGCTCAGATCGTGGCAGGCCCGTACCAACCCCGCGCTGATCGCCGCGTGCATCTGGGCAAAGGTGGCCCGTGCGGCGGCCAGATCGACGTGTGGCAGGTCGCTGGCCCCCACCTCGGCCCCGATGGCCTGTAGGTGGGAGCCAGCCAATTCGTCGCGGGTAGCCCCCACCAGGTAGACCCGATTCCCCGCCGTCTTCAGATCCATCGTCACGCAGCGGCGCACGTCGGGCACGTTGGCCAGGGCCGAGATCAGCAGCGTGGGCGGGATTGCCACGCGCTGGCCCGAGGCGTCGCGATACTCGTTATTCAGGCTGTCCTTGCCGCTGATAAAGGGCGTGCCAAAAGCCACAGCGGCGTCGTAACAACCGGCGGCAGCCCGCACCAGCCCGGCCATCCGGTCTGGCTGCCGGGGGTCGCCCCAGCAAAAGTTGTCGAGGATCACGGTGCGCGCCGGGTTCCCGCCGACAGCCACCACATTGCGCAGAGCCTCGTCCACGGCGGCCAGGGCCATCCAGTAAGGATCGATTTTGCCGTAACCAGGGTTGAGCCCGCAGCCCAGGGCCAGACCCTCGGTGCTGTGGGGCAGGGGCTGGAGTACCGCCGCATCGCCGGGGCCGTCGCAGTGCTCGCCCACCAATGGCTTGATCACCGTGGCCCCGCCCACCTCGTGGTCGTAGCTGCGGATGATCCGTTCCTTGGAGGCGATGTTGGGGTGGGAGAGAAGCTTTGTGACTCGGTGACTCGGTGACTCGGTGACTCGGTGACTCGGTGACTCGGTGACTCGGTGACTCGGTGACTCGGTGACTCGGTGACTCGGTGACTCGTTGACTCGGTGACTCGGTGACTCCGTG
>Ga0194060_10003666_pt1 | contig 10801 bp, 14 predicted proteins | sample SepL225m_MetaG_FD_163427 | JGI IMG/M metagenome (GOLD analysis project Ga0194060, IMG submission 163427) | Anoxic zone freshwater microbial communities from boreal shield lake in IISD Experimental Lakes Area, Ontario, Canada - Sep2016-L222-5m | ecosystem: Environmental > Aquatic > Freshwater >... | reverse complement strand
GAAGCAAGTAATCACATTGCAGAAATTTCTTATGATGAAACTGACTCCCTCGAATCAGTTCTTGAGGAAGCTGAAAAAAGAATTTATGAGATAACTACAAAAGGTAGTACATCCGATCGTCTTATCGCTTTCCAAGAAATGATTGAGGAAACTTGGGCACGTATTGAAAAACTTTCAGAAAAAGATGGTGGTATGCGTGGAGTACCAAGTGGTTTTAAAGATTTAGATAATAAATTGTCAGGATTTCAACCATCAGACCTTATAATTCTTGCAGCACGTCCTTCTGTTGGAAAGACCTCCCTTGCATTAGACTTTGCTCGTAATGCTGCTGTTAAATATGGAATACCAACTGCGATTTTCTCACTTGAAATGAGTAAAGAACAATTAGTTGACCGTATGCTATCTGCTCAATCTCAAGTTGACGGCTGGAAACTTCGTACTGCAAAATTATCACTTGATGAAGAATTTCAAAGATTACAACAGGGTATGCATGAACTTATGAAGGCACCGATTTATGTTGATGATAAGGCAGCAAATTCCATTTTAAATATGCGTAGTACACTTCGTCGTCTAAACACTGATAAACCTATCGGATTAATTATTGTGGATTACCTTCAGCTTATGAGTACTGCAAAAAGTTATGACAATATGGTGAATCAAGTTACAGAAATTTCTCGATCATTGAAAGCCTTAGCTAAGGAATTCAATGCTCCAGTGATTGCCCTTTCACAGCTTTCTCGTGCAGTTGAATCTCGTGGTGGCAAGCCAAGACTTTCTGACCTTCGAGATTCTGGTTCTATTGAACAAGATGCGGATGTGGTTATGTTTATACATCGTGAAGATAAATATGGAGAGAATACTGACCGAAAGAATATTGTGGAAATTCTAATTGAAAAGCATCGTAATGGACCAACTGGTATGGTAGAACTTTACTTTGATGACAAGAAGACTTCTTTCGTTTCTGTAGAAAAAGGAGAATTTGGTGATTTTTCAATGCCAACTATAAATTCACCAGAATTCTAAGGACAGCGTGTAGCTTGTAGCGTTTAGCTAAATACAATTCTAATATAATCCAACACGCTTAAAGAATTTAAGAACTTCTTGCCTCTTCTCATCATCAAATTCATCTTTAAAATCATATCCTGATATAAATTTTTGAACGAGACCTTCATTATTTTCTCCAGAAAAGAAATTATCTGGAATTTCTTCAAAAACTTTTGAATCAAAACGCCACCCAATTAACAAATCCATTAAATATTCTTTTGCAATAGTTTTTTTTGATACATTACCTTGATATAATACACTTTCTACTTCATTTAAAAGCTTTATAGCTTTTAAAGGATGATCACAAGATTCTTCTAAAAAGAGATCGTTATGTATAGAATAAATAGATTTCTTTATGGCTATAGAAAATTGATCTCTTTGATCATGACGGAGATTATTCCCAGATATTTTTAAAGAATCACAAAGTTGCTGTAACATATTGTCATTAACAATCTCATCAAAGAAAAACTTTTTATTATTATCAATAATAGTCATTGCATCTTTATAGGCATATCTAAGATACGTGACTATATGATGGTAACTGGTTGGTTCTAACAAAATAAGTAAAGCTTTAATTTCCAAGTCCACACCCTCACCAAGTATTTTTGAATAATCATTTGCTTGATTTACCTGATCTATCATTTTTAAAAAAATATCTTCGAAAATAACTAACTGCCTTTTAGCTTCTACTAAATATTCACCAAGACCTTCTTTTTCTAATGTTTCAATAATTACTGTAAAATGTTTATGAACATCACCAATATGAAGACCAGCAGTAGATAATGATTTAATTACATTTTTAAAAGTTTCTGACCTTTTTCTATCTACATCTTTATCTACACCAAAATAATATTCTAACGCTTTCATTTCTGCGTGACCAAATCTCCCTCTTTTACCTTCTTCGTAAGTAGCAAGAAATTCATTTTGAGTTGAATTAATCATTTGTTTAGCAAAATCATGACCAAAAAGTCTCTTGATTTCATATTGAATAACAATACTTGGACCGTTTATTCTTTTAAGATTTAAAATACGCTTAAATTTACTTTCTATTATCTTAAAAGGTTCCACAACTTCATATCTAGATATGCCATCTAACATATGATGCATTCTTTCATGTTCTAAAGTATGTTTAGTAGATCTTTCTGTAAAACCATCTTGTATAAAAATAGAATCAGTTTTTGGAATATAGAGTCCTTCTACATTTTTTTGGATTTTTTTAAGCCAGGCCTCCTTTTTTATAAAAAATGCTGTACTGAAGGCATCCTCATTAATACTTAGAACATCTTCGGATGAGAAATACCCATTTAAAAGATTTTTATTATCAAGATATACAGAAAGATCTTTAGGTGACTTTTTGTCTTTTCTTATTTCTGCTGTACGACGAGCAACTTCTTTTATTCTTATAAAAAAATCTTCTATATGATCTATAAAAGAAATTTCTGGAGTACAGAGATCTTCTATTTTTTCCCACAAAAGTAATAGACGTTGTTCCGAATTTTCATATTTTAAAATTTCTTCCTCACTAGCTTCATCACAATCAAATGTTGAGAATGCTTTAGCAGCAGTTACATACGATTTAAAGCATTGTTTATAAACTTTATATCTCTCTATAGTTGTCTCATCAAATTTAGCAATTGCTTCATCATATTCTTTATCAATAAGAGGTATAAGAGTCTCAATATCACTACCCGCAAGTGTTTGTTGTTTTTCTAATAGCCCTTTAATTACCAAAACTTGTCTTCGCAAAGTTTCAAGGATTTCATTCTTTTTCTCTAAGTGAGAACTAGGTGGAGTTATAGGCCCTTCTGGAGATTTCATAAAAAAAGTATATCACACCTCAAAACATTGTTTTCCTTATCTACTTTCAACTTTATGGACTTTTAAGTGGAGAGTGGAAGGTAGATAATAGAGAGTTGTAAATACAGGCACGAAAGCGCAGCTTTCGTGCCTGTATTTGTATTGCCCACCCTCCACTCTCTACTTTCTACTCTCTATTTTTGTTATACTTAACAAAAATCTATGAACGCTACTGATCGACTCACAGAATTATTTATGCGCTTCCCTGGTATTGGACCAAAGCAAGCAAAACGCTTTGTTTATTTTTTGTTACGTGAACATTCTCAATACAAAGAACAATTGATCAAAGCTCTCGAAGAATTAAAATTCACAGGAAAACAATGTGAAAAATGTTATAGATTTTATGGTGATAAAAATGCACAAACTGCCAAAGTAGTTTGTAATATTTGTGAAAATGAAACCAGAGATCATTCAGAACTAATGATAGTAGAAAAAGAATTAGACTTAGATGCTATTGAAAAAACTGGTTCATATAATGGTCTATATTTTATATTAGGAGGTCTTGTTCCCCCACTTACAGAGAAGCCTTCTGAGCTCATACGCATACGAGAATTAACCAGTCGTATACATGGCGCCATTGAATCAGGGATGCTATCTGAGGTCATTTTTGCCCTTCCAGTGACCGATTACGGGGATACCACAACTGAATATATTGAGAAGATAATTAAGCAAATTGTAGGTATAGATAAAATCAAACTCTCCCATTTAGCACGTGGACTTTCAAGTGGTCTTGAACTTGAATATGTCGATAGAGATACTTTTAAGAGTGCGTTAGAAAGGCGTAATTAGATTACAGAAAACAGGTGGTATATTTCAGAAAAGAAAAATGACTCGCAAAGCGAGTCATTTTTCTTTTCTAATTTCTGAAATCTGTAATCTAATTTATTGCTTCTATCTTCAAACTCATAAATGGTTGTCTGTGACCATTTTTCTTGTGATAACGTGACTTAGCTCTGTATCTTTCAACAATAACTTTAGCTAAGCGGCCAATTTCAGTAATAGTTACCTCTACTGTAGATCCTGCAATATATGGAGCGCCAAGAATAGTTGCTTTTCCATCATCTTTTAAGACAACTGATTCAATGGTTATTTTGTCTCCAACCTTATAATCTCCATTGATTTTCTCAACTGCAATTTCGTCGCCAACGGCAACTTTGTATTGTTTTCCCCCTGTTTGTATTACTGCGAATGACATAGTTGTGAAATTATACACTATTTTGCAATTATGTGCAAGAGTAATACGTTGACATCTATGGTTATAATGGTAGTATGAGGTTTGTTGCAACTTTTACAAAAGAGAGGAGACAGGGAAAATGAAACCCTTAATTAAAACAGTGGCGGTAACCTCCGTCGATACTGCCGTGGAAAATCATATTGCAAAAGAGACGAACCAAGATTTTTTTGGACCAGTCTTTTTCATCTGTCTTTCCATTATTATCATTTTTTTTATGGCAGCCTACGCTTGGTGCTATGCAAAAAAAAGTAAAGACTTAAGCGGTAAAAAATGGACAGGCAATCGAAGGAGTATACTCCCATGGAGATAGCAAAATGGTTACTGGAACGCTGTAATGAGTCATTTCTCCAGACAGTGATGTTATGGATTGGTATCGGTTATCTAAATACATTCGTCATGAGATTTTTGTTGTTAGTACCATGCCGATTTGATGGAGATAACTTTGAACAATCAAACTTTTGGAAAACATTACTTTTTGGACCATTTAGTTTACTTGCAATTCCAGTCGTTTTGATTGAAGCAATTTATTTCTTCAATATAAATACCCTTCCTTTTTTGCGAGAGCAAAAAAGGATTATCAAAGAAAGAAAAGTCAGGAACAGAAAAAAAGAACCTACAACTCAACTACCATACATCATCTAATTAAGGGAGGTGCTGATATGCAAAATTTCCTCACAGAATACAAATGGACAATCTACATATTCTTTATAATTTACGGTCTAATGGTGGCAATTTGTATCTACCAAACAGCTAAGAATGACAAAGAAGAGTATGGCGGCAAGTGGTTTAGTCAAATTGCCGTAGAATTCAAAAATGATCCGGTGTTGACTTTATTCCGATACCTTTTTGGTCCGTTTGTTAAGTAACCCAGTCTCTGGGTTTACAAGGCAAATGAAGAAGGCCACCACCGCGGTGGCTTTTTGTTTTGTGTTAATTTTGTATTAAATTCAAAAAGAACGGCACCGAAGGTGCCGTTCTTTTTTTGTATTTACTTTATAAACTTTCAACTTTATGGACTTTACAGACTAATATCCTAGTCTTCCTCAAAACTTGGCTTATCCAAAAGCACCGGCTCTATACCTATAGTCTCTCCTGTGATTCGTAACACATCTTTATCTACCTTCTTTAATTCTTTATAAGCAGTATTGTAATGATTCACACTTGTACCAAGTGTCGCACCGAGTTTCTTCATATATTCTTCATAAGCATCTAAATGCTTTCCTAAATCTTCCACTCTTTTTTGTATATGTTTTGCACTCTCTTCAATTTTGAAAGCTTTAAATCCATATAGCACTGACTGTAAATATGCATAAAAAGTTGTAGGAGATACAATAATAACTTTTCTTTTATTATATGCATACTCAATTAAGTTCTGAGTATTCACTGCACCTTTACTTACTTGATTAACAAGTAAGTCATAATAAATTCCTTCAGCTGGGATAAACATAAAAGCAAAAGGAAGAGTACTCTCATCTGGCCTGATATATTTTGCAGTCTCATCAATTCTTTTCTGTATATCTTTTTTAAATTCATTTTGATAATAAGCAGTTTCCTCTTCATCTGTTGCATTCATAAGACGCTGATAATTATCCAATGAATATTTTGCATCAATTGGAATTATCCCCTCCTTAGTATGTATAACTGCGTCCACTGCTTCACCATTATGAAAGTAATATTGCATTTCATATTGCCCAGGAGCAAGCATGTTCGAAAGAATAAGTTCAAGAGATGCTTCACCCAGATTTCCTCTTTGTTTTTGATGAGTCAAAACTTTTTCAAGATTTTGTAATTGCTCAGTCATTGAAAAAACTTGTTTGTTCCCTTCTTTCACTTCTGTAAGCTCACGTGTAATTTCTGTAATTAATTTTGTCGCTTCTGTGTTTTGACGATGAAGCACTTGATGCAAATCAGACGCTGAGCGTTCTAATTTATTCTCAACAGTGCCACGAAGTTTTTCAAGTTGATCTTGCAAAATCAAAAAAGAATTATCGTCTTCTTTAGCTTCTGGCCTACGGAGAATTAAAATAAATAATAGAAAAATTATAATTACCGCTAAAATTATTACAATAAAAGATGATGACATGGGGTAAAGTATAACAAAAAATTTATGATTACATAAATTTTAATTTTCAATTTCCAATTTTCAATTTTTAATGAAATTCATCAGGTATTTAATTACTTCGAATTACGAAACTTGTATTTACTATTACATTTACTTTATGGACTTTACGGACCTTCAGCTTACACATAGGTTTCATCTATGTAAACTGTCCCTTGTCGACTATAAACTATTCCTGTGCTAGGATTATCCACAAAGGTTGGATTTCCACCTTTAAGGTATGGCTCATACCACTCCTTGATTGCTCTTTAACAAAGAAAGCCTTGCAGACATACTTGCGTATAGGCTTGCTCAAGCGGTATAACATCAGGGAAGCGTGCTTCCTTGGTTACCTACTAATGAGCCCCTTATTAGGGTAACAAAAAAATTAGGTCTGTCCGACCTAATGAACTGGCGACACCGTAAGCCTACAACCTCTGAGGTTTATGCTGGTGTCGCCTTTTCTTTTTTATTTGAATCTACTTTCAACTTTATGAACTTTAAAACTTTCAACTTGTCATTTTATGATATAATAAAATGACTATGCAAGAAAAAATAAAAGCTGAAATCAAACCAGCAATGATCGCAAGAGATACTGTTCGCCTTGGTACTCTTCGTATGATTATCGCTGCATTTACAAATGAATTAGTAACACAAGGTCGCCCACCGACTGATCCACTTTCAGATGATGACTGTATGAAAGTTATCAAACGTCTTTCAAAACAACGTAAAGATTCAATCGAACAATTTATAGCCGGTGGCCGTCCAGAATTAGCTGATGATGAAAAAGCTGAGCTTGCCATCATAGAAGAATTTCTTCCTGCACAAATATCTGAAACAGAAATTGAAAATGCTGTAAAAGCAAAACTTGCAGAATCCCCACTTGATCCAACTAAAAAAGGACAATTCGTCGGTACAATGATGAAAGAATTAGGAAGTAATGCTGACGGTGCGCTTGTAAAATCTGTTATTGATAGATTAACTGCATAAAAAAAATGGGAAACCTTGAGCAAGATATAATAGCTAAACAACTAGAGGACATTAAAAAACGTCCTGAACATGTTAGGGGTGAAGATGGAAGAAAATTATTACTAGAACGATACGGTGTTCTTGAAATAAAACCAAAAGAAAAAAAACAAAAAATATTACGTCCCATTAATAAAATTTTTTTAATAAAAATAAAAACTACAAAAATAGAGACCAAAAAAAATACGTCAGAACAATTCGTCCCTGAACAACCAGAACTTTTTCGTAATGAAAATGATGAGCTTGTTATTAAAAGACCTGATTGAAAAAATAACTATAACTTGGGGACTTTAATTACAAGCTATCGGTAACGCTACACGATAGTTACTACTTCTATCTGGGGAATCCTTATCTGGAGAAAATACCATCTGACAAGATTGATGTGTTGGCGGAAAATTAGCGTACAATTTTACAGAAAACCTAGTCCATCCAGGTGATGCCCACTGATTTGTCGCCACAGCCATTTCATTAGCAAAAACTCTATTCTGAGAATCTAAAATATAAATAGGAAAAGTTTTACTTTCATTAAAAAAAGTACTTTTAGCTTCTCCAAAAAATGTCATACCTTGCCTTATGTCTTGGCCTTTAAATAATGAAAGGTTACGTATTAGTGAAGAACTATCTAAAACAGGAGCAGTTTTTCCATTTCCATTATTTGTACCTCCTGGGACTTTCACTATTTGCATTCCTTTTTCTCCATAAATAACATAACTCATTCCTGGTGTCATACCACCTTCTAATACAAGATTCGACAAATCAGCAATTTTGGGCTGAGATAACTTTTGTAAATCAACAGGGTCTGGTAACCAATTATCTGTAAAAAAAGAAGAACTACCACCAACAAAAGAAAACTTTTTCACAAACCCCGGAGCGAATTTTTGTAAACCAATAAAAATTAAAATTATAACACCAAAAACAGAAGCGAATATAAACAATTTAGATAAGAAGTATTGAATAGTTTCCATAATTATTTTTTACCATTACAAGTTTCTGCAGACCAAAGACCACGAGTACTCACTCGAGCCAAGGTTTGCACGTCACGAAACTCTTTTTGATATTTATAAGGTGTCATATATGTATATTCATAAGCATAACCCTCTGCAATCATTTTTCTATTTAACATTTGTCCATCCTCCAAGTAAACATAGTCAAGCAAGCGACCATAAATATCGCGAGTACTTTGTGTGCTATCAGCTTCTAGTCTGACATTTTTTCCATCAGCTAATTGTTCCATTCTTGCAGAAGCTTCTTTACCAAAACATTCAACCGTTTTTCTTGGATCAACAGTTTCAGGAGTATTCATTCCAATTAATCTGACTTTTTCATCTACTCCGTTTATATTTACGACAATAGTGTCCCCATCAACCACACGTATAACTTTATAATATGGTCCAATTGGAACTTGTGATTTTTCCCCTATTCCATAATTTAATATCCCAAAAACTGCATCTCTTTGTGTGTTAAATAAAAATGATAAGAAAATTATTACAGAAGTAATAACAAGGGCGAGCATCCACCTTTTTGAGGTTATATCAGGGGGTCCGTGGTGAGCCATAGTATTTTTAGTTTAGCATGTAGTTGGTGATGAAACCTTCACGGCAAGGGAATAAGTTGCCATACAGAGGAAAATAATGCCAATATAGCCAATTTCCTGCCCTTGGTAAGGTAATATATGAATCATCGTAGATAATCCCAAAAAACTCAAAAGCACGGCAATTAAAGCAGTTCCACAAGCCGCACATCCTATACCTATAAATGCTAGAAATAATCCTATACCACTATATAATCCACTTTTAAATATTATTTCACCGCGAGTTTTCACATAAACATAAGCCAATGAAATATTTATTCCACCCAAGAAAGAACCAAGAGTAGCCAAGATTAATGAGTTAGTAGAAAAAGTATTTGATATATCAAATAAAGTAGAGACAAAGAGCCTTATTTGTTTTTCGTAGGTAATAGATTCAAAAGAAAATACAGAAAAGGCTGCTTTACCATTTTCTGTTAATAGTAAAAGTAAAAAGAAAACAATAGTTGAAATTATTAAAACTAATCGACTATCTTTTCTAGAAAATACGAGAGTGATTCCATTTGCAATATGTTTCATAGTTTTTAGTATAACAGGAACAGACATTAGACAGTAGATTGTAGATTGTAGATAATACAAATTCAAAGGACGGCCGCTTCGCGGCCGTCCTTTGAATTTTTGAAAATTGGAAATTGCAAAATTGAAAATTAAAATGACGCTACCGCGTCATTTTACATAATTTCATCCCCTACTTTTCTTTTTGCTAAAAAATCTTCGAGTTGAGCTATTTCTGTTTGAACGGCTTCCTCCCAATCTTCTTTAGTTCCATAAGCTGCGTGAAGTTTAGCTTTATAATTTATATAAAGCGGATATATGAGTTCTTTATCCTGAGAAATTATACTTGCAAAGACAGATTGTTCTTCTTTTGTAAGCATCATAAGGCCTGTTTCAAAAGCCCTTACTTCTTCAGATGTGAGTTCAGAGCTTTCCAAAACATTTTTTAATTCTTCTATGAGTGCCATATATCTTTTTTACCCTTTTAAATTAAAGGTAATCTATAACTTCACTCTCTCACAAAATGGGAAATTTGTCAAATCTAGTTATACACGTTTAGCAGCTGTCCTAAGTACCATCCTGTCTGTCATATCACAAACTATTTTTAAGGAAAGATCTTCTGTTGTTGATCTAATCACATCCCCTGCTAATTTAAAACCCTCCAAATGATCAGAAAGTTTTCCTGGATGAGCTGACGCATTTTCTAAGGAAAAAGGTTGTGATGTAAACTCTGGTGATTTGGATAACAATTTTCTCATAAAATATTTGTGATTTGAAGTAATATGAATAGGAGTATACCCCCACCCTTTACTCTCGCGCAAGCGATTTTTTTGTGTTCTTTTGTTAATGATGTTAATAACTTATCACGTATTGAAAATCTCTCTAAAAAATGGTATTGTTGGGGTTAGTTTATAACTGATAGTTTATGTATTTCACTGGAAACTAAAAACTATCAACTAGAAACTATCTAATTGGGCCGAGAAGCTCAAGGAGCGAGGAGCGACGCAGATGTCCGGAACTAGCAAGTGAAGGACTGGTGAGAAGGGTTAGAAACTCCAGCAGGATTTCTAACCAAAAGATGTTTTAGTGCACGACTGAATAAGAGCAGAAAAAAAACTGCCTTATAACAAATAAAAATTGGGTCGAGGAGCGAGGAAGAGTTCCGTAGCTAGCAAGCGAAGGAACCAAAAGACTCTCAAGCGTTATCGATTGAGACGAGGCAGTGAAAGGTAGATAGGTCATAATATATTAATTGGGGTATCGTCTAATGCTCCCGATTTCTTAGATTGTAATCAATCTGTAGGAAATCGCAGTACTAAAGGCTTAGCAAAGCCGTAGTAGTAGGAACAAAGGTTTGAGTATTACGTGATAAAATGTTTCTTACAAAATATTGGGGTATCGTCTAATGGTAGGACATCAGGTTTTGGTCCTGAGTATCGAGGTTCGAGTCCTTGTACCC
>Ga0194060_10003665_pt1 | contig 10802 bp, 11 predicted proteins | sample SepL225m_MetaG_FD_163427 | JGI IMG/M metagenome (GOLD analysis project Ga0194060, IMG submission 163427) | Anoxic zone freshwater microbial communities from boreal shield lake in IISD Experimental Lakes Area, Ontario, Canada - Sep2016-L222-5m | ecosystem: Environmental > Aquatic > Freshwater >... | reverse complement strand
GGTACGCTTGCCAGCGGATCATCTGATCAGGCACATCGACGAGGCGTGCGGTACGCCGCAGTATTGGCTGGACTCTCCGCTCGTGCAACAAGGAAGCGTTTTTGGGATGTTTGATACCTACCTTGACAATCATCGCAAAAAACATAGCAGATATTACAATTATCTCCGCTATCGCTGGAACCAGTTTGGACGGCGGCATCTTAGGAAGTGGATTGTGAAATTGAGATATTCAATGCAGGCGAAGTAGAATGGTAATGCAGAGAACCAGCATTTGCGGGATTGATTCTGTCGTCTTGAACACAAGATTACCGGTCAAATTTCATGACCAACCGATCGTATCACTCTTATATTGCCGTATGGAATAATATTTTTGGATTATTTCTTTTGTATTGAGAAGCCGTCGACCAGGGCGATCCACTCGTTTCTGCCTGTTTGATGAGGATCAACCGTATGCATACCATCGTTATTCCATCCATCATGGCCTGGTTGCACAACAGGCTTTTTTGATGCCAGCTCCTCGCAATAGGTGGTCTCTGTTAACTCTGTTATCCTGAATGCCCAGACTTTCGTGCCGTAGTTTGGTACCTCATCTTGTGCATACCGGTAGATGCTTCCATTGTCAACAATGACTCTTCCGCCGGGGCGGGCATGGTGGGGGCTGTTGCGCACTACAGGACTTTTTGTGTGCTCTTTCCATGGTCCTGTCAAGGTTTTGGTTGTGAACAGGTGAAGGTTTTTTGACTTGTTGGCATAACTGAAAAGGTACCAGCGGTTCTTGTGGTAAAGAATTGATGGATCAATCGTTGCCGTATACCCTCTTTTTCCGGTAACAAGTGTTGCACAATGTTGCCACTCATCAGGAAAATGTGTTGCCCGATAAAGTTGAATGCCGCCCGATCCCATACATTCAGGAATCATATAATACTCTCCTTCTGCCCTGAAGACATAAGGGTAAGAGAGGTGAAAACGCTCTTTCAGAATAACCTGGCGATAGTGCCATTGCACTGCGTTATGGCTGAAGGCCCAGGCAATTTCACCAATATTTCTTTTGTCGTTCAATACCTCAAAAAAGAGATGGTACCCATCCTCATTCTGTATCATAAAGGGATCAGCAACAAAGCGCGCAGAAATATCAGTAACATCTTTTGCCGTCAGCACAGGATTTGTAACACCTTTTGGGGGAAGTAGTTCAAGGGGTGATGCTCCTTCATAGATACCGATTGCCCAAGTCTCCTTGCTTCGCCGCACAGCTTTTTTTTTGCAATGCTTTTTGTAACGGACAAGGAAGAGCGTGAGGGCTGCAATGGCTGAAAAGCCGAAAAGCAATGAAGTTACGGTCATGATACAGTCGGTTCATTGGCTTGTGAGGCGAGTGTCTGGAGCATCTGTTCCAGCGCAACAGATACTTCAGCAGGTTCAATATCAATCACATTGGGTGTTTGCGATACAATTACTCTCTGCAATGTGCTCAATGGTCCGAACTGTGTGCGATCAGCGAGATATTTCCTGTAGAGCGCGATCAGTGGTGTGTCGGAACAGGCAGCAATATGCACCAGCGAGGTATCAGGGGTGATCAGAAGTTTGAGCTTTTTGACAATTTCGCCTACCTCATAGAGGTTGCGTGTTGAGGGAGATGGAATGACGTTACTATTGGGTTGTTCGAGCTGTTTTTTTTCTTCAATGTCTTGTGGCGAAGAGAAAATGATAAACTGCTCGTCAGGAAATGCCTGTATCAGTTCCGACCATTGTTGGAGTGTCCGGTCTCCTCCAGCGTGGCCAGTGCTGATGTTGATGCCAATATTTTTGCCTTGAGGCAGTGTTTTCAGGAATGATGCTGTTTCTGCAGAGAGAGGCATTGCCGGTACATAAGGTTTGTGCGGTGCCGCTGCTTTTTTTGTTCCGAGGAGATCGAGCAGTGCAAGATTTTTTAATGACTCATGGGTGTCAGGCTCCATGCTGATAAGCTGGTCGAAGAGCCCTTCATGATGTGGGTTGAAATGCCCCACCTTGTGGTTCGCCCGTATAAGCACGGACTGAATGAGAAAATGAGTAGAGGGGTGATCCTTGGGATTGAACAGCAGATCAAATTTCTTGAAAAGAATACCCTTGATGTAGCGATAAATTTTTCTCTTTGCATGATAAACTGCTGTGACGTTTGGGTCAGCACTGAAAAAATTGAAAATAATCTGGCTGAATGCAACGACGTATATGGAGAGATTCGGATACTCCTTGCGAAGGCTCCCGATAAGAGGGGTCAGCAGAATACAGTCGCCATAACACTCCCGTGCGAGAATGACAATGTTTTGTGGACTCCTTTGAAGAGCTTGCCCCGTTTTTCGCTGTCTGGCTACAAACCGAAGAGCGCTGGCAAAGCGTCTTCGGAACACACGGTGATCTTTTTTTGATTTCATGCCCAGGGGGTTGAGAGTTTCAATGATCTATAAACTCCTTTGCTAATTGTTCATATTGACTGACCACTTGTTGCAGGGCAAATTTTTCTTCCACTATTTTTCTTGCAGCTCTTCCTATTTCCCTGTAGTCGGAGTGCAATAATTTGACAACACCTTCTGCAAGCTCCTTACTGTCATCCGGTTTTACGATTATCCCTGAAACGTTGTTGACTATCACATCAACCAAACCAGAACCTGACGTGGCTACAACGGGGCGGCCTGATGCCATTGATTCCAGAGCGCTCATCGACATCCCCTCTGCGGGTGACGGCATCACGGTTATATCTACCTCGGCAAGTATTTCAGGAATATCATGTCGGAAGCCCGTAAACAAGAGCTTGTCGGAGATATTGAGTGTACTCGCCAGTTCTTTGAGTTGAGTCTCAAGTGCTCCAGTACCCACAATGAGGAATTGAGCTGATCTACTCTTTTCAAGAATGTGCGGAATTGCTTTAATAAAACACTCAAGACCCTTGTTTGCGTCCAATCGACTGATGACCGCTATCACGCAGGTAACCTTATGAACAAGACGGTCGGCCTCTTTTTGTTGTTGATCCGAGAAAAGGGTTAAGTCAATCCCGTCGTATATTACGCTTATTTTATTTTCACAAAGAGAGTAATCTTCAAGAAGTTCACGTTTAATTTTATCTGAAACAGCAATGACTCCGTCGATAAGTATAGAATAGAGTAATCGATTGATCTGTTTTTTTACCCCTTTTTTGCGGTATGGCACGTTGCGTGTCAAAATTACTTTTTTCCCCGTAACTTTTCCGGCAAGAGAGGCAATCCAATAAAATTTGGGGGAGCATATTTCAATGAGTTCGATCTGCTCTTTACCGATGATACGTATCAGTTCAGGGATAATAAAAAAATTTACATCAGCTTTTGGGTCGACCGTATAGGTCGTAATGCCCTCTTCAGGCAATCTTTGTGAAAGCCCGCTGAAAGGCAAACAACAAACGACAAGAGTATGGCCTCGTTTTTTGAGCTCCTTACTGAATAACAATACTCTGTTTGATCCTCCAGACCAATTTGGAGTTGCATCAAATATCATGATCTTCATCCTTCAGCCCTCAGCAATATTAAGGCGGAATGTACTTTTTTCAAGTATGCCGCATTGTTTTGCAATTCTCTCTTGTTTTGTAACCCAGAAGCTCTATGTTCGATATGGCGTTATGTTTTTGCATCTTTGCAAGGTAAATCGAAATTTCACAGATCAGCCTGTGCCACAAGATAGGTAATAATGAACACATCTACAGTTTCAGATCCTTACGTGGTCAAGCGTCCCGCCTTTTTTGCGAACACATCGTTCCTGATCACCATTATGGTGCTCTATCCACTCACAGGCACTTTGCTTTTTACGCTTGTTGATGGAGGTACACAAGTGAGTGGGTCACTGTTGCGTCCAGATAAAAGCATGCTTCCCATTATCCGTATGGTTCAGTCTGCCGGAGAAATCTTTATACTGGCATTGCCTGTTCTTTTTCTGTCGGCCTTGCATACCGGCAGTAAACATCCATTTTCCTCGGAGAGTCTTGCTTTTTTAGGAATAGGTAAAAAAGTTGATTTCCAGGCAATTTTGCTCGGAGTTTGTGGAATTCTTCTTCTTCAGCCCTTGCTCTTGACTCTGACGGCGGTGCAGGATCTCTATCTCTGGCCCTCATTAGGAGAGGCTGGCGCAGATGTTCTCCGTCAGCGTGCTGTGATGGACTTGTTTATCAGGAATCTTGCTTTGGTGCGAAACTTCCCGGAGTTTTTGCTGGTTGCATTTGTTCTTGCCTTGACTCCGGCTTTTTGTGAAGAGTTGTTTTTCAGAGGTTACATCCAACAGAATTATACTCGCTCGATATCCTCTGGAGGAGCTGTGCTTTTGACTGGGTTTATTTTTGCTTTTTTCCATTTGAGCGCAGCAAATCTTCTTCCTCTTGCTTTGCTTGGATGTTATATTGGCTATATTTATAGCAAAACAGGTAATTTGGCGATACCATTTTCTCTCCATTTCATCAATAATCTGGCTGCACTGCTTCTTCTTCTGTTCACAGAAGATGGAGATGCAGCGATGGGGATACGGTTTGAGTCGATGGTTACTCTCCCTTGGTGGTGGTTGATTGTTTTGGGAAGTCTCTTTCTGTTTGTTAAGGTTATCTTGCGGTTTCGAGGGCCATTGCCATCGGCGGAAGACCTGTTGTGAAAGGCATCAAGATAGTGAGTCGTTAAAATGTGAGGTATGGGCAAGCTCCTTAGTTATAATTTATTGCAGCGGGTCATAGTGGCGTTGCTCGGAATTCCGCTGCTCTTGTGGCTTATAGGGAGCGGTGGAGCTCTTTTTTTTGTTTTTTTTTTACTGTTAGCTCTTTTAGCCGTTTTCGAGTTTCATCGTCTTGCGCTCCAGAAGGCTCATCCGCCTCCACTTTGGCTGGTATTGCTGATGACGCTTTTTTTCCAGGTAAATTTTTATCATCAGTATGCTGAAGTTTGGGAGCTGTTGCTTCTTTTCGTTCTTGTTCTGATGGTCATGGAGCTTTTTTTGAAAGAGGGATCACCCTTACTCAATCTTGGTGCTGTGTTTCCTGGTTTACTTTATGTCAACCTCTCTTTTGGTTCACTGCTTCGGCTACGTCTTGAAAACCCTGGTGCTAAAGGGGAGGTTATGCTGCTCCTCATGTTTATTTGTGTTTGGGCAGCCGATATTTTTGCCTATTTCGGAGGCAGTACACTCGGTGGTAAATTTATTCACCATAAGTTATTTGAAAGACTGAGTCCCAACAAGACGTGGGAGGGTTTTTTGTGCGGGTTGGGTGGCAGTATTACTGCTGCGATTATTTATCAGAGTTTTGTGCCACAAGTGCCATTTACGACAGCTCTCTTGACTGGAGTCCTTATTGGTATGGCAAGTCCTGCCGGTGATCTGGTTGAGTCGATGTTCAAGAGAGATGCGGGAGTAAAAGATTCTTCCGGCTTGATCCCCGGTCATGGCGGAGTGCTTGACCGGTTTGATACTATCATGTTTGTGTCGCCATTTATATACTTTATTACGTTTTATCTCTGAGCATGCGTAAGGAAGTATGCCTTGTACGGCATGTAACCCAAATGTTTTTTATATTGATTCGGAATGTTATTTACAGAAGAGCCCTGTATATCGGCAGGAGAATTAACAGCACGAGGTTGTCGTCATGAAAATTGAAAGCCTTCTTTCTGAAAGATATATCGTTTTGAATCTTGATCTTTCCCGGAAAAGCCTGGTGATTGAGAAAATGCTCTCTCTGGTGGCCGATCATCCTGGAATTGCAGATATTGACAAGCTGCGGGAGGATGTGCTTAAGCGTGAACAGGATATGTCGACCGGGATAGGGAAGGCATTGGCTCTGCCTCATGCAAAAAGTTCCGGTGTGATCCGACCCGTTATGGCTTTTGCGACTCTCTTGAAAGAGATTGATTTCGATTCTATTGATAACGAACCGGTTAAAATTGTGTTTTTATTGGCGACTCCAGAGGAGATGCTTGCAGAGCACTTGAAGTTGCTCGGGCGGATTACGAGGCTGGCTGGTCGGGAGGAGGTTCGCCAGAAACTTGTGCTTGCCCGGTCATCAGAAGAGGTGATCGAACTTTTCAGGGAAGAAGAAAAAGATTTTCCGCAGATATAACATTTTATGTCGCAGTATCAGTCAGTTAAAGGCACCAGGGATATTTTACCCGAAGAGGTGGTGCAATGGAAGTATGTTGAAGATATCGTCAACACCCTTGCCGGGCTTTACGGGTTCCGGGAGATTCGAATTCCAGTTTTTGAATATACCGAGCTTTTTCAGAGAGGTATTGGCTCGACCACTGACATTGTCGGAAAAGAGATGTATTCTTTTCAACCGGATCCAAACGGTCGCTCAGTGACGTTGCGTCCTGAAATGACTGCTGGTGTGATGCGAGCTGCTCTTCAGAAAAACCTCTTTTCGTTGGCACCTGTTCACAAATTGTTCTATATCGGAGAACTCTTTCGCAAAGAGAGACCCCAGGCCGGAAGGCAACGTCAGTTTTCACAATTTGGAGCTGAATTACTTGGAGTCTCTTCTCCTGCTGCTGTTGCTGAGGTGATTACACTGATGATGCATGTTTTCGATTCACTTGGCCTTGGGGGCCTTAAACTCAGACTCAATACGCTTGGCGATACCGATGACAGGCTTCGCTATCGGGAGGCTTTGCAGGCCTGGTTTTCACCGTTTCATAACCTTCTTGATGAAGCGTCCAAAGAGCGACTTGAAAAAAATCCACTGAGAATCCTTGATTCAAAGAATCCTGCGATGCAGGAGCTTGTAGCAGGAGCACCAAGGCTTTACGATTATCTTAAAGCCTCGTCACTTGATGATTTCAGGAAAGTTCTCTTCTACCTTGACGAGAGGAGTATTAAATACGAGATTGATCACCGTCTTGTACGAGGGCTTGATTATTACTGTCATACAGCTTTTGAGGTGACCAGTTCAGAATTAGGCGCTCAGGATGCCATTGGTGGAGGCGGGCGTTACGATGCTTTGGCCAGAGAGTTAGGCTCCTCTGTTGATGTGCCGGCCTCAGGTTTTGCGGTAGGTATAGAACGGTTGCTGATTATAATGGAAAAACAGGGACTTTTTGCAACCATTCCACAGGATTCTCCAACAGTCTATCTTGTTGTGCAGGATCAGGCACTGGCTGATCATGGTCTGTCTATTGCATGGCAATTACGCCGTGCAGGTATAAAGACAGAGATAGATTTGGCATCAAGGAGCATGAAAGCGCAGATGAGGGAGGCGAACAAGGTAAAAGCTTCCTACGCATTATTTCTGGGACATTTGGAATATGAGACTGGCCAATATTCCCTTAAAAATCTGGTAACCTCTGAGCAGACAACGCTTAGCCTGGAGGCTGTGCTTCACTTTCTGCATGAACAGGGTCAATCAAAGCCTCATTTCTCATGAAGATCGGTTCTCATAAGGTCACCGTCTTTGGAAAGAAAGAGTGTTGCCTGTGTGACCAGGCCATTGAGTTGCTCGAAAAAGTCCAGCTTTCCTGCCCATTTGAGTTGGAAAAAATAGATATTTCTGCTCATCCTGCGTTGCAGGCAGAGTTCGGCCTTAAAATCCCGGTTATAGTTGTTGATGGTGTTCCTGCCTTCAAATACAGGGTAAACGAAAACCGCCTCAGGGCGTTGTTGCATTGATGCTGAAATTTATTCTTTTTTTTCTCGTTCTCTTTCTGGTCATTCGTTTGGCTCTCCGTCTGCTCATTCGACTCGTAAAAGGGGGAATATTTTTTATGAGCCGAGGTGGTTTCGATGCTTCAGGAGCTTCGTCTGCTCCCCATGTTTCGAAAAGCTCTCTTGATGAGGCTGAATATGAAGTTATAGAAAGCCACCTTCGCGATAATAAAGAGGTAAAGGGCGGGGAGGCTGTGTAAGGTTTTTTGCTGTTGGTAGTTTTTTTGTTACATTGCCGTGCTTGATTTGGAAGGTGATAGAATTATCTTATCTGAAAGTGGGGTATCCCCACTTTTTTGTTTTCTGTAAAAGTTTGTGAGAGGTATTCATGCGAGAGCGTATCAGCAATGTTGTGCTTCAGATTGTGGCTGAGTCCGTCGGCACGCGTGGGGAGGGTGCCTATCTTGTTGATGTGAAGGTAAAGGGTAATGCGACGAGCCGAAAGATCGAGATATTGATGGATGCTGATTGTGGTATTCGTATTCATCAGTGCGCCTGGTTCAGCAGAAGAATCCGTGAGAAAATTGAGGCTGATGATGAGCTCATGGACTTTGCTGGCGAAAATTTTGACTTGATGGTCTCCTCTCCCGGGCTGGGTGAGCCGGTGATTATTCCGCGTCAATACATTCGCCATATCGGAAAACTCTTGCGGGTCAGGTACACTGATTCGGAGGGAGAACCGGCCGAGTTGAGTGGTCATCTCCTGGATGTATCATTTACAGAGGATGGCAAGGGGTGGATTGTTCTCAAGCAGGAAGCTGGCAAAAAGAGAAAGCCGACATCAGCAGCAGAAGGTATGACACTTTCTCTGGATCAGGTTATATGTGCGATACCTGAGGCTGAGCTATAGCAGTTTTTATCGGAAGAGCGGGGATTTTCTTTTATAAATGCACAATCTATTAGAGCGAGATGGTCAGAAAGAAGATAAAGGATGAGGGGCAGGACAGAAGGTTGCTGATTGCTGGTGCTTTTGGGGAAATTGAGCAGTCAAGGATCTTTCTCGACAAACGTACTGAAGTGGCGGCTGTAAAAATGGATATTGCTGATCTTCTGAAGGATATCATCCAGAAGCAGCTTCGGAAAGATTATGACCCTGAAGTTGAATCCAACATTTTTATCAACCCTGAACGGGGTGATTTTGAAGTTTACATTCTTAAAAAGATTGTTGAGGAGGTAGATATAGAGAGTATTGAAATGTCCCTGCAAGAGGTAAGAAAAATTGATGACTCCCTTGAAATTGGTGATTATTATGAGGAGGGACCGATAAAACTTGAGGACTATCTCACTCGCAAATCCATACAGATTATAAAGCAGTCAGTACAGAAAAAAGTTCGGGATCTGGAGCGCCTTCTTGTCTATGAGGAGTGTCTTGAAAAGGTGGGTGAGATTGTTGCTGGTGAGGTTTACCAGATTCGTGCAAATGAGGTTATTTTTACCTACAACACCTCCAAAGATCATCGCGTTGAGCTTGTTTTACCGAAGTCAGAGATGATGAAAAAGGATAACCCTCGCCGTACCCCGAGGATGAAGCTCTACGTCAAACGTATTGAGCGTGAGAAAGCAAAAGTCAAGCTTGATGACGGGAGTATGGTCGAGCGTGAAAAGCCGGATGGTGGCATGAAGGTTATTGTTTCCAGAGTTGATGACAGGTTTTTATATAAGCTTTTTGAGCATGAGGTTCCTGAAATACTTGATGGCCTGATTGTTATCAAAGCTATTGCCCGGGTTCCCGGAGAGAGGGCTAAAGTGGCCGTTGAATCAACGAGTGCGCGGATTGATCCCGTTGGTGCTACGGTGGGATATCGGGGTAAAAGGATTCAGAGCATTGTTAAAGAGCTTAACAATGAAAATATCGATGTTATCTACTATGCTGACGAGCCTCAGATCTACATTTCAAGAGCAATGCAGCCAGCAAAAATTGACCCGTTAACCATCCATGCCGATGTAAAAACCCGTAAGGCCAGGGTTATGCTTAAACCCGACCAGATCAAGTACGCAATCGGAAAGAGTGGTAACAACATTCATTTGGCTGAAAAACTTACCGGTTATGAGATAGATGTTTATCGTGATGTCATTGACAAATCGACTGAAGATCCGACGGACATCGATATCATTGAGTTCCGTGAAGAGTTTGGCGATGATATGATTTATCAGCTTCTTGATGGTGGTCTTGATACAGCCAAAAAAGTGCTGAAAGCTGGAGTTGATGAAATTGAGCTTTCACTTCTGGGATCGCCAAAGATCGAGGAGCAGACTGTTTTTGGGAAAAGCTACAAGAGCAGTGTCAAACCAAGAGAGCGAAAAGTTACTGATGATGAAAAGCGCTATTGGAAAAAAATTGCTGAAAATATTTATAAAACTGTGAAAGAACAGTTTACAGAGGCGGATCTGGTGGGTCTCTTTCATGATGATCTCTATCCAGAGCCTGATGAATCGGTGATTGATCAATCATGAAAAGTGTAAAAGACTGATTATTTGGTTTAAGATGTAAAGAGTTTATAAATCCAGAGGAGGATGTGATGGCCCTTGAGGACATGGAAAAGAGATATCGTATAAGTGATATAGCGAGAGAACTGCAGGTGAGTCCGCAGGAAGTATTACTTTTTGTCAAAAAGGAAGGTGTCAAGGTGGCATCGACATCCTCGATGGTCAGTGAAGAGATACACGGGCAAATATTTGGTCATTTCAGTGTTGAAAAAAAGATGGTCGATGAGACCAAAAAGATACGGGCAGAGAAAGAGAAGCGCTTGACAAGGCTTGAAGAACAGTCGCGTAAAACCTATGAAAAAGAGAGGCATTTGAGCGAGACACTGAGTCCACAGCCACTTCATGGAGTTCCTCCGGTTATTATCGAACCACCTGTTTCAACACCACTTTTTCATGACATAAAGTCAGAGGTTGCAAGAGTACTTGTACCGGAAGAGCTTTTTAAATCTTTTGATGATGCAATTATAACGGTCGAAGAGTTCCCTGGGGTGATTGAGAAACCGGTAGTTCCGGATACGTTAGAGAGTGAGGAACTTTTCGAATCCCATAATCTTTCTGATACCGCGCCCAAGCCCGAGAGTTTGCCCTTGCCCGAGTCCTTGTCCTTGCCTGAGCCCGAGCTCTTGCAAGCCCCAGCCCCAGCC
>Ga0194060_10003664_pt1 | contig 10806 bp, 9 predicted proteins | sample SepL225m_MetaG_FD_163427 | JGI IMG/M metagenome (GOLD analysis project Ga0194060, IMG submission 163427) | Anoxic zone freshwater microbial communities from boreal shield lake in IISD Experimental Lakes Area, Ontario, Canada - Sep2016-L222-5m | ecosystem: Environmental > Aquatic > Freshwater >... | reverse complement strand
CATCATCGCCAACCACGTCACAGCAGCGGACGAGAACGGCAGCCCGTACAAGGTCGTCGGGACGGAGACGTACAACGACCCAATGGGCCACCTGACGACCCAAATCTCCTTCGTCGGCAAGGGCACCGGCCGCACCGACAGCGTCAACCTGGTGCTGCGGACATTCCAGGATGGCACCACTGTCCACGTCGCGCTCGATCACGGGACATGTCACTCCGCCTGACCAATCTGGAACCTGCGTCGGCCGCCAGGCCGCTGAGGGCCGGCGCCCGGCAACCGCCTGTCTGGCTCCCGCTGTTGGCAGGTTGACCACCCAGCATCATGAGGGTGCGCGCCAAGGAGGTGCACAATCCGTTCTATGCCCGGCTCACGCAAAGGCCAACGCCTGTCGTCGGAGGGCTTAAGCCGAGTGCAGTCGGGTTGGGCGGACGAGCTCCAGGTTCCGATCGAGGCGTTGACGGTTCGAGGGACGCACCTGTTCCATCGTGATGGGTCGACGACTGTGGTCGTAGTGAAGCTGAACGAGTCCGTGGTCATCGTCGCACCAGCAGTTGCGGCGGCCGAGCTGGGACGAGTGCAGGACGTTGAGACGAGTCGCTTGCTGGACATGAGCTGGCTGGAGCAGCAGTTGCGGCCCCTTCAGGCAAGACCGATCGGAACTGCCGATCTTTCGTACTGCGAGGTGTTGCCTGTGAAACGAGAAGCCGTGCCGATTGTGCCCGCAACTACGTCCCTAGTGGACCTCTTGCAGCGGGGTCTCTCGGCGGAAGAGTGGCTAGAGAGCGGCCTGGCGGACATGCCGAGCCGGTGGGCGGCGCTCACAGCGAGCGGCGAAGTCGCAGCTATTGCGGGCTACGAAAGCTGGAGCAGGAGTATCGCTCAGTTGGGGGTGGCGTCGGTGTCGTCCGTGCGGGGTCGTGGATTCGCCGCGGCCGCCGCTGCTGAAGCCATGACCGCCGCGCTAGGTGACGGACTCGTACCGCAGTGGAGATGTCGAGTGGGCAACAGGGGATCTGAACGGTTGGCGACTTCGCTGGGCTTCACCCCGGTTGGACGGCAGACTGCCGTGGCACTGACCATCCCGTGATGCATGGGGCTCCTCCTGCTCCCGAGGGGTCACTCCCCGAGTCCAGCTTCCCGCGCTCGCACGATCGCTTGGGCGCGGTCGGCGACGCTCAGCTTGGTGAAGATGTTCGAGACATGGTTGCGGACCGTCTTGTCTGAGAGGAAGAGTTCGCGGGCGATCTGCTGGTTGCCTTTTCCTGCGGCGATGAGCTCAAGCACCTCCGCCTCGCGCTCGGTCAGCGTCGGGAACGGACCGCTGGCCCGTGCCCTGCGCGAGGCGGAGAAGAACGTCAGGACTCGCGAGGCGACGTCCGCGCCGAATACGAGGTCGCCCGCGGCCACAGCCTGCACGGCGGAGATGATGCGGTCCTGGCTGGCGCCCTTGACGAGGTAGCCGCGGGCGCCGGCCTTCATGGCGAGGAAGACCGACTCGTCGTCGTCGAACATGGTCAGCATCAGGACGGCCGGGCATGGTCCTGGCCGGCATGCCTCGAGGATGGTCCGGGTCGCCTCGATGCCGTTGCGGTCGGGCAGCCGGACGTCCATCAGGATGACGTCGGGCTTCAGTTCCGCCGCTGCCACGACGGCTTGCGCGTAGTCGGCCGCCTCTCCGGCGACCTCGAGGCCGGCTTCGACGAGCGTGCGTGACAGGCCCGACCGATAGACCGGATGGTCATCAACGATGAGTACGCGCAAGGTCATCCCGCACGCTCCAGATCGGAAGCGGGAAGGGCGAGTGCCGCAACGGGCAGCACGGCTTCCACGGTCGTCCCGATCCCGACGCGGAACGTGGTGATCGCGGACCCGCCCAGTTCCTCGGCCCGTTGCCGCATCGTGCGCAGGCCCATGCCCGAGTGGTCGGGCGCGAACCCCGTTCCGTCATCGGTGATGCGCAGTATGAGGTCATCGCCCAGGTAGACCTCCACCGTGCAGGTGCTGGCCTTCGCGTGCTGGGTCACGTTCGACAGGGCCTCGGAGACGATGCGGTACGCAGCCACCTCGACGGCCGCCGGCAGATTGGTGAGATCACCGGTCATCCGTAAGTCGACGGTCGGATGGCCGCCCGCCATGCGCGTCGTCACCTCGGCCAGCTGGGTAAGCGCGTTGCCCAGCCCAAGCTCGTCCAGGGCAGCCGGTCGCAGGTCTCGTGAGATCCGTCGGACTTCGGCGAGGCAGGTCCCCGACTGCTCGAGGAGGTCAGCCACCAAGCCCTCGTCCGCAGGACCCACTCGCCGGGACAGCGACTCCAGACCCAGCTGGGTCCCGGCCAGGATTGGTCCCACCCCGTCATGCAGTTCACGCCGCAGCGAGCGCCGCTCCTCCTCGCGCGCGGCGACGATCTCCTCCCGCGACCGGCGCAGTTCGCGCATCGTCGCCGTAGCGTGCGCAGCGGCACTCGCCTGGGTGGCGAACGTGGCGACCAGTCTGAGGTCCGAGGCGGACAGCGCTGTGTCTCCGCGGCGTAGCCCGAGAGTCAGCCAGCCGATGCGCCGATGACCGTACTCCAGCGGCACGGGCACCGACCGTTCGGTTTGTGTGCCGTCGCTGGCCGCTGGCTCCTCGTCGCCGTCCAAGGTGATTGCCGCGTACGGCAGCCGCAAGGACTCTCTCAGCGTCTGCACGATCATCGGCAGCACGTCCTCGGGCGCCGGCGTGGCGGCAAGTCGTTCGCCAAGCTGTGCAAGGGCGCCTACCGGGTCGTGCCGTCGTCCGAAGAGGAGCCGGTCCACCGATCGCTTGATGCTGTGGAAGGCGCCCGCCAATGCCAGTGCGGTCGCGGCGGCGGCCACGGCTGGGGCGATCCCGACAGTGGTACCAGCGCCGAGCAGCCACGCGGTACCCAGCGCTGCAAGCAGCGCCGCCCCAAGCACGACCGCGTAGACGATGCCCCGGCTGAGCACCGACTCGATGTCGAATAGTTGGTAGCGCACGATGCCGACGACAAGTGCGGCAACCCCTAAGCACTGCAACACGGTGCTGAGGATCGGCGTGGGGAAGAACACTCCGATGATGAGAACGGCGAATCCGGTGATCAGCCACGTGAGCCGTGCTCTCTCCTCGGGAGCGGCGTGGCGCAGATGAACGAACTGACCCACCAGACCGACAACTCCGATGAGAAATACCAGCAGGCCGCCCACGACGACGAGCCCCGTGGCCAACATCTCAGGAAGGGGAATCTCGAGGGGGTTCGTCAGTCCGGCCCGCATGCCTTGCATCACGAACGGTGACGTCGCAAGGCCGAGGACCGACACCACGGCAGCCGGAATAGAGATGGCCAGCATGACCACCCAGACGCGCGATCGCGGGCGCCCGTCGGGGTAGATCAGGGGGATCATCAGCAGAAGCAAGAACGTCGGGGTCCACATCCCGCTGGCAAGCGCAAGCAGCGATGGGCCGACTCCGACCGCCGGTGCCAACGCCTCGCAGATCACGCCGGCCAGCGTGCCTACCAGGCCGATCAGGCCCGCAGCCGCAAGCAGGATGCCGATCCAGTTCCCCTTGGCATCCCGCAACACCATGGCGCCGGCCAGGGCGAAGAACAACGCCCCGATGCCCTGCGCGACAGCATGATCATCGACAAGTTGCGACAGGCTGATGGAGGTCGCGGCCGCGAGCACGACGATGCTGAGCGCAAGCGCAACGCTTGCTCCCGCCACGAGCACGGGGGCTAGCGCCGATCCGTTCCTCTCGGACGAGGTCATAGAGACACAGTCTGCTCGTCCTGAGGCTGCGTGGCCGGAACTCGCCCAACCGAGTTCTTCGACGGTTCGGCCGGCGCTGGCGCTCCGGTGCGCATGACTGCCGCCGCGACCATTGCCCACGCGGCGGTGAACACCACGAAGATCCCCACGCGCAGCAGGTGACCCGGCAGCAGTATGTCCACGAACGGGAACAGGCCAACGATCACAGCCGATGTACGGGGAACCCAGCGAGTGCGCCACAGTGCCAGGCCCATCGCGACCATGCCGATGACCTCGACCGGCAGGAAGAAGATGAAGATCGCGAACCCGCCGGGCTGATTCGAGAACGAGTCCAAAGCATTGTCGAGGATCGCGGGGGTGACTCCCTTGGCGGCCAGGCCCGCAACCAGGATTTCCGCGCCGGCCACAGCACCGAGGGCTACGGTCTGGAGGGTCATCGCGACGGCGCCTGTCCACGCCAGCTTCGCCGACCACCTGCGGGTGACGATGAAGAAGGCCACGTTCATGGCCACGAACGCGCAGGCACTCAGGAAGTCGAGCATCGTGGTGATTGACCAAAGGGTTGGCTGCGCCAGGGTCACGTCGATCTCCTTGGCGCCTGCGGCCGCGTCTCGCCAAGCAAGGTAGGCGAAGAGAAAGCCAACAGTCATGAGCAGCGGACCGGTGGTCAACGCGACAGCGGTGACGACCCGTGCCCGGCCCTCGAGTGTGGGCGCTCCGAAGGCGCCCGACGTATTGCGAGACATGGGGACTCCGATCGGAAGGCGGCCTGGATGGCCGCGCACCACAACCCTTGACTCAGTGGCGTCCCGACCGCACGGGTGCAGCGTCCCGAGTTCAGATCGGGACACGGCGCCCTAGTGCCCGGGACGCCGGGCAGACGACCGTTGCCGCATGCGACGCACGGTCGCGTAACCGTCACGGGAGGTCGTCATGCTCCGCACTCACCCGATCCGCGTTCTGCTCGGAACCTTCGCTGCCGCCGTCGTCTGCTTCTTCCTGTCATACCCGGGGGGCAACGACATGGTGAACGGGCAGGTCGTCCCCCGCAACGACAACGCCTTCGGATTCATCATGGGCATCTTCTACTTCGTCTCGCTCGGGCTGATGCTGGCGTTCATCGTCATGACCGTCATCGTCGTCGTCCGCAAGCTCACTGGTCAGCGCACCGCCACCGTCAGCAGCTGACTCCCTCTCCCTCATCGATCCGCCACTCTTGGAAGGACGTCCGTTCATGAGCATTCGTCGACTCGCGTCAGCAACCATCGCCGTTGGTGCCCTTCTGGGCGCCACGCTGCTCATGCCCACCTCCGCTTCGGGGGCCCCGCCGAGCACCCACGTACTGGGCACCTATACGTGCTCGGATGGGCGAACCCTCACATTCGTGGGGCCGGATCTTCCGAGGTTCCCCACGCACACCGCTTTCACGGGCGGCAAAGGCGTCGTGGGTTTCTGGTACGCAGACCACGAGACCGCGACGATGACCGTTCTCGACGGAGCCCACGCTGGCGAAGTCAAGCCGATCACCGTGGACGTGTCCGGACCGATGAACTCCCATGCGGCCAGCACCCCCGACCTGTCCAGGCTCGCGACCTGCAGCCTCACCGAGGCTGAGACCGAGACGTTCGTGCTGGATGCGCAATACACCGAGTACTTCGGACTCGATGCCAGTTACGTCGGGGCGCTGGTCTTCTACGACGGCGTCTTCTCGCAGACGGTCTGGCTCAATGCCGTCCAGCTTTCCAAGCGTTGAATGTGAGGAGTGCCGGCGTTGCCTGTGAGGGTGGGCGTGCCCGCCCTCACAGGCGCGGGCACGCCCTGGCAGTGAACCCCGTTCCCACTCCGCCCATCGACAGGTCGCGGTTTCGGTACCACGCACGTACTCAGTGGTTCACACGCACCGACTGCGGGTGCGGTGTCGACATGAATGGCCGAGTTCACGTCCGGCACTTACCCCGCAGCGGGCTCTCCATACGAGTAGCGTGACTGTCCTGTGAGCGAACCGGCATCTGACAAACCGCAGTGGCTGCGCCGTGTCAGCGTCGACCTCACTCCTCTGCGAGCGTCGCGTGACTTCCGGCTCCTGTTCTTGAGCGGACTCATCACCTACCTAGGCTCGATGATCACGTACATCGCCGTCCCCTTCCAGGTGGCCACATTGACGGGCTCCTACGTCGCCGTCGGTCTCATCGGCGTGGCCGAACTCGTTCCGCTGATCGTGTTCGGCCTGTACGGCGGGGCGCTGGCCGATGCCGTCGATCGACGCTCGATGGTCGTCGCAACGGAGGTGGCGTCCGCGATCTCGGTGGGCGTGCTCCTGATGAACTCGCTGCTGGCGTCGCCTCAGATCTGGACGCTGTACGTCGTCGCGATGGTCCTGGCCGCAATCAACGGACTCCAGAGTCCGTCACTCGGTGCGATGCTCCCCCGTGTCGTCGCGTTCGACCAGCTCGCCGCGGCAACAGCGCTCAAGTCGTTCGGCTCGCAGTTCGCGATGATCGTCGGGCCGGCGGTCGGCGGATTGATCCTCGCGGCCGGCGGTGCGGCTGCGGCCTACGGCTTCGACGTGGTGACTTTCCTCGTCTCGATCTTCCTGCTGCTCGGTGTCAGATCCATCAAGGCGAGTGGCATCGATGAACGGCCATCCCTGCGTCACGTCCTGGAGGGCATGTCCTATGCGTGGCACCGCAAGGACCTGATGGGGACGTACGCAGTTGACCTCATCGCCATGATCTTCGCCTTCCCCTACGCGTTGTTCCCCTTCCTTGCAGTGGAGCTCGGGGCTCCGTGGGCACTTGGGCTCCTGTACTCCGCTGGCGCCGTGGGCGCGCTCGTTGTCACCCTGACCAGCGGTTGGACAAGCTCAGTCCACAGGCACGGGCGGGCCATCGTGCTCGCCGCAATGGCATGGGGACTGAGCATCGCTCTGGTCGGCATGACACGGTCCCTGGCTCTGGTGCTGCTTCTCCTCGCTTGTGCGGGTGGAGCCGACATGATCAGCGGAATCTTCCGTGGCGTGATGTGGAATCAGACAATCCCCGACGAAATGCGTGGTCGCATGGCTGGCATCGAGCTACTGAGCTACTCCATCGGCCCCTTGCTAGGGCAGGTGCGTAGCAGTGCTGCCGCCTCGATGACATCGCTTCGCATGTCATTCATCTCCGGTGGCGTGCTGTGCGTGATCGGTGTTGGACTGTCGGCTACTGCCCTTCCATCACTGTGGACCTACGACGATCGCACCAACTCGGACGCTCAACGCGAACGAGAACGAAGTCGACCTCACGTGTGAGGCCTTCGCGGTCGCAGTGCGGCTGTGGCGGGTCACGTCGATGGGGCACGGCGGGACGGACGTCCCGGTTGGGATTCGGGACCCTACTCATGGGCGCCTAGGACACCGGGCAGGGGAAGGTGACCTCGGGTGGTTGAGGTGGGCCTATCAGCCACATCAAGGCTCAATGTCCGCGACCGCGGAGTATCCGCAGCCCTTCTTGGGAGCGCTATGAACACTCATTCGATCACCCGACCCGCCATTCGCGTGGGCTGCGGTCTTGCCGCGGCTGCGCTGCTCGCTGGCTGTTCCGGCGCCAACCAGAGCACGTCAGCGACCGCCCGGACCGAGGCGGCCTCGTTTTGCTCCACGATCGGGCGACTCCAAACCGCCATGGTCCGCCCAAAGTCCGACTCCAAGATCACCGCGGGGTTGCTGACTGTGATCAACAACGTGACCCCAAGGGAACTCGCCAAGGAAGTCTCGAGGCTCGCTCATGCGGCCGCCACTGGACACCGCGACGGTGCCCTCGAGTCGGCGTTCTCGAAAATTGGGCAGTGGATTGCCACCAACTGTGAGGTGCAAGTTCTAAAGGTCGCTTTCGACGGCAAGACCGTCACCTTGATTCCCTCTCAAGTCAGACCTGGCCTGACGGTCATCGAGTTCGCAGCCGAAGCGACGACGCAGAGCGCTGTCCTGCTGCGCAAGGCCAATGGCGTCACGGAAAGGGCCGCGGACATCATGAAACTGCCCCAGGATCAGAGGCGGTTCAAGGTCGCCTACGCCATGAGCGGGGAGCCTGCGGGCGTCGGCGAACTGAAGCCTGGTGGCTACGTGGTGGAAGTTGGCGAGTCCAGCGGCCGCACGCCATTGGCTGTCAGTGACCTCGACGTCAACTGACCGCTACTCGAACGGACGTTCCGACGACGTGCGCTTCTCGGCTCCCAATTGTCTGGCGGTGCAGTGCGTCGAATGTGCCTGCGTCGTCTGCGTGCTGCGGATCTGCCCTCATCGCGAGGTCTACCGAAAACCCCTCGCCCCTGCAGTCGTAGTGCGTCGGTCCACTTGGTTCCGTCGAGTCGCCTACTTGCGCTGAACTTGCGCTTACGGGAGCGCAAGCAGTGACAAGCAGTGACACTGGGTGATAGTGAAACCGTTGGTATTCAACAGTTCTTAGGGGCGGAACTTGCGCTCTGATTCAACTCGTAATGCGTAGGTCCGGGGTTCAATCCCCGAGGCGGGTCCGTCGAAAAGTGTTGCAGTGCAACGTGTTTCAGGTCTTGCGGCTCTGGGGACCAAGTTGGAGAAGCGGCCCTTTAGCCCCAGGACTGGCCCCAACCGCGCCAGTCGAGGACAGCGAGCCGACGGGACGAATCGGACGATCGTGCCTGCCTATGGGGCTTTTCTGGCCCCACAAGCGTGCGCATCCCCTACGGCCGCGTCGAACTTGCGGTTGTCGCTGGAGAGCTCGCAAGTGGCGACGCACGCGAGGTGCGTAGGTCCAAGCCCCGAAATCGGTGCCCGACGGGCTGAGAACATCTAGCCCCACGGTTAGGACATGCCTTCATGCAGAACCTGCGGCGAGGCCACTGCGAGCTTGCTGTCGAGACCGCGCCGGCCTATCGCCTGGCGACCGCATTCGATGAACTCCGGCTCGCCATCTGAATGACCCTGTCACCGCCCACGATTCCGCACGCCCTGCGATCGCCTTACGCATCAGTGCCTCCCGCACGCCCCGTGATCGCCAGACGCAACAGTGCCCTTGAGTCAGCGCCCCTCGCACCACCAATCGGCGAAGAGCTACCGGCTGAGGCTATCCGGCCGACTACCGTGGCCTCATCACTCGGGCGATGACGGGGAGCTGCGGAGATGACGCCTGACGCCAGTTGCTTCACGGTAATGCACATCTTCGAGCTCAAGGGGAAGATTCCCTACCGCCAGCAGGACACTCTGTTCGCTCTGCCCGACATGTACAGCGTTCACCAGGAGCGTGCTGACACGCTAGGCATTCGCGTCCGGCGACTGACGGACCTGCCCATTCAGTGCACCGTGCGGCGAGACTGGGACGATGAAAGGAAGGGCAGGCAGACGGGAGACACTGAGACGATTCCGTGCAGCATGACGCTGGTACTCGCCCGCGATGGCCTCATCCAAATGCACCTGCAGACGGAGCATGAGTCGGCGGACAGCCTGTATCTGTTCCTTGGGCTGCTTTGTCATCAAAGATCCACCATCCAGCTGACGGGAGGCGGCGTCGCTGCACGAGACTTCGTTCCACTCGTGGAGTTCCTCCGCGAGGTCACGGGCAACGCACATCTATCCTTGGGTGCGGATGTGCATCAACTCGTTCACGTCCCGACGGTCCCTTCTGTCAGCGGCGTGCAAGTCCAGTTGGTCGCTCACGATGGAGCAGCGACCCCATTCGGAAGATCTCTCATCTACCGCGCACGACCGTTCGAAGTTGACAAGGGATTCCGGGACATGTCAGCCGGCTTCTTCATCCCGGCGCAACTGAATCGCCTACGCGGGACTTCATGCCTGGGCGGAAGAGGTGTCTCCGCTATCCAGAACAGCCGGTCCCAGTGGACTGCTCTCACGTTCGTCGTGACCACCCAACTGTTCGCCCTCGCCCGTTTGAGAGGGATTCGCACGGACCTTGACTCCATCGTGGCATCCGTGGGCCCATCCTTGGATCGACGAACGAGCTCCATCTGGCTTGACGGGGTTTCCAAACTCTCTGAGAGGCTGCGCCTAACCCGACTCGAGATTGCCAACAACGTCACCGCTCTCACCGACGGCCTGGCCCTTCCCGAGAGCCTGATTGACGAGTTTCGCGTCCGGCTCGGTGAATTCGTCGGGATCCCGAGCCTCTTGGCGTCCACCGAGCGGCTCGTCCAGACTCTGGCCGTCGTCGTGGAGTCGGTTCAGTCCGATGTCACCGCGAGCGCTGCCGCAGCCCGCATGGCGGCGGACTCTCGCTGGGCGAAACTAGTGGCCATCGTGTCGGCCATCACGGTCCCCGCGCTCCTCCTGCTTGCCTATTTCGGCGTCAACAGCACAGTCGATCTCAGCTCAGATCGATCGGTGTTCGACTTCGAGCGGTACCTGTTGCCTTGGTTAGTGGCCGCGCTCCTCCTGTCGCTGATACTTTTCGGAGCCGCCTGGGTACTCCGCGTGAACCGGCGCGAAGCCGGACTAACGCACCGTGCCCTCATATCGGCGCACCGTGGGGGCTTGCCGCTTGGCGCACGGGAAGCCTCGGCCGATGCTCTTCTCGCCGCGATGGCACGTTCGGCTAGGAACGGGGCTGACTTCGTCGAGCTCGACGTTCAGTGCGACGATCCAGGCGGAGTCGCCAGCATGCCGCCCTCTGCTCAGTCGCTGGTGGTTCGGCACGCGAAGGACCCAAAGGCCGACGCCGCCTACCTCGAACTCACTGCCGCCCTTAGCACTCTGCGCGGCCAGACGCGCGCCCACGTCGACCTGAAGTTCGACGCGAGCCGTGTGTCCGAGAGCGAAGGCCCGGCACGCGGTGACGGCGTCGAATCTTTAGCTACGACCCCTGAGGTGATCGTCTGGAACGCCTGCCGGGCTGCCCTCGGCGAGCATGGATTCGTGATCACCAGCCGACACCCGGAATCCATCCGGCTCATCAATGCCTGGCGCCGTAAGGACGACCAGCCCGGTGAGGGTCTGTTGGGCCTGTCACTCGGCCACGCTTGCGAGGAGCACGGCCTATACAGGATAAGTAGCCGGTACCTGTCGGAACTA
>Ga0194060_10003663_pt1 | contig 10807 bp, 6 predicted proteins | sample SepL225m_MetaG_FD_163427 | JGI IMG/M metagenome (GOLD analysis project Ga0194060, IMG submission 163427) | Anoxic zone freshwater microbial communities from boreal shield lake in IISD Experimental Lakes Area, Ontario, Canada - Sep2016-L222-5m | ecosystem: Environmental > Aquatic > Freshwater >... | reverse complement strand
GGTGTGCCAGCCCCGCTAGCGTTGTCAGGGCCGCGTTACGAACTATTTTCCATGACAGCGGCGGCGGCGGCACAAGGTCTCGGGCTGGCACTGGTGCCGCGTCTGCTGGTAGAGGCCGAACTGGGTCGCGCCGAACTTGTCGTGGCATGCGAACAAGAATTAGAAGGCGAACGCGCTTACTACCTGGTCACGCCCGAACGGGCCGATGCGCGACCTGTGATGAAGGATTTTGTGGCATGGCTGGTGCAAGCAGCGACGCGTCAAGACTAACGGCATACCCAGCCCAGCGGACCCGCCACCCATGTCGCTGTGGTCAGCGTCTACAATTCCCATCCCCCTGAACGCTGACAGAACGGCATTCCGGCCACACTGAAGACAGCTGGAGACAATACCCATGCCACTTACCTCCGCCGAAGACAAGCGCGCCGTGATGCGCCGTGCCGCGCTTGAGTACCACGAGTTTCCAACCCCCGGCAAGATCGCCATCGCGGCGACCAAACAACTGATCAACCAGCACGATCTGGGCCTGGCTTATTCGCCCGGTGTCGCGGCACCCTGTGAAGAAATTGTCAAAGACCCAAACAATGCGTTTCGCTACACCAGCCGTGGCAACCTGGTGGCAGTCATCACAAACGGCACGGCTGTGCTCGGCCTGGGCGACATCGGCCCGCTGGCAGCCAAGCCAGTTATGGAGGGAAAGGGTGTACTGTTCAAGAAGTTCGCTGGTATCGACGTGTTCGACATTGAAATCAATGAAAAGCACGATCTCGACAAGTTGGTGGACATCATCGCCTCACTGGAGCCGACCTTTGGCGGCATCAACCTAGAAGACATCAAGGCGCCCGACTGCTTTTATGTTGAACGCAAGCTGCGCGAGCGCATGAAAATTCCGGTCTTTCATGATGACCAGCATGGCACGGCGATCACGGTCGGCGCCGCCATTCTGAACGGCTTGAAGGTGGCCGGCAAGGACCCGGCCAAAGTCAAACTGGTAACCTCTGGCGCCGGCGCGGCTGCGCTGGCCTGCCTGGGTCTGCTGCTCAAACTCGGATTGCGACGCGAGAATATTTTCGTTACCGATCTGGCCGGCGTGGTCTATGAAGGCCGCACCGAACTGATGGACGAAGACAAGATCGTTTATTCCCAGAAAACTTCCGCCCGCACGCTGGGCGAAGTGATTGAAGGTGCCGACGTCTTCCTCGGCTTGTCGGCCGGCGGTGTACTCAAGCCCGACATGGTCAAGAAAATGGCGGCCCGACCGCTGATCTTTGCGCTGGCGAATCCAACGCCGGAGATCTTGCCCGAGGAGGTCAAAGCGGTGCGCGACGACGCCATCATGGCAACCGGTCGCTCCGACTACCCAAACCAAGTCAACAACGTTCTTTGCTTCCCCTACATCTTCCGCGGCGCACTCGATGCCGGCGCTTCGACCATTACGATGGAAATGGAAATTGCGGCGGTTCACGCGATCGCCGAACTGGCGCAGGCCGAACAAAGCGAGGTGGTCGCTGCCGCCTATGCCGGCGAACTGTTGGCGTTCGGGCCTGAGTACCTGATCCCCAAGCCCTTTGATCCACGACTGATGATGAAGATTGCACCGGCCGTGGCGCAGGCAGCATTTGACTCTGGCGTGGCTACTCGGCCAGTCAAGGACATGGACGCTTACCGCGAAAAACTGCAAAGTTTTGTCTACGCATCCGGCACGGTGATGAAGCCGATCTTCACGCTTGCCAAGAAGGCACTGAAGAAGCGCGTTGCCTACGCCGAGGGCGAGGAAGAACGGGTACTGCGCGCCGCCCAGATTGTGGTGGACGAAGGGCTAGCCCTGCCAACTCTACTCGGCCGCCCGAAGGTGATCGCCGAACGCATCGAGAAATTCGGCCTGCGCCTGCGCGAAGGCGACGACTACACCGTCGTCAATGTAGAGCAGGACCACCGCTACCGCGATTTCTGGCAGACCTACCATCGCATGACCGAACGCAAAGGAATGACGGCTCAGGTCGCCAAGATCGAGATGCGCCGGCGCCTGACCCTGATCAGCGCCATGCTGCTGCACAAAGGCGACGTCGACGGCATGATCTGCGGAACCTGGGGCACGACCTCGATGCACCTGCAGTACATCGACCAGGTGATCGGCAAGCGCGCCGGCGTCAACACCTATGCCTGCATGAACTGCCTGCTGTTGCCGGAACGCCAGTTGTTTGTCGTGGACACGCATGTCAACTATGACCCCACGGCCGAACAACTGGTTGAAATAACCACCATGGCAGCGGAAGAAATGATGCGCTTCGGCATCCGACCCAAGGCGGCTTTGCTGTCCCATTCAAACTTCGGCAGCAGCAGTCAGCCCAGTGCGCTCAAAATGCGCCAGGCACTGGAGCTGTTGCGCGTCAAAGCGCCCTGGCTTGAAGTGGACGGCGAAATGCACGGTGACGTTGCACTGGACGGCGATATGCGCGCGGCACTGATGCCCAACAGCACACTCAAGGGCGATGCCAACCTGCTGATTCTGCCCAATATTGATGCAGCCAACATTGCCTACAACCTGCTCAAGACAGCCGCTGGCGGCAATATTGCCATTGGCCCTGTCTTGCTCGGCGCGGCAAAGCCGGTGCATATCCTGACGGCAAGCGCGACGGTGCGCCGGCTTGTTAACATGACAGCTCTGACCGTTGCTGATGCAAACGCTAATCGGTAAGTGATATTTGGACAGTTAGCGCAAACTAACAATAGTTTCTTTATCTTTTTGTTGCCTGTTATTTAGGCAATCACTTGCATTTGTTTGCCAAATACGCGACACTACACCCCTTGGAATTTGCGGGTTAACCCGTGTGTTTTGCGAAATTTGGTGTCGATGTCGCGTCCAACAACCTTAAAGTTAGTACTCGCTGGCTTGACGCTCGGGATGGCTTTTGCGTTCAGTCTGGTGCAGGCCAGGGAAAGGACCGAGACCCGTCTTTTGACCACGGTTGCGCTAGCCGAGTTGCCCAGACAAGGGGCTCAAACCTATGCATTGATCCATCAAGGTGGTCCCTTTGCACATGAGAAAGATGGCATGGTTTTTGGTAACCGCGAGCACGCCTTACCAGCAAAAATGCGGGGTTACTACCGCGAGTACACCGTCGCGACACCCGGTGTGCGTGACCGAGGAACCCGGCGCATTGTGTGCGGGGGACAAGTCAGAATGCCAGACACCTGTTATTACACGGGCGATCACTATGCGAGCTTCCGCAGGATCGTTCCCTGAGTTGATTTTGTTATTTTCAAAAGTGAAGCAGGAAAGAATATGTCACTTACTCTAGAAACCTCAGCACCGCAGCGTGCCGTCACCGATGTGCCCTTGCGTGGCATACGGCCCAATATCGTCCAGTCCATAAGGGCTTTTCGGGTACAGGAACTACAGGACGCAGCCCAGTCATTGGGGCAGCATTTTCTGTATGCCAACCTGGCCAATGCGCAGACCAAGCAGGACGTTCTGGACCTGATCGGCCAACAATTCATGCTGGCTGTTCATGTCGGCAAGAATTTTGACGCGCTTTATGACAGCATGACCGACCCACTGCATAAATCAGGCCCACAGCCTGGTTTCATTGTGGTCCTCGAGCATATCCCCGCCAATACCAAGTTTGACAAGGAAGCACGCGAGCAACTGCTCGACATCTTCCGCGACGCTGCTGACTATTGGAGCGATCGGAAGATTCCATTTCGATGTTTCTATTCTTTTCTGTAGCCCGTTCTGCACACACCAGCCAAGCAGAACGGGCGAACGAGGCAAGAAGCATTGAAGCGGGCAACCACGCAGTGGCGGGCATTGAGCTGACCACTGAGTCCGGTGAAAGAATGCCAACGGACAAGTTGTTGGATATTTCACCACTGGCACTGCGCATGAGCAGCCCCTTCAATGCAGGGTATTGGCTGACAGCAGCCTGATACCAAGTCTTGGTGAGAAGCCCCCGACAATCCGCTGTCCGGGCTCACTCTGAGATTGAAAAAGCCCACCGCATGGTGGGTTTTTTCATGAGCGAATGCAACTACCGACTAGCATCCATGATCGACACGGCCAGCGCCAAGTACTGGTCCACCGGGACTTCCTCCGCCCGGCGCTGCACGTCAAAATCGCCTGCATAAGACTTCTCCTGTAGCCAGCGACCCAAGCTGTGGCGCAACAGCTTGCGGCGCTGGCTGAAAGCCACACGCACTATTTCACTCAGCAGTTTGACGTCAAGCGCAACCGGACTTTCCAGCGGCACCATGCGCACCACCGCGCTATCAACACGGGGCGGCGGATCAAAGCTCTCAGGCGGCACCAACAACACCATTTCCATACCGTAACGCCACTGCAACATCACACTCAAACGACCATAGTTCGATGTCGCCGGTTTGGCGACCATACGCTCCACAACTTCTTTCTGCAGCATGAAATGCTGGTCTTCAATGGCGTCAACATAATCGAGCAAATGAAACAGAATTGGGGTCGAAATGTTGTAAGGCAGATTGCCAACCACCCGGATCTTCATGCTCTCCACACTTGGCGCTGTTGCTTCCGCGCTGCCCCCAGCGGCGATACCGGTAGCCGCCTCGCTTGGCCTTGTCATTGAAAGCGCAAGCTTGGCGAAATTGACGCGCAATACATCCGACTCAATCACGCTAAGTTGCGGATGCAAGCGCAGTCTGACCGCCAGGTCACGGTCGAGCTCAATCACGGTAAGGTGACCCAGGCGCTCTACCAGAGGCTGGGTCAGTGCCGCCAACCCGGGTCCGATTTCGACCATCGCCTGCCCAGGTCTGGGTGCAATCGCCTCCACAATGGCCGCAACAATGCCGGCATCCGCCAGAAAATGCTGACCAAAGCGCTTACGGGGAATGTGTTTCATGTACCGGCCCTGCGCACCTCAGACAGCAGCGCAGGTGGATCCAAATGCGTGGTAGCCATAAGTCCTATTGCGGTGGCTCACGCAACTCAACGTATGCACGGCCGCGCAGGTCTTGCGCCCAGGTGGCATAGGTTTCGTCAAGCTTCTTTTCACGCAGTATCGTGCGCACCAGTTCACGCTGCTCCCGCACAGTCAAACTGGTATTGCGGCGCTCCATCAACTGAATCAAATGGACACCAAAACGCGACACCAGCGGCTCACTGATCTGAGCCGGTGCAAGGCGGTTCATGACCTCCTCAAACTCGGGTACGAACATCCCTGGATTTGCCCACCCCAAGTCGCCCCCTTGCGCCGCGCTACCGTCCTGCGAATTTTCGCGCGCCAACACAGCGAAATCAGCCTGCCCGGCCAGAATGCGTTTCTTGAAATCAGCCAGTTTGCTTCGGGCAGCGGCCTCACTGAGCTGTGCGCTGACACGCAACAGAATATGACGTGCCCGACTCTGCGTCACGGTCGTGGCCGGCATGCCGCTGCTTTTCTTCTCCAGAACCTTGAGGATATGAAAACCAGCACCGGAGCGAACCACACCTGAAATTCCGCCAACTGCCAGCGATTGGGTTGCTTCGAGAAACAGCGGGGGATAACGATTGCCGGTGCGCAGGCCAAGTTGGCCCCCGTTGGCACGATCTGAGGCATCCGAGAGTTCACGTACCAGCAACGCAAAGTCCTCGCCAGCGCGGGCCCGCGCCAGAACGCTTTGTGCCTTGGCTTGCAAAACAGCAATCTGCTCGGGAGTAGCTGCGTCCGGCACTGCCACCAAAATCTGCGCCAGATTGATTTCCATGGTGGTTGGATCATTGTTGCTTTGCTGCTCCTGCAGATACTGATCAACTTCAATATCAGAAATACGGACTTTGGGTTCGACATCACGCTCCCGCAGGCGCGTCAACATCAGTTGATCACGCAACTGGTTGCGGAACTGACTGAGCACCATACCTTCGGCTGCAATCCGGCGCTCCAGTTCAACCACACTAATCTGATTTTGGCGTGCGATGTTCTGTACCGCCTGATCAACGGCCGATTCGTCCACCTTGATCCCCGACTCACGCGCCAAATGCAACTGTGCTTTTTGGTTTATCAGACTCTCGAGCACCTGGCGCGCCAACTCCTTGCGCTCGGGTAGCGGCGTGCGTTGCTGCGCCAATTGCTGTGTCACACGTTGTACCTCACGCTGCACTTCGCTGTTCGTGATCGGCTCAGAATTGACTACCGCAACGATAAAGTCAGCCTGCTGCGCGACCCCGGGCTGCAGCTGAACTGTCGGCGCCACAGCCGCATTGCCCGCTGACGGACGCAAGCCTTGGGCCTGCGCTGACAAGCTGACAAGTGTGAAGAAGCTGGCGACGGTCAAGGCAACAAGGCGATAGGTCATGATGGATTATTCATAATTGCTGAAACGGCTGGGAGCAATCTGCTGCTCGCGCAGATACTGGTAACTTGGGATATTGTCTTTCAAGGTCTTCAACGGGCTGACGCCCAAACGGGTGAAGCCGACAAACTCGATCTGAAACATGATGCGTTGCGTGGCGCTTGAGGCACTGGTCTGAAGCCTACCCAACACCGCGCGACCGAGCCAGCAACCCGCATCGTACTCAAATCCTATAACAGCATCAACCAGCTTGCGCTCGTCCAGGCTGTAATTGAGGCGTCCAACGCTGTACCAGCGCCCATCACCCTGGCCTCGTCCGGCACCCAGATCCTGCCCCCGGTCACCCCACAAATCATTCACCGGCCACTGCCAGCCAAGGTCAAGCTGCTCACTGGCACCATTTTGATAGCGGTAGGCCGCCGTCAGTGCCCGGTAACTGCCCGGGTTGTAGTGCGCACCCAAGGTACTGCGAACTGTCTTCTCAGTGGCCGGGTTGACCTGAACGGTGGCCTCGGCGCCCCATTTCGGGTCCCAGTTCACTACGGCCCCGAACAGGATATCGCCAAGGCCGGTGCTTACCGGCGCGCCGTCTGGCAGCAAGGTGACGTTCTGGGGCTTGAAGAGCCAACGCTGCGCCACACCAAAGCGCGCCACTTCCACACCACTCGAGGGTTCCAATAGACGGGACGTCAACCCGAGCGTGACCAAGTTGCTGTCAGAGATTTTGTCATGTCCGACAAACACGTTTTCGGAGTAAATGCTGGAGAAATTGAAGTCAACCAACGCGGTGTCATAGTTCGGCAGCAGACTCTGGTCACGCTGCGGTGTATTGACGTAAAAAACGCGGGGCTCCAGTGTCTGGCGAAAGGCGCGATTGAAATAGTTGGTGTCACGTTCAAACACCAACCCACTGTCCAGGCTGAAGGTGGGCACCACGCTGCTGGCCGAACTGGCTGCATTGCTCAACGGCGACTCAAACAGGTAGTTGGCCGCGTGCAGTTGCAGCTTGGGCGTGAAAAATCCTGCTGCACCACGCCACGGTTGGCTTACTTGCACCAAGGAATAAACACGTTGTGCATTGGGCTGGCTGGTGAGCGCGCCGTTGGATTGAAAAGATGTGAAATCTGCGTCGACCGAGTAATCAAACCCGTTGACATTGCTGCGGGCATAACGCGTACTGATCTGGGGAAATCGGTCAAACGGTGGCGTGATCGGAGCAGTAGGGTCTTGCAGCGTTTGCCACTTGACTGCGCGTACCGAACTTGAAAAATCTCCGTTTGACCAGGACACTGCAGCGTCACTGGCCAGCAGACGCTGCGTCAGCGTGGCAGAAGCGCGCGGAAAATCGCTCCAGTAATTGTCGTCGCTAACCCGGTTCAAGTTGATTTTTAATGCGGCGGTGCCATCCGTCAAGCGATCAATCCAGGGGCTCTTCAAGGTGGCCTGATGCGCATAGGTCAAGCCCCACCGATTGCTGTCACGCAACTTGTCAGAAGGCATGAAATCAAGTTGCACCTGTCCGGCGTAATCCGCCTCCAGGTACCGAAACTCGGTGCCCAGATTGACACCCCGCTTGCTCATGAGGTCGGGCGTAAAAGTAGCATCCCGATTGGGTGCAATGTTCCAGTAATACGGCACTGCAATCTCAATGCCATCGACATTATCAAGCCCCAAGGAGGGTGGCATAAGGCCTGACTTGCGCTTGTCGCTAAGCGGAAAACTCAGATAAGGAATGGGCAAAACCGGCAGCCCTTTGAAGCTCAGCAAAGCGTCTTCTGCCGTACCAACATCTTGCGCACTGTCTATGCTGATGGTAGTGGCACGCAACAGCCAGTCCGGCAGCCAGTCCGGCCCCGGCAAACGGCGGCAGCTTGTCAAACTGGCGTTGTGGATGACAGCCCTGCTTTCATCAATGAAGTCAACGCGATCAGCCTGGCCATGGGTTCCGTTCTTCAAAAAAGAATAGCGCGGCTCGCTAAAGAACCCCTCGAACGTATCGAGTTTGAGCTCCAGCGCCGGTCCTTCATACACATTGCCAATCCGGTTGATGCGGACCTGCCCGCTGGCCTTCGCCAGATCTTGGCCCTGTTCATAGCTCAGCCGCTCGGCGCTGAGCACCATATCGCCCCGGCGCAGCACCGCTTCGCCTTCCACCACAACTTGCTGATCCGTGCGCCCGGACAACCGTTCACCCTGGATAAAGACCGGCAAGGCGCTGCGGACGGAGGATGAGGTCTGGTCCTGCAAGAAGGGGCTTATGCGCAACTCAAGTGCTGCCTCGTCAGCGCTCCCTTGCGCGCACAGTGATGTCCCCTGCAGCACCGCGCACGCCACCAAGGCCACCGGACTTCGAAAAAAGCGGGGCGCAGGCACCCGGTTTTTCAGGTCGTGCAACGAGATGTGCATGGGTCAGTAGCGCTATCGGTATCGGGCGTGGGAACTGTTTGCAAGCGGGCGTGAGGCGTTTGAGTTTGTAGAATGGATTATCCATGAGCCCAACCCCTTCCCCTGAACCGACCCTGCACGAGAGCCCAGTCTGGCCTGACGCCCAACGCGAAGCCGATTTCAACGACTGGCTGGACGCTCTCGTATCCAGCCATGGGCTGGTACCCCAGTCGCTGCGCAGCGCTTCGGCCGACGCCAGCTTTCGGCGTTACTTTCGCATCGACTCCAGTCACGGCAGCCGCATCATCATGGACGCCCCACCGGACCGGGAAGACTGCCATCCCTTTGCCAAGGTGGCCGGCCTGATGCAGGAGGCCGGCCTGCACGTACCAGTGGTACTGGCGTGGAACGAGCCCAAAGGCTTCATGCTGCTGACCGACATGGGGACGCAAACCATGATGCAAGTGATGCAGCGCGATGACCCTTGGGCCAACCAGGCGCTGTACCTGCAGGCGGTTGACGCGCTGATCGCATGGCAAACGGCCTCGCGCGCAGACATACTGCCAACCTACAACGAAGCGCTGCTGCGCCGTGAACTCGAACTGTTTCCCGAGTGGTATCTGGCCCGCCACCGCGGCGTTGCCGTCGAGGGCGACCTGCGCCGCACACTTGACGAGGCGTTTAGCCGCATCATTGCCAACAATTTGGCGTGGCCCAGTGTCTACGTGCACCGGGACTTCATGCCCAGAAACCTGATGGTGGGGGATGTGGCCCCCACGCTCGGCACTGGCGTGTCCTCCCTGCCCCCCGAGGGGGCTGTTTCGCCTTGGGGCGGCCCGGCGGCGAATCTTGCCCCCACGCTCGGCACTGGCGTGTCCTCCCTGCCCCCCGAGGGGGCTGTTTCGCCTTGGGGCGGCCCGGCGCCGAATCTTGCCCCCACGCTCGGCACTGGCGTGTCCTCCCTGCCCCCCGAGGGGGCTGTTTCGCCTTGGGGCGGCCCGGCGCCGAAACTCGCCCCCACGCTCGGCACCCAACTGGGTGTACTCGATTTTCAGGATGCGGTGTATGGCCCCATCACTTACGACATCGCCAGTTTGATGCGGGACGCTTTCCTGAGTTGGGAAGAAGACTTCTGTCTCGACATCACGGTACGCTACTGGGAAAAGGCGCGCAAAGCCGGTCTGCGGGTAGGCGCTGACTTTGGCGAGTTCTACCGAGGCGTTGAATGGATGGGCCTGCAGCGCCACCTGAAGGTGGCCGGGATTTTCGCGCGGCTGACGCTGCGCGACGGCAAACCGCAGTACCTGGCGGACACACCCCGCTTTATCAGCTACATACGAGCTACCTGCGAACGCTACCGTGAACTCAAGCCCCTGCTGCGCCTGATCGAGCGCGTCGAAGGCATCGTCCCGGTCAGTGGCTATGCCTTTGGCAGAAGCTAGTGCCATGCCACGTTTTTACTGCCCCACGGCCTTGACACCCGGCGCACTGCTGGAGCTGCCAGCCAGCGTGGCCCGACACGTGCAGGTCCTGCGCCTGCAACCGGGCGACCCCATCACACTGTTCAATGGCGGCCCGGCCATGGCAGGCCCGGGTGGCGAGTTTGAAGCCACCGTCGAGCGCATGGGCCGCAGCGACGTGCAGGTGCGCGTGGGCCTGCACCACCCGGTAGAACGTGAAGCAGCGCTTGTCGTGCACTTGGCATTGGGTATGCCAGCCAACGAGCGCATGGACTGGCTGGTGGAAAAAGCCAGCGAACTCGGCGTGGCCAGCATCCAACCCCTGATGACCGAGCGCAGCGTTTTGCGCTTGAGCGGCGAGCGCGCGCAAAAAAAGGTAGCGCACTGGCAAAGTGTGGCAATTGCCGCCTGCGAGCAATGCGGTGGCAACCAGGTACCGTTGGTTCATGAGCTTGAAAGTTTTGCCAATTGGTGCAAAGCGCAGTCAGACGCAACACCAGGTCTGCCCTTGCTGCTATCACTGCGGCCGGGCACACGCCACCTGCGCGAAACCATTTCCGACTTGAGCCAACCGATCAGCAACATCACCTTTCTGTCCGGCCCCGAGGGTGGTCTGAGCGCTACCGAGGAAGGCCTGGCGTTGACCTGCGGGTTCCTGC